>Ga0307425_1000066_pt1 | contig 56290 bp, 54 predicted proteins | sample SalMarWE160330MG_FD_202152 | JGI IMG/M metagenome (GOLD analysis project Ga0307425, IMG submission 202152) | Salt marsh sediment microbial communities from the Plum Island Ecosystem LTER, Massachusetts, United States - WE1603-30 | ecosystem: Environmental > Aquatic > Marine > Intertidal zone >... | reverse complement strand
TCAAATACAAAACGCTAGGGCTGGAAGGGCCGCAGCATTCACACGATTAGATACAACAGATAACCAATTGGCCAAATTCAAACTTAATGTTGAGAATATGCTCTCAGGCACAGAAGGCGCAGATATTGAAAAGGCAATTGTCGAGCTAAATGCCCAGCAAACCGCCTATCAGACTTCTTTGGCCACAGCGGCCCGCATACTCCAACCAAGCCTCATCCAGTTTCTCGGCTAATATGAATAAAAAGTATTTGATTATTATGCTTTCAACACTTTTCTCCTTTGTTGCAGTTACAGTTGTGCACTGCCTGGACGGTAAAGACATCATCGCTCTAAAGAAGGCCGGAATAAGTGATGAAACTATTCATTCAATGATAAAGGAGAAAACTAAAGAGACTTGTGCGTTTAGTGTCCAGGAAATCATAGACCTCAAAAAGGCTGGTTTGAGTGACAAGACCATCCAACTCTTGATAAATGATGCCTCATTTATGAGGGATACAGAACCTATAGTCTATGGGAATGACATCAGGCCGATCAAGTTCACCACTGCAAATGACATAATTAAGCTCAAAAAAGCTGGGGTGAGTGATGAAACAATCCGGGCAATAGTAATTTTTGCATCTGGAGATGTAAATGATGTAGAGCGTGAAAAGGCCTGGGAGATGCTCAATAATATGGGCATAATGATAGATATGCGGAAATAGAATGGTTGACTGCCATAAGTGCGAATTCTATTACGTCACTTGGGATAGGTCTTTCCCACATGGATGTCGGCGGATCGGATTCAAAAGTCGGCAATTGCCTGGCATAGTGGTTCGTAATAGTACCCCCGGGGTGGATTGTCTCTCATTCAAAGAGAAAAAAATTCATCTAAATACGCATCCAATGACCTCTCATATTCCAAGATAGGCCTCACGTATCTCGTGTGACGCCTCTATGTCCTTTGGGCATCCCTCTGATTTTATCCTGCCTTCGTGCATTATATAGACATATTTCGCAGCATCTAATGAAGCGTCCGCATTTTGTTCCACAAGGAGAATAGTCAGACCTATCTCTTCATTCAGTTTCTGAATAGTCTCAAAGACTTCGTGCACATTTTGCTTTTAGCAGTCCCGTTGGGCGAATTAGTAATATTAATAACAAGATCGTAAATGACAGAAACCTCGTCAGAGCAAATGCCTCAGCCCCTGGAATCAGGGCAAATAGAGTGTAGGACCCGTTCCTGTTAACAAGTCATTCTGATTGCGCCAAGAATTTGAACTACCTAGGCGTTGGATAAATATATTTTGCTGAGGCAATGTCCTTTGGCCAGACGGTCTCCAGCCTGCCATTTTGCCACTGAACGAGCAGGGTGGGAAGTTTATTCTGTTGAGTCTTCTTCCCATAAGATTCAAATTTTACAGGTCCGAATGGCGTCATTATGTCGGTATCAACTAAGGCGTCCCGCACATCTTCACGCGTAAGGGCCTTTGCCCTTCTCATTGCGTCCGCTATCACATACATCGCCGAATAGGCCTCGGCGCCATGATATTCTGGGATCGAACCGTATTCGGCCACAAATTTGTCACAATAATCCCTAGCGCCAGGGTAGGGGGCCGACGGGGCCCATAGGGTAGGGGAGTAGACATATTCCGAGGCCTCCTCCGCATTCTTTTGGAACGCCGGCAAGGTGAAGGCAGCGGATTGACCAATAAAGAGTTTGGGGATCAGGCCCAGTTCTTTTGCCTGCCTCATAAGCAATGACGCATCCAGTTCATTAGATATCATGTATATAAGGTCTGGCCTTTTGCCCTTTATCCTAATGAGCAGGGGTCTAAAATCAACGTCACCCGCACTATAACTCGCTTTCATCTCCACCCTGAGACCCAATTTTTTGCACAGCCTCAAAAATTTCCTTGATGCATACTGACTAAGGGTGCCCTTACTGAGAATTACAACGGTCCTTACATTGGTCACTTCAGTGAGGAATGACGCAAGGGCCTTCTGATATTCACTCACAGGCGGATTGAGCCTGAAGATATTTTTGCATCTCAATTCCGTAATTTTGTCTGCTGAAGCGGTATTAATCAAGAAGGGCACATCGAATTGGCTGGCCAACCCCGCTGCATCAAGGGTTGCAGAACTGGAAACGCCACCACATATTACAAGGACATTGTCTTGAGAGATCAATTTTTCCATAACTGAATGTGCTATTTCCCTTTTTCCAGCGGTATCCTCAATTATCAATTCCAGGTTTTGCCCATCAATGCCGCCATTTCCATTAATCTCTTTGGCGGCCATCAAATATGATTTCTCCTCAATATGGCCTGCCGAAGCTAATTTCCCGCTCAGGGGAAGAATTACGCCCACCTTAACTTCTTGGCAGAGGGCAGGAGATACGATCACCCTTGAAAAATAGATCATGACAGCAGCAAAAAATAACAGCCGGCTAAGCTTTACCATAAAAAATTTCCTCCCTAAGAAAATGGCACCAATAATAGACAATATCTCTTTAAAAGGCAAAGTTTCCTTTAGAGGCGCGCTCAACCAAAAATAGAACATTTACAACAAAATCTGTTAAGTAGTAAAATTCAAGGTATCAATGCAAACCATTAGTAGATAGGAAAGACTATATGGACACAAAAAAAACAACAAAACTCTCCACCCATACTGTAAATATTACAGATATTGACTGCTCCCCTGGTCCTTACTGCATGAGCTTCGGATTTGATCTCAAGCCCCTAATCCGGTCAATAAACAAAATAGGCCTGATCAACAATCCTCTGGTGATAAGAAACGGGCAGGGAAAATTTACTATAATTTCCGGGTACAGAAGAATTATGGCCTTCAAGTCCCTAAAATCAGCCAAAGTACCTTGTAAAATACTCTTAGAATCTGGGCTTTCACCCTTAGAGTGCCTCCTTATAAATCTTTACGAAAACCTTGCAACAAGGAGACTAAACGAAATCGAAAAGGGAATGGTCTTAAATCGTCTGGCCCGATGGCTTCCAAAAGATGAGATATTGGACCATTACATGGGACTACTGGAACTACCATCTCATGAGCCAACCCTTGTTTTTTTTATAAGACTTGATCGTGAATTGAACGAGGAGATCAAGGAATGCCTTGTCAAGGATTACATTTCAAAAAGGTCTGTCGGCAAGCTCTTGGATATGGAACATGACTCGATGTTACGCGTGTTCCGATTATTATCCACATTAAACTTTAACTTTAATCAACAGAATCAACTCATTGAATATTTAACTGATTTATCATATATAAATGACACACAAATTCTCACACTATTAGATACATACCGCATCGAAAGGATATCTTCGGATCCAAAATTGAATAATCCCCAAAAGGCAAAAGCGATATTACGTTTTTTGAGGGCCAAACGTTATCCTTCTCTGGTTAATGCCGAAGAGACATTCAAGAAGAAAATTTCCAGTTTGAGGCTGCCTGAAGGGGTAATCATAGAGGCCCCCGAATATTTTGAGGCCTCACATTATTCTCTCAAAATCATTTATAAAGATGGGAAGGAATTAGCAGAAAAGATAGAAGACCTGGTCCACACAAAGGGCCTGACAGACCTGTGCGATCCATGGGAGAGGGGTGCTTGATGCCCAAGTTTAAAATAAAAAATGTCCTGGTGGAAGAAGGGGCCTCTGCCCATCCATTGACCAGCAAGATCCTTGACGCCTTACCAGATGTCCCTGTTGTACCGGCAATGGAAATCGATCCTATATCAGGCACCGAGCGATTGAACAGAGATAAACAAACCCTTTATCTTTTCTCTTACAAAGGTGAATTTCTTAAGCCGTGCCCGGGTACCAAAGAATATATCTGCTGTGGATACCAGATTTTAAATGTGGGCACAAATTGTCCATTAGACTGTAGTTACTGTATCCTGCAGTCCTATTTCAACCAGCCCTTTATAAGGGTCTTTGTCAACCTAAGGGAAAAACTTGATGCGATTTTACAAACTATAGACTGTAATCCCGACATAATTTTCAGGATAGGGACCGGGGAATTTACGGATAGCCTTGCTATCGATTCTATTACGCGATGGAGTGATATTCTTCTTCCTGAGTTCTCTGAGAGAAAAAATGTGGTCCTGGAGCTTAAAACAAAGACAGCAGAAATCAAAGGCCTCCTTAATTCAAGATATAGAGACCGTATTATTGTCTCATGGTCTCTGAATAGCCCCTTTATTGCGCACCGAGAGGAACACAGGGCCTCCGGTCTTGAGGCAAGACTGGAGGCAGCTCGGCAGTGTCAGTCTGAAGGCTTTACCTTAGGTTTCCACTTTGATCCACTAATTATTCATACAAAATGGAAAGAGGAATATATGAGGACCATCGACCTTATGGACAGGTATATTGATCCAAAGGGGATTATCTGGATAAGTTTAGGTGCGCTTCGATTTATGCCAGAGCTTAAGGCAATCATTAGGAGTCGCCATCCCGGCACTCGCGTCCTCGACGGTGAATTTATCAGGGGTCTAGATGGAAAGATGCGTTATTTCAAGCCATTAAGGATGGAGCTTTATTCTTTTATGAAAGAAAACCTCAAGAAATGGTACCAGGATACGTGCCTTTACCTGTGTATGGAGTCAGACGATGTCTGGCAAAAGAGCATGGGCTGGTCCCCAAGGCTCTCATCGGGGCTTTGTAGCTACCTCGATACCAGAGTTGTGAAAATTTTTGGATAGTAATAGTAGGAAATATCTGATATAAAGAGTCTCTGATACGCAAGGGTTCTAGAGGTCAAGGATTCAAGGATTCGAGTGGAGTGCTTAAGAATTACAAAGAAATGAAGTTCTGGAATGGGAAAGGGACCCGAAAAGTAAATTCGGCTTTTTACGAAGCCGTCAAATTTTGTCAATCAGAATGAGGAGGCAATCATGACATTGAGAGAAAGGGTAGATAAGGCCCTCCAAAAGGTAAGGCCTTCGTTACAGGCAGACGGAGGGGATGTCCAGCTCGTAGAAGTAGATGAAGAGGGCGTGGTCCGGGTAAAACTTGCCGGTGCCTGCGGAGGATGCCCCATGTCCCAGATGACCCTTAAGATGGGTATAGAAAAAATATTGAAACAGAATGTCCCTGAAGTAAAGGCTGTGGAATCTGTATAAGGAGTTCACATGAAAAAGAAGGCAGTTCTTGTTAGGACTGCCTTCTTTTCGTTCCAAGGATCCTGAAAAACTTATTTGTTCTTATGACGCATCTGCTTTTTTAGCTTCCTATACTTGTGTTTTCTTATTTTTTTTCTGCGCTTCTTGACAACACTACTCATTCAATAGGGCCTCCATGCCAAAGTTTCTGTGTTTTTACAACTTTGCTGGCAAACATGTCAACAGATATTTTGAGAATTATACGGTGGGGGGTGCCCGTTGAGTGGGGATTGGGGCAAAAAACGGCAAGGCTGATTAGTTTACATAATATATATTATCAGACTTTTTTTGTTCCTTTTTTCAGCTCTTTCTCCGCATAAAGGAATTGATCTGCCTCAGAGACAAAAGTCTCTGTAGTCATGTGGTCTGCAAATTCTGCATATCCCATGCTTGCACTCAGCTTGCAATCATCCTCAATCTCCTTTGTGATTCGCTTTGCGATACTCTTGCCGATATCTACATCTGCGTCTATAAGGATAACCGCAAATTCATCTCCTCCATATCTGTAACCGGAGTCAACACCATTCCGGATTTTTGCACTTATAATGCTTCCGACCTTTTCTAGAAGGCGATCTCCAGCCAAATGCCCGTATCTATCATTGTACTGCTTAAAATTATCCAAATCGATAAAGATCAACGCAAGCTGATGTTTTCCTCTTTTCGCGCGCGTGATCTCGTTATTTAGGTGGGTATAGAAATGTCTTTGATTATATAACCCCGTCAACGAATCAGTTATGGAGAGCTTGCTCAGCTCCTGTTTAATATTCCTCTCCATGATAGCCCTTCTTACCTTGGCCTCAAGTTCTTCAATACCAAAGGGCTTATTAATGAAATCTGTAGCTCCTGCGTTTACCACATCAATATACTTGTATTCCCTGGAATACCCTGTCATTGCAATGGTATACAGATGGGGATAATCCTTTTTTATCCTCCTGATCAATTGCAGACCATCCATCTCCGGCATCTTGATGTCAGCGAGCAAAAAGGTATAAGTCTTTTTCTTCAGCTCATGAATGGCTTCCTTGGCACTCCCTGCTGATTCGGCCTTAAACCCCAGCCCCCTCAGCATCTGTACAATTGGGCCCCTCACCGATGCTTCATCATCAACTACAAGTATAAATTCGTCTCTATATTCAATATCTTGTGCATCCATGATAATCATATGTCTCGCTTCGAATGAAATTCCTAAACGATTTTTAAGCAGGCTTACCCCGTAACGAGTTCACAAAGGCGCGATTAATATCAACTTTAACTAGCTGCCCTATCTCAATATGATCACAAGGTATATTTATTACCTTATTAGATCCTGTGCGGCCTGTCAACAGCCCCCCTTTCTTGCTCTCTCCGTCAACCAAAATTTCCACGGCCTTTCCCTCGAGGCCCTTATTTTTCATAAGTGTTATCTCTTTTTGTAGGGTCTGGAGGGTGCCCAGCCTGAAAGACTTTTCGGCCTCTTCCACCTTATTGTCCATCTTCTCTGCAGGTGTACCCTTTCTATCTGAATATTTAAAGGAAAAAAGGGCATCGAATTGAACCCTTTTGACAAGGTCCAGGGTCATCTCAAAATCTCTTTCAGTCTCTCCAGGAAAACCTACCATAACATCACTTGTAATTGCAATTTCGGGCCTTGTCTCTCTAAGTTTCCAAACGAGCTCAAAATAGTTCTCTCGTGTATACCCCCTCCTCATGCGTTTGAGAATTCTATTCGAGCCTGCCTGAAAAGGCAGGTGAATATGTGGGCAGAGTTTATCGAGATCTCCAAAGCAATGAATTAGCCCATCAGAGAGGTCCTTTGGATGCGATGTGGTGAACCTCAGCCTCAGAAGGCCCTCCATCTCGTTGAACTCTCTTAACAGGGAAGGAAAATCCCATTTTTTCCCCTCTTGCCAGAGATAGGAGTTTACATTCTGGCCGAGTAATGTGACCTCTTTTACCTTATCTGAGATCAGACCCTTCGCCTCTTTTATAATTTCGTAAGGGGAACGAGAAATCTCACGGCCACGAACAAAGGGAACAATACAATAACTGCAAAAATTATTGCACCCCTCCATGATTGAGATAAACCCTGTAACCCTTCCGGTGAAATACCCTTGGCAATGAATCTGGCGGAACGGCCAAGATTCCAGACCTGTAGCCACAACTCGTCCTCGTGCACTACCAACCTTCTCTAATATCTCATCAATCCTATGAAGCTCCCTCGGTCCTATAACAAGGTCTACATCCGGAAATCTTTTTATCAGGCTGGCCCCGTATTGTTGGGCGAGGCATCCGAGAACCCCAATTATTATACCTGGCCTCCTCTTTTTGATTCTTGACATCCGGCCGAGGAAACTAAAGGCCTTTTGTTCAGGCTTGGCCCTTACAGTACAGGTATTGACCAATATGAGATCCGCGGTCTCAGGGTCATAGGTAGAAGAAAGGCCTGAGTTGATTAAAGATTGGGCAAGACAATCAGAATCATACTCATTCATCTGGCAGCCCATGGTCTTGATAAAAAAATTTCCCTTAGACAACTATATGTTCCCCTTTGGGCCCTCCGCAATCTCAAGCCCTTCCTCATGTGATAATGAGTTCAGCAGTTCAGATACCAGGTCCTCACATCCAGGAGCGATGTGGATTTCGATATAGGCCATATCGGGGTCTATGGTACTGACAACGGCCATCCCATCATAAGATTCAACTGTTGATCTAATATAATTGATCTCTCTCCGATCGACGCGGAAGATTCGGCTAATGGTCCGCATTTTCCTTGTAAGTGGTCCCACCCCACATGAGCTTCGTGCGAAGTATCTTAAAGTAGCTGTGATCCGGTGGCATGAGGAGCTTAATTTTTTCTTCGGATTTGTAGATGACGACCTTGTCTCCGTAGTGCAAATCAAATCCCACTTGACCGTCAAATGTCAGGATCGCAGTTCCATCAATCTCTTTTCCCATCTTGATCTGAATAACATCCGTATCAGGCAGAATGATTGGGCGATTTGTCAGTGTAAACGGACAAATAGGCGTCAAGACAAAAGTTTCCATTGTCGGGTACAGAATCGGTCCGCCGGCGGATAAATTATAGGCAGTGGAACCTGTAGGCGTTGATATAATAAGCCCATCCGCCTTGAAAGTGGTCAAGAACTCCTTATTAATTGATACGTCAAGATCAATGATCCTTGCCAAGGTCCTTTTGTTGATCACCACATCGTTCAGGACCTGAAAGCGGCACACCTCTTTGTCCCCTCTCAGGACCTTCGTCTCGAGCATACTCCTTGTCTCCACCTCAATGCGCCCATTGATCATCATTTCGACTGCAGGATAGAGACGTTCAAATGGAATGCCGGTAAGAAAACCCAAGCCCCCCAGATTTACTCCAAGAATTGGAACACCATACTTTCCGACCCTGCGAGCAGCCCCAAGCAGTGTCCCATCACCGCCAAGTACAACCACCCAATTCGCGGTCTCGGGTATAACCGATGACTCGCCCCGGCCGGCAGCAAAGGTTTCTTTGACCTCCATCTCCTCAGAAAATACCGTGATACCCCTTTCCTTGAACCAAAGTTCAAGCTTCTTGGCCTCCAGCCTCGCCGGCTCGTGGAGGTGTTTATAGATAATCCCAACCGATGGGTTAGTCATTGAAAAAGGCCTCCGGTTTAATTAGGACTAAAAATGCACGTCTTTTGGGCGTGGTCAGGGTCATTGAGTCTGCCATAACTTTAGACACTTAAAATTTTAGACACTTTAGTCACTTATTACCTTACCTATAACAAACCACTCCTCTGTCATGTCAGAGGTGGTGTCCACCATAAGATGTACAATATTCAGCCTTGGATAAAGGGCCTTCAGGTCCACCAGATCCACTTCCTCAAATTTTTTGACATTATTTGTATAGGCCTGTTCTGTAAGCGCATTTGATTCATAATTCTCCTTGGTGCGCTCGGAGATCCGTCTCAGTGATACCTCTTTTTGACATCTGGTCTGCTGTATCACAAGTGTCATCCCGTGTGTGTCAGCCACCTCGGCGGCACGTTTCCTCAAGGCCTGAGTTACGAATGTGGCATCTAGAATGATCCCCTCCCCTTTTCCTGCCAGTTCATGGGCCATACCGAACATCTCATCATACACAAGCGTCCGCTTATTCATATTGGAGGCCACCTTCTCATCAAAGATATCTTCATTTTTCAGGACCTCAAGACGGATTATATCCGTTCTTAAAATCTTGTAGCCCTTCAAGGCCCCTATCACCTCTGTTGTTTCTGTCTTGTATGAAGCCGGAAGCCCGCAAGCGATCAAGACCGTTCTTGGGCCAAGTTCTTTTTTCATGAAATCTATAAAGGGCTCTTTCATAAGGCTACTCCTTTTGTTGCATTATATGTGGCCTTCATCCTTAACAGATTGCTTTAAAATATGGTGTCACCTAAATATAAGATCGAGCAAGCTCAAAATATCTCTTGGCAATTTGTACCGCTTCCTCTTTCTTGTCTTGCGAAATACTATCATCATCTACCTGAAAACCTATTACCTTTCCACGCACAAACGCGCGGTATACCTTATAAAAGGTGAGTAAGGAGTCTACATCCCCCTCATGTGCCAGGCTCCTATAAAAGTTCCATAAGACCTCTGAAAACTCCTCACCACCATGATACTCAAGATCCATCAAAAGAAAGGCAATGTCGGCCACGGTATCACTATAACGAAAACGGTCATTAAATTCTATACAATCGATTATAGAGATGTTTTCAGCTAGACAGATATGCTCCATGTGAAGATCCCCGTGACAGTCTCTGATCCTCCCTTCATTTATCCTTTCAAGAAACAACCCCTTATTTTTTTTAAAAAACTCATCTGTCCAATCCCTTAGCGCCTTGAAGTCTTCTTCATCTATAGTCATCCCAACATATTTTTGAACCTGGGAAAAATTTTCATCTGTGTTTATCTTAAACCTCTCAGGTAAACCAAACCGATCTATTTCGGGGGTCCTTAGGGTGTTCAAATGAAATTGAGCCAGAACCTCTGCGACCTTTTTCAGGTGATCTGCCGTTAGAAGGCCCTTTTTAAACACTGATTTCATCAGCCTGTCCTCAGGTATCCTTCTCATCTTGACAGCAAACTCCACGACCTCACCAGGGATTTCTCGCATGCTATGTCCCTCACCATCAAAGATGATGGGTATTGTACCTATATAGATATCCTTTGACAGCCGCCTGTTTAGTTTTACCTCCTGGTGACAGTAATGTCGTCGTTTTTCCAGGGTTGAAAAGTCCAAAAAGCCAAAGTTCACGGGCTTTTTGACCTTATAAACAAAGGCATCCGCCACTAAGACAATTGATATGTGTGTCTGAACAATAAAGACACCTTCTGTCTTATCGGGGAGTGATGCCGGATTTTGAAGATCATCGATCATTGAAGACATATCTATGCCCTATCATTTGAAAGGTCCAAATTGCTTGGCCACATAAGAAGGAACATCAACCGTTCCCATAATGATCGGTTGTTGATGACAGTCAGATCCACCGGTAATCATCAATCCCTCTTTTATGGCAAATTCCACATAGGCCGCGGCCGTATCCTGGTCATGCCTTGAATGCCAGCATTCAATGCCGTCTAAGAAAGGAAACATGGCGTCTTTAATAATGTGGTGTTGCTCTTCAATCGAGGCCGTTAAAGAGACAAGAGAGGTCCCATTAGGATCATTTGGATGCGCAAGCATCAATTTTCCGCCCGCGCCCCTGACCAATACAGAGGCCTCCTCTAAGGTGACGGGCATCTTGGGCACATTGCACTTGACCAGGTATCTATCAAAGGCCTCCTGTTTGGTGGCGACAATTCCCTTTTTCACCATGTAATTGGCGATGTGGGGCCTGCCAAAGGCACCGTCCACTGTTTCTTCAATCGCCTTCATGTCCTCTTGGGTAAATTTTTCAAGGTGCTCCCCGGCCAATTCTTGGTTGATATTCTCTAGGATCCTTTCTGCCCTAATCTTGCGGTATTGCCTTACCTGCTCAAGCTTTTGCCTAAGGGCATTGTTATTAAAATCATACTGATACCCCAATACATCCAAAGAAACCGGCTTCGAGTCCTTGTATCCAGGATGTGAAAAAGAGATGTTCAATTCCACACCGGTAATAAAATGAATGCCATATTGCATGGCAAGGGCCTCAGCCGATTCCTGGCATTCTATTGAATCATGGTCTGTAATGGCAATCAGGCCTATCTTTCTGCGATATGCCTCCTCAAAAATTTCGGATAGGGTCATCCTCCCATCAGAGCAGTCTCTTGAATGTATGTGTAAATCAGTTTTCATCGCCACAGATCAGTCCCTGGCCTATGTTCAATGCCTTATAGTTTGCCTCGAGTTTTGATTTAGGAAAAACATCCTCAAGAATAGACTTGATATCACTTATTCCAATCGGAAAATCTGCCAAACCACAAAGGGCGCCTAACATGATCATGTTGAGCATAATAGGCCCACCTAAGTCCACTGCTATTGGGGTCGCATCAAGCCAAAAAAGTCCGCCGCCTGATTCGGCCAGTGTGCTCCTGATCATTTCAGGATCAGGATACCCGGCATCGCCGGCAATTACATTGAGGGGATAAATGGGCCTTGAATTGACAATAAACATGGTTGCCTCGTTCCCATATTCCATCAGTATCCTGAGGGTTTCGAGTGGCTCAAGTCCCAGGATTATATCGGCCATATTGGGAGGGATGAGCGGCCCATAATTTTTCTCTCTGGAAAGTCGGACATGACTCATTACCGCGCCACCTCGCTGGGATAAGCCCAGTGTCTCCCCAACTGTCACCCTGAACCCCTTACTCACAGCCGTACGGCCCAAGATCTGAGAGGCCAAAACATTTCCCTGGCCACCTACACCAGTTATTATAAGATTTAGAGGCATAATTCCCTCATTAAGAAGCAGTTGAGTGGTTAAGTAGTTGAGTGGTCAACTACTCAACCATTTTACTATTTAACTGTCCTTGTGACTACTCACGTAGTCAGGCTGAAGCTGTTTAGGCTGAAGGCTGAAGGGGTCAGAAGAGCGCGATTGTGGCGCTTTGGCGAAGAAACAGCAGATTTTTGCATCAAACATGGATTTAAAATTGTGCAGTATTCCCATTTTTCCTTATCCCGCGTCCCGCGGGACCTTCAGTCTATCCACCTGGGTAGTTACCTGTCCTTTTCTAATGATGGCCCCCTGGGGACAGATATCCGCACAGATCCCGCATCCCACACAGATTACCTCATCCATACTCGCCTTTTTGAGCTTCTCATCCCAGATTAGTCCAGGACAACGGAAGATTCTCGTACAATACCTGCCACAACCGCATTCCTCTCCCAGGCATTTTTCCTGATCCACCTCCATCTTGAATGGAAACCCGCCTTCCCTTCCCTGCATCAAGGCACATTTGCGGTGCAGGACGAGCACCCTGGGCCCGGTCTTGTTCATAAGGCTATAAATCTTCTCCGCCGTCTTTTCCATCTCATAAGGATCGGCCTCTTGTACTTCAACGCCCAGGGAACGGCAGAGGGTTACCACATCGACCGGATCTGTTCTGTTACCCATTGCGGTTATGCCCGTGCCGGGATGTGGCTGAAAACCGGTCATAGCAGTCGCGCTATTGTCAAGAATCAGTAGCAGGACATCAGAATCATTAAATTTGGCATTAACCAAGGCGGGGAGACCTGCATGAAAAAAGGTGGAATCCCCACAGACAGTCACGACTGGCTGATCGAATCCAAACTTTCCAAGCTTCCCGTACCCGCATGCCAATCCTAACCCCGATCCCATAGCATGCACCGATTTTACTTGATTAAAGCCGGTTGGCCAAATTCCCATGGTATAACAACCAATATCACCGGAGACAAAGCCATTACGATTGTCCCACGCAAGGGCGGTCTTGATGGCATAATAGGAGGCGCGATGTGGACACCCAGGACAAAAACCAAATTCCCTCGGTGGCACAGAATCTTTAACCACCCCTGAGATCTTGTCCCTGTAAGCACCATTTCTCCAAGAAACATCAAACACCTCCCCAAGAAAATCAAGAAGAAGCCCTGGAGTTAGTTCACCACATACCGGGCTATGTCCAGAGGCCTTTCCAAAGTATTCCTTGACCCCTATCTTTTCCCCGAGATCCCCTGCAAAGGCCTTGATATTATCTTCCAAAAACGGCTCCACGTCTTCCGCAAAAAGAAACCTGTCACTGGCCTTCAGATATCTTTCTAACAGTCCTTTTGGCAGGGGCCAGGTGGTCCCCAACTTGAGGATGCCCACTTGATCACCAATGTCAAGAATCTCAACCGCCTCCCTGACATAATTCCAAGAACAGCCTGAAGAAACAACGAGCAACTCTGGATTGGCAGGGCCTTCATAGCGGTTGAAGGGTGAATCTTCAAAGAGTTTCCTTGCCTGAACCAGCTTTTCATGTCTCTTTTCATGCTTGGCTACTACAGGAAAGGTATGGAAGGGCGATGTGGTATCAAAATTGGGCCTTGTCTCAAAATCGGGAAGGTTGCTGACCAGCACGTTGGACCGGGTGTGGGAGAGCCGGGAGACACTTCTGATCATCACGACATTCTTGATGATTTCAGAAAGCTCAAACGCCCATCGGGTCATTTCGAGGGCCTCCTGTGGTGTGGCCGGTTCGAGCAAGGGGATATCCGCCAGGCACGCAAACATCCGAGCGTCCTCTTCGTTGGTGCTGGAAATCCCTGATGGGTCATCGCAGCTTATCAGGATTAATCCGCCTCTTGTCCCCGAAAGGGTGAGGTTTGTCAGAAAGTCAGAGGCCACATTGACACCGTTTTGCTTCATGCTCACCAGGGCGCGGCATCCTGCAAATGATGCCGCAGTCGCCGCCTCAAGGGCCACCTTTTCGTTCGTCGACCACTCGACGTAAATAGGGAGGTCCTTAGATGCATTAGCGAGGGTCTCAATGATTTCTGATGAAGGGTTGCCCGGATAACCCGCACAAAAAAGCACGCCAGCCTCCAGGGCACCACGGGCAATGGCCTCGTTTCCCTGCAACAATATCTCGACGCCGCCCGACCTTTGACTAATCATTCTTGTGCCCCATTTCCATACATATCTGCCCTGGCCTTGTTCCCTCTCTCCCTTTTGTTGAGGGCAGCCATCTTCAGGTGGCCAAAATTCTCCACAGGTAAATTCTCGCTCTCAAGCCAGTGCCCTTTAATGGCCTCATCCACAATTTTCATGCCAATATCCGTCCTGACTATTAATGTGTTCCATCCCTCACGCCCCTCCATCGCTCCCACAGAGAGATCGGCCCCTTCCGCCGTCATATCCTGGCATAAGGCACACCCCTTTTGTACCACAGGCCTTATAGCTGAGAGGTCAAACTCTTTGAGACCCTCTTCGGTCTGCACCAGAAATTTTTCAGAGGGAGGTGGTGGGATATCGAACCTTAAAACAGTACCTTCTACCCCTTCCCTCCTCAAAAATGCCCTGAGCCGACGGTAATCGATTGCCCATGTACAGAAGATACCTATCTTGAGCGATACACGACTCCCTCTGTCCTCCCCATCCGGACTCAAGAGGCTCATGCGGGCCAATGCCTCCATTTGACAGGGAAGGCCGACAAGGCATAATCTATCTTGACCCGATTTTATGGCAATATTCAGGGCAGAGAGACATGCAGATGGGGAATATCTTGAGCCCCCGCAATCTAAGATCTCACTCCTGTTTCTCGCTATTGTCCCGCCGGGCGAAAGCCCGTTGCCTTTATCGGTCAAAACAGCGGCCTTTGAGTAACCATGTTCCAAGGCATATATGAGCAATGCAGATACCACGCCTCCATACTGGCCCCGCTTCCTGATCTCTTGATCGCCTGCCCGCGCAATCATGATCTTCTTATAAGATCCGATCTCATGCATACCTTCATCCGGATCAGGAGCCACACTATCAATGGAGGTCCCTTCATATTGTGCCCGGGGGCATATCTGCAGGCACCTCCAGGTGTCGGAATTGCAGTGATCCATTACGACCACTTCGCCGTCAAAGTAATTAAAATAGGGACAGAGGCCAACACATGCACCGCAGCGAACACATATCCCCCGGTTTATGACATCTTCAATTAGACGCCTTTGTCCCTCTGAAGTCTCTAACTTCATGTTACTTTGGACCCTTTTCAGTGCCTGTCATGATCTTTCTTTTATAGTAACACCTTAACTGTTATATAGTTTTTGAAGACTCTTTCGTGTATAACCCCAAAGCCAAGCGTCAGGATCAGTTGCTAAACCTTCTTCTTTTATATTAGGCCAAAGAGATAGGTCAAGACCAAAAAGAATTGGATGTTCGCCTCTTGTAATCTATTGACTTTTCATGTTCCCTGGCTTAAGGGGAAAAAAGACGGGCTAAAGGAGATTATCAATGGATGAAAAGATAAAGCAAACCGCGGATTTTCTGAAATCAAAAATGGGGCTTACCCTCCAGATAGGGATGGTCACCGGAACTGGTCTGGAATCCGTTACAGACAGGATTGCGGTAGATTTCCGTCTGCCCTATGAAGATATCCCCAATTTCCCCAGGTCAACGACAGAAGGTCACAGGGGGACGCTGGTTATTGGGAAGCTCGCCAATAAACCAATAATCGCCTTAGAGGGACGTTTTCACATCTACGAGGGTTATACGCCAAAGGAAATCACTTTTGCCATCAGGGTTATGGCCAGACTCGGGATAAAATATCTATTAATTTCAAGTGCCGCGGGCGGGCTGAATCCCCAATTTGAATCCGGTCAACTTATGATCGTGACGGACCATATTAACCTGACGGGCACCAACCCATTGATTGGGCCTAATCTGGATGCCTTTGGACCTCGCTTTCCCGATATGAGCCGGGTCTATGATCCGGATCTGATTTCACTTGCCAACAAGAAGGCGCTCCAATCAGGCATTTTGGTCAGGCAAGGTGTATATGTTGGCGTCCTGGGCCCAAGCCTTGAAACGCCTGCTGAAACCAGGTTCTTGAGGATGATCGGCGCTGATGCCGTGGGGATGTCCACCGTGTCGGAGGCTATTGTGGGTGTACACTCCGGCATGAAGATTATGGCCATAGTCGTTATCACTAACGTAAATCTCCCCGATTGTATGAAAGAGACATCGATAGACGATGTCATCTCAATTGCACAAAAGGCCGGGGCCAAACTTTCTACCCTGTGGGAGGAAATGATTAGGGGCCTGCCAAATTGAAATGAGGGCGGCAACCATGCCTCTCTCAAGTAATGCCCCCTTTAAATATGGTATACGGAGCAAAGCGATACCTTAACTTTAGTCACTTCGGGCTTTAGTTCAATTTAGGCACTTTTCCGATGTATCCGGGTTAGGAGAACACAAATGCAACATGTGGATATTATAATAAAAAATGGCACCATTTTGACCATGGACAAGGAAAACTCGACAATTGAAAATGGTTTTCTATGTATTGACGATGATACCATCTCTCACATCGGCGAAGGTGACGAAAAGGCATTTAAGGCCGCAAAGACTATTGATGCGGCCGGTGGTCTGGTGCTCCCCGGCCTGGTAAACGGTCATACCCACGCGGCCATGACACTCTTCAGGGGGCTTGCCGACGATCTCCCCCTCATGGATTGGCTTAATAATTATATATTTCCTGCTGAGAGTAAAATGGATGCCGATTTTGTTTTCACAGGTACCATACTTGCCTGTGCAGAGATGATCATGACCGGCACAACCACGTTCTGTGACATGTATCTATTTGAAAAGGAGGTGGCGAAGGCCGCTCGTGAGGCTGGAATGAGATGTCTGGTGGGTGAGGTCCTTTATGATTTCCCTTCTCCCAACTATGGACCCATTGAAAAAGGCCTTGAATACACTGAATCATTGATACAAACTTGGCAGGATAATCCACTCATATCTATTGCAGTTGAACCCCATTCCCTCTTCACATGTAGTCCCGATCTTTTGAGACAAGCAAATGAACTGGCGTTGAAATATAATGTGCCCCTGATTATTCATGTGGCAGAGACATCGAAAGAAATAGCCGATGTCAAGGAAAGGTATGGAAAGCGACCCATTGAGCACCTTTCCTCCATGGATATACTGGGACCCCACCTGATTGCCGATCATTGTGTGCATCTGGATGAGGTGGATATTAGGTCCATGGCCGATCATGGGGTAAGGGTGGTACACAATCCAGAGAGCAATATGAAGCTGGCATCTGGCGTCGCACCTGTACCCGAAATGCTGGACCAGGGTATTACCGTGGGCCTGGGAACGGATGGATGCGCCTCAAATAACAACCTGGATCTCTTTGCGGAGATGGACATGGCGGCCAAGCTCCACAAGATTAATACGATGGATCCAACGGTCATGGATGCACTCACGGTCCTGAAGATGGCAACAATTGAAGGGGCACGGGCACTCGGGATCGGCGAGATTACAGGTTCCCTGGAAAAAGGAAAAAGGGCGGATATCATTATTGTGGACACGGATAAGCCGCATCTGACACCCCTCTATAACCCCTATTCCCATCTGATTTATTCTGCAAGGGGCAACGATGTAAGTCATTGCATCATCAACGGTAAGCTGGTGATGGAAAATCAAAAATTGCTCACCCTGGATTTGGATGAAGTTATCGCGCGTGCCAGGGAAAAATCCATACAGGTGAGGGCATGGCTTTCTTGAAAAGGACCAGGTTCATCGCATTTGGAAGCAGGCTGCGGGGAGTCCCTGAGGTCCTCACCCTCGGCGTAAGACCCAACTTTCATGACTATACCCCATCCGAAACAAGGTTTATCCTGAACGCAGAGATAATCCTTTACCCTACTCTCAACTATGCCCAGTTTTTCATGACCTTGGAAAAGAGGATCTTTCCGAGCCTGGAGACGTATCTCTATGCGGACGAGAAGATAAAGCAGACAACCCTTTTCTATATGTTGGGAATCCCGCACCCACCCACAAGGATCTATTATCATCTCCATCATCGGGATATCTTAAAAGAATTCTCCTTTCCATTTATTGGAAAATTGCCCAGAAATTCTGCCCAGGGCAGAGGTGTTTTCAAATTAAATAGTCCAGAGGAGCTTCAGAGATATTTGCAGCTCACCAGGATTGCATACATCCAGAAATTCCTTTCCCACGATCGAGACCTCCGTGTAGTTCTTATTAACTATCAACCTATTCTGGCCTATTGGAGGGAAAGGGCCTCTGAAAACTTCAAGACCAATCTTTCCCAGGGTGGGAAGATATGCTTTGAGGATATACCTTCAGAAGGAGTTGATTTGGCACAGGAAACCGCAAAAAAATGCAAATTTGATGACGTAGGCATTGATCTCATCAGGTCAGGCGGAAAATGGTATGTGATTGAAGCCAACATGAAATATGGACGGAAAGGATTAAAAATGAGAGGGTTGGACCTGAAAGAGATCATCAGGGACAAGCTCCTCGCGGGCGAACTTCATTATAGGTAACTACCCAGGTGAATAGACAGAAGGTCCCGCGGGACGCGGGATAAGGAAAAATGGGAATACTGCACAATTTTAAATCCATGTTTGATGCAAAAATCTGCTGTTTCTTCGCCAAAGCGCCACAATCGCGCTCTTCTGACCCCTTCAGCCTTCAGCCTAAACCCCTTCAGCCTGACTGCCTGAGTAGTCACCATTATAGCTAATGTATAAAATTAATAAAAAGAGATATGTTCTTATTTTAGCCGTTATTTTCTTGCTATTTATCCCATCATGTTTTCTTGGTTATGTATATTTTGAAATAACACGTGAGGCCACTACACGTATCCAGAGAGGCGTTATTGACCGTATTATCGCCTCTGAAAGCCCGGTCTACTATGACGATGGTCACACGCCTATAGGCGTTTTTTTTGAAAAGATTCACCGCAAATACATTCATTATAGGGATATTCCCCGCATGTTTACCAGGGCGCTAATTGCTGCTGAAGACCACAATTTCTTTAGACACAGGGGCTTTGATCCCAAGGCAATTCTAAGGGCCCTCTTTGCCAACATCAAGGCCGGCAGGGTAGTGCAAGGAGGTAGCACTATCACCCAGCAGACCGCCAAAAATATCTTCAAACGCGAAAAAAGGTCCTATCTTGCCAAACTCAAGGAATTGATCCAGGCCTTTTTACTGGAAAAAAAGTACACGAAACAGGAAATCCTGGAGATGTATTCGAATCAATTCTTTGTGAGCGGCTATGGAAAGGGACTAGGGATCGCGTCACAGTATTTCTTTGGCAAAGACGTAAAAGACCTTGACCTGGTGGAACTGGCCTTTATTGCTGGTTCAGTAAAAGGGCCTAATCGTTACAATCCGTTCATCAGAAAGACCGAAGCAGGGAAGATGGAGGCCAGAAGGCAGGCCAAATTACGTAAGGACTATGTTCTATCCAGAATGCTGGAGATGAATTTTATAACCAAAGACGAATACTTACGCGCGAAAGATAAAGAGATCCCGTTCAAGAAAGGGAAGGTCACTTACCGGCTAAATGTGATCCTCAACTATATTCGCGAACAACTTGAATCCGACTACTTCAGCAAGCTTCTCAAGGATCAGGGTGTAGATAACATAGCTACTTCAGGGGTAAGGATTTATACATCCATTAACAAAGATATCCAGGCGGCAGCATTAAAGAGCCTGCGCACCCATCTTCCCTTGCTGGATGTCGAACTAAATGGGTATAGTCCTGGAGAAGGGTGGGATGAGTTTAAAGGAACACCCAGCCTCCCCTTTCTCTCACGAATTACTTACATTGATGCGAGCAGGAAGAGTGGACGCATGGTGGTGGCATGGGACCATGCTGGAGGGATAATTGACTACCAAGGCCTCAAATCAATGGGTGATGCCTGGATAAAGTGGAAATATGGAAATTCGGCCGTATTTGACAAGAAATACGTCCCAGCCTTCTTAGACAATTTTCACCTAGGCGATCTCGTCCCAGTACAATTATCGCCTTCAAGTAGTCATGGCGGCAAGACGAGATTGATGCTCACAAAGTTCCCTGAACTGGAAGGCGGTGTGGTGGTACTTAAGGACGGCATGTTAAGGGCCATGGTTGGAGGGTTTTCAAACCGCTTTTTCAACCGTGCCGTTGATGCAAAACGGCAACTGGGCTCTATCTTCAAACCGATTGTCTATAGCGCGGCCCTGCAGCTCAAGTGGAACACTCTTGATCCCCTCCAAAACACGAGGGATATATTTCCGTTTGAAAATACCTTTTATATGCCGAAGCCCGATCATCCCCCACGGAGCAAGAAGGTCTCAATGGCGTGGGCCGGAATCAAGTCCGAGAACCTCGCCACGGTCTGGTTGCTCTATCATCTCACGGATCGCTTGAATATGAACGAGTTCCGAAAACTCACCGAGCTTTTGGGGCTTGCGAGAAAAGAAGATGAATCTTACCAGGTATACAAAAAACGAATCAGGGATGGATATGGAGTTGTGGTCGATAGAGAGGCCCTCAAGGAGGCAGCATTTGAAAAATCCAAAAAGGAAATTGAATCCGATATAATATTTGGCGGTTATGAGGAAATCCTGGACAACATGCGAAGACTGCATTTTGATATTGATAGCAGGGCATTGGACTTTGAAAAACCCGCCCAACAGCAGATCGCGAGATTCAGTTTTAACAGGTTGCTGGCGCTTGACCTTAGCATGAAGGCATCATTCCAAAAAATTGGCCAGCTCAGCAGCCCGGAATCCAAAAAGGCCCTTTCCGACTCCCTGCGCCATTTCTACAGGACAAAAGGGGTTGGGGATCAGGTAAAGGTCGTTTATACAGAGGATACAAGATTTTTTTCTAATGCTGCCCTGGTCCCGCTCACCCCCAAATGGATCCATGGCGTTCCAACATCTTTCAAAGAAGAAAAAATCTGGGTTGATGGATTGATTACATCGGAGATCCTAGATCTACTCAAGAAAAATATGGAAAACAATTACATGAGGCTTCTTGACCATAAGAGATACGATTTAGAGGTTCTATCGTATGTTCGAGATTTTAGAAGCCTTGTCAATTTATCTTATGTGGTTTATCTTTCAAAAAAAATGGGGATTACCACAAAACTGGACCCGGTGCTTTCCTTTCCCCTTGGGCCTAATTCCATCAGCATTGCCGAAGCAGCTCTGGCATATCAAACAATTATGACAGGAGACACTTATTCCATTTCTGAAGAACGTCGGCCAACAATGATCCCGATAATCACAAAGATTGTAGATCCAGACGGTGAGGTCCTATGGAAATACAAGCCACGACCACAAAGGATCCTTTCCAACAGGGTCTCCTGCCTTGTGACTCAGATATTAAGAAAAGTTATGCAAATAGGGACCGGAAGTAAGGCCAAGGATGAAATCCGCGTTTTCGGCGTTCCTATCCCCTCTTTCGGTAAGACAGGCACGGCCAATCGCTTCAGCAATTCCAGCTTTGTGGGCTTTATACCAGGCCCTAATAAGATAACCAGCGAGCTTGATCTCCAAAATGGATATGTGATCGGTTGCTACGTGGGCTACGATGATAATCGTCCCATGAAGGGAGGGCATCTGGCAATTTATGGCTCATCAGGCGCTCTTCCTATCTGGATAGATACGGCAAATGCCATAGCCAATACACGTGATTATAAGGGGGGTCTACAGCTTGCAGATCTGGCATTCAACCCTCTTTCGGTTCCTGTTCCCACCCAAGGAAAATACCAGACCGTGCCTGTCTCACCGGTGACTGGACTCCCCTTAAAGTCATCCGAGGAAAAACGGGGCGTGTCCCCTCTTCCCGAAATACTCACCGAGGCGGAATTTAGTGGGGATATCTTTAGGCTTAAAAGAGATTTTGGCCCATTAAAAGGAGAAATAGAATGAAAAGGTTGACAATATCTCTCTCGACTCTCTTCTTGTTTGTTTGCATTTTCGGCTGCACCTCAGGGGTATTCAGGCGCAAAGCGGTTGTACCAAAAAAACCACCAGTATTGTCTTCTGAGCTGTTTGACAGCAAGATACAATCCCTTAATGATCTATTAGAAAAAGAAGGGCTTTCACAAAAGGATAAAGAAATGGCCTCGAAACTCTTGGAGGCCTACAAATCCCTCAAGATCGCATCATCACGTCAATTCACTGAGCCTGAATACGACCGTTTTATCAAATCCATGTTCCAGACCCTTAATCTGTTTGTTGAAAATTATTTCGCGGAGATACACTACGTTGCCCAAAAGAGATCCATCAGCCTTTTTGCCAAGGAAAGAAATAAGATCTTGGATGCCTACCTATCAGGAGACTCCAAAGGGGTTATTAATGACTGCATCACCTTGAAGACAGATTTTGGTCCAGACGCCCTTACTCCAGAGATCGCCCTAGTTTTTTCCTTGTCACTGGCGAATCAAGGTATGCTGGAGGACGCGATTGATATTGGTCAGGGAATTACACATGCGCTCGAGGTAAGTCCAGACCTCACCCATCTGAGGGCAAACATTGCAGAGTGGTACCTAAAGCTAGGCCAGAGAGAAAAGGCCCTTATTGAATATGAAAAACTGACCGATACACTTGATGAACAGAAACTCATTCTCCGCTCACTGAGCAAAAAAATAGGCACAACGGGCAGGGTCAACGGCCAGGGAACGGGGAGCAACCTTGAAACTCTCCTTCAGAGGGTAAATCAGTTGGTTCAGGAGCACAAATTTAGTCAGGCTGGAGACCTTCTAGCCCTTAAAAAAGATGAGGTGACCTCGGATAGTGATATAAAAGCCATTGATCAGGCCCTTAGAGCCCTGGAACTGGCACAGGAAAAATATCTTAAGGAAAAGATATCCTCGATTTTTATGAGGGAGGAGGCGCTAAAAAAGGCCAGAGAACTCATAGAGTCTGAAAAATTTGAAGAGGCCATATCAGAACTGGAGTCATTGGAGGTAAACCAGGATAATTCACGTGAGGTCAGGGAATTGAAAGAACAGGCGATAGAAGGACTGATTAATCGTGAAAGGAACAGGGCTGCAAAAATCTTCTTGGCTGCAAAAAATACCTCAGACCCCAGAAAAAAAGAGGAATATCTAAAATCCTGCTATGATATACTTAATAATTTACTTGAAAAATATCCATCATCACCCTTAAGAGAAAAGCTAAAATCCCATATAAAAAAAGTTTCAGAGGAACTGGATAGGCTAGGCAGGAATTGACAATGGCTACCCATGGGCTCACGCCCGTGGCACTGCAAACACGAGGCGAGGCTTTGCTAGATGATCGGAGTCCTGACAGACCGGCGAAGATATGACCGATAACTCCCTTAAAACAATTCAGGTGGTAGGCCTAGGCCAGGCCTGTGTCGATTATCTGGGCCGCCTGACCTCTTATCCGCAAGAGGATGGCAAAATAGAACTCACTGAACTCTATATGCAGTGTGGAGGTCCTGCCTCTACTGCCCTTGTCACCTTGTCTCGCCTGGGAATAACTACCTCCTTTCTGGGATCCATATCGAATGATCCTTTCGGCATAAAGATCCTTAATAACCTCCAGAAAGAACAGGTGGACATTTCATGTCTCAAGATTACACCCGGGTTTCAATCCCAGTTTGCATTTATTGCAATTACCGAAGACACGGCGAACCGTACTATATTCTGGCACCGTGGCAGCGTACCCCATCTAAGGCCCCAGGATGTGGACATTTCTTGTTTTCCCAGGGCAAAGATCTTACATGTGGATAGCCTGATGGTTGAGGCCGCCATAGAGGCGGCAAGGCAGGCAAAGGCCGCAGGCATGACCGTTGTTATGGATGCAGGCACCATGAGGGAGGGGACCCAGGAATTGGTCTCCCTGGTGGACGTGCTCATTGCGTCTGAAACGTTCGCAACTCCGCTGGTCGGCCCCAGTGCCCCCCATAAAACCGCGCTTCAAGCACTTCGTGGACTTGGCCCCAGGGAAGTCGTAATAACACTGGGCCCTGACGGCAGTATCGGTCTCAAAGAAAAACAGATTATCCGGCAGAACTCCTCGCCGGTCACGGCATTGGATACCACAGGTGCCGGGGATGTGTACCATGGGGCCTATATATACGGTATTGTCCAGGAATGGGATATGTCTGAATGTATGCGCTTTGCCTCTGCTGCCGCGGCACTCAAGTGCCAAAAAATAGGCGCCCAGAAAGGTATCCCCGGTCTTGAGGCCGTCTTTGACCTTATAAACCAAAAGGCAATAATCCCCGATCCACATGCCTTTTATTAGTACCCTATAAATAGATTTGTGTTCAAAACGGGCAGAAAATGTAGGAGTTCAATAATTGAGGGTAACTATGATAGTATAAGGCCAAGGCTGGCAATGAGGCCTTTTTTAGGCCTTCTATTCTGCCTGAGGCATTTACAGGGGCGGCGTCAGACAATGTGAGTTGAGGTCCGTAGCGTGGTTCCAATATAGACTTTGTTGTGAGAGAATTCTAAGCGTATATCGCCGCGCGATGCTTGTGATGACAGGGGGCAATATCGGAACGTCAGTCCTGGTTTTTGGCCTCAAAAAGGTCCCACTGCCACCCCTGCCCTATTAACCCTTTGGTTATTAACCCCCGTTTATTGAGCGGTTATCAGAAAATTTTTTAGTTAACTTTAGTCACTTCGAACTTTAGTTCAATTTAGGCACTTTTCCGGTATGAAAACCGCTATTTCGTTCCTTGTGCTCATCCTGTCATTTAATCTGGTGTGCCTTGCCTCGGCCGCACAGAAAAAGATGATTTTCTGGACCACAGAGGTGGAGAAAGACCGGCTAGAAATTCAGCAAGAGATAGCCTCACAATTCTCACATAAAACAGGGATCGTCGTACACGTGGTCCCTGTGGAGGAAAATTTCCTGCCAGAGAGAGTCACGGCAGCTTACGCGGCCAGGTCTCTCCCCGATGTGATATTCCATCCCGTTGACTATACAATAGGATGGGCCGAGGCCGGGATACTAGACCATAAGTCTGCCACGGAGGTAGTAAGTCGACTGGGCAAAGAGACCTTTGGCAAAGGGCCCCTGAACCTGGTGAGGGTTCCAGGAGGCTATGCGGCTGTCCCCATTGATGGATGGGGCCAGCTCTTACTCTACCGTAAGGACCTCTTCCACAAAAAGGCCCTCCCTGTGCCGGACAAGTGGGACCGAATCCTCAAGGCGGCCAAGGCTCTTCATAATCCTCCTCAGATCTGGGGCTTCGAGGCAGCTACCGATCCAGGCCAGATCTACATGCAGCAGGTCTTTGAACACCTCGCGCTCTCCAATGGAGTCAGCCTGACAAATTCTACTGGGCGCGTTGATCTGGATACCCCTGAAATGGTTCAGACACTGGAGTTTTATAGGTCCCTTTCCCGTTTTACACCGCCCGGGAATGTCTCTTGGCTGCATACCCGTTTGGACTATCTCTCCGGAAGAGCGGCCATGATAATCTGGTCGTCCTTTATATTGGATGAATTATCAGGCCTCCGGAAAGACCAGCCCGTGCTCCCTGATATAGCGAATGGCAAGCCGGGCTTCCTTGCCAGGAATACCGGGTTTGTAAGTACCATTTATGGCCCGAGGGGCTCTGCGCGGTATGGTCAGATGAACTGCCTGGGTATAACACGGGATGCGGACAGGGATGCGGCAAGACTCTGGGTGGAATTTCTACTGAATGACGGGTACATGATGTGGCTGAATATGGCTGCAGAGGGCAAATTGCCCATGCGCAAGGGAACTCGTGATGTGCCACACCGATTCATTGATGGATGGAGAGATCTTGAGTTGGGGGGAACGAGTCAGGCCAAGATATCACAGTTCTACGGGATGGCTGTACTAAAAACCATTATTGCCGGGGTGGATGGTTTCGATCGCTGGGGATTAGCCGAAGGAAAGGGTTCCGTGATATCAAAGGTCTATGGCTCAAAGGTCATATCGGAGATTCTCAAACGTTTTCTTGACGGTGAGTTGAGCGCAAAACAGGCTGCCCGCGTAATGGATAAGAGGGTTAAGGCACTGGAATGATGAATAAAGAGGGTCGCCTCGCATTTTGGATGCTGGTCCCCTCCTTTGCGGTTGTGATGGCCCTGGTGATATTCCCTTTGATGTGGAATATATGGCTGAGCCTCAAGCCAATCTCACTGGGGGGTCTCCGCGGGAAATCCCTTTTTGAATGCAACCTGACACTACAGAACTTCCAGAAGGTCTTCACTGATCCAGACTTTGGGCGAATTCTTTTTACCACCTTGATCTATACGGTTTCAGGAAGCGCCCTGTCTATCTTGGTGGGATTGATGGCAGCCCTTTTGGTTAATGGAAAATTCCATGGGAGGGGCCTCCTGAGGGGGCTTTTGATATCCCCCTATATTGCGCCAGTAGTGGCAGTTACCTTCACCTGGAGCTTTATTCTAGATCCCCAACTGGGCGTCTTAAACTGGGCGGCCATTGATAATGGTCTTTTTGGTCAGCCAATTCCCTTTCTCTCCCAGCGCTGGTTGGACGTGCACGTTATGGGGGTAACCCTGCCCGTCCCCCTTGCGCTCATCTTTGTAATCATTTTCGAAGGCTGGCGTTATTTTCCCTTCGCATTTCTGTTCATTCTTGCCCGCCTTCAAGGCATCCCCGCGGAGCTTTATCTGGCCGCATCTGTTGATGGAGCAAGCCCTTTTCAGAGGTTTTACCATGTAACCTTGCCACAACTCAGCACGGTCCTGGCCACACTCTTCCTCTTTCGTTTTATCTGGACCATTAATAAGTTCGATGACATTTTCCTGCTCACAAGGGGCCAGGCCGGAACAAAGGTCCTGGCCATCAGGGTCTATGACTATGCATTTGGCGAATTTAACATTGGCGCGAGTTCTGCCACGGGAATGATCCTATTTGGGATCCTTGCAATTTTTCTTTTCGTCTACTTCCGTTGGATTTTAAAAAGTGCCTAAAGTGATCTAAAATGTCTAGAGTGCCTAAAGTTAAGGAATTTTATGTCATTTTACTGAATAGAAGAGCGAAGCTCTGCATTAACTTTAGCTCACTTTAGCTCACTTTAAACTTTAGCTCACTTCATGAACTTGATTTCTGGTATGGCATAGCCTAATTTTTCTGAGTCCCGCATAGCAGGGGTTTCCCAACTAACAATGAAGACAAACCGGGAACATCTTGAAAATACCATTATCCGCATCCTAAAGGTAACGGGGATCATTTTTTTCACAGTAATCGTAGCCTTCCCTTTTTACTGGATGTTTGTCTCTTCCTTTAAATCACTGGGCGAGATCTTACTGCACCCCGCCAATCTGGGCCTTGACATCCGAAAAATCGATTTTCACGCCTATTACGAAGTACTTTTTGAACATGGTTTTCTACGTTACATATGTAACAGCCTGTATGTGTCTCTTATTACTGTCCTGCTCTCTGTAACCCTGGCAGTATTGGGAGGATACGCGGTCACACGACTCCATTTCAGAGGACAGACATTCATGTCATACGGGATCTTGGTTGTATATATGTTCCCGGCAATCGTCTTGGTGATCCCCCTGTATGTGGTATTCTCTCTGATGGGGCTGAGGGATTCAATCCATGTCCTGATCTTGGTATATATGGCCCAGACCATTCCCGTTGCACTCTACATGCTTCGGACCTATTTCCAGGGCCTACCGCTTGAGATAGAGTATGCGGGGCTGCTTGATGGGTGCAGCCGAGTGGGCGTGATTTGGAGGATCATCATCCCACTTTCCGCGCCTGCACTGGCCAGTGTGGCACTTTACACCTTTATGATAGCCTGGAATGAGTTCCTATTTGCCTTTATGTTTCTGGATACCCCAGAGAAGTTCACCCTTTCCAGGGGAATTGTCCAGCTCGCGGGAAGTGTGCATCTCTCCAAACAGCTTGTGATGGCTGCCTCAGTTATGGTTACCATCCCCGTGCTTTGCCTCTTCTTTATATTTGAACGACATCTGGTCAGGGGTCTGACCAGTGGGGCCATGAAAGGGTAAAGCCAAATGTCATCACTGACCCTGAAGGCGATTAGCAAGAAATTTGGGAAAATCATGGCACTCTCTGGAGTAGCTCTGCACGTGGATGACGGGGAGTTCTGTGTGCTTCTTGGACCCTCTGGGTGTGGAAAAAGCACCCTTCTCAATGTCATTGCGGGGCTGATTCCACAGGATGATGGCACGGTACTGCTGAACGGTCAGTCGATTGACGGGCTGGCACCCCGGGACCGTGACATTGCCATGGTCTTTCAGAACTATGCCCTTTATCCCCATATGACCGTTGCCCAGAACATGAGCTTCGGGCTTCGCATGCGCCGACTCCCCAAGGCAACTATCAAAGAACGCCTCAGCGAGGCCACCGGTCTCCTTGGCATAGAGGACCTTTTGGATCGAAAACCTCGTGAGCTCTCGGGGGGCCAACAACAGAGGGTGGCTATGGGGAGGGCCCTGGTACGTCGGCCCAGGCTTTTTCTCCTTGACGAGCCTCTAAGCAACCTGGATGCCCGTTTGAGGGCCAAAGTGCGACTGGAACTCAAACGATTGCACAGTCAGATCAAGGGCACATTCATATACGTAACACACGACCAGGTGGAGGCCATGACACTCGCTGACAGGGTAGTTGTGATGTGTAATGGAGAGGTGCGTCAGATCGGGCCTCCTGAAGCCGTTTACTCATGTCCAGAAGATACCTTTGTGGCAACTTTCATTGGATCGCCGGAGATGAACATCTGTCGCGGAACACTGGCACACAAAGAGGGCCGCACCTATTTCCAGGGCGCTGGCTTTTCTTTTGATATCGGGAGAGCACAACCAGAGCTTTCAACAGGCGAAGTGGAGGTGGGAATTCGTTGTGATGATATAAAGATCTCCACGAAGCAGATCACCGGCCTTGAGGCCAAGGTGGAAATGGCAAGTAACGTGGGACCGGAACAATATGTTCATGTTCGTCTCGGCCAGGAAGAACTAACTCTCCGCGCCCCTAAGGATCAGACACTGCACCCGGGTAGCCTCATTCACCTTACAATCGATGGCAATCTGGTACATGTTTTTCATCAGGGCCGCAGGGTTTCTTGATCCCATTGAAATACATTCCCTTATCCCCGTTACTCGGAATCAATACCACCAACATACAGAAACTGGGCCAACAATGCCCACATTAGGCCCTGTCCGATTCAGACGTAATTTGGTTCTTGTAACATTGATAATATTCAAATACCTTTTTCACGTAGTACTGGGTGGCCTTATATGGTGGGATACCTCGATATTGCCTGACCGTCGTGCTTCCCGCATTGTATGCCGCAAGGGCCAGTTTGATATTACCGTCGAATCGATTCAGCAAAGTCCTGAAATACCTAACCCCGGCGTATATATTATTTTCGGGATCGAAGCTGTCTTTTAGGCCAAGGTCTTCCGCTGTTTCTGGCATCAACTGCATAAGACCCATAGCACCCTTTTTTGAGACAGCCCTGGGATTATAACCGGACTCGGTCATAATGATTGCCCTTATGAGATCAGGGTCAACCTGATATTGACCAGCGGCCCGCAAAATAATCTGATGAAAGGAACGTTCCTCCTCTTTTCCACTGATGTTTGTAAACTTAGTTTCAATGACGTCTTCAGTGGGCGTTTCGGACAAGGAGGCCCCAACAGTGGGTTCAGTCGGATCATCATCCTTCAATAATAGCAAGGGGGGTTCTTGTTCAAGCGTCACACTATCGATACTTACATGACTATTTACAACGGGGACGCGCGTCTCTCTCAGGGCCGAGAGACTTCCGGCCATAATAGGTAGATGCCCGTCATAAATGCTGGGAGGGAAAAAGATAAGAGCCATTGCAATGGTTAAAAGGCAATTGATCCCTTTCCATGAAAATGTATTTATATAAGTTCTATTGCCCATATATTACGGTCCTTAAAAGGGCCTTGCTGGAAAATCCCTTTTTTGTTTCAGCGCCTATCTAGCATGGCGCTATTCGGCGTATTTTCCCGATCATCCGCATTGCTTGGTTTCTTAGACAAAACGATTTCCGCCTTAGTCTTATGATAGGCGACTGTATCATCAAATTGCCTCTGATCATCTCGAATTATGTCCCTGGCTTCATAAATGCTTAGTGTTTTGGCCATCTTATACCCCTCACTTCCTAATCTGTTTCAGGGTTTTGCAATAACTGTGCTAAATTATGAAGCGCGATCATATTTTTATATTTTACCAGGTATTTCAGGATGTTATGAGTGTTTCGCTCAAAACGACCATGATAAAGACTGGGTAACAAACGGAATACTTTTATGAAAAAAAGTTCCACTTTTTGGTAAAACTTTACGCTATTTTATATGACAGGGTGAGAAATAATGGTAATATAGGACGATGGGGATATCCCCAAATTCTGGAGGAACAGAGTTAGCCAATTTTGAGGGATTGACTTTACAGCGTAATTGTAGTATATTTAACAGGATTTATATAATCTTTTCATAAGGGGAAGATATGCAATTAAAGAGAAAATTTGTTTTGGTTTCTGTCTTGTTTATTGTTGCCGCCTTTTGTTCTGCCTGTGCGCATGCTCCAAGTAACAAGCTAATCAGGGCCGCGAGTGAAGGTGACCTAGAAAGGGTCAACAAGCTAATTACCCAGGGGGTTGAAGTGAATGAAAAAGATAGTGACGGAACAACTCCCCTGGTGGCGGCTTCATATATCGGCCACACAGGCATAGTCAAGGCCTTGCTTGATAAGGGAGCAGATGTCAATGCGGAGGAAAAGACGGGTACCACCGCCCTGATGGCAGCAGCATACGGGGGTCACACAGAGGCACTCAAGATATTGTTTTCCCACGTCGGCGGTACCGCCCTGTTGGCCGCAGCAGGTAAGGGACATGCAGAGATTGTTAAGTCTCTGCTAGAACAGGGTGCAAATGTTAATACAAGAGATGAATCCTTGACAACCCCCTTGATAGTGGCGGCGGAAAAAGGCCAGACCGAGGTAGTCGAGATACTGCTCGATTATGGCGCTGACGTAACCGCAAAAGACAAGAAAGGCACCACTGCCCTTATGGCCGCAGCAGCAAAGGGCTACACCCAAATCGTCAAGCTGTTGGTTACTCATGGCGCCGAAGTTAGCGCAAAGGACAAGCTAGGCACCTCCGCTCTTATGGCCGCGGCATGGTACGGTGATCTCGATACGGTAAAGTATCTGATCGATAAGGGCGCTGATACTTACGCAACAGACATTCACGGCTGGACACCTCTCTCGGCCGCCCAGCATTTTCGTTTCACGGATGTAGCCAGACTTATAAAAGAGGGAAGAAGGCAAAAGATTGAGAGAGAAAAGGCCTTAGCAGAGAAAACCGCATCAGAAAAGGACCAGGGCCTATAAGAGAGAAGCACCTGCTTTTTACCAATAAAAAAAAGAGACGACCCGGGCCGGGCCGTCTCTTTTTTTTATTTTGAAATGATGGTGAAATTTAAGGAGTGCCTTTATTCACAGGGCACAGGATCTTGACAGTCTTCACACTCCAGGTTCTTCCACTTGCCCTGTAAAGGTCCTCCCCACATCCCAAAGGGGTTTCTTACCATTGCCCTTACCCAATCTACAAAGGGAGTACCGGCTGAATCTTCTGTGTAAAATTCTGGTTTCATCATGATCGTATGATATTGACCTGCCGCTATGTAGTACCTGTAGTTCCGTGCTTCCGCGGCCGTAACATGTGTCAAGTTGAGCATTTGATTGTGCCAGTCACACCAGACAGGAACAATGTTGTTCCACTGAGTCGGGTCCCATAAATGTACCATCACATTATAAAAGAAGGTCTGATTGTTGTCCCACGCCGTTGTAAACTGCGCCAATTTACTCAAAGGGTAGTGCGCGGCAATATCTTCATAGACATCGGCCATGGTCATATCAGGAGAGTAGCCATCCGGAAAAATCCATGTGGGTAGCTGGACATTCCAATTGTTGATGCCAACGGTCTCAAAATATTCCTCGGTGACTCCGTTTGCGGCATCGCCCAAGACATAGACCCTCGACAGGGGATAGGCCTGTTTTATGTACGGAAAACCAATGATGGCCCCGTATCCTCCTGCACTGCTTCCAGTAACGAATATCTTTCGCGGCCATCTATAATGATCGGTTATCCATTTTAGCACCACCTGAAAATTGACAAAACCCCTGTGCTGTATAGTCCAGGAGTCAAGGCCTGGTATCTTACCCAGATAGTCTGGGTACGAATGATCATCCGCGCCCCAGAACAGGTCTCCCGTGCAATATGGGATATATACAAAATTCCAGTCCTTAAACGGATTATCTGGATTGTCTGTATCAAATATGCCCATCCCTTCGGTATTGGCAAACATGTCTATGGTTTCGAATTCCTGCTGGTTATATGTAGGATAATAGAGACAGTTCATAGAATCCCAGCATGCCCCACCGCCCTGGAAATAGACGACCAGCTTGTTGCAGGTGCCACCTTTTACAAAGAAAGTAAATTTGTCGGACGTACAGGTTGGGCAGGCAGAGCATGCCGGCGTGAGGCCATTATAACTGAACCCCGGATAGACCCCGGCAGGGTCTATCTCTGTCCAGACCTGAGGTACGCCACCTGCGAAAGATATAGAGGCAATTACAAGAGAAACCAACATAAAGAAACCAATTTCAAAACATTTCAACCTCTTCATTTTTCCCTCCCTTCTCAAAAGATTATCTCCCGGAAGACCAAAGTCGTGTATTTCTGGTCTTAATTAAACAGCCACAGCTTGGCCTATTATAGATTGAGAGAAGTGGGTGTAACACTTGCAGGTATGCAGAGCTATGCTTAATGGTCTCTTGGCTCCTAGCGGAACAGATAGCGTTCCACTAGGAGCGAGGCAGGCAAACTTTGAGGTTCTCCTTCATATGGCAAAACCTCATGCGGGGCTTAAATCATCGAAGAAAAGTATCTTAAAGAGGTATAAATATAATCCAAAATAAAACTAAAGTCAATTAAAATATCTGCCTTGTCATGCCTATTGGTCCAACATCCCTGCCATCATTTGCTCGTAGCCCATCTCCATTAAGGGTTTGAGGTTCACAATGTCCGCTGTATTGTATTGCACTAAGCGATCCAGGGCAGCGTGGTCTCCCCACTGGTAGGCCTTCCAGAGCATTACGGCCTCATACCCGTCCATTCCGTCTACTTCAGGGGCGCGGGAGATGGCAAGTTTTTTCTCAATCTTTTTCAGTCCCCCGGCGTAGCCAAGCCTCTTTAGCAGAAAACGCAGATCAATGTGTGCCGGAGGCAATGAGATATTGGGGAACCACCGGCGAATAAAGGGGAGATCAAAGGTCGTGCCGTTAAAGGTAACAACGATATCGTATCCGGAGATACCAATCTCAAATTCATCAAGATTGATTCCATTCACAAAGGTCCGGGCACAGTGGCCATCGTAGAGGCCTATCACTGTAATTTCATCGACCCCCTGAAACCCGCCACTTGTCTCTATATCCAGATAAACGGTCCTGTCTTGAAAGGCACCAAAGATGCGCCACATCTCTCCCGAGGAAAGCCGATCCTTGAAAAAACCGACATCATTGCGATGTTCAATAGAGGCCTTCAGTTCCTTGGCCACTATCTGATCTCGAAGGGAAGAAAAGATGGTTTCCCCATATCTCAGGAAATGGTGCCAGGTTCTGATCCCTTTTTTCCAAAGCCTCTGTTCGGTCTTTGGGCCTATTCCCTGGATATGGATAAACGTGTGCTCAAGCAAAGAGACTCATCCTCTAATTCATGAAATGGCACGGGCTCAATTGAAAAGAAGCAATTTCTTGACATAACCCAGACATCCTTCGATCTGCTTAGGCCTCAGTTCAAGGGTTATGGTGTGGTGATAACCGATCGCCTTCAATCTCTGAAAGATCTTCTCAAAATCAATTGTCCCCTCACCCACGGGCAGGTGAAGATCATCATCCGGCGAAGTCCCGCCTCGATTATCGTGAAGGTGGATGTGCCGTATCTTTTCCGGGAACTTCGCCATAATCTCATAGCTGGTATTATGTCTTGTAAGAAGCTGGGCATGACCGAAATCCAGTGTCAGATTAAGGCGGGGCAGCCACTTGAAGACTGATTCCAGATGAGTCGCCCTTTCACTCAGGTTTTCAAGGCAGATAGTAATACCTGTTTCCTCTGCCCTGCCGATTATCTTTTTTAGTAACTCGATCTTATAGGCAATAGCCTCCTTAGTCACAAAACGGGGGTCCATCCAAAAATGAAGTGTCAGGAGCCTCATGTCAAGCCCTGGCATGATGGAGAGGACCTTCATGACCTTCGCTAGATAGGTATTCCCAAGGGCAGTCAAGTCATTAGGGTCGCCTTCCAGGGGTCCATGACAGAGATAGTAAAGGCCCAAGTCTTCTCCCAGTGTCTGATAGTCTTCTTTTAAGACCTCGAAATTGTCAGGATCTGGAATGGGGATTTCCGCAAACTGAAGCCCCAGCTTATAAATGGCGACAACGTCATCATGACTGCGAGCCGTCCCGCCCAAATGGATTTCATTTCTCTTCATTTTTGGTTCGGAAACTCCCGCTATGCGGGAGTCAGAGAAATCCGGGGCATCTCCTAAAAAATGGATGATAGCTTAAGGGTTCTAGGGGTCATAGAAGGCCGAAAGAAGGCCCCACTGCCGGCCTTGGCCTTCTACTACCATAGTTACCCTCAATTATCGAGCTATTACCTCAATTCAATACCGAAACATCCCGTTATCGTATATCACCGCCCTTCCGCCATCGTTCGAATATGCGGTGACCGTCTTCTTCTCGGTGTTCACCAGATCCCAGTGGAGCGCTGAATCATTAAAGCCCAATTTCTTCTTTGCCTCCCTGGTAAGTTCCGAGGGATCACCATCATAGGTATCTGCGTAGGACGAACCGACGGCCAGGTGGCAATTTCCAAAACGGCCGCCATAATTCTCATCATAAAGCGTGTTTGCCATAAACCTCGTTATCCTTGAAAACCGTTTATCCGTCAGTGAAAACTCCCCTACCCTGCAAGCACCCTTATCCATGCCTAGCTGTTTGACCGTAAACTCTTCACCCTTTTCGGCCTCTATCTTAATGGCAGACCCCTTTTTGAATACAAGACGGACTCCTTTTACATAATTCCCGCTCCGAAAAGATGGCTGATTCGCATAATATACCCCCTCTGTTCCGCGCCAATCCGGGGAAAGAAATATCTCGAAGCTGGGGATGTTGTGACCCGAGATACCAATCCACTTTCGCCGTTCACCTGGCCTGATCTTCAAATCGAGGTCCTCCGACTCAATATGATAATATTTCACGTTCATGCTATTCATCCATCTTTTGATGGCCATGGCATCCCTGTAAATGCCCTTCCATGCCTGGACCGGATCGGCCTTATCCAGGTAACAGGCCCTGATAATCTGATTGGTATACTTTCTCAGGGAAGACATTGACCGCCTTGCCAATTCTTCCGTGGGCAGGGCGCAAAGAGTCCAACCAAAACTCCCCTGGTCCTCGCGCCTTCGAAGAATATCGCGTAACACCTTCCTGGTAACCGCTACCTTCCCAATCTTTCTTGAATCTATGTCGCTCAAATGTGTAAGTGATTCCGGGGCATGAAGATATATACTGCCATGTATGGCCTCACACAGCTCTTTTTCTCCTGGTTCGAGAAACACAAGCTGGCTGTTATTGGCCTTACCGTAAAAGTTATGTTCCATAAGAGGAGTTAATCCCGGACGAAGTATGGGGTTCATTCCCATGTCCAACAGCCTACCCTGAATGGTTTCGGCCAATTTAATACCTGGCAGATCAAAACGGACCAGCACAACATCATTTCTCTTGAGGCGATCTTTTCTCGCGGTTTTCAAGCCCCATAAAAGGACATCAGCGTACTTGTCATTTTGTATTTTCGTCAACATTACTATTGCCTCCCATGTTTTTTTGTGACGGATAATATAACTTCCCAATGAATGTCGGTTAATAACCACAGAATTAATAGGGCAGGGCTTGTCCGCCCCTAATAATGCCTCCGACAGAATAAAAGGCCGAAAAAAGGCCGCACTGCCGGCCATAGCCTCTCCACCATAGTTACCCCAATTATTGAGCTCTTACCAGATAAGTTCCACTGATTTCCGAGGACCCACTAATAGTCGAGGTTATGGGCCCTAAGACGGGCCACGAATCATGATTTCCCTGATTTCTTTCCGCGGCAGTTGCGAACGAACCCTTCCATCAACGATAAAACCCAGTCCCAGTACCCTGTTTCCCCCAAGCTCAAGGATTACATAACCTGTTTCCAGGTTCATATCGACTTGGAGTTCTCCCCCTTCAAGGAGTTCGATTAACTGATTCTCCTCTATCTCAAGCCTTGCCTTCGTCGCAGCGCAACCGAAAATCTGGATCATCCTGGTAGTAGGCTTCACAAATCTACTCACCTTTTCAAATGCCTTCAAACCTATCTCTGAGGCCTTGAACCGTGATGCAAAAATGACCTGTGGGACATTTTTCAAGAGTCGCCAACTCTTTTTTCTCTTTAATAAGAGATAATCGTCAAACAGATTTTCGGGAATTCCAAAACGGTCTTCCAGGTAAGAAAATAGGCGGTGTCTTTCATCATCCGCTGCCAATCCTGGCCATGAAGAATCCCACAGAGTCGACTCGCTGGGGGTAGAACCTTGCAGCCCTTTTGAGCTGTTTGTCATAAGTTTCATCTCTCCATTCAAGTATTCCTGGTTCATAATCTAACTCAATATCCAGAGGAAGCAGGCGGGCGTTCCTGTTTCTTAATAGAAAGTCAACTACTGATTCATTCTCTTCAGGATTATAGGTGCAGGTGGCATAAAGCATTTCGCCGTCTTTTTTGAGGAGATCGAATCCCCTTATTATTATATTCTTCTGCAGATCGGGTAGCCGGGTTTTTGATCGACTCTCTCTGTATACCAATTTCTCCTTTGTTTTCCTGAACCTCCCCTCCCCGGAACAGGGAACATCGGCCAGGATATAATCAAAACGCTGTTTCAAGGGAAATTCTTGGGCCTGATAGGCCGTGATAACAACGTTTAAAACACCCAGCCTTCCGAGGGTGTGCCCCAGAGGAATATGTCTGCTCGGATAAAGCTCGTTAGCAATAATAAGGCCCGTATTATTCATCAAGTCGGCCAGGTGTGAGGTCTTCCCGCCTGGCGCGGCGCACATATCAAGGACATAAGATTCTTTTTCCGGGCAGAGGACAAGGCCGGCCAGGCAGGAGGTGAGGCCCTGCGGATGCACATAGCCCAGGTAGTATTCCAGGAGATTCCCCGGAGAATCCAAGCCGCCGGCAATATAGAGGGTGTCGTCCCCCTCAATAGACCTCTGAAGGACAAACCCCTTTTTTTCTAATGAATGAACGATTAGACTTGGTTCTGTCTTGGAGCGATTAATCCTCAGGTGTGTGGGGAGGGGCCTGTGAAGGCTTTCCTGAAAGAGCGAAAAATCTGGAATAAATTCTTGGTAGCATTCAAAGGGTACTTCCATTATGTGTGACACCCTAAGCCCTCTCTTCGTTCCCTCCAGGAAGTGAGCCTCGGAATCGAAAAAAAGACCTCAATGACTCGCCGCTCGCTGCGGCCCAAAGGCCGGGCCTCCTGTACCGGTCATTTCCCAATGACATGTCTTGCTATCACCCTTCTTTGAATTTCAGAGGTGCCTTCATAGATGGTCAATACCCTTGCGTCGCGATAATACCTTTCAACCGGGAATTCTTTGGTATAGCCATATCCGCCGTGTATCTGAAGGGCCTGGTAGGCTACCCTGTTGGCCATTTCAGAGGCAGAAAGCTTTGCCATGGACGCAGCCACCGAAAAGTTTTCGCCCCTGTCTTTCATGGCCGCAGCATTGAATGTCAGCAACCTGGCCGCCTCAATCTGAGTGGCCATATCCGAAATCATCCATCGAATTCCCTGAAACTGGGAAATAGGCCTGTTAAACTGGACCCGGTCTTTGGCATAACTTACAGCCACATCCAGGCAGGCCTGGGCCAGACCAACCGATTGTGAGGCGATGCCGATTCTTCCACCATCAAGAGACGCCATGGATATTACAAACCCATCACCTTCCCTGCCAAGTAGATTCTCGGCCGGAACGCGGCAGTCCTCGAAGATCAGTTCAACAGTATCGGACCCCCTGAGTCCCATCTTTTCCTCTTCCCTTCCCACAGAAAAGCCCGGGGTACCCTTTTCAACCACAAATGCGCTTATGCCCCGGTGTCTTTTGTCCCTGTCCGTATATGCGGTGACCACCGTGATGCCCGCATTCTTCCCGCTTGTAATAAACATCTTTGTCCCGTTGATCACATAACTGTCGCCCTCTCTTATCGCTTTTGTCTTCTGGCTTACCGGATCAGAGCCGGCACTCGGTTCAGTCAGGGCAAATGAGCCAATCTTCTCCCCTGCAGCCAATGGCTTTAAATAGGTCTCTTTTAGATAATCTGATCCAAAAAGGTAGATAGGGCCGCAGGCCACGGAATTATGGACCGACATGATCACTGCCGTGGAAGCGCAGGCATAGGCAATCTCCTGTAACGCCACAGAGTAACTTACGGTATCAACACCTGCGCCATTGTATTCGGAGGGCACATTCATACCCAAAAGACCCAGTTCCCCCATCCTCTTTAGATTCTCGGCTGGGAATTCCCCCGTCCTGTCCCTTTCCGCAGCAGTGGGCAGGATGACCTCCCGGGCAAAATCTCTCACCATTGCCTGAATCATCTTTTGTTCTTCAGTAAGTTGATAGGCCATATTGCCTAGTCACCCTCCCTAAATTTGGATGAAAGAATATTTGTAACTACCCAGGTGGATAGACTGAAGGCTGAAGACTGTTAGGAAAAATGGGAATACTGCACACTTTGAATCCATGTTTGATGCAAAAATCTGCTGTTTCTTCGCCAAAGCGCCACAATGGCGCTTTTCTGTCCCCTTCAGCCTTCAGCCTAAACCCCTTCAGCCTGACTACGTGAGTAGTGACGAATATTTTAAAGAAACCTTCAGGGAGTATAAAGGACCACCAAGAGATCTGCCCTTCCATCGCTGATATTCCTTAGCTTATGGGTAATGGACGAGTTAAAATGCAGGCATTCATCAGGGCCAAGGATATTTCTGTTTTCACCCACCATTACCTCTATCTTTCCCTTAAGGACATAGATGAACTCCTCACCAAGATGCTGATAACTGACTCCTTCATGATCTGATTGAGCATCAATAAAGACCTTGAAGGCCTTGAGATGCTTATGCCTGGCCTCCGGCGTTAGTGTCTCATATGTATAGGCCTCTGTCCTTTTCTTATAATCTTCGGCAGACTTCTTGTCAGTGTGGGCCCTTTCTTCTTTCAATAGGATGCTGGAGTCAACCTCGAGGGCCCTTGAAAGCTGCAGTATAACCGACACCGGGGGAATCACCTCTCCCTTTTCTACCTGAGAGATGTGCCTTGATGCCAACCCGGTCTCATTGGCCAGGTTCTTCAGGGTGAGCCCTTTCTCTTTCCTTAGCTTCATTAGCCGCTTTCCGATGGGCTGCGGCTTATTCTTGCGCGGCATTTGTGCCTCCCTCCTCTCGACTATAGAAAAAATGTAGTAGCTTAATAAAAAGGGGTAATGATATTATCCAGCTTTACTTTCACCGCAGAGACGCGGAGGACGCAGAGGACGACCTGTTTTTGTTTTTCGCTGAGAGGGCGAAAAACAAAAAGGACTATCCTGCTGGAAAGGCAGTGATTTTCCTTTGCCGACCTCTCAACGGCAAAGGAAAAAGAATTCTACTCTGCGTCCTTTGCGGCTCTGCGGTGAGACCCTCTTCCATTTAACTGCTCCCGTTTATTGAGCAGATACATCAGTCATTAACTCTGAACCCTGAACTGTGAACCAGACAACCTAAATAATTGCAGATTTGAATTTATTTTGGACAGTAAAGACCTATACTAGTGTTTAAAAAAGATGTGATTATTGCCTTTTCCTGCCAACTGACAACCGGCAACCGGCAACTATCAATTGAGCGTCTTCGCTCAATTGGGGTTCTTCATATCTTGCTTATCATCTTCTTTTGCATTTTTATATGCGTCTATCATTCTGCATACAAAACCAGCCAAAAGGGCAGCGCTGATGAGAATTATCAAATTAGAAGCAAAAAAGGTCATGATAAACCAGGGAGGATTATTCAGTTGATATGCCGCCACCAGGAGGTAAACACCAAAGATTAGAAAAAAGGTGAATATCAACAGGAGCAGGACATGACGTATCCACCAAAAGAGGACTGACATAAGAGTAAAGAATCCGCTTCCATAGTGCGCGGCTTTGGCTGACCCCCAGAGGAGGCTTGCCTATTCGCGCATCATTTACCCAGTTTAACGACCTCGTCTCGAAAAAAGTAGATTGTCACAGGCAGTATATGGATCTAACTTTCCCTCTATAACAAACTCAACGGCCCTATCCAACTCGCCAGATTCCATGAGCATGTTTAATACATCTTCGACAAGTCTAACCTTCACCATCTCGGTCAATTCCTCGCGCACCTTATCTCTTCTCTTCCAAAAATTTAGCCCGCCACAAGTCTCAACAAGATATTTGCCATGATTGTCGATTTCTTCCAAAAGCTCCTTTACACCTTCATCGAAAACTGCCTGTGCCTTTAAAATAGGCGGCCTCCAACCACCCTCATCATGTTTCTTGTGATCCATGTCCATCATCAATCTTAGATCACTGACGGTCTTATCAGATCCTTCTCTATCTGCCTTGTTGATCAGAAATACATCACCCACCTCAAAGATCCCCGCCTTGATAGCCTGAATATCATCGCCCATTCCCGGAATGACCACAATGACGGTAGTGTGTGCGCTCTTAACAACGTCTACTTCATCCTGGCCCACACCCACGGTCTCGACAATAATATAATCCTTTCCCATGGCATCCAGGACATCTATGGCCCCGCGGGTGGATTGAGTCAACCCTCCGAAGTGTCCACGTGTTGCCAGTGAGCGAATGAAAACACCATCATCCATACTGTGCCTCTGCATTCTCACCCGATCCCCCAATATTGCCCCGCCACTGAAAGGGCTGGTCGGGTCAACTGCAAGCACTCCCACCGTCTTATTGCGTTTTCGCAGGTGATTAACCATTTGATCTACTAATGTACTTTTCCCAACTCCCGGGGCGCCGGTGATACCAATCACATATGCCTTGCCGGTGTGGGGGTAAAGCTCTCTTAAGACCTCCCTCACTTCGGGTATGCCGTCATCTATATCCCGAATTAGGCGCGCCACGGCCCTGACGTCGCCATCCATAACCTTTTTTGCAACAGTATTCATAAGCTACTAGTCTTTTCTAGGCCTTACGTTTTGTTTTACCCACTTGACAATTTCTTCTAACGCCGACCCGGGTGTGAATATCTCCTTGACCCCGGCCTCCTTGAGGGCTGGAATATCTTCATCCGGTATAATCCCTCCACCACACACCACAATATCATCGGCACCTTTCTCACGTAAAAGCTCAACCGTCCTCGTAAAAAGGTAATTATGGGCCCCGGCAAGGCTCGAGAGACCGATCATATCCACATCTTCCTGAATGGCGGCCTCAACGATCTCCTCCGGGGTTTGATGAAGTCCCGTGTAAACGACCTCAAAACCCGCGTCACGATACGCCCTGGCAATAATCCTAGCCCCACGGTCGTGGCCGTCAAGACCCGGCTTTGCCACCATTACCCTAAGCTTCCTCCTATTTGTCATAATTTCCTCTTAAGTGACCAAACTGAAGTGACTAAATTGTTCTAAAAAACTTTCTGGGCACCTCTCAAGAATCTGTGGGTGAAAGAGCTATAACCTGCAGGAGGGAAGGGGCATGAGGTCTTTTATGAGTGACTATCGGGAGGCCTTCGTCATTTCAGTGGGGTTACGGATGGGGGACCCCCTGGCTTCCCGTTCTGAAGGAACGGGAAGAACAGCGGAGGGGGGAGGAATCACCCGTCCGTAACCTCCTGAAATGACCAGGCCGGGAGATCCGGAATCGAAGAAAAGATCTCATGCCCCTTTCGCCTAAGTCAGTAAATACCTGGATCTCTGTATTCACCAAAGATCTCCCTAAAGACATCACACATCTCCTGCAATGTAGCATATGCGTTGACGGCATCCAGGAGGGGGACCATGACGTTTTGATTCCCGCTGCACGCATCCCCGAGCTTTTCCAGGCATTGCACTACCTTCTTGTTGTCGCGCTCATTCTTTACCCGGTTCGTTTTTTCTTTTTGCAGCCTCTCAAGCTCCTCATCTATTTCAAGCACCTCGACCGGAACTTGCTCATCCTGCACATACTTGTTAACGCCCACCACCGTCCTTTTTTTCTCGTCAATCTGTCTCTGATAATGGTAGGCGGCATCCGCTATTTCTTGCTGAGGATAGTTCCTTTCAATTGCAGCAAGCATACCGCCCATGGAATCAATCCTATTTATAATTTCAAAGGCCTCCTCCTCCATCTGATCGGTGAGGGCCTCAAGAAAATAAGCGCCCCCCAGAGGATCAATGGTATTGGCCACCCCGGATTCCTCTCCGATGATCTGCTGGGTCCTAAGCGCAATAGTCGCGGCCTCCTCTGTGGGTATGGCCAACACCTCATCCAGAGAATTGGTGTGAAGGGACTGTGTCCCGCCCAGGACCGCGGCCAGCGCCTGAAGTGCGGTCCTCACGATATTGTTATATGGCTGCTGTGCCGTAAGCGAACATCCCGCGGTCTGGGTGTGAAACCTGAGCCACCAGGATCTGGGATCTTTGGCCTTAAACCGGTCCTTCATGATTCTGGCCCACATCCGCCTTGCGGCACGGAACTTGGCGATTTCCTCAAAAAAATCTAGGTGGGAATTAAAAAAGAATGAAAACCTGGGCGCAAACGCATCCACATCAAGCCCACGCTCAACAGCCGCCTCGGTGTAAGCAATACCATCAGCCAGCGTAAAGGCCAATTCCTGAACCGCCGTGGAACCCGCTTCTCTTATATGGTACCCACTGATACTTATGGTATTCCACCGGGGCACCTCCTTGGTTCCGAACTCAACCGTATCCGTTATGACACGAACAGAAGGCTTTGGCGGACACATAAAAGTCTTTTGCGCTATGAATTCTTTGAGCATATCATTCTGAATCGTCCCGCCTATAATCCGCCTATCTATGTTTCTCTTTTCCGCCATGGCTATATACATGGCCCATAGCACCGCGGCAGGCGGATTGATCGTCATGGAAGAAGTAATCTTGTCAATAGGCAGCCCATCAAACAGGTCTTCTATATCTTTCAAGGTGTCGATCGCCACACCGCACTTGCCGCATTCACCCCTCGCCCTTGGCGAGTCCGAGTCATAGCCCATTAATGTGGGCATGTCAAAGGCGGTGGAAAGCCCATTCTGTCCCTCTTTGACCAGGAGATGAAATCGCCTGTTCGTATCCTTTGCAGTCCCTAGGCCCGCAAACATCCTCATGGTCCAGAGACGCCCTCGATACATGGAAGGCTGGACCCCTCGCGTGAAAGGATACTCACCAGGAAATCCGAGGTCCCTTGTGAAGTCTTGGTTTCCAATATCCGCGGGTGAATAAATCCTTTTTATTTCCCTGTCCGAAACCGTGGAAAACCTATCGAGTCGTTCCGGCCTCGAAGCGAAGGTTTTCTCCAACTCCTCTTTCCATTTATCATATTCTTTTTCTATGTCCCCAAAAATCTTCTGATTAAACGTCAAGGACATATGGCACCACCCCCTCTTTGGCTTAACGTCGTTTAATGAGGTTTTTTGCGATCACGAGACGCATAATCTCATTTGTACCTTCGTAAATCTGGCAAATCTTTGCATCCCTCATATGGCGCTCCATGGAATATTCCTTGCAGTAACCATATCCACCCAGGATTTGAACACCCTCTATGGCCGCCCTCATTGCGGCATCTGATGCATACATCTTGGCCATTGCCGCCTCTTTTTCATAGGGCTTATGGTTATCCTCCAGCCACGCAGCCCGAAGGGTCAACAGCTCGGCGGCATCCAGCTCTGTTGCCATATCGGCCAGCTTCCACTGAATGGCCTGGAAGGATGTGATGGGCTTGCCAAATTGTTCTCTCGATTTAGCGTATTCGATCGCCTCTTCCAGCACGGCCCGGCCGATACCCAGGGCCTGAGATGCAATGCCGATCCTACCACCATCAAGCGTGGTAAGCATCTGTCTGAATCCTTCGCCCTCTTTTCCAAGGAGGGCTCCAGCCGGAACTCTGGCATCCTCAAAGATCAATTCCGCCGTTCCAGAGGCCAAAATTCCCAGTTTTTCTTCCAAACGGCCCACCTTAAAACCCGGTGTATTCTCAAGGTCAACAACAAAGGAAGTAATGCCCTTATACCCCTTTCCTTTTTCCGTTACAGCGGCAATTACACTATATGAAGCGACATTGCCATTAGTGATGAATTTCTTTTCACCGTTTATAATCCATTCATCACCGTCCTTGACCGCTGTGGTCCGCATGCCGGCCGGATCAGAACCTGCCCCCGCCTCTGTCAGACCATAGCACCCCAGCTTTTGGCCGGATGCACAAGGAGAAAGATACGTCTTTTTTTGCTCATCAGTCCCAAAGGCCATTACAGGAAAACAATATAGTGAGTTATTCACCGACATAATAACACCCGTAGAGGCACAGGCCTTCGAGATTTCAATAAGGGACAGGACATAGCTTACGTTGTCCATTCCGCCCCCACCATACTCTTCTGGTACTGCAATGCCCAGCATCTTGAGCTCGGCGAGCTCTTTAATAATATCCGCCGGATGTTCATGTCTTTCATCCAGCTCCGCTGCCTTAGGCCTTATTTTGGCTTCAGCAAAACGCCTGGCCATATCCCGAACCATTTTTTGTTCTTCAGTCAATGCAAAATCCATTTTAGCTTAACTCTCCTGTAAATTCTGGTTTTCTTTTTTCCAAGAATGCGGTCATGCCCTCTTTTGCATCGGGGCTGGACTTACAGACCGCGAATGCATCCGCCTCCAGGTAACAACCTGATCGCAGATCCAGGTCAACGCCCCTATCAATACTGTTTTTTACCGCCTTTATAGAGACCTTGCCTTTTGATGCCAGTATATTTGCCGTTTTCATGGTCCCCTCCCAAAGCTTTTCAGGAGGAAACACCTTATTAACAAGACCTATCTCTTTGGCATCCTCAGCGCTTATCATAACGCCGGTCATACATAGTTCCTTTGCCAGAGCCGTCCCAACTCGCCGGGATAGGCGCTGCGTCCCACCGAAACCCGGTATGATCCCCAGATTGATCTCGGGCTGGCCGAACTTGGCATTTTCCGACGCATATATGAAGTCGCAGGCCATGGCTATCTCTGTTCCTCCGCCAAGTGCAAATCCATTTACACAGGCTATCACAGGAACAGAAAGGTTCTCCAGCCGAAAGAGAAGCTCCTGACCATCCCTTGAGAATCTCCGTGCCTGAAGCGGGGAAAGATCCACCATATAAGAGATGTCGGCCCCCGCGACAAAGGCCTTTTCGCCTTCCCCAGTAAGAACAAGCACCTTTACTGACTTATCTTCCTCGATCTTGTCAAGTGCATCACTGAGTTCGGCCAAGACCTCCGAATTAATGGCATTCAATGCCTTGGGTCGATTGAACCTGATAATGGCCACGCTCCCTTCTGTCACAAATATAATGTTTTCGTAAGACATCATGTTCTCCTTTTTTGGTAACACTTTACCTTTGAAACACACATATTGCTAACATGGGGCAAGGGGTGTTTTTCGACACGCCAAAACACTTCCCCAATTTTCACACTCTCTCCAGTACCGTTGCCATGCCCTGGCCCCCTCCAATACAAAGGGATGCGAGGCCCAGACCGCGGCCTTTCCTCAACATTTCTCCCATCAGAGTCAAGATAATACGCGCCCCGGTGCATCCAATCGGATGGCCAATAGAGATCCCACTCCCAAGTACGTTGGTCTTATCGACATCACACTTTAGTTCCCTCATGCACGCAATGGCCTGAGATGCAAAGGCCTCATTTAGTTCGATGGAACCAAAATCATCAATGGAGAGTTTCTCTTTTTTGAGGATCTTCCTCACGGCAGGAATAGGGCCAAGGCCCATATAGGCCGGGTCTATTGCCGCGGATGCAAAGGCCCTGATCTTGACTAGTGGCCGAAGGCCCATATCCTTTGCCTTTTTTTCAGACATAAGGAGTAACGCGGCGGCCGCGTCATTGATGCCAGAGGCATTTCCGGCAGTCACTGTGCCGTCCTTCTTAAAGGCAGGCCGAAGCCTACCCATCTTTTCAACACTTGTATCCATAGGCCTTTCATCGGTATCAAATATCACAGGGTCTCCTTTTCTCTGTGGAATAATAACAGGGATGATTTCATCCTTAAACATTCCCGCAGAGATCGCCTTTCTTGCCCGTTGATGACTCATGGCGCCCAGTTCGTCCTGTTCTTTCCTGGAGATCCCATATTTTTCCGCGATATTCTCCGCAGTGATACCCATGTGATACCCATAAAAGATCTCAAACAGGCCATCTAAAACCATAAGATCTACAAGGTCCGCATTATTCATCCTTGCGCCCCATCGCGCAGCAGGGATTGCATATGGAATCAGGCTCATGTTTTCCATGCCCCCCGCCAGAACGACCTCGGCATCTCCGGACCGAATAGTCTGGGTTGCTAGGGCAACCGCCTTCATCCCGGACGCACATACCTTATTCACCGTAAAAGCGGGGGTCTCCTTGGCTATCCCTGCCCTGATCATGGCCTGCCTTGCGACATTTTGCCCCTGGCCTGCACCTACCACATTCCCCATAATCACTTCATCTATTTCCACGGGTCGGAAAGACTCATCATAATCGTAACCTTCCTTCTCCAGTTCGATGATCCCGCCTCCCTTAATGGCATCAGGCTCCATCTCTGTCAGTGAGTCCGTTGCCACCGGCCTCAGGTTTACCTTTTTTAGGGTTTCCTTCAACACGAGAGCACCGAGTTTGACCACCGGTGTCGTTTTTAGGGCCCCTCCAAAGGATCCCACTGGTGTCCTCACACCAGAAACAATTACCACATTTTCTCCCATGTCTTCATCTCCTTAAGTATTTAAATAATTCGGGTCCAGAGGAAGCTGAGTGACTAAAGTGATCTAAAATGCCTAAAGTGCCTAAAGTTAAGGAATTTTATGTCATTTTACTGAATAGAAGAGCGAAGCTCTGCATTAACTTTAGCTCACTTTAGTTCACTTCGAACTTTAGTTCACTTCATGACCTTGATTTCTGGTACACCATAGCCTAATTTTTCTGACTCCCGCATAGCGGGGGTTTCCCAATTAACAATGAATTGAGTTCGACAACTTGTTTTTGTGTAACACTTTAGCCATTCGAAACAGACGTACTCATAAGGTGGGTGGGGTGAGGGACATTTTTTGGCGTGGAAAAAAATGTCCCTCACACCGGCATTTTTCAAAGATCTAATATGATTAATCTTCATTATAAACAACAAGAGTCACGGCCTCTCCACCGCCCAGACAGAGTGAGGCCTCTCCAACCCTTGCGTCACGTTCTTTCATGGCATATATAAGCGTTGTCAAGAGCCTGGCGCCACTTGCGCCAATAGGATGTCCCAGCGCCACCGCTCCGCCGTGGACATTCACCTGATCGGGATTTATCCCAAGCTCTCTATTAATAGCAACCGATGATGAGCTAAACGCCTCATTAATCTCATGGAGGTCCACATCCCCTATCTTGAGACCGTCCTTGGCCAGAACCTTGGGTATTGACAGGATAGGTGCGACAAGGACGTATTTCATGTCCAAACCGGATGCCCCCTGTGCCCCCACACGGACCATGGGTTTGCAGCCCAACTCCTCCGCCTTTTCCCTGGACATGACAACAAGCGCAGAGGCCCCGTCACTGATCTTTGAGGCATTACCCGCTGTGACCATGCCATCCTTTTTAAAGGCTGGGCGCAGTCTGGCTAGACCATCGGAACTGGTCTTTGGTTTCCGGAATGGGATCTCGTCTGTATCGAAGATCTTCGGGTCCCCTTTTCTTACAGGGATTTCAATAGGGACAATCTCATCTCTAAATTTATTATCTTCTATGGCCTTCCATGTCTTTTCATAGGAGTTCAATGCAAAGATGTCCATATCTTCCCTGGTCACGCCATATTTATCTGCAACCAGCTCAGCACTAATACCCATATGAAAATCATTCACAAGATCCCACAGTCCATCATGGACCATGCCGTCAACAAGAGTGTTATTATTCATCCTATAGCCGGTTCTTGCCTTTTTGAGCATATATGGACAAAGATTCATGTTTTCCTGACCGCCGGCCACGATAACCTCGGCGTCTTTGCACTGTATGGCCTGGGCGGCAAGCATTACCGCCTTTAGCCCTGATCCACATACCTTATTTACAGTTATGGCACCCACCTCCCAAGGAAGACCGGCCCTGACCACACTCTGCCTGGCAGGATTCTGTCCAAGGCCATGGGGAAGGACATTCCCCATGATGACTTCATCCACCTCTTCGTATTTTACACCGGCCCTTTGAATCGCCTCCTTTATCACAGTGGCGCCCAGGTCTGTAGCAGAAACTGAACTAAGTGAACCAGCAAAATCGCCAATAGCAGTCCTGCATGCACTCACAATTACAACGTCTCTCATAAGTTTCCCCCTTTCCGCAAGACGCACTCTCAAAATAGGCTTCATCCGGTTAATAAGTACACGATTCCTCCCCCCTCCACTGTTCTTCCCGTTCTTTCAGAACGGGAAGCCAGGGGGTCCCCCATTCCGTAACGGCATGAAATGACGAAGGCCTCCCAACAGTCACTTCGAAAAGGCTTCACGACCATTCTTCTTTGAGTTCCTGTTGGGGTGTATCATTTCGTACTTATTATCCGGATGAGCCTAAAATATGTGTCTAAAATATATAGGGACCCTCTTTGAGTCAAGATAAATTGGGACACTGATTTTTCTTGACAAATCTGTAAAGTACAAGCTATCTCCTTAAGTTCCGGAGGCGTGGAGGCTGAAGTATTTTTCCGCCAACTCAAATGCCCGAAGTTGTGTGTCATCATGCATAATTTGTCCCTATTAGCCTTCTACCTTCAGTCTATCCGCCTGAGTAGTTACAAAATCCATACAAGATACGAGAGGAAAAACCCATGAACCCCATCGCATCAGGCCTGAATCAAATCATAAGAGAAGCCAACATACATATCTTCGAGATGCTTTCTGAAGTGGGAAAAAACCTATTCTTCCCGAAAGGCATACTCTCTCAGAGTGCTGAAGCCAAGGAAAAGGCCCACAAATTCAATGCAACAATAGGGATGGCCACCGAAAAAGGAAGGACTATGTACCTGCCTTCTATCATGTCTATGATTAATGGGCTTGAACCGGAAGAGGCCCTCACCTATGCCCCTTCCTTCGGCATAATGGCATTGCGCCGGAAATGGCAGGAGGGGCTAATCGAAAAAAACCCCTCACTTGGAGGTAGAGGGATCAGTCTTCCTGTCGTAACGAATGCGATAACCCATGGTCTGAGCGTTGTCTCGGATATGTGGGTGGACCCAGGGGACACGATTATTCTTCCTGACAAGATGTGGGGCAATTATAATCTCATATTCACTGTGCGCGGAGGGGCACAGATAACTCATTATCCAATGTTTGACTCCAGGAAGAGATTCAATCTGGCGGCCTTTGAGGCCTGCGTGCACGCGGAGGCCAAGAAAAAGGATAAGGTTATTGTTCTCCTCAACTTTCCAAACAATCCCACCGGCTATACCGTGAGCCCGCAGGAGGCGGACGGCATTGTAGATATCCTGACAGACCTGGCCAAAAACGGCACTAATGTCCTGGCAATAACAGATGATGCCTATTTTGGACTGTTTTATGACGATGATACACTGAAGGAATCCCTCTTTGCCAGGCTGGTTGCACGTGCCCCAAGGCTTCTGCCAATCAAGCTGGATGGGGCCACCAAAGAGAATTTCGTATGGGGACTCCGGGTGGGTTTTATTACCTACGGTGCATATCTCAATGACAACTCCACGGGGTTCTACGATGCCCTGGAAAGAAAAACCGCCGGCGCGGTGAGGGGATCCATCTCAAATGCCTCACATCTGAGCCAGGAAATTGTGCTCAAATCATTGCATTCCAAGAATTATCGCGCGGAAAAAGAGGAAAAATTCAAGATCATGCAGAATCGAGCACTGGAGGTGAAGCGGGTTCTGGCTGATCCTAGATATGATCCTGCCTGGGAGGCATATCCCTTTAACTCTGGATACTTCATGTGCCTGAGGCTGAAGACGGTGGAGGCGGAGCCGCTCAGGCTCCATCTACTTGAAAAATATGGCGTGGGGCTGATCTCACTTGGCAAGACCGATCTCCGTGTGGCATTTTCCTGCCTCGAAAGAGAAGACATCCAGGAGCTTTTTGATACGTGCCTCCAGGGGGTCAAAGACCTGGAACCCTGAAAAAGGTAGCATTACACGTTCTTGAGGCCCCTCTTATATTTCCAAAAGCCTCTTTCACGGGGGTGTGAAACTTGAGACGTTATGCTATGATTCCTTAGCCTTTTCTAAACGCAGAGAGTAAGTTCTGATCAAATGTTTTTAACTCTCTGATCTTATTCATTTGGCATACCGAGAGATGCACAAGGTCCCTCGCCGATAGCTTTCCAATATTAAGGTTCTTGTGTTCTTCCCAATCGGGTTCGACCCCTTGTTCTCTTTCATTACAGTCCTCGAAAAACTTCTTCAAAAGAATCGGGTCTGTCAACAATTGCCATTTACGATCCGTGTCCAACATCTTCCTCCCTGCCTCGCGTAGCCAGGCACTAAGCTATTTCGATTCTTTTATGGCACGCGATTTGAATCTCGCCGTCTCTTTCTCATCTAGAATAACTTGCACTCTCATTTACATCAGGGCCTCCCTCCAATGTTTAAAGGGTGTAAGTTAGTTGCATATACATAATAATCTTAGGTATTAAAATTGCCAACATCAAAAAATATATAGATGCCCTTGACAATTCTAAAAACGTGCTTATAATTTTTTCTAACTATATAAACTAATAATATCAAATGGTTATGGTTAAAATTGAGAGTTCTCAATGAGAAAAATCAGAGAAAGGAGGTTTTAAAGTATGACAGTAAGACCATTAAACGACAGGGTACTGGTCCTCAGGATCGAGGAGGAGGAAAAGACCAAAGGGGGTATTATTATACCTGACACGGCAAAAGAAAAACCCCAGGAAGGTAAGGTCATTGCCGTTGGTTCTGGAAAGGTGAATGAGAAGGGAGAAAGGACCCCACTTGATGTGAAACAGGGTGATCGTGTTCTATTCGGCAAGTACGGAGGTAACGAGATCAAAATCGACGGGGTCGAACACCTAATTATGCGTGAAGATGACATCCTTGGTATCGTGGAATAACTAGTCAGGAGGTATCAGTCAATGGCAGGTAAAGAGATAAAATACAGCATGAAGGCCAGAGAAAAAATGATGAAGGGGGTTGACACCCTGGCCAATGCCGTGAAAGTAACCCTTGGACCAAGACGACCAGCTAGGGCTGGATCTTGTGAGGCGCTCTCTTGAAGAGCCCGTCAGGCAGATCGCCAACAATGCCGGATATGAAGGCTCAGTGGTGGTGGAGCGAGTAAAAGACGGCAAGGACGGTTTTGGATTCAATGCCGAAACTGAACGGGGACATTTTGCAAGGGCAGCCCTTCTGGCAGAGGCCCGAGGCCTATCAGAAAAAACGCTTAGGGAGCTTAGGCTTAACGCCCTGTGGCAGATATCCGCACAATACAGGAATGCACCAGGGACCAAAAAACTTGCTCAGCAATATGGACTTTCCAAGAAGGATCTAGAAGATTTTTTTAACAAACGCGCCACAGAGAACAGGAACCAAGGGGATGATAGAGATCTTGAACCGTGTTACGATCAAAGAACGGGCAAGTATCTATCGTTTGAAGAGTGGTTGAATTATTTATTGAGACATTGGGAAAAACTGCCTGTTCTGGAGTAGGATCATCACTGAACATGATCCATATCAAATTGCAGGAACTGCCCTGATTTGGCAGATTCTGGTTGGGGAGAATATTCCTTGGGTTCAGTCCCTTCCATAAATGCCTGAAAAACGGTCTTCGTAGAATAAGGACTGGCCAACAGGCCTGTCTCAGCGTCAATCTTCGCAAATACAACCCCCTCGGGCACCTGAAAGTCTACTATGGGTCGCCCCTTCAGGACATCTGACATGAAATAGAGCCATATTGGGCTTGCCGCCCTGGAGCCGGTTTCGCCCCTACCCATCGGTTTTCGGTCATCATAACCCACCCATACCCCGGTCACCAGCTCGGGCGTGTATCCCACAAACCACGAATCCCACAGATTATTGGTGGTCCCTGTCTTGCCTGCCGCAGGCCTTTTCAATGCCTTGATTCTCCATCCTGTTCCCTCTTGAATGGCGGCCCTTAGTAGATCGGTCATTACATAGGCTGTTTGCTTTGACATAACCTCAGTGACCTCAGGCTGGTTCTCCTCTATGACCTGGCCACTGCGGTCCGTAATCCTTTTGATAAAGATAGGCTTCACCAACATGCCGCCACTGGCAAAGACACAATAGGCCTTGGTTATCTCCATCAGTGATACGCCGGATGACCCAAGTGCCAATGAGAGATCAGGATTGAGCCGGGATTCGATACCCATCTTCTTCGCATATTGAATTACGTAATTAACCCCGATTTGCTTCAGTATTTTTATGGTAATGACATTTCTTGACTTGGCAAGGCCCGTTCTCAACAACGTGGGGCCAAAAAATTTACCCTTGTAATTCCTGGGTTTCCAGACATCTTCGCCAGAATGTTGATCGAATACATAAGGCGCATCCATAAGTACCTTTGCAGGGCTCATGCCCTTGTCCAGAGCGGCGGAATATATGATCGGCTTAAATGCCGACCCTGGCTGGCGCTTGGATTGAATTGCCCTGTTATACTGGCTGAGATAAAAATCCCGCCCGCCAAGCATCGCCTTTACCTCTCCTGTATCAGGGGCCATACAGATCAGGGCACCCTGGACCTCTGGATTCTGCTCTAAGGAGAGCTCCCATGCAAAAGGTGGTTGCCCCCCCTCCTTTAAGAGACGAACAAGTACTACATCGCCTTTCTTGAGGACGTCGGATGGTTGCAACACACTGGACGAATAATAGGGGATCTTGGGATCTGGTTTCCTTGCCCATTTCATCTCGGCAAGTGGGAGCCGACCTCTGAGCTCGCCGATCCTGACTATAACCTCATTTGATTTATCATCAACCTCTTCAACAAGACCCTCCACAACAGAGCCTATTTCAGGCGGGGTCAGGGCCAGCTTCTCCGAAGATTCTACTTCGTAGGCCTGAATCTCATCAGCGGAGAGCCGTTTAATAGGGCCCCTGTACCCTTCCCTCTTATCCAATTCGGATAGCCCTTCTTTTATCGCCTTTTTGGCAGCATCCTGCATCTTCAGGTTCATAGTGGTATACACCTTGAGGCCCCCACGGTATAAAAGCTCCCGGCCATATTTCTTTAAGAGCAGGCGACGAATGTGTTCAGTAAAGCAAGGTACCTTTGCAAAATAATTTTTCGTTTTCGTCTGAATATGGAACTCGGTATCCAGGGCGTCCATTAACTGCTTGTCATTAATGTAACCCTCCTCCCACATCCTCGTCAGGACATATTTTTGCCTGGCCTTTGCCTTATCAAAGTGAGAAACAGGAGAATATCTCGCAGGTGCCTGTGGGAGGCCGGCCAGCAAAGCGGATTCCGCAAGAGACAAATCTTTGGCAGACTTGTCGAAGTATGTGCGCGCCGCCGCCTCCACGCCATATGCCCCCTGCCCCAGATAAATCTGGTTTAGGTATAGAAACAGGATTTGACTCTTAGAGAAGTTCTTCTCAAGCTGGATAGATAAGATTGCCTCCCGCACCTTTCTGCGATACGTCCTCTCGCTGTTCCTGAGCAATAAGGATCTCGTTACCTGCTGGGTAATGGTACTGCCCCCCTGCTCTATCTTGCCCGCGGTAAGGTTCTTATAAAACGCCCTCATAATGCTCTTTATATCCACCCCTTCGTGCTCGAAAAAACGGGCGTCCTCGGCAGCTATAAAGGCGTGGACCAGATACGTAGGGAGTTCTTCCAATGGAACAACGATCCTTTTCTCGTCCCAAAATCTTCCTATCATCTCACCGTCATCACTAAAGACCTCTGTGATAATAGGGGGGCGGTATTCCTTTACCGATCCTATGTACGGCAGGTTACTGGACCAGATATACCAGAAACATGCCCCAGTACAGGCGGCCATGAAAACTACCAGCGAAAAAAGCCAGATTGTGAATTTAAAGAGGCGCTTCATAGGGTCACATCTCAAAATTTGTCATTCCCGACCTGATCGGGAATCCAGTATTTACAAGTAGTTATATTTTTGTCTTGTGATTATATAACCAATATCGCGACTTTTTACGAAGCCGTAAACTTTAGTCACTTCGAACCCTGGCCCAGACATGGTTTATTGGTCCCTTTGTGTAAAGCTTCCGGACGTAGTATTTCGCAGGATCGTGTCTAGAAAGCTCATCAGGTCGCACCAGGGCAAGCTTTAGTTCAATTTAGGCACTTCTCCGGCTTGTCCAGGTTAGGAGCATGAAAAATGTATCATGCCAAAGGCCAAAGGTCTACCGCAAATTGGTCACGCAGGCCTTGGAGGGGAATCAAAATACTGAGAAAAGTGGCTCACTTTTAAAAGACCGTTGGCAATCCTTGACCTTTGTTGATCGCCCACAAAAACAGCCTTTGGCGACTATTCAACCTTTTATCGAGCCATCCTCTCCGTCATAGAAAAAGCCGATCCCAAAAAGCTGTTCCGGGACACGGGAAAACTTCTTGGGCAGGATCACAGGAATTGGCTAAACACGTCTTTTCTGGCCGATTTCCGGAGAGCGGTCAATGATAGACTTGCAGGGATGATAACGGATGCACCCTCGCTAACTATGGATGGGAAATCAAATCTTCAGTCTTTTGAATAGAAATGGGGCACCAAGCACCATCCATCCACCCATTATGAAGAAGAAGATGCCCCTGACCCACAATGATTCAAACGCCAGGGACTTGTAGAAGGCAAGCACGACACCCGCCGGGATGAAGCCGGCCCCCAGCCGGGCAATTCGCTGTGAGAGACGCCTGCAATTATCAAAGCCGACCCATCTGCGTTCCCAGTGTTGCAGGAGTGCAACAGCGGCCAGGGTAGATCCCGCAAGCACGGTATCTCGAGATGGCTGAAAGGACATCACGGCAAATCCGGCTATTATCCAAAACAGGCGAACTCGCCAACGTCTAAGTACCTGTGGGTTTGCCTGATTCAGGTTGAACAGAATCCACATTGCAGCCAGTCCAAGTCCACCGAAAAGCCACCCTACCGTCACATCTATCGGCGAATGAACGCCCAGATATAACCGGCTCAGGCCAATGGAAAATATGACGGCGCCACATGCCGCAACCGAAATAGCCGAGGGGTACATGGCGGCGAGACCACCGAAAATCAACATGCTCCCCTGGGCATGACCGCTTGGGAATGCGTATGTATGAGGTCTTGGGCCTATCAGTTCCACTCTTTCGTCATTTATAAATGGACGTGGCACTTTGGTCTGATTTTTTACTACTGCATTGAATTCCATTGACAACAAAAAGACCAGGGCAAGCACCCATCCGCGTCGTCTGTCAACTAACCAGTATATAAGCGGGAGCATAACCATATACGCAAACCTGTAACCCAACACTGATATGCCGATCATCACAATATCAAGTGCGGGTGAACGCAGACTTTGCAGATATAAAATGATGCCGGTTCCGCCCATATTTCACAAAAGCCCTAATCCCTGGCCCGGATAAACCCAAAAAGTGCCTAAATTGAACTAAAGCCAGCCCTGGTCCGACCTTATGGGCTTGCTAACCACGATCCTGCGGAATACTAAGTCCGGAAGTTTTACACAAAGGGACCAATAAACCAGGTCTGGGCCGGGGTTCGAAGTGACTAAAGTTCGGGTGTCGCTCCGCTCACTCAAGCCGTAAAGAATGCAAAGCTTAAGGTGTTTTGAGACGCGCTATGATTATCAGTCAAAGATGTAGTCCATTTGTATAAGACGCAGTTAACTACCCAGCTATTTAGGTCGAAGGCTGAAGCTTGAAGTATTCTCAGCCATCTCGTGCAATAATCT
>Ga0307425_1000065_pt1 | contig 56310 bp, 43 predicted proteins | sample SalMarWE160330MG_FD_202152 | JGI IMG/M metagenome (GOLD analysis project Ga0307425, IMG submission 202152) | Salt marsh sediment microbial communities from the Plum Island Ecosystem LTER, Massachusetts, United States - WE1603-30 | ecosystem: Environmental > Aquatic > Marine > Intertidal zone >... | reverse complement strand
ACCGACCAGCGCGCTGACCCACATCGCCTTCAGCATGTAATCGTAGCCGAAGGGGACGAGCAGCTCGGAAACAAACGCGCTCATTTCCGCTCTGTCTCGGTCTCTTTGCGCCGGCGCGGTTTGTCGCCGTAGAACACGAGCGGCCGCTCGTCGTCGGTGAGGACGGTCAGGCGCCGCGCGTCGTCGTCCTCGTGCAGCGCGCGGCCGCCAAGCTCGAAATTGCGCAACGCGCCGCCGAAAGCGAGCTCGAGATTTTTCTGGGTGAAGACATCGGCCGTTGGGCCCGCCGCGAGGACCTTGCGGTTGATCAGCACGACCTCGTCGCAATAGTCCGGAACGCTGCCGAGATTGTGGGTCGAGACCAGCATGAGATGGCCAGAGGCTCGCAACTCGCGCAGGAGATCGATGATGGCCGTTTCGGTGTTGACGTCGATGCCGGTAAAGGGCTCATCGAGCAGGATGATGCTGCCGCCTTGCGCCAGCGCCCGGGCCAGGAACACGCGCTTTCGCTGCCCGCCGCTCAACTCGCCGATCTGGCGGTCGCGGTAATCGCTCAAGCCCACCCGCTCAAGCGCTTCGGCAACCTTTAGGCGATCGGTTCGCGACGGCCGGCGCAAAAAATTCATGTGCCCGTAGCGGCCCATCATCACCACGGTCTCGACCAGAACCGGGAAGTTCCAGTCGACCTCTTCGCTTTGCGGCACGTAGGACACCATGTTGCGCTTGAGTGCCTCGTCGACGGGGAGCCCGCAGAGCTTGACCTCTCCGGAAGAGGGCCTGACGAAGCCCATGATCGCCTTGAAGATGGTCGACTTGCCGCTGCCATTGACGCCGACCAGCGCGCAGATCGTGCCGGGGCCGAGCGCAAAAGAGGCATCGCGCATGGCGGTGACGCCATTGGGATAGGTCACGGTCAGATCGCTGACCTCGATGCTGGGACAGCTGGTCTCGCCCGCGGGCGCGATCGTGCGATTGAGATTAAGAGCGTCCACCTTCGAAACCCTTGGCGACGGTCTCGACCGTGACCTGCAAGAGATCGAGATAGGTCGGTACCGGACCGTCCGCGGTGCTCAGCGAGTCGACATAGAGCACCCCGCCGTAACGGGCGCCGGTCTCCTTGGCGACCTGCTTGGCGGCCCGGTCAGAGATCGTGCTCTCGCTGAACACGACGGGGATTGCTTTTTCGCGCACGAGGTCGATCACCTTGCGAACCTGTTGCGGCGTGCCCTGTTGGTCGGCATTGATCGGCCAAAGATAGGCTTCGCGCATTTTATAGTCGCGGGTGAGGTAGCTGAAAGCGCCTTCGCTTGAAACGAGCCAGCGCTGCTCCTCCGGAATGGCCGAGAGCCGCGCCCGCAAAGGTTCGTCGAGCGCCTTGATCTTGGCGGCATAGGCCGCGGCGTTGCGGTTATAGGTCTCGGCATTTTCCGGATCGTATTTGACGAGGGCTTTGCGAATATTCTCGACATAGATGAGCGCGTTGGACGGCGACATCCACGCATGCGGGTTCGGCTTGCCGGTATAAGGCCCCTCGTGGATGCCCATCGGCTCGATCCCGTCGGTCAGCACCACGCTCGGCACATCCTCGACATTCTGGAAAAATTTCTCGAACCAGCGCTCGAGATGGAAACCGTTCCACAGCACGAGATCGGCGTCCTGCGCTTTGACGATGTCGCCCGGGGTTGGCTGGTAGTTGTGGATCTCAGCGCCAGGCTTGGTGATCGACAAGACGGTGGCTTTGTCGCCGGCGACATTCTGGGCGATGTCCTGAATCACGGTGAAGGTGGTCACGACCTTGAAGGGCTCTTTTTGCGGGGCGCCCTTCGCCGCTGGACCTGCCAGAACAACGGCGGCGGCGACGATCGCAAGGCCGAGCCGCCCAATCAATTTTGCACTCAAGAGGCCCTCCTAGTGGCCAGAATCCCCCTGTCACAATCCTTTATAGATGCAATTGCAACCTATTCTCAAGATAAAAGTCGGGCCGGTGCCGGCAATTTTCAAGGGATGCTGAAAAAGCACCGGGGATTCGTTGCGTCGAACGGGCCATGACGCGCGGGCACGAGGCTGATATCAAGCCCAAGCGATGGCGGCGGCAGAGGGAGCCCCGGTCATGTTCAAGCAGATCGTGCCTATGGGAATCGCAGCTTTCCCGGGCGCGAGCTTTGGGCGGGGGTATTCGCTTGGCTGAAGCACAGCGCAGTTGGACCGAGATTTTGTTCTCCCGGAAGATGCTGACCTGCATCTTCCTGGGCTTCAGCTCGGGCATGCCCCTGTTTGTCCTGGTTTCCCTGGTGCCGGCCTGGTTACGCGACAACGGGGTCGATCTCGCCACCATCGGCCTGTTCGCACTGGTCGGGCTGCCCTACACCTGGAAGTTCCTGTGGTCGCCCCTGATGGACCGGTTCAAGCCGCCGTTCCTCGGCCGCAGGCGCGGCTGGGCGGTCCTGACGCAGCTGGCGCTGCTTATTTCCATCGGCTTGTTAGGCCAGTTCGATCCGTCCACCTCTCTCAAAATGATTGTCTGGATCGTATTCGCGGTCGCTCTGTTCAGCGCAAGCCAAGACATCGTCATCGACGCTTACCGGCGCGAACTGCTGGCCGACGATGAACTTGGAACCGGCACGTCTTTCTGGGTCAACGCTTACCGGCTTTCCGGCCTGGTGCCGGGCTCTCTGTCTTTGATCCTGGCGGACCATTTGTCCTGGACGCTGGTGTTTTGGATCACCGGCCTGTTCATGCTGATCGGTATCGTGACCACGTTGCTCATCAAGGAAGTGAGCGACGACGAAATAGCGCCGCATACTTTGCGCGAGGCGGTGATCGATCCGTTCGTTGAGTTTTTCAGCCGCGACGGCGTTAAGGCCGGGTTGGCCATCCTGGCCTTTCTGTTCCTCTATAAGCTCGGGGACAACATGGCCACGGCGCTGGCGACGCCGTTCTATCTCGACATGGGCTACAGCAAAACCGAGATCGGCACCGTGGCCAAGTTCGCCGGCCTGTGGGCCGTCATTACCGGCGCTGCGGTCGGCGGAATCGTCATGCTCAAAGTGAGCATCAACCGGGCTTTATGGCTGTTCGGGTTCGTGCAGCTCGGCACGATCATTCCTTATATCTGGCTGAGCCAGGCCGGGCATACCCTGGCCGGACTGTTCGTCGTGGTGAGCGGCGAGTACCTTGCCGTCGGTCTCGGCACGGTCGCGCTCATCGCCTTCATGGCGAGGGAAACCAGCAGGGCTTTCACCGCCACCCAGTTTGCGCTGTTCAGCAGCTTGATCGCGGTGCCGCGCACGCTCGCCAATGCCTCGACCGGTTTCATCGTTGAAGCCGTAGGCTGGACGCAGTTCTTCATCATCTGCACCATTGCCGCGATCCCCGGCATGCTGATGTTGTTGAAGGTGGCGCCTTGGTCGGAAAAGACCGCCGATCAAGGCATCGATGAGCGCGAAACTTCCAAGGAGACGTCGACATGAGCATCGACCGCCTGCTGGCCTTCATCGTGGTGGGACTTTCGGCTCTGCTGGTCGGGGGGATCGGCGGCCTGCTGCTCGGCGCCGCCAGCGAGCAGCATGCGCTCGTGACGTTCCTGGCGAACGCCAATCTTTCGGACGATTGTAAGAGCCAGATCGACCGGGCCATCCACGGCGTCAATCAAAACGAAGGCGCGTCCGCGCCCTCGCAATAGACCGGCTCACATCGGCTTGCGCGATTTGACGGCTGCGGCAAGCGTGCCTTCGTCGAGATAGTCGAGCTCGCCGCCGATCGGAACGCCGTAAGCCAAGCGCGACACCGCCACGTCGCAGTCGGCCAACTGGTCCATCAGGTAATGCGCCGTCGACTGTCCCTCGACCGTGGCGTTGAGCGCGAGCAGTACTTCCTTCACGCCCGGATCGCCTGCCCGCTCGATCAGCTTGGCGATGGCAAGATCGTCGGGACCGACCCCGTCGAGCGGAGAGAGCGTGCCGCCAAGCACGTGATAGAGCCCGCTGAGCACGGCCGCGCCCTCGAGCGCCCAGAGATCGCCGACCTCCTCGACCACGCAGATGAGCGCACGATCGCGCGCAGGGTCGCGGCAGAGCGCGCACGGGCTCTCAGTGTCGATATTGCCGCAAGTCTCGCAAGCGATGATGGTATCGCGCGCTTCGGCGAGCGAAGCGGCGAGCGGCTCGAGCAGCTGCTCCTTCTTCTTGACCAGATGCAGCGCCGCGCGGCGGGCCGAACGCGGCCCAAGTCCGGGCAGTCTCGCAAGCAACTGGATCAGCCGCTCGATCTCAGGCCCTGCCGCGACGCGCGCCATGTATCAAAACAGCTTTAGGCCGGGTGGCAGAGGAAGGCCGCCGGTCAGACTCTTCATCTTCTCTTTCATCGTCTCCTCGACCTTGGCCTTGGCGTCGTTATGGGCGGCGACGATGAGGTCCTCGAGAATCTCGGCCTCCTCGGATTTCAGCAGCGAAGGATCGATCTTGACGCTCGCCATGTCGCCCTTGCCGTTCAGCGTCACCCGCACCATGCCGCCGCCCGAACTGCCCTCGATCTCAGCGCGCTCAAGCTCGGCCTGCATGTCCGCCATGCGCCCCTGCAAGGCTTGGGCCTGTTTCATCATCTCGGTGAAATTCTTCATCAGTTGGTTCCGTCCTCCTCGAGATCTTCAGAGGCCTCCGACTCTTCCGGCGGTGGCGCGGGCTCAGGCACGGGCCGCACGGCGGTAATCCGCGCATCCGGGAAATGCTTCATCACCTGCTTGACGGAAGGATGCTCGCGCACCTTCTCGATCTCGCGCGCCTCTTGCTCGCGGCGCTGGGCTCCGAGCGGGGGCGCGCCTTCCTCGTCGCTGACCGCCACCATCCACACGCGCCCGGTCCATGCCTTCAACTTGCGCATCAAGTCTTGCCCAAGTTCGCGGCGGGCGTGGGGCAGCGGATTGATCTCGATCGTGCCCGGCTTGAAGCGCACGAGCCGCACCTGCTCGGTCAGCGCGTGTTTGAGCTTGAGATCGCGCTTGGCTTCGGCCAGCGCCACGACATCCTCAAAACTTGAAAGTTCAAGCTTGACCGGCTCCTGTACCGGTTCCGCATCCGCCGTAAGCAAATCTGGATCGTCTTCTTCGGGAGAGGCGTCGGGCGCCTCGGCGCGCGCGGGCGCCGCATCGCGCGATGCTTTCTCCGTCTTGGTGGACCCGCTTTGGGTCGCCCCCACCTCCTCCGACAGGCGGCGGACCAATTCTCCAGGCGGGGGCAGATTGGCGGCGTAGGCAAGCCTGACCAGAACCATGTCGGCGGCCGCCAACGGGCGCGGGCTCGTCATCACCTCATCATGCCCTTTCAGCAGCATCTGCCAGGCGCGCGCCAGCGCCGGCATGGACAGGCGCGAGGCAAGATCGGCAGCGCGCGCGCGTTCGGCTTCGCTCGCGGCAGGATCGGCGCTTTCGCCGCCCGCAGCCTTGATCAGCGTCACGGCGTGAACGGCATCGGCCAGATCGGCCACGATCTGGCCGGGCTCTGCGCCGTCGCGGTTCAACGCGGCAAGCTCGTTGAGCGCCCCACCGGCATCGCCCTTGAGCGCCATTTCCATCAGATCGAAGATGCGCGTGCGGTCGGCGAGACCTAAAAGGCCGCGCACCGCGCCGGCCTCGACCTTGCTCCCGCCAAAGGCAATGGCGCGATCGAGGATGGAGAGCGCATCGCGCACCGATCCCTCGGCCGCGCGGGCGATCAACGCCAACGCCGCGCGTTCGGCGTCCGCGCCTTCGGCGGTCGCGACTTTGTCGAGATGATCGATCAGGGTCTCGATCTCGATGCGCTTGAGGTCGAAGCGCTGACAGCGCGACAGCACCGTGACCGGGACTTTCCGCACTTCTGTGGTGGCAAAAATAAATTTCACATGCTCGGGCGGCTCTTCCAGCGTCTTGAGCAGTCCGGCGAAGGCCGGCTTCGACAGCATGTGCACTTCGTCGAGGATATAGACCTTGTAGCGGGCGAGGTTTGGTTTGTAGTGGGCGCTGTCGATCAGCTCGCGAATATCGTCGATGCCGGTATGGGAGGCGGCGTCCATCTCGACCACGTCGAGATGCCGGCTCTCGAGGATCGCACGGCAATGCGCGCCTTCCGCTTCCATGTCGAGGGTTGGGCCATCAACGCCGGGCGCCTCGTAATTCAGCGCGCGGGCGATGAGGCGCGCGGTGGTGGTCTTGCCCACGCCGCGCACGCCGGTCAGCATATAGGCTTGGGCGATGCGACCCGAGGCGAACGCGTTCTTGAGCGTTCGCACCATGGCCTCCTGGCCGATCAGCTCGCCAAAGACCTTCGGCCGGTATTTCCGTGCCAACGCGGCGTGGCTCTCAGGATAGGCCGGAGCGGAAGCTTCGCTCTTGGACTTTGCGCCGCCTTTTGCGCCTTTGTCCTGATCCTTGCCGTCTGCCATGCCCGGGCTCGCACATCCACGCAAAAAAGAAGCTTCGAATAAGGCCGCGAGGTCGCGGTCCCCTAACGCAAGATCACTTACGGGCGAGGTGGGAGGCTGGACGAGCAACCCGCGAAACACTCGTTAGGGCTGCTTCCTTCCGGACCTGACCCGGTTGGCGAGGGCCGCGCCTGCCGCCAACCTCCCTCAGCACTATATCTGAAATCGCGGGCCCGAGCGCAACCGCTCTCGGACACCCTAGGAAGCTTTCAGTTCGGCACGGAACGGGCTTGCGGGATACGTCCCGAGCACTGTCACTTCGCTCGAAAAAAAGTGGAGCTCTTCCATGGCGAGCTTGACCATACGCTCGGCAGGATGGCCTTCGATGTCGGCATAGAACATGGTGGCGTTGAACGAGCCTTCGAGCTGGTAGGATTCGAGCTTGGTCATGTTGACGCCATTGGTGGCGAATCCGCCGAGCGCCTTGTACAGGGCGGCCGGCACATTGCGCACCCGGAATACGAAGCTGGTAATCACCGGTCCGTCGTTTCTTTTCACACGCTTAGGCTTGGTGGCGAGCACGACAAACCGCGTGGTGTTGTGATCGGCATCTTCGATACCGGCTTGCACGACCTTGAGCCCGTAAATCTCGGCGGCAAGCTTCGAGGCGATCACGCTGGCGCTGCGATCGCCCGATTCGCGCAAATGGCGGGCGGCGCCGGCGGTATCGGCCTCGGCCACCGGCTTCAATTTCAGCGCGCGAATCACGCGGCGGCATTGGCCGAGCGCCATGATGTGGCTGTGCACGGTGCGCAATTCCGGCAGCTTGACGCCGGGGAGCGTGAGCAGTTGGTGGCGCACCCGCTCGAAATGCTCGGCGATGATATGGAGCCCGGAACGGGGCAGCAGGTGGTGGATGTCGGCGACGCGGCCAGCCACGGAATTCTCGATGGGAATCATGGCGAGCTTGGCCTTACCGCTCTTAACCGCGGCGAGCGCGTCCTCGAAGGTGGCACAGCCAAGCGCCTCCATGCGCGGATAGGCGTCGCGCGCGGCGAGATGAGAATTGGCACCGGGCTCGCCCTGGAAGGCGATTCTGTTCAGCGGCGATTTGGTCATGGTCTAGGAGAAGCGGGGCTTTGCTCTACTTGCGGGATCGAAAGAATTCGCGCGCCCGCTCAAGGTCGGGCGGAGTATCGACACCGAGCGGTACAGTGTCAACGAGCCCGACATGGATCAGCATGCCCGCTTCCAGCGCGCGCAGCTGCTCCAACCTCTCCCTGACTTCCAGCTCTGACGGCGGCAAGGACACGAAGCGTTCGAGCGCGGCCCGCGAATAGGCGTAGATGCCGATATGGTGGTAGAGCGGGCCTTCGCCGTAAGGGGCCGTGGCCCGGGTAAAGTAAAGCGCGCGCAACACCGTTGGGTCGTCTTGCAGCGGCGTGCCAACGGCCTTGACCACGTTGGGGTCGGTGCGCTCCTCGTCGCGGACGATTTCGGCGGCAATGGTGCCGATATCGGCCCCGCCCTCGGCCCTTGCGCGAAGGCAAGCCGTGACCATCGAGGGTTCCAGCGTCGGCAAATCGCCTTGCAGATTGACGACGGTTTCGATCTTGGCCCCCGGGTCCCGCTTGGAAACTGCCTCGAAGATGCGGTCGGTACCGCTTGCGTGATCGGACCGTGTCATGACGGCCTCGCCGCCGGCATCCGAGATAGCCTCGCAAACCTGTTGCGCATCGGTTGCAACCACGACCGGCCCGCAATCGGCCTCGACCGCGCGGCGCCAGACGTGGACGATCATCGGCTCGCCGCCGATATCGGCCAGGGGCTTGTTCGGCAGCCTGGTTGCCTTCAGCCGCGTGGGGATGACGATGAGGCAAGAGGTCATGATCTCGCGTCAATTAGCACGGGAAATTCCCCAGACGACAGTCAGACTTGAGGCAAATGTCGCAGTTGCAACACCCGTAGCGGCCCTATAGTCTCTCGCCCGCCGTAAGAGCTACCCTGTAAAGTAGCCGCTCTGTTTCCCTGGGGGGACCGTCAAATCATGAAATATTATCGCTTGAATCAAATCGCCATGGCAGTGCTCGGCGCGCTGCTGCTGTTCTTTGGCACGAGGGCCTTGATCGACATTATCCATCATGAGCCCCAGGAGCCCGTCATCGATATCGCGGGCCATGAGACCAAGGAAGGCGAGAAGAAGCCCGGCGGGTCCGATCTCGCGGCGCTCCTTGCTGGCGGCGATGCCGCGCATGGCGAGCAGGCCGCCAAGAAATGCGCGATCTGTCACACCTTCGATAAAGGCGGCGCCGTTCTGATTGGTCCCAATCTTTACGGCGTGCTCGGCCGCAAGGTCGCGAGCGTCGAGGGATACGAATATTCGGATGCCCTGAAGGCAAAAGACGGCACGTGGGACTACGCCATGGTCGATCATATGATCGAGAACCCCACCGCCTTCGCGCCCGGAACCAAGATGGTGTTCCCAGGCCTTCCCGATGCCAAAGAGCGCGCTGACGTGATTTTGTTCCTGCGCACGAAGAACGATAGTCCCCCGCCTCTGCCTGAAGCCACAGCCGCGCCGGCCGAAGAAGCGCCTGCTGCCGAGGCGCCGGCTGAAGCAGCACCGGCTGAAGGCCAGTCGGAAGTTATCGCGCTCATCGCGGCCGCCGATCCGGCGAAGGGCGAAGCCGACGTCGCCCTGTGCAAGGTCTGCCATACCTTCGACAAGGGCGGCGCCACGCTCGTCGGCCCAAACCTTTACGGCATTGTGGGCAAGGACATCGCCTCGCATGAGGGGTTCACCTACACGCCGGCGCTGACCGCGAAGGACGGCGACTGGACCTATGAGAATCTGGATGTGTGGTTGACGAACCCGCAAGCCTTTGCATCAGGCACAACCATGGCCTTCCCCGGCGTGCCGGACGCAAAGAAACGCGCAGACATCATCGCCTTCTTGCGGAGCAACAGCGACAGCCCGGCACCATTGCCGGCGGCGGGCAAAGAAGAAGCCCCGGCGGCTGAGCCTGCGGCGCCTGAGGAAGCGCCGGCAGCAGAGCCCGAGGCTCCGGCCGAACCCGAGGCCGCAGCTCCTGAGGAAGCGCCGGCAGCAGAGCCTGAGGCTCCCGCAGAACCCGAAGCCGCAGCGCCTGAGGAAGCACCGGCAGCAGAGCCTGAGGCTCCCGCCGAACCTGAGGCTGCTGCCGAGCCAGAGGCCGCGCCTCCAGCCGAAGCCGCGCCTGCGGCCGAAGAGGAACCCGCTCCGTCCGAGCCGTCCAAGGGCGAGCCGCCTTCTCCGTCGCAGCCGCAGCCGGTTTATCCCGATCAGGAGACCGATGAGGCGCCGGCAGCGGGGACACCGGCAGAGGACGCACCGGCGTCGGCTGGCGAGCCACCTTCGTCTTCTCAGCCGCAGCCGGTCTATCCCGACGGGGCGCCGGAATAGGCGCGAGCTACAGACTGGAGCTTTAGCCTCGATCCCGTCGCGGCCTGCCTTGCGGCTGCAAGCCCGCAGGTTTGCGCCCGGATGGCGGGGGAGATGACCGATAATTCATTTGGTCGGCAGACCTGCCATGCTAGGTTTTGCTGGCTTTTCGGCCCCTTTTGCAGGGGATAATTCCGGCAAGCCATTCCCTTTCAGGTGGAGCCCATGCCGCTCATGACTTTGCCACGCCTTGCCTTTGCAATTGTGCTGGCGGGGTGCCTGCCTCTCACCGCTTTCGCCGGCGATGCGCCGCCCCACCATCACGGGCTGTCGCTCATCGGCGAGCCGCGTTATCCGGCCGACTTCACCCATTTCGACTATGTCAACCCGGACGCGCCCAAAGGCGGCCTGGTGCGCCTTGCCGCGATCGGCGGCTTCGACAGTCTCAACGTTGTGCTGTTCAAGGGCGAGCCCGCGGCGGGACTGGGGCTCGCGTTCGAAACCTTGATGACCGACAGCTTGGACGAGCCCTCAACCTCGTATGGACTGATCGCCGAATGGGCGTCCTATCCGGAAGATTACTCCTCGGTCACCTTCAAGCTTCGCGACGAGGCGCGCTGGCATGATGGCAAGAAGATCACGCCCGAGGACGTGATCTACAGTCTCGAAGTCAACAAGGCCGCTAATCCCCGCATGGGTTTTTACTACAAGAATGTGTCGCGCGCCGAAGCCACGGGCGAAAACGAGGTCACCTTCTATTTCGACACCAAGAACAATCGCGAGCTGCCGATGATCATGGGACAGCTCACGATTCTGCCCAAACATTACTGGACCGGCACGGACGCGAACGGCAATGCGCGCGACCCGATAAAGACGACGCTCGAGCCGCCGCTCGGCTCAGGCCCGTACCGCATCAAGGAGGTCAAGCCGGGCCGCTCGATTAGCTACGAGCGCGTCGACGACTATTGGGCCAAGGATCTGCCGGTGAATGTCGGGAATTGGAACTTCGACGAGATCCGCTTCGAGTATTACCGGGACCAGACCGTTGCATTCGAGAGTTTCAAGGCGGGACATCTCGACTTCTGGCAGGAGACGAGCGCCAAGAACTGGGCGATAGGCTACGATTTCGCCGCGGTGAAAAACGGATTCATCCGGCGTCAGGAAGTTAAGGTCGAGCGAGTGAACCCGATGCAGTGCTTCGTGCTCAATCTGCGGCGTCCGCAATTCCAAGACCGCCGCGTACGCCAGGCATTCAATCTCGCTTTCGATTTCGAATGGGCCAACAAGAACCTGTTTTACGATCAGTATGCGCGGGTCGGCAGCTACTTTCAGGGAAGCGAGTTGGCGGCGCCGGCCGCACCGCCCGAGGGGCGTGAGCTTGAGATCCTCAACGAGGTCAAGGACGGCGTGCCGCCCGAGGTGTTCACGCAAGTTTACCAGAACCCGGTCAATGGCAACCCCAGCGACATGCGCAGCAATCTGCGCAAGGCAATGAACCTGCTGAAGGACGCCGGCTGGGAGGTCAAGCACGGCGTGCTGACCAACGTCAAGACCGGCAAGCCGATGCGGGTCGAATTCCTGCTCGTGTCGCCGCTATTCGAACGGATCGTGCAGCCTTATTTGCGCAATCTGGAGAAGCTCGGCATCAAGGGCACGATCCGCACGGTGGATTCGGCGCAATATATGCGGCGAATGGACGGGTTCGATTACGACATCGTGGTCGGAAATTTCCCCCAGTCCCAATCGCCCGGCAACGAGCAGCGCGACTTTTGGGGCTCCGAAGCCGCCGGCCGCCACGGCAGCGCCAATCTTGTCGGCATGAAAAGCCCCGCAATCGACAAGCTGGTCGATCGCATCATCTTTGCCAAGGATCGGCCCGAGCTGGTCGCCGCCTCGCGGGCGCTCGACCGTGTGCTGCTGTGGAACGATTTCGTCGTGCCGCAATGGTATGCGCCAACAGAGCGGATCGCCTATTGGGACCGCTACGGCCAACCGAAAGTGCTGCCGAGCCTTACGCCCGGTTTCCCGCAGGTTTGGTGGTTCGACCAGACGCTCGCCGCACGGCTCCCGGGTTCGTCGAAGCTGTAATGGTGATGCTCCAAGCCTGGCGGTCGATTGCCGGCGGTGCTGCCCTTGCACTTGCAGTCCTGACAACACCCGCTCTCGCGGGCGAAGGCCAGCACGGTCTGTCGGCCTTCGGCGACCTCGCCTACCCGGCCGATTTTACCCATTTCGCCTATACCGATCCCGATGCCCCTAAGGGCGGCACGTTCTCGCTGAGAGGTTGGAGCGGCATAACTACCTTCAACAATCTCAATGGTTACATTCTCAAAGGCGACGCGGCGGAAGGACTCGATCTCCTGTTCGATTCGCTGATGGTCCGGGCAAACGACGAGCCTGATGCCGTTTATGGGCTCGTTGCCGAAAGCGCCGAGATCGCCCCTGACGGAAAGTCGGTGACGTTCCATTTGCGGCCGGAAGCACGATTCGCCGATGGAACGAAGCTGACCGCCGACGATGTCGTGTTCTCCTTCGACACGCTTAAGACCGAAGGCCACCCGCTCTACCGTCAGACTCTGCAGGACGTCGAAAAAGCCGAAGCGATCGATCCCACCACCGTGCGCTACAGTTTTACCGGCGATCTCGTGCGCGATCTGCCGTTGACCGTCGCGGCGCTTCCGATCTTTTCCAAGGCTTACTATACGAACCGGCCGTTCAACGAGACCACGCTCGAGCCGCCGCTGGGCTCCGGTCCCTATGTCGTCGACCGGCTGGCGCAAGGCCGCAACATCGTCTATCGCCGCAATCCGGACTATTGGGCGAAAGATTTGCCGGTCAATCGCGGGCGCTGGAATTTCGATCAGATCCGCTACGAATATTTCCGCGACCGCACCGCATCGATGGAGGCGCTCAAGGCCGGCGCCTACGACTTTCGCGAGGAGTACACCTCCAAGGTCTGGGCGACGGAGTATGACTTTCCCGCCGTCCGGGCCGGAAAGGTGAAAAAGGAAACGCTTCCGGACCAAACACCGTCGGGAACGCAAGGCTTCTTCCTCAACACGAGGCGCGAGAAATTCAAGGATCCGCGCGTGCGGCAAGCGCTCGATCTCGCCTTCGATTTCGAGTGGACCAACCGTAACGTCTTCTACGGGCTGTACGACCGGACCACGAGCTTCTTCGAGAATTCGCCGATGAAAGCGACGGGCGAACCGTCGGAAGCGGAGCGGGCGCTCTTGAATAGCCTCGGTGTTCCCGTTCCCGAAGAGGCGCTCGGACCTGCTTACCTTCCGCCCAAGAGCGACGGCACAGGCAATGACCGCAATCTGATGTTGCAAGCCAGCAAGCTTCTCGATGAGGCCGGCTACACCGTCAAGAACGGCGTCCGCGTCGACGCCAATGGTGAGCCGCTCACGCTCGAATTCCTGACCTTCGAGCCGGTGTTTGAGCGGGTGATCGCGCCCTACGTCAAGAATCTCAAGCAGCTCGGCATCGACGCCCGCATCCGCAACGTCGACCCTGCGCAATATCAGGAGCGCCTCAAGAGATTCGACTTCGATATCACCACGCAACGTTATGTCATGCGCAACACACCCGGCGTCGAGCTTAAGAGCTATTTCGGCTCCGATTCGGCCAAGATGGATGGCTCGCTCAATCTTGCCGGCATCTCCGACCCCGCTGCCGACGCGCTGATCGACCGGATTCTCTCCGCCAAAAGCCGCGAGGAGCTCGAGACCGCGGCGCGGGCGCTCGACCGCGTGCTCAGAGCCGGCCATTATTGGGTGCCGCACTGGTATAAGCCGTCGCACAATGTGGCCTATTGGGACAAGTTTTCGCGGCCTGAGACGAAACCGCGCTTCGACCGTGGCATCCTTGACACGTGGTGGTATGACGAGGCCAAAGCTGCCAAACTGGGACAGGCAGCAAGCCAGGCCCCGGCCGAGTCGTCCAGCCGGCGCCCGATTCTGATCCTCGCCGCCCTGATTGGGCTCATATTCGCGGTCTACTTCGTCTCGCGATTGAGAAGGCACGCCCGAACCGAATGATCGCTTATATCCTTCGCCGCCTCTTGCTGATCATCCCGACGATGTTCGGCATCATGCTGATGACCTTCGTCGTCGTGCAGTTCGCACCGGGCGGTCCGGTCGAAAGGCTGATCGCGCAGATCACCGGTACCGATACCGGCGCCACGGCCAGGTTCAGCGGCGGCGGGAGCGATATCGCGGGCCGGCAGGGGCAAGCGCCCGCGCCCGGGGGCGAGGCAGCGAGCCAATCCAAATATCGTGGCGCGCAAGGGTTAGACCCGGAGTTCATCAAGAGCCTTGAGAAACAGTTCGGCTTCGACAAGCCGGCCTATGAACGCTTCTTCTTGATGATCAAGAACTATCTGCTGTTCGATTTCGGCGAGAGCTACTTTCGTGACACCAGCGTGCTCGAGCTGCTTGCCGAGAAATTGCCGGTCTCGATTTCGCTCGGCCTGTGGATGACGTTGATCTCCTATCTGATTTCGATCCCGCTCGGCATCCGCAAGGCGGTGCGCGATGGGTCGCGTTTCGATGTCTGGACCAGCACCGCCATCATCGTCGGCTACGCCATCCCCGGTTTTCTTGTCGCCGTGTTCTTGATCGTGTTGTTTGCCGGCGGATCGTTTCTTCAAATTTTTCCGTTACGCGGACTGGTGTCCGACAATTGGAGCGACCTGCCTTGGTATGAGAAGATCACCGATTATTTTTGGCATCTGGTGCTGCCGATCATCGCCATGGCGCTGTCGGCCTTCGCCACCACGACCTTTCTGACCAAGAACTCGTTCCTGGACGAAATCAGAAAACAATATGTGATGACGGCGCGCGCCAAGGGCCTCACCGAGCGGCAGGTGCTCTACGGCCACGTGTTCCGCAACGCCATGTTGATCATCATCGCCGGCTTCCCCGGCGCTTTCATCGGCGCCTTCTTCGCCGGGTCCATCTTGATTGAGACGATCTTCTCCTTGGACGGGCTGGGATTGCTCGGCTTTGAATCGATCGTGAACCGCGACTATCCGGTGGTGTTCGCCACGCTTTACATTTTTTCGCTGCTCGGGCTCCTCGTCAATCTGCTCTCAGACCTCGCCTACACTTGGGTCGATCCGCGCATCGATTTCGAGACGCGCGAGGTGTGAGCCATGGATGCTCCAACCGATACAGCAGTTGTCGAGGAGGTCGCGGCGGAAGGCTTGCCGGCGCCGCGGGCCCGGTTCTCCGCGTTGAACCGGCGCCGCTGGCAGGTCTTCAAGAGCAATAGACGCGGCTTTTGGTCATTATGGATCTTTCTGATCCTGTTCGTGCTCAGCCTGTTCGCGGAGTTCATCGCCAACGACAAGCCGCTCCTGGTCTATTACAAGGGCGATTTGTATGCGCCGATCTTCAAGTTTTACCCGGAGACGCAATTCGGCGGGATCTTCGAGACCGAGGCCGATTATCGCGACCCCGCCGTCAAGACGATGATCGCGGACGGCGACGGCTGGGTGTTGTGGCCTCCGATCCGCTTCTCCTACAACACCCAGAACAAAAACCCGCCGATGGCCTTCCCGGTAAAACCGACCTGGCTTCTCACCGAAGACGATTGCAAGCTCGCGGCGGAGAGCGGCTTCCACCCATGCAACGCCGAACTAGAATGGAACTGGCTTGGAACCGACGATCAGGGCCGTGACGTGGTCGCTCGCGTCATCTATGGTTTCCGCATCTCGGTCTTGTTCGGCTTGGTGTTGACCCTGTTTTCTTCGGTGGTCGGTGTGGCCGCGGGCGCGGTGCAAGGCTTCTTCGGCGGCTGGACCGATCTCCTGTTCCAGCGCTTCATCGAGATCTGGACCAGCCTGCCGACGCTTTATCTGCTCATTATCGTCGCCGCCGTGATCGAGCCGAATTTCTGGATTCTGCTCGGCATCTTGCTCGCCTTCTCCTGGGTGGCGCTGGTCGGCGTCGTGCGCGCGGAGTTTCTGCGCGGGCGCAACTTCGAATACATCACGGCGGCGCGGGCTCTCGGCCTGTCGAACGTCCGGATCATGTTCAAGCATCTCCTGCCAAACGCCATGGTGGCGACGCTTACGTTCATGCCTTTCATTCTGAACGGCTCGATCACGACGCTGACCTCGCTCGACTTTCTCGGATTCGGATTGCCGCCCGGATCGCCTTCGCTCGGCGAGTTGCTGGCACAGGGCAAGAACAATCTTCAGGCCCCTTGGCTTGGGCTCACCGCCTTTTTCGTGATCGCGATCATGTTGAGCTTGCTCATCTTCATCGGCGAGGCGGTGCGAGACGCGCTCGACCCGCGCAGGACCTTGGTGTGAGGTAACATGCACGGATCGCATTCCCATGACGGAGCCCACGCCGGCGTCGACGTTAACAACGAGCGGCGTGTTGGGCTTGCTGCAACTCTCACCGGCGCTTTCATGTTCGCTGAGGTCGCCGGCGGCATCCTGGCCGGCTCGCTTGCACTGCTTGCCGATGCCGGCCACATGCTGACCGACTTCGCTTCTCTCGCGCTGGCTTGGTTTGGATTTCGGCTGGCGCGGCGTCCTGCTGATTGGAAGCGGACTTACGGCTTCGATCGCTTCCAGATTCTAGTCGCCTTCACCAACGGACTCGCGCTGTTCGCCATCGCCGGGTGGATCGTCTATGAGGGGATCGAGCGGCTGATGAACCCGCCTGAAGTCTCTGGCGGGATCATGGTGGTGGTCGCGACCTTTGGACTCCTGGTGAATATCGTCGCCTTCGTCGTGCTGCAAGGCGCCGACCGCGAAAATCTCAATATCCGTGGTGCGGCAATCCATGTGCTCGGCGATCTGCTCGGCTCGGTGGCGGCGCTCGCCGCCGGAGCGGTGATCCTCATGACCGGCTGGATGCCGATCGATCCGCTGCTTTCTTTGCTCGTTGCCGCCATTATCGTCCGGAGCGGCTGGTACGTGGTGGCGGATTCCGCGCATATTCTGCTCGAAGGCGCACCGCACGAGCTCGACACACGGGCCATCGGGCCCGACCTCGTCGCCAACGTTGATGGCGTGGAGGAAGTGCATCACGTGCATGTCTGGTCGATCACCCAACGCCGTCGCATAGCGACGCTGCATGCCTGTATCTGCGAGGGCGAGGATCCGGACCGCATGGTGAGACGCATCAAGGCCCGGCTCAAGGATGAGTTCGGCCTCGACCACGCCACGGTGGAAATTGAGCGGGGGACGTGCGCGGACGCCCCTTCTGCAGCGAACGAGGCTTGATATGTCCAAGTCCAATTCTCTGATCTCGGTCGAGGATTTGTCGGTCGATTTTCGTGCCGGTCAGACCGTGACCCATGCCGTGCGCAATGTCTCGTTCGACATCGGCAAGGCCGAGACCGTCGCGCTTGTCGGCGAATCGGGCTCGGGCAAGACCGTGACCGCGCTGTCAATCTTAAGGCTCCTTCCCTATCCCTCGGCGTCGCATCCATCGGGCCGTATCTTCTTCAACGGCGAGGATGTCCTCACTTTGCCGCCGGCGGCGCTGCGCGAGATCAGAGGCAACAAGATCTCGATGATCTTCCAGGAACCGATGACCTCTCTCAATCCGCTGCACACGATCGAGCAGCAGGTCGGCGAGGTCTTGAAGATTCACCGCGGCCTTTCCGACAAGGCCGCGCGCAAGCGCGTCCTCGATCTGCTCGACAAGGTCGGTATCGACGACCCCAAGGGGCGGCTCAACTCCTATCCGCATCAGCTTTCCGGCGGACAGCGGCAAAGGGTGATGATCGCCATGGCGCTGGCCAACGAGCCAGACCTGCTCATCGCCGACGAGCCGACCACGGCGCTCGACGTGACCATTCAGGCGCAGATCCTCGATCTTCTCCTTGAGCTCAAGGCCGAGTTCAATATGGCGATGCTGCTCATCACGCACGATCTCGGCATCGTGCGGAAGATGGCCGACCGCGTGTGCGTGATGCATGACGGGGAGATCGTCGAACGGGGCACGGCTCACGAGATCTTCACCGCGCCCAAAAATCCTTACACCAAACATCTTCTTGCCTCGGAGCCGAAAGGCTCTCCGCCGCCGGCCGACGCCAAGGCGAAGACCATTCTCGAGACCAAGGATCTGAAAGTGTGGTTTCCCATCAAGCGCGGCTTCCTCAGGCGCACTGTCGGCTACATCAAGGCGGTCGACGGCATCGATCTCGTGGTAAAACAAGGGCAAACGCTCGGCGTGGTCGGCGAGTCGGGGTCCGGCAAGACGACGCTCGGGCTTGCGGTCTTGAGGCTGGTGTCGAGCGACGGACCCATCGTCTATCTCGGCGACCGCATCGACGGTTACGATTCGAAGCGCATGCGTCCTTTAAGGCACGACATGCAGATCGTGTTCCAGGATCCTTACGGCTCGCTGTCGCCAAGGCTTTCGGTCGGACAGATCATCGACGAAGGCCTGGCAATTCAGGATCGCGGGCTGACCCGCGATGAGCGCGACGAGCGTGTGGCCCGCGCCTTGAAGGAAGTCGGGCTCGATCCGGCCTGCCGCGACCGCTATCCGCACGAATTTTCAGGCGGTCAACGCCAGAGGATTGCCATTGCCCGCGCGCTGGTGCTCGAGCCGAAATTCCTCATTCTCGACGAGCCGACCTCCGCACTCGACGTTTCCGTGCAGGCGCAGATCGTGGATCTTTTGCGCGACTTGCAGCGCCGCCACAAGCTTGCCTATCTGTTCATAAGCCACGATCTCAAAGTCGTGCGCGCGCTTGCAAACTCGATCATCGTGCTTCGGCACGGCAAGGTCGTGGAGCAGGGTCCGGCGCAGACCGTGTTTGCCAAACCAAAGACCGATTACACCAAGGCACTGCTTGCAGCCGCCTTCGAGCTCGAGACGACGCGCACGGACGCGGTTACGACTTAGACGGAAGTCCCGGCAGCCGCCGCACGCAGGTGACGTCGTAACCGGCGGCTTTGATCCGTGCTTGCGCCTGTGTGAGGGGCTCGGCCGCGACCGCCATATGGAAGGCGTTCGCATGCAGGAAATCCGCAGCGCCGGTCATGATCCCAACATGGCCCTCCCAGAACACGAGATCGCCCCGGGCGAGGTTCGCGCCCGGCTGCCATTCGATGGCCTGGCCGAGTTCTTGTGCTTGCATGTCGGCGTCGCGCGGCACGGAATGACCGGCCGCCTCGAGCGCAAGCTGCACCAGGCCGGAGCAATCAAGCCCGATTGAGGTGCGGCCGCCCCAAAGATAGGGCGTGCCGAGAAAGGTCTCGGCCACCGTCACGTAATCGGCTTCGTTCGTTCCGATAGGCGTGGCATGCGTGCCGGCCACATAGCCGCCGGTACCAAGCTCCAGGAACCTGGCCTCTTCGCGCACCACCGCGATCCGTGCGTTCAAGCTCAGCAACGCCAAGGGCGGCGTTCTGCCGTCGGGCTCGGGATAGACATAAGTCCGAAGCGCGCTGATCCGATGCGTCGGCTCGGCCAGGCGCGGTGTCAAACCCTCGTTCGGGATGTATCCGACATAGCGGTCACGCAAGAGCTGGACCCACGCCCATCCTTCGCTTTCCTCGTACACCGTCACCGTCTCGCCGAGCAGCACCTCGTTATCGAGCGGCGCATCGAACCGCGGTGACCGGCGCAAAGGCAAGGACGGTGCGGTGACTTGGCGGGGCTCGCCCTTGACGAAGCGGGGCGCCTCGACCCGCCCGCGCAAAGCCTCCGCGGCGAGATCGGCGCGATAGGCATGACGCCGCGGATCGGGCGGGACAGTTCCGGTCACGAGGCTCCGAGCTCTTGGCGAAAGAAATGAAACAGCGCGCGGGCCGCATGCGGCTCGCCGCCTTTCGGCCGGCCAGGCTGGTCGCTCCGCACCCAGCCGAAAATATCGAGATGGGCAAAGCGTTTAGCTTTACCGACGAAGCGCTTGAGGAACAGCGCGGCGACGATCGAGCCGGCGAACGGCCCTTCGGCAATATGGTTCACATCGGCGACCGCGCTCTTGAGCAGCTTGTCATAGGGCGCCCAGAACGGCATCCGCCACAGCGGATCGCCGACCTCGCAGCCCGCGGCGGCAAGGCGCTGGGCAAAATCGTCGTCGTCGGCATAGAGCGGCGGTAGATCGGGTCCGAGTGCGACCCGGGCAGCGCCGGTCAGTGTTGCGATGGTGACGAGATAATCCGGCGCCTCTTCGTCGGCCAAGGTGATGGCGTCGGCGAGGACGAGACGCCCCTCGGCATCGGTGTTGCCGATCTCGACCGTCATGCCATTGCGGCTTGGCAGCACATCGCCCGGCCTGAAAGCGTTGCCGGCGACACTGTTATCGGCGGCTGGGATCAGCACCCGAAGCCGCAGCGGAAGGTTCGCGCGCATAACAAGCAGCGCGAATGCAAGTGCTGCCGCGGCGCCTCCCATATCTTTTTTCATCAGGCCCATCGCGGCCGACGGTTTGATATCGAGGCCACCGGTATCGAAACAGATTCCCTTGCCGACGATCGTGACCTTGGGCGCGTGCTCCGATCCCCAACGCAGATCGATCAGACGGGGGGCGCGGTCGCTCGCCCGTCCCACGGCGTGAATCATCGGGAAATTGTCGGACAGCAGGCCCGACCCTTCAGTGACCTTGACGGTCCCGCCGAAGGCCGTGGCAAGCTCGCGCGCCGCACTTTCAAGCTCGGCCGGACCGAGATCGTTCGCCGGAGTGTTGATCAGATCGCGCCCGAAATAGAGCGCCTCGGCAAGCGCTAGAACTTGGTCCCGATCAGCACCCTCCGGCAACACCAGCCGTCTCTTCTTGGCAGCGTTCGCCGTCTTGTAGCGGGTGAAGGAATAGCTTCCCGCCAAGAACCCGAGCGCGGCAAGCTCAGCATCTGGGAGCGGCGAAGCAAAATGAAAATCTCCCTCAGGCAGCGCCTTGACGAGCGCGCCGGTGAGAAGCGGAACTTCCGACCCCCAACCCGGACCGCCGGTGCCGAACAGAACCCCGCCAAGGCCGCCCTGCCCGTCAGGCAAGAGCAGCACCGCGCCTTGCGAGGGCTTCCAACCTTGGGCCGCGACCCAGGCCTGCCCGGCCTCGCTCAGCGAATCGAGAGCGGAGTCGTCATCAGAGGCGGCGAAATAAATCGGCACGGATTCGGCGCCGGGCGGAAGAAGCAGCTCTTCCAACCCGCGCCGCGTTGTTTCAAGCGTCATGGCTTTGCTGGACATGGCTCGCCGTTTTCAAACCCGGACTTGATGGGGCGGCGCATTAATGGCAGGGGAGCCCCGACATGACAATGGCAGAAGGTTCGAGAATGGCGGCGGACGGTTATACGCTTGTGATCGGCGACAAGAACCTCTCCTCCTGGAGCTTGCGCCCTTGGCTTGCACTCAAGCACTCCGGCATCCCTTTCGACGAAGACGGCATCAGGCTGAGACAGCCGGACTCGAAGGCCGGGATCTTGCGCCACTCGCCGTCAGGCAAAGTGCCGGCCCTCAAAACCAGGACGGGCGTCGTGTGGGACAGCCTCGCCATTCTGGAATTTCTGGCCGAACGCCACCCCGACTGCGCGCTTTGGCCGCAAGATGTTGAGGCACGCGCACGCGCGCGCAGCGTCTCAGCCGAGATGCATGCCGGTTTTGCCGCGCTCCGCAACGACATGCCAATGGACCTGCTCGGCCGGCTCCCCGCCCCGCCGATGACTGCCGCGCTCCAATCCGACATCGAGCGTATCGTCGCGATTTGGCAAGACGCGCGCGTCACGTTCGGCAAAGGCGGACCCTTCTTGTTCGGCCAGTTCTCAAATGCCGATGCGATGTACGGGCCCGTGGCGACGCGCTTCCGCACTTATGGCGTCGATCTCGCCCGCTATGGCGATGACGGTACGGCCGCGGACTATATGACCGCGCTGCTGGCGTTGCCGGCAATGGCCGAGTGGACCGAGGGCGCCGAAGCGGAAATCAAAAGCCGGTAAGCGTGTCAGCCGCCGAGCGCGGCCCAGAACGGTGTACCCAGATAGGCCAGCATACCGGCTGCCCCCAATGCGATGCCGTAAGGAACGCCCTCCTTTTGGCTGTGCAGCCGCTCAAGCCAATCTACTGAGGCGAACGTTGCTGGCAGCGGCTGGCGCCGCCAGAACATGATCAGGAGCGTCAGCGCTCCGCCGATCAAGGCGGTATAGATCGCGTAAGGCAAGATCGCTTCCGGGCCGAGCCACAGACTTGTCGCCGCAAACAACTTGGCGTCGCCGCCGCCGATCCAGTTGAACTCAAACAGGACAAGGGCAAGCGCGAGCAGGGCGATGGCAAGCGCGGCATGGAGGCCGATATCGGCCAGGCCAAGGCCGGCGAGATACGCCACCGGGAAAAACAGGACGACGAGACCCAAAGCGAGCCGGTTCGGCACCATCATGGTGAAGAAATCGTTGATGGCCGCCACGGCCATGGCAGCGGGAAACACCGTCAGAACGAGAATATCCTTGATCATCTAGCCGGTTCTCATGGTGCGGCCTCATGCGGCTGAGGCATGGCTTCGGTGTTCGCGCCGACCGGTCGCGCGAAAAGATCGTAGAGGCCGGCGTCCTCGACCAGCACATTCAACCGGTCGCCCGCCTTTAGCCCCGTCTCGCCGTCGAGAAACACAGTCCCGTCGATCTCCGGCGCATCCCAATGCGAGCGGGCAATCGCCCCGTTATCGTCTACGCCATCGACCATGACCTCGATCGTCCTACCGATACGGCTCGCGAGGATTTCTGCACTAATCTCCTGCTGCTGCGTCATGAGGCGCGCATACCGCTCGGCCTTGATGTCCTCAGGGACTTGGCCGGGAAGCGCATTGGCGGCGGCGCCGGCAACATCCTCATATTTGAAGCAGCCCACGCGCGCGAGCCTCACCTCCGCGAGCCAGTCGAGCAGCAAGGCAAAATCGTCTTCCGTCTCGCCGGGAAAGCCGACGATGAAGGTCGAGCGGATCGCAAGCTCGGGACAGATCTCGCGCCACCGCGCGATGCGCTCCAAGGTCTTCTCTCCGTGCGCGGGGCGCCGCATCGCCTTCAACACTGTCGGGCTCGCGTGCTGGAAGGGAATGTCGAGATAAGGCAGCACCTTGCCGTCCGCCATCAGCGGCAGAACGTCATCCACATGCGGATAAGGATAGACATAGTGCAGGCGCACCCACACGCCGAGCGAGCCGAGCGCCTGAGCGAGACTCAAAAAGCGCGTCTCGTAGTCCTCACCGCGCCAGGTGCTTGTCGCATAAGCGAGATCGAGACCGTAGGCGCTGGTGTCTTGCGAAATGACCAGAAGCTCCTGCACGCCGGCGGCGACCAGACGTTCGGCCTCGCGCATGACGTCGCCGAGCGGGCGGCTGTTGAGCGGTCCACGCAGGCTCGGGATGATGCAGAAGCTGCACCGGTTGTTGCACCCTTCCGAAATCTTCACATAGGCATAGTGGCGCGGCGTGAGCTTGATCCCTTGCGGCGGCACGAGATCGACAAAAGGATCGTGCGGCCGCGGCACAACTTTGTGAATTTCAGCGACCACGGCTTCGTATTGCTGAGGACCGGTCACGGCGAGCACTTGTGGATAGGCCGCTCGAATGCGCTCCGATTCCACGCCCATACAGCCGGTGACAATGACGCGGCCGTTCTCACTCACCGCTTCGCCGATCGCCGCAAGCGATTCTTCCTTGGCGCTGTTGAGGAACCCGCAGGTATTGACCACCACGGCGTCGGCGCCCTCATAGCTTGGCGAAAGCTCGTAGCCTTCGGCGCGAAGCCGCGTGATGATCCGCTCCGAATCGACCAGCGCCTTGGGGCAGCCGAGGCTCACGAAGCCTATCCTAGGCGCGTGCGTCTTGGCTGCGGCGGTTCTGCGCTTCGTCTTGGGAGAGTGCGGGCTCATCGGCGCGCTTATAGGCGAGCGGCGCGGTCCCGTCGACCGGTAGAAATTTTCAGTCGAGGTACAGGCTAGCGCAGGATCCGCTCGATATCGGGATCCTCGGGCTCGGGCTTAGGCTCAGCCCCGCCGCCCGCACCAGCCTCGGCCTCGGGCTTGGCCTGTCCGGTCTTCTTCTTGCTGTCGTCACCGCGCGTCTCGATCTGAATACCGCCAAGAAACCGGCCGATCGCCTCGCCCACCGGCTTCCCCTTGAACTTCTTTTGCAGCGCCTTGCCGATCTTGTTCACCGCCTTCCCGGCTTTCTCGGGATCGGCGAGAAGCTCTTTGATCTGGGGCTTGACCGTGGGCCGGTCGAGCGGTCCCTCGATGCGCACCGGCACCGACAGTCCGGCAAGCTCGTCGGCGCCCTTCTGTCCCTCGGCCCCGGCAACGATCTCAGGCTCGGCCAGCATATCGATCGTGCTTTGCGGAATGTTCACCGTCCCGGCGGCGTCTATTTTCAGGCGAGGACTCTTTGCGGTCAGATTGTCGGTCTCGACGATCCCGTTATTGATGGTAAAGCTGCCGCCAAGCTCGTCGAACTTGGTCTTGTTGCCCGGCCCCTGCCGCAGTTCGGGGAACTCGCCTGCCCCGAGCGAATCGATCATTTGGGTGAGGTCGAAACCCTCGATCGCGCCGTTGCTCACGGCCACGCTGCCCTGGCCTTGCAGAGACGACTTGATCTGATCGGCATTGCCGCCCGCGCCGTTGATCTGGAGCGCGAGCTTGGTTTGGCCCTCGAGCAGGCTGAACTGAGCGGCATCGGACAGCAAGGGCTTGGCCTGAACGCCGTCGAGCACGAAATCTCCACTGAACGCCGGAACGGGTCTGGCGGCGTCGATCACGAGCGTGCCGCGAGCGTGTCCCTCATAGAGGTCCATGCCGCCGAGCGTAGCGTTCAGCACGCCGTCGCGGAACGCGAGACCGGCCGAGCTCGGTCCGATATCGAGATGGAAGACGCGGGCTTTTCGTATGTTGAGATTGACGTCGGCGTCGAAGGAAGCGGGCGAGGCTGCCGGCTGTGGCGCAGGAGCGGCTGCCTGGTTTCGAGCCACGTCTCCTGTCTCTTGAGCTCGCTTAGGCGCGCCGTTCTCGGGGCGCGCCGGCTGCTTGCGGCCCGCGGCCAGAAATGGATTGAGGTCGAGATAATCCAGCGCGAGAGCCGCCCTGACATGCGGTCTCGCCCCGCCCAAGCCGACCACCGCCTGTCCCTGGCCACTGGCATGCTCAAGCGCAAAACGAATATCGTTGAAGGCAATCTCGTCCTTCTTCCAATCCACATGGCTTGTCAGCTCGCCGTCGCCGATGCCGGTCACCGCAGCCGGTTTTTCCCGCATCCAAGCCAGCAGCGACGGAATCGAGTGGGCCTTGGCCGATAACGTGCCTTGCCCAGTCACCTCCGGACGGGTCAGGAGGCTGCCGTCGAACCGTGCAGCAAGCACCGGCGTGTCGACGGCGAACTGCAATCGCGCCGGACGCTTTTGGCGAAGGTCGGCAAAAGTGGTGAGCTCGAAGCTAAAATCGACCATTTGCTCTTTCCACTCGAGCTTGCCCGCCCCCGTGAAAGGCTCGGTCAAGGTGGGCAGGCTGAAATTCGCCGTGATGTGTTCGACACGCTTCTCCTTGCCGCCGTCGCCATAGACGATATTGACGGTGCCGTCCTCGACGCGGGCGTTCTTGAGCTTCACATCGCGGCGCGTCTTGGGCCTTTTGTTTCGAGCCGACTTTGGTTTTTTTTCAGCCTGGTCGTGGTCGCCGAGCCGGAGCGTCAGCACTGGCCGCTCTAGCACGATGCGCTCGGCGTCGACATTGCGGCTGAAGAGCTCCGTTAAAGTGAGATCGATCTCGAGGCGCGCCACGGAAAAATCCGACGTACCGGCCCGTTCCTCGGGGTCGATCAGGGCGGCGTCGGTAATGACGACATGCGGCCCGGGCGTGAACAGGAGCGATGTCGTGCCATTGACCGTCAGATCGCGACCGGTCTGCTCCTTGATGCGATTAGCCACCCGCTCCCGCACCCAATCCGCCGAAATAAGCAGATTGACGGCGACCAGAATCAGCACCGCCGCGCCGACCACGCTTCCGGCAACGATCAGCAAGAGCCGGGTGCGGCGGTTCATGGCTGGCGAGGGCTCGGGTGGCGGCACTGGCGCCTGTGGGCGCGGGGGTGTCGGTGGTGGGGGCTGTTGTTGGCTCATAGGCTTAGGACCGGGTGTTCAAACTTAGCCCGACAATTAAGGTGAGAATTTGCCTCAACACGCGCCGGGTCAGCGCACCAGGACGGCGTGGTTATCCCAATGAAATTGCGAGCCTTGGCGCGAGGCGAGCCCCCCGGGCCCGGCGGTCACAAGCCACCCTTCGCCGCTGGTCAGAAGAAAACTGGTGCTGCGGTGGGTGGGCGCGAGCCCGCAACCGTCGGCCAAATCGCTGCCGCCGAGATAGCGCCGGCTCGCCACGTCCCAATAGGTGACCTGTCCGCCTTTGGGCGCCGACGCCGCGACGATCGCGCCGCTCCGGTCGGCGGCGACCGAACCGATATAATTGCGCAACGTCTTCTGCATCGCGGCCGGCGCCTCGACGATGACCGGCGCCTCGCCCCGGCGGTGAAACCCGATCAGCGCCGGCGCATCCTGTTCGGGCCCGCGATACTGGCAGCCGAACACGACAGTGTCGCCCGCGCCGATGGCGAGATGCCGGATCGAGAGTTGGTGCAACTCCGGCGCAAGACGATGCTCCTCCAAGAGATCGCCGGTCTCAACATCGACATAGACGAGCGAGGGCTGCATGTCGGCAAGATTCAGTTCCGCCGCGCCGCGATCGGGATGGGTCCGGATGCCGCCATTGGCGATGACCATGGTGCGGCCGTCGCCGAGCAGGGCAATGTCGTGGGGCTCCATGCCATGAGCAGGAAACTCGCCGATTTGTTTGTAGCCGCCGGTTGCGTCCCGCACGCCAATCACACCGGCAGCATGCTCGTAATCGTTCTCGGTGGCATAAAGCAGTTTACTGTCCGCCGAGAAGACGCCGTGGCCGAAGAAATGGCGGTTCGTGCGCGAAGAAAACCAAATTGGGGGTTCGGATCTAAGCGATACCGCGACGCCGAACCGGCCGGGGCGGCGGGCAAACGCTACCCACGCGCCGCTATCAGGCCTGAGCGCGATATCGTGGCCGCGTCCCGGCAGCTCGACCGCCTGCTGGTCGCCCGCGAGCGTAAACGACACGGCTTGAAAGTTCCCTCGATCGTCCTTGCGTGCGGCGGCGAAGCATTCGTCGGGCTCAAACGCCGTTACGGCGCGGCCCGGCAGCGACAGCGCCACGGCACCGCTTGCGGCACCGGCGAGAAACGAGCGGCGATCGAGCGTCATAGCCTAGTCTCCATCCATCGCATTGAAGCCGAAGCTGAGGCCCGCACCCCGTGAAATTTCATCGGCGGCCGTCTGGCCCGCGCTCTTCAGCGACACACGCAGGGCCTCGATTTTGCCGCGCAGGGCCTCGTCCTCGACCACCTTCGCCATCGGCTGGTCAATCCCGCGCAACACCTCGATGGCATGGTTGAGATCGAACAGGACCGAGTTCTCCACACCGGGGGACTCGTCAGCCACAATCGCCGCCAGGCCGCCCTTGGCGAAGAGAACGCGAATGCCCTCAAGATTGCCGGCCGCATTGGCAAGACTGAGTCCGCTTCGCCAGAAGGCCGCGAGCCGAGGACGTGCTTGCTGAGGCGAGGCGCCGAGCGGCTTGCCGAGTTTCTGATCGCGAACAAGTTCGATGCCTGACGTAAACGATTTGAACAGCTCGAGGATGACCTCTTTCGAAGTGCGGTAAAGGGACCCGGGTTTCGGCGTGAGGAAGGCCTTGCTGGAGGCCGCGCCCTCGCGCCACCCCTCGGCCACAGCCCTGGCAATGCGATCGATATTGGTGGCGACACTCGAAGCGAAGGCGCAACGGAAGGCGCCTCCATCGGACGGCGTAAGAAGCGCCTCCGCACCGTCGCCATAAAGCAGATATTCGAGCGCAGGCAGACCTTGCAGCGCCACGCTTTTACCGGCGAGCGCGTCGGGCTCGGTCACGCTTTGGTCCTGCTTGGAAAGCGCCTTTTCTATTTGCCGTCTTCCCAGTCCCTTTGGATCGGGCCAGTAGAACAGGCGCTCATAACGATGGTCCGTGCTGATCGGCCCGAAGCGCAAGATCTCAACGCGGCTCCACGCGCCAACTGCCGCAATGAAGGCGTCCCTGCTCGCGTCGAGCGACGAGGCCGACGGCTCTTTGCAAAGAAGCTCGATCCTGTCCTTCAGTGAATCGGCCTGTTGGGAAAGCGCGGCGTAACCGGGACGAATGACTTCGCTCAAAGCGGCTTGGGCGATTGCCGCATGATCGGTCTCAGCATGCGCGTTCGCGGGCCCCGCAAAGAGCAGGATTGCAGCGAGCAGAAATCTCATAGCGAATTGACGAAAGCGAGCAGGGCCTCGCGGTCGGCCTTCGGCAGGTTGGCGAATTTATCGCGCGCAGCTTCTCCTTCGCCGCCATGCCAGAGAATTGCTTCAGTCACGTTTCGCGCCCGTCCGTCATGGAGAAACAGGGTGTGCCCGCTGACCGTTTCGGTCAGCCCGATGCCCCAAAGCGGTGCCGTGCGCCATTCGCTCCCTGTTGCCTTGCCGTCAGGCCTGCCATCGGCAAGACCCTCGCCCATATCGTGCAGCAAGAGATCGGTATAAGGCCAGATCAATTGCTGCGACAAATGGGGCTGGCCTGGCGCCTCGCCGGTCACGAATTTCGGCCGGTGACACCCCGCGCAACCGATGGAGTAAAATAGCTCTTTACCCTTCAGCACCTCGGGGTCATCGGCACCGCGCCGCGCCGGCACCGCGAGGTTCTGCGCATAGAACGTGACGAGTTTGAACAGTTCGTCGCCGACTTCGACATTCTGATATTTCGGCGAGTTGCCCGACGGCGCGTCCATGCAGGCGGTCTGCTTTGCTGTGCACTCCCCGGCGCCGCTCGGAAGCAGCGTGGTCGAGATGCCGATATCGCCGGAGAAGGCGCCGGCGGACTGTTCGGCGATGGTGGGAACGCTCGCCTTCCAGCCAAAGCGGCCGAGCATCTCCTTCTCATGCAACGCCGACCACACTCTGTTGGGCTTGCCAGAGATACCGTCGCCATTTTTGTCGTCCGCGTCGGCAAGAGCGAGGATCTGCTCTTCGGGCACCGCTTCCAGGAGTCCGAGCCCGATCATTTGCGGCGCAACCCGCGGGCTGATCATAATTTCGGGATCAATCGGGCCGTAGGCCAGATCGACGAGCTCGTAAGTCGGCACACGCAAGGAAACCGTCTCGCCGTCTCCGAGTGTGACCTCCTTCTCGTCATAGGTGATCTTGACCTTGCCCTCCGGCTCGAAGCCTTGAATGGAGAAATCCTGAAGCTGCCCCCCATACATGGGATCCGGCAGAGAATTGACTTTGCCCGAGGCAATCAGCGCTTTGTCGGCTTCCGTTTTCGCCGGGACCGACAGCCTAAACAGCATCGAGCCGGTATCGTCAGGCACATCGGAGGAGAGCGGCGGGTGGCCGCGGCCGTCTTTCAAATGGCAGTTCTGGCAGCCGCGCGAATTGAACAGGGGTCCAAGCCCGTCGGCGGCATCGGTCGAAGCGGGCGCTGAAACCCACAGCCGGCGGAAGATGGCGTTGCCGATCTTGAAATCGAGCTCCTTGCGGAAGCCGATATTGCCGGACGACAGCGAGAAGGCGTTTGCCGTGCCGGTCGAGCCGCGCGAGGTGGCGCCGCCGCCTGGCTTGTCTTCGCCCGGCTCGGGCTTGCTAAAGTCGGTCGTAGGCCGAACCAGGCGTTCCGTGTCCGAACCGGCGCCCGCCTGGAGCGCGCCAGTAAAGAGCGGCAACCCCGCGCCGAACAGGACCGCGGCGAACAGCGTCGCGCGGCGTGTCCTGCTCTCAGATGACCTTAATTGAGGTGCGTGCACTCGTCCTTCGTCAGAAGCTGAGGCTCGTGCGGGCCCCCAAGACCGCCGCGTCCTTGAAACCGGCGACATTTCCGCCGGGCTGGAAGATATACTGGAAGTCGGGCTGAACCACCCAACCAGGTTTGACTTCATAGCTATAAACGATTTCGATCAGCGCTTCGTAGTTGCGCCCGACCGGCTCGCCGAAATCGACATCGAAGGCCGTAACCTGATCCGAGATGTTGGTATAGGCGAAACCGACAGCGAACGCGTCATTCGGCCGTCTGGGGATCATGCCGGTAAAGGTAACGCCCATATCGGTGTAGAAATCAACTAGGTTGCGGTCCTCCGGCGCGCCGATGACACGGGCGAACACGCCTACGCCTTTCGCTTCCTCGCTGCCGGGTAGGCGCCACACAAGCTGGTCGACGATCCCGTAAAGACCCCAGTCGTGTTCGAGCGGGCGCCCCGCATTTCCGGTAACGGCGATCAGTGCGCCGCCCGAATCGAAGCGCTGATGTTCGAACGTGCCGAAGTGATTCCACCCGCCGACCTTGACGGCGCCCGGAAGCCTGCCGTTCTGGTTATAGCGATAGACGCCTTCGGCCATGAGCAGCGGGTCGTCATCGAGCTCGAAGTCGAGCCCGTGCGGATTGCAAACTTGCGGATCTTCGCTGGCGCAGGAGGGGGCCGGATCGCCGTTATAGACGCCGATCATCAGGCCAACCTTTTCGTTGGGATTGACGGCGACGCGAACGCCGGGGGTGGCGAGCGGATAAGCGGGCCCGCCGCTCGGTAAATCCGCAGCCGTAATTGAAGGCCAACCCCAGGTGCCGTTCAAGAAGTAGCCACCACCCTCACTAATAACGAATTCGGTGTCGGCCGACAGCTGACCGATCTTGACGCTCACCCGGTCGTTAAACAGGTGCTGCTCGAACCACAGCTCAAACAGGCGGGTGGCATCGGTCGCCTCCAGATTGGAGACCGGCATGAGCGAACCGATATTGGCCGCGGTGATCGAGTTGCCATGAATCTGGAACCCGTTGACATGAAAGCAGAGGCCCTTCCAAAGCCCGAGCCGATTCATGTCGGCGTTGAGATAAAGCTCGAGCACGCCGTCATATTCGACGCCCTGATCGAAACCGCCCCAGTTTCCGAAAACCTCACCGTAGTAGATTCCGCCGACTTCAACGCCATGGCGCGAAAGCGCCCGCCGCACTCCACCCGGGTCCAGGGGCACGACAACATCTGCCGGAATGCCAGGAAATCCGTGACCGGCTTCGACTTCGGTGAGATCGCAGACCGCGTACGCGGTCGAGGGGCCGGCCAAGATCGCGGCCAAGGCGGCACCGATCAAACCGGCCGTCCGCCACCATCTTCCCTTCCGTCTCTGCTGCAACGCTTGTGCGCCGGGTCCGCTCGAGGCGGTTCCTTCGCTCCTCATTCTTTGCCCCCTTTTAGTCCCCGTTTGACTTCACGGCCCCCAATTAGCCGACTCAATTGAGCTTCGTGCCAGCGCTGGCTGCACCGTCGCCCGCACCGGACACCGAGTCCGGATTATCGAGGCTCTCAGACCCTTCGAACTCGATGGCCTTCAGATCGAGGGCCGCGACCGCGCGCTCGATGGCCTTGGTCTGCGCCAGCAAAGCGTCAATCACGTCCTGGACGACCTTGTTGCCGGCCTCGTTTCCTTCGCCGATCATCTGGTCATAGGATTCAGTGGTGAGCGCCCGCAAATAGAGCGCGTTCATCGCATCCATGGTGGCGTCGAGCTTGGCTCTGACCTCTTCATCGATCTCAGGCGACACGGCCCTGACCAAATCGGAGACGCTCGGACCCGACACAACGGATCTGTCGATGCGGCGATAGGTGCCGAGATAAACATTTCGGATGCCGAGCGCATCGAAGAAATGCGAGGCGTGGGTATTGTCCGAAAAGCAATCGTGCTCCTCTTCCGGATCGTGGATCATCAGCCCAAGCTTGATGCGCTCTCCGGCCAGCTCGCCATAAGAGAGGCTGCCAAGCCCGGTCATGATCGCGGTCAGCCCCGCCTCGTTACCGCCCTGTTCGATCGTCTTCCGCGCCTCACCGCTCGCGCCCCACTGCGCCGCCATCCAAGCGAGATCGTCGACCAGAAGCTCGGTCACCGTGCGGAGATACTCGGCGCGCCGCGCGCAATTGCCGTTCGTGCAGTTCTTAGGATCGAAGTCGCTGGCAGCACGCGCGCCATTGCCGGGATCGGTGCCGTTCACATCCTGGCCCCAGAGAAGAAACTCGACGGCATGGTAGCCGGTCGCGACATTCGCCTCGACACCGCCGGCCTCTTGCAACGTCTCGGCGAGAAGCGCCTTGGTCAGGTTGGTCGTATCGATCTTCTTGCCGGCAATGACGAGCGTTGTGCTGGCAATCACGTTGGCGGCGTAAAGGTCGTTCTCGGGCGACTCCGTGCCGTAAGACGACGCGACATAATCGATCAGGCCCTCGTCGAGCGGCCAGGAATTCACCCTGCCCTCCCAATCGTCGACGATGGCGTTGCCGAAACGATAGGCTTCGGTCTGCATGTAAGGAATGCGGGCGGCGATCCAGGCGGCGCGGGCGGCGCGCAGCGTGTTCTCCGTCGGATCGGCGAGCATGGCGTCGACAGCGAGTTTCAACGTCCTCGCGGTATCGAGCGAATCGGTATAGCCGGCCTGCGCGATATCCGCATAAATCTTCAAGACATCCTTAGGCGCAGGCCCGGCCATCGCGGACATGGAAAGCCCGGCGCTGATCGCGAGCGCTGCGAATGTCGTCGTCACGTGCTGTCGAACCACTGGCACCCCCCTGCCAAGAGTAAATTGCGGTGGCCTTAAGGGCCTCGCGACCCTCAAGACCACCGCAAGGCTGAGATGAGGGAAACGCCTAAGGCACTCAGGCCGAAGACATTTCAGGCCTCCGGGCTGGGCAGCCGAAGACTTGCCATGACCCTAGCGGCAAAGCTAACATGAGCAAAGTGAACTCTTTTCAGCGGAATTATTGCAGCACATGCACCTCCGGGAGATCGACGCAAATCTGCTGGTGACGCTCGACGCTCTGCTCGTCGATGCCAGCGTGAGCCGCGCCGCCGAGCGGCTCGGCCGCAGCGCCTCGGCGATCAGCCATGCTCTGGCCAAGCTCCGGGAAATCTTCGACGACGAACTGTTCGTGCGCGCCGGTCAGCGGCTGGTACCAACCGCAAAGGCGCTCGAGCTTGCGCCCACCGTCCACGTCATTCTTGCCGGCATGGAAAGCCTGCTGCGGCCGAACAAACCGTTCGACCCGTCCGAGACGTCGCGCGACTTCGCCGTGGCCACGAGCGAGGCGGGCGAGCTGATGCTGGTACAGCCCTTGCGCCAGCGGCTGCAAAGGCTGGCGCCGAGTGTGCGGGTTGGCTGGACTCCGTCCAATCGCGCCGACGATACCGATGCGCTCCGTAACGGACGGTCGCATTTCGTCATCGATATCGAGAGCGTCCCGCTGCACGCACCCGACATCCGCACGCTGAAGCTCTGCGACGATGCGCTTGTCACGCTCGCCCGCCCAAGCCACAAACTCGCGCGTGCGAAACCGAATGCCGCCGCGTTCGCAGCCTCGGGTCATATCGCGGTGCATGGCCTTCCGACCATCGAGCTGATGGATCGTGAGCTTGCTGGGAAGAATCTTGCCTGCGCCGTCACGTCCCGCGTGTCTTCGATGCTGGTCGGACTTCTGCTCGCGCTAAACAGCGACGCCCTGCTCACCGTTCCGGCCTCGCTTGCCGCAATTCTCGAGCGGCAGTTCAGGTTGGCCCGCGTTCATCAGCCGTTCCGGCCGATCGCTCTTCCGTTGCGGCTCATGTGGCATTCGAGCTACGACCGTGACGAATGCCACGCCTGGGTGCGGGGCGAATTCGCTCATCTCGCGCGCGAGATGGAAGAGAGGACGTAGAAGGATCGCGATGAGCCACATGACGCGGCTATCTTTCCGCTTCGCGCCGATCGGCATCGCCCTTGCCGTCGCGATTCTTCCAGCGACGCCGACATCGGCCGCCGAGCCGTCGGAGCTTGAAAACGATCTGACCATCGTGATGGACGGCGCGGCGAAGAGCCTCACGCTCGAGCAGGCGATGAATGCCCTCAAAATTCCCTCGGTCAGTCTCGCGCTGATCGACGGCGACCGCATCGCTTTCGCGCGCGCTTATGGCGCAAGCGCCACGTCCGAGACGCTTTATCAGGCGGCATCGATGTCGAAATTCGTTGCGGCTGTCGGCGCCATGCGGCTGGTCGAAGCGGGCCGGCTCGATCTCGACGAGGACGTGAACGCCAAGCTCACCTCATGGAAGGTGCCGGCCAATGGGTTGGACAAGGACCATAAGGTCACCTTGCGCGGGTTGCTCAGCATGACGGCAGGAATCAATGTTCCCGGATTTCAGGGCTACGAGATCGGCGCGCCCATACCGAATCTGACGCAGATACTTTATGGCGTGCCGCCCGCGAACTCGCCGCCCGTCGCCGTCATCGCCGAGCCCGGCAGCGTCTATCGTTACTCAGGTGGCGGCTACGAAATCGCCGAGGCGCTGATGGTCGACACCATGCAGAAGCCTTTTCCCGAACTCATGAACGAATTCGTGCTCGAACCTGCTCGCATGACGCACAGCACCTTCGTGCAAACCCTTCCGGCCGATCTCGACAGCCAAGCCATGCGCGGCTATTCGGCCGATGGAAGAGAGCTCCACGGCGGCTACCACATTTACCCCGAGTATGCCGCGGCTGGATTGTGGTCGACGCCGACCGACCTCGCCACCCTCCTGATCCTGATCGGCCGCGCCTGGCGCGGCGAGAGCCAGCTTTTTCTCCAGTCCGAGACGGTGCGCATGATGCTGACGCGGCAGAATGGCGGCCCATACGGGCTCGGCGCCGCGATCGGCGGGACAGGCGGCGACCTCGCGGTCATGAAACGCGGCCAAAATATCGGCTACCAATCCTATCTCATTCTGCTCCCGGCCGAGGGGAAGGGCCTGGTGGTGATGACCAACTCCGACAACGGCTCGATCCTCGCCGGCGCCCTCATTAGGCGCGCCGCCGGGCTGTTCGACTGGCCCGCTCTTGGAACCCTCGAAGATTGAGGACAGGCGGCGTTCTGTCTCTGGTTTCCGTCACAAGACTGGACTAGGATAGAGTTCTTGCACCCGTATTGCCGAGTACGGGTCCCGGAGGTCCCTCATGTGCGCATGGTTTCGCGCCGGCCTGTTCGCCGCGCTGTTTCTTTTCGCCACCACGCCTTCCCACGCAGCCCCGAAGACATTTCAAGACGACGCTCTCGACGATGCCGCAATCACCCTCGAGGCAGACCTCGAGGACGAGGCGGGCGAGGTCGGGCAGCCGGTTTCCGAACTGAAGCAGGAGGCCGAGGCGCGATTTCAGACTCAGGATCTTGAAGGCGCGGCCAACGCTTATGTGCAGGCCGTGACCATAGCGCCAGAGGATGCCGGTGCCTGGCGCCGGCTCGCCGAGATCTGGCTGCTCATTCCCGCAACCGAACAAGACAGCGGGACCGCGCGTTTCGAGCGGGCACGAACGGCGGCTTATATCGCCTATCAGCGGTCAACGGCGCGCGAAGACGAATCCGCTTCGCTCGTCACCCTCGCCAATGCCTTCATCAAGCGCGAGGAGTGGCGCCAGGCGCTGAACGCGTTGAAGCTTGCGCTCGACTTGCACGAAACACCCGGGATCAAAACCGCTTACGACACATTGCGCGAGAAATACGGCTTCCGCGTCTCGAATTTCAGCGTGGACTCCGACGCCGCGTCACCGCGCGCCTGCTTCCAGTTCACCGAGAGCCTGCCCAAGCGTGCCGACTTTTCGCCCTATGTAGCCGTCATCGGCCAAGACAAGCCGGCGCTGTCGGTCGACGATCAGCAGATTTGCGTCGAGGGTTTGAGGCATGGCGAGAGCTACGCGGTCACGCTCCGCGCAGGGCTTCCCTCGAATGTCGGCGAAGATCTGCTCAAGAACGCCGACTTTAATATCTATGTGCGCGACCGGAGCCCGTCGGTTCGGCTTGCAGGCAAGGCCTATGTCCTGCCGCGCACGGGACAGCAGGGTATCCCGCTGATCAGCGTCAATACCGAACGCGTCAAGGTCGCGATTTACCGGATCGGCGACCGAAGCCTGATCGATAACGTGCTCGGCTACGAATTCGAGCGCAATCTTTATAGCTACTCACTTAACGACATTGCCAACGAGAAAGGCGAGAAAGTTTGGACCGGCGAGCTCGAAGTGGAAAAGGAGCTCAACCAGGACATCACCACCGCCTTTCCGATCATGGAAGCCGTCCCGGAGATGCGGCCGGGCGTCTATGTGCTTGCCGCGTGGCCCGGCGATGTTCCAGGCGACGAGTACGGCGAACGCACCACGCAATGGTTCATTGTCTCCGATCTCGGCCTGACGGCGTTCTCCGGCACTGACGGCATCCACGTTTCCGTCAACTCGCTGGCGACGACCAAGCCGCTTGCCGACGTCAAACTCCGGCTTCTGGCGCGCAGCAACGAAGTGCTCGCGCTCAAACAGACCGACAGCAACGGGACCGCTACGTTCCCGCCGGGCCTTGCGCGCGGCGAAGGCGGACTGTCGCCGGCGCTGATCGTGGCCTCGGGCGAAGGCGACGACTATGCCTTTCTAAGCTTGAAGCAATCGCCGTTCGATCTGACCGACCGGGGTGTGGCCGGCCGCGATGCCCCGAAAGGGCTCGACGCATTCGTGTTCACCGAGCGCGGCGTCTATCGCACCGGCGAGACTGTCCATGTGACGGCACTCCTGCGCGACGCCGCGGGCGTCGCGGTTCCGGGCATCGGCTTGACCACGGTGGTGAAGCGCCCTGACGGAGTCGAGTATCGCCGCGCGGTGGTGCGGGATGAAGGGATCGGCGGACGTTCGCTCGACGTACCGATCATCGCCTCGGCACCGACCGGAACATGGCGCATCGCCGTCTATGCCGATCCTAAGGGGGAGGCAATCGGCGACACGAGCTTCCTGGTCGAAGACTATGTGCCCGACCGGCTCGAATTCGATCTCGCAAGCGAGGCAGAGGCGATTGCGCCCGGTGTCCCGATCGACGTCACGCTCGACGGCCGCTTCCTGTATGGCGCGCCGGCGTCGGGGCTTGGCATTGAAGGCGAGATCAATATCGCAACAGCTGCCGAACGGCCGGGCTATCCCGGCTATGCGTTCGGCCTCGATGCTTCCGGCGAAGGCGATCAAGGCGACGCCGGCAGCGAGACCATCCCTCTTGCCGATCTGCCCGAGACCGACGCCGAAGGCCAAGCCTCGTTCGAAATCGGCCTCAGCAAAGTGCCGGTCTCGACCAAGCCGCTCGAGGCTAAAATCGTGGTGCGCCTCGCCGAGCCTGGCGGTCGCGCCATCGAACGGACCCTTACGCTTCCGGTCGTGCCGGACACGCCGATGATCGGCGTGAAGCCGCTGTTCTCCGGCAAATCGCTCGGCGACAACGATATCGCCAAGTTCGATGTCGTCATGGTTGCGCCCGACGGCAAACCGAAGGCCGCCACCGGGCTCAAATGGCAGTTGCTCTCTATCGAGTCGAAATATCAATGGTACCGCAGCTACGGCTCGTGGAGTTATGAGCCGATCAAGGTGACGCGCCGCGTCGCCGACGGCATGCTCGATCTTGCCTCCGGAGAGCCCGGCAGGATTTCCGTCCCGGTGACCTGGGGAAAATACCGTCTCGAAGTGACGAGCCCCGATCCGCAAGGACCTGAGACCTCGATCGGATTCGAGTCAGGATGGTACGCGAAATCCTCCGCCGATACGCCCGATCTGCTCGAGATCGCGCTCGACAAACCAGAATACCGGCCGGGCGACACCATGACTGTTGCTGTCACCGCGCGGAGCGCTGGCAAGGTGACGCTGTCGGTGATCGGCGACCGGCTTATCACCCAGACGAGTTGGGACGTCGGGCCCGGGCTCGTAAAACTTCCCGTCGCCGTCGGCGAGGATTGGGGAACCGGCGCCTATGTGCTCGCCACGCTGAGGCGTCCTCTCGATCAGGCCGCCAAGCGCATGCCTGGCCGCGCCATTGGCGTGCAGTGGTTCGGCATCGACCGAAAGGCGCATACGATCGGCGTCGCTCTCGATCTGCCGAAGTCGATCAGACCGGAGACAACGCTTCGCGTCCCCGTCAAGCTCGCCGGGCTACCTGCGGGCGAACAGGCGCGCATCGTCGTCTCGGCGGTCGATGTCGGCATTCTCAACCTGACAAACTACAAAGCGCCGGCGCCCGATGAGTACTATCTCGGTCAGCGCAAGCTGTCGGCGGAGATCCGCGACCTTTACGGCCAACTGATCGACGGCATGCAGGGCACCACGGGCCGGATTCGCTCCGGCGGCGATTCCGGCGCGGTCGCGTTACAGGGAAGCCCGCCCACTCAGCCTCCGCTCGCGCTCTATTCCGGCATTGTCAGCGCGAGGGAGGACGGCACCGCCGAGGTCAGCTTCGATATCCCCGCATTCACCGGGACGGTGCGGGTGATGGCAATCGCCTGGAGCAAGGACAAGACCGGCCACGCCTCCGGCGACGTCGTCGTGCGCGACCCCGTCGTGGTCACCGCCTCGCTGCCTCGCTTCCTTTTGAGCGGCGATAAGAGCACGCTTCGGCTTGATCTCGACAATGTCGAAGGGGCTCCGGGCGATTATCAGATCGCCGTCACTGCCAGCGGGCCGCTCGATCTCGGGTCTGCCATTCAAACCCTCAAACTCGCCGCCAATAAGCGCGGTGCGGTCACCATGCCCGTGTCGGCAACCGGTCCAGGGGCCGGCACGGTCGAAGTCGCCGTCACCGGGCCTGACAGTTTCAAGCTGGCGCGGACCTATCCGCTCAACGTCAACCCCGCGACGCAAATCCTTGCGCGGCGGACGGTCAAATCGCTCGAGCCCGGCCAAAGCATCGCCGTTGGCAGCGATGTCTTCTCCGGCCTGGTGCGGGGGACCGGGAAGGTCGCGCTCTCGGTCACGCCGACAGCCGCGCTCGACGTGGCCACGCTCCTGGCCGCGCTCGACCGCTATCCGCTCGGCTGCACCGAGCAGATCGTGAGCCGGGCGCTGCCCCTCCTCTATGTCAGCGAGCTGTCCTTGGATGTGAATCTTCCGGCCGATGACGGCATCGATGCGCGTATCGCCAAAGCGATCGAGACCGTTCTTGCCCGCCAGGGCTCAGAAGGCGGCTTCGGGCTGTGGTCTCCGGGCGGGGCCGACGCGTGGCTCGACGCCTATGTGACCGATTTTCTCACCAGGGCGCGGGCGCGCGGAGTTGTCGTCCCGGACGATCGGTTCAAGCTCGCGCTCGACCGCCTGCGGAATTACGTGAGCACGGCGCCCGACGTTGCGACCGATGGAGGGCTCGCGCTCTCCTATGCTCTCTATGTGCTTGCCCGCAATGGGATGGCCCCGGTCGGCGACCTCCGTTACATCGCCGACGTCAAGCTGAGCGATCTCGCCACGCCGGCGGCGAAGGGGCAGGTCGCTGCCGCGCTCGCCATGCTCGGAGACCGGGTGCGGTCGGAGAAGGCCTTCGGTGCCGCGCTCGGCGCTCTGCCTGCGGACTCAAAGTTGAGCGGCCGGACCGATTACGGCTCGCCGTTGCGCGACGCCGCCGCGCTTGTCACCCTGGCGGCCGAGGGCAAGGCGTCGAATGTGATTTTGGTCGGCGGCACCGACAAGATCGAGACGGCCCGTGACAGTGTCACGCTGACCTCGACCCAGGAAAATGCCTGGCTCGTTCTCGCTGCGCGCGCTCTCGGCAAGCAGAACGTGAAGCTCACCGTCAATGACGACGCCGAGGAAGGCCCGCTCTACCGCAGCTTCACTGAAGACCAACTCGCTGCTGGCCCGCTGGTCGTGGCCAATAGCGGCGACGTGCCGCTCGACGCTGTCATCTCGGTGAGCGGCGCACCCACCACGCCCGAACCGGAAGCCGCGCACGGCTTTAGCATCACGCGCAGTTTCCATGCGCTCGACGGGAGCGAAGCCGATGTGAGCAAAGCGAAGCAGAACGACCGCTTCGTCGTCGTGCTGAGCGTGACCGAGCCGCAGCCCCAATTCGCGCGCGTGGCGTTGACCGACTACGTGCCGGCCGGCTTCGAGATCGACAATCCGCATCTGGTCTCGTCGGGCGACACCGGCACGCTCGACTGGATCAGAAACGCGGGCACGCCCGTCCATACCGAGTTCCGCGACGACCGCTTCACCGCGGCCTTCGAGCGCCGAAAGGACGATCCCACCACCTATCGCGTGGCCTATGTCGTGCGCGCCGTGTCGCCGGGCAGCTATGTGCTGCCGCAGGCCGTGGTCGAGGACATGTATCGGCCCGACCGCTTCGGCCGGACCGAAACCGGTGCCGTCGAGGTCGCCCCGGCGCGATGACAAGCGAGCAGAAGACATCTGTCCCGACTTGGGAAGACGGCGGCCTGCAGGAGGCGCCGGGCCAGGACGGACTCGATCCTGCGCCAGGAACGCTAAAGTCTCCACCAGCGTCCAGCGCAGCAAGCGGGCGGGCGTCATGGAAACGCGTTGCGGTCTTTGCCGCGATCGGCGTGATCTGGCTGATTGTCGCCGCGGCCGGCGCCATTGCCGGCTTGATCGAGACTTACGGACCGCCGCCCCTTGGCCGGGATCTCGAACTCTCAAGGATGGTTCTCGACCGCAACGGCACGCTGCTCAGAGCCTATCTGACCAGCGAAGGCCGCTGGCGGCTTTCGGCAACGCCCAGCGATGTCGATCCGCGTTACCTGGAAGCGTTGTTTGCTTACGAGGATAAGCGCTTCTTCGACCATCGCGGCGTCGATCCGCTGGCCATGGGGCGCGCCGCGTTCCAGTTCATTGCCCATGGCCACATCGTTTCAGGCGGCTCGACCCTCACCATGCAGGTCGCGCGCCTGCTCGAACCGCGGCAGCGGCGCTCGCTTGGCGCCAAGCTGAGGCAGGCGGTGCGCGCGGTTCAGCTCGAGCGCGCACTGAGTAAAGACGAGATCCTTGGCCTTTATCTGACGCTTGCGCCTTATGGCGGCAATCTCGAAGGCGTGCGGGCGGCCTCCCTTGCCTATTTCGGTAAGGAACCGCGCCGGCTCACGCTTGGCCAGACGGCGCTGCTCGTGGCTTTGCCGCAGGCGCCGGAGGCCCGCCGCCCGGACCGCTTTCCCGAAACGGCGAAGCAGGCGCGAAACCGCGTGCTCGACCGGATCGCCGGCCAAGGCCTGTTTAGCGACGCCGAGATCGCCCAAGCCAAGAAGGAGCCTGTGCCGAGTGCGCGCATGCCAATGCCGCTCTTAGCGCCTCATGCCGCAGACCAGGCGCTCAGCCAAGCCCCGGAGGAGCGCATGTTGCGCCTCACCATCGACGGGCGATTGCAGAAGACCTTGGAGCGCCTGGCACGCGAGCGGGCGCACGGCTTGGGCGCCGATCTGTCGGTCGCGATGGTTGTCATCGACAATGCCACCGGCGAAGTCTTGGCGCGTGTCGCTTCACCGGATTATTTCGACGAGCGCCGCGCGGGCCAAGTCGATCTGACACAAGCCGTGCGCTCGCCGGGTTCGACGCTCAAGCCGTTTATTTACGGACTCGGCTTCGAGGATGGGCTGGTCCACCCGGAAACGCTGATCGACGACCGGCCGATCCACTATCCGGGCTATCAGCCCAAGAATTTCGACCTGACCTTTCAGGGCACGGTCACGGTGCGCCGCGCCCTGCAACTCTCGCTCAACGTGCCGGCGGTCGCCGTGCTCGACGCGGTGGGCGCGAGCCGGCTGGCCGCGCGTCTTGGCGGCGCCGGCGCGTCGCTGATTCTGCCGCGCCGCGAGGCGCCGGGGCTTGCGCTCGGCCTTGGCGGCGTCGGCGTCAGGCTCACCGATCTCACCATGCTCTATACCGGCTTCCCGCGGCTCGGAACGGTGGCGCCGCTGGTCGAACGCCTTGGCGCTGAGCCTCTGCCGCCACGGCGCTTGCTTGAGCCGTCTGCCGCCTGGTCCGTCGCCAATGTGCTGATCGGGACGCCCCCGCCTGAGCACGCGGCCGGCGGGCGCATCGCCTACAAGACCGGCACGAGCTACGGCTATCGCGACGCTTGGGCCGTCGGCTTCGACGGCAAGCGCACGATCGGCGTGTGGGCCGGGAGACCCGATGGCGCGCCGGTCGTAGGGCTGACCGGCCGCAGCGCTGCCGCACCCATCCTGTTCGATGCATTTGCCAGGTTGCCAGGAGGCTCGCACCCGCTCCCTGCCGCACCTAAAGGCGCGTTGATCGCCACCACCGCAAAACTGCCGCCGCCTCTTCAGCGCTTCTCCTCCGCGTCGGACGCCGGCCAAGCCATAGTGCCAAAGCTGCGGATCGTATTTCCACCCGACGGCGCCAGCCTCGAATTATCGGGACAGGACGGGGATAAGCTCGATCCTATGGCCATCAAGATCTCCGGCGGCACCCCGCCTCTCAACGTGCTCCTCAACGGCCTACCGCTTGGATCGCAGCGATCGGGCCGGACCTTGTTTTTCGACCCCGGTGGGCCAGGCTTCATACGATTGACCGTGACCGACGCGACGGGCGCGGCCGACAGCGTTGCCGTAAGGCTGCAATAGCTCAGCTTGATGACGTGCCCTGCTATGAGACGCATCGCACCATCCCGCCTTCGAATGTAACCCTCATGCCGCACCTCTTCGGACCTTGCCGCTGCGATCCGCCGCGTTGGTGTTGTTACGCCGGTTAGCCTACAAGCGAGAAAATGATGGCCCCGAAGGACGTTCGCATGGCTCAAAACGCCGACGATCACGATCAAGCGTCCTTTCGCGCCGGCGCATTCATTCCGGCCGAATTCTTTCTCGCGCCCGTGTTCACGGCGATCATGCCGCGCCTCGCACCCTTCTTTCTTTTCCTTATCGGCATCGCTCTGCTCATCGCCGGACTCCGCCGGGGTCTCGGTTGGCGCGAATTCCTGACGCCAAACCCCGCGATGATCGCGCTCGCCGCGGTCGCGCTCTACGCGGCGCTGAGCGCGATCTGGGCGGCTGAACCGGATGACGCGCTGCTTAAACCGGTGCTGATGCTCGCCGCAATGGTCACAGTGTTTGCAGGCGCCAATTCCATAGCATCCCTCGAGCCCAAACGGCTGCGTCAAGCCTCTATTGCCTTGATCGCCGGGGCGCTCTGCGCCGCTTTGTTCGTTACGATAGAGTTTGTCACCGAAGGTGCCCTCACCCGTACGGCGATGAATTTCATACCGGAGTTTCGGCCTGGAAGCTTGAAGCAAGTGAAGATCGTGGACGGACACGTGACCCGCTTGAACATGTCGGAGCTCAACCAAAGCGTTGCCATCCTGGCATTTCTGCTCTGGCCTGGGCTGCTTGCGCTTTCCACTCTGCAAAGCTCCCGGCGCAAACTTTACAGCCTGCTGTTCTTTCTCGCTCTTGCCGTGCCGATCGCCCTTTCCGAGCATGAGTCCTCGCAAATCGGGCTGATCGCGTCGACGCTCATCCTGCCGCTAGCTTGGGTAAGGCCGCGTGCCGTCATTCGCGCGCTCGCCGTGACCTGGTGCCTCGGCTTCGTTCTCGTGATTCCACTCGACCACCTCGCTTACAAGGCGGAACTGCATCGCGCCGAATGGTTGCCCCAATCGGCGCAAGCGAGGCTCATCATTTGGGATTACACCGCCGAGCGCTTTGCTAAGCGCCCTTGGCTCGGTATCGGGGCCGACTCGACCAAGGGCGCGAGGGAGAATGCGAAACCGCCGGAGTGGCCGGAGGGTTTTGTGTACCCGCGCGCCACCGGTCATCACGCCCACAATCTCTTCCTGCAGACATTGTACGAACTCGGCGTGGTCGGTGCGATATTGGCGGCGATCGCCGGCGCCGCCGTGATTCTGCGGATGGCATTGCTGCCCGAACAAGCCCAGCCTTACGCCGCGGCCGCCTTCACCGTCTTCGCCATTATTGCCGGCCTGGCCTGGGGCATGTGGCAAGCCTGGCTGATATGCGCCGTCGGCCTGCTGGTGCTATACCTGTTGCTGCCAGCCGCACGCTACAAAGGACCGCGCAGCAGCATGGTTTCCGGCTCTTGACGAGATGGCACGTCTGTCCAACAACGGGGTATCGCTCGAGCCCCTGATAAGCCCTTGACCAAAAAGGTCCATATCAAGACTTTCGGCTGCCAGATGAATGCGTACGATTCCGAGCGCATGGCCGAAGCGCTCGGAACCGAAGGCTATGCATCGACCGAAAATGCGGCCGAAGCCGATCTTGTGATCCTCAACACCTGTCACATCAGGGAGAAGGCGGCGGAGAAGGTCTATTCCGAGCTTGGCCGGGTGCGGCTTGCCAAAGAGCGCCGCAGGCGCGAGGGACGCGAGACGCTCGTTGCGGTCGCCGGCTGCGTCGCTCAGGCGGAAGGACCGGAAATCATGGCCCGGGCCCCTGTTGTCGACATCGTCGTGGGGCCGCAGAGCTATCACCGTCTTCCGGCCCTCGTCGCTCGGGCCGCAAACGGCGGCAAGGGCGTGGTCGCCACCGATTTTCCTGCCGAGGACAAGTTCGCGCTTTTGCCAGAGCGCGTGCGAAAGGCGACCCAGCCGTCAGCCTTCCTGACCGTTCAGGAGGGGTGCGACAAGTTCTGTACCTTCTGCGTCGTGCCCTATACCCGTGGCGCCGAATATTCGCGCGCGCCGTCGGAGATCGTTGCCGAAGCGGAGCGGCTCGGCAGGCAGGGCGCGCGAGAAATCACTCTGCTCGGGCAGAACGTCAATGCCTATCACGGCACGGAATCCGACGGCCGCTCTTGGACTCTGGCGGCGCTGTTGCGCCGGCTCGCGCAAATACCGTCAATCGCGCGATTGCGCTATACGACCAGTCACCCGCTCGATATGGACGATGATCTGATTGCGCTGTTCGCCGATGAACCGAAGCTCATGCCTTATCTGCACTTGCCCTTTCAATCGGGATCCGACCGCGTCCTCAAGGCCATGAACCGCAAGCATACGGTTGCGCACTATGAAGACGTCATCGGAAAAGTGCGCGAGGCGCGGCCCGATATCGCACTTTCGACCGACATCATCGTCGGCTTCCCTGGCGAGACCGGCCGCGATTTCGAGGAAACGATGGCGCTAGCCGAGCGGGCGCGCTTTGCCCAAGCTTTCACTTTTAAATATAGCGCGCGGCCGGGCACGCCGGCGGCAAGCCATGCCAATCAGGTTCCGGAGGCGGTGAAGCGCGAGCGTCTTTCCGCCTTGCAGACCGTGATCGACGAGCATCGCCGCGCCTTCGACCGAACCATGGTCGGACGGCGGATGCCGGTGCTGTTCGAGGGTAAGGGGCGGAAACCGGGACAGATCGCCGGGCGTTCACCATATCTACAAGCGGTCCATGTAGAGGGGCCGGAGGCGTTTATCGGTAAGATCGCCGCGGTTGACATCTCGGGCACAAGTTCGAACAGTCTCACCGGTGTGATGAAATCTGGAGTCGAATGGCGCGGGCCAGTTCAGGCGGCCGAGTGACGAACAAGGCCAGTATTCGCAAGGCATCCTCAGGGCGCGGGCGCGGAACGGCCCCGAAGCGCACCGCGGCGGCCATCAATGGCGCAAGCGAGCCGCTCGTCGTCTATTTCGACGACATGCGGCTGGTGCGCGATCTTCTCGGCGACTATGACGCGAACCTCGCCGTGCTCGAAGACCGCCTCGGGGTCGAGGCCGTGGTCAACGGCAATGCCGTGAGCCTGCGCGGGACCGGCTCCTCCTGTGTTACCGCCAAGACGGTGCTCGAGCAGCTCTACGAGCGGCTCGCGCAAGGCGAGACAATCGGGATCGGCGACGTGGTCGGCGCCATTCGTCACGCGCGCGCCGAAGAGCCGGCCGATGGGGGCGAGCCGGTCCGTCCGGTGGCTCGGCAAATACGCACGCGCAAACGCCTGATCACGGCGCGGACAACGGCGCAAAGCGCCTACCTCGCCTCGCTGCAGCAAAACGATCTCGTGTTCGCCACCGGTCCCGCCGGCACCGGCAAGACCTATCTCGCCGTTGCCTTCGCCGCCGCCTGTCTTGAGAGCGGGCAATGCGACCGGCTGGTGCTATCGCGACCGGCCGTCGAGGCAGGCGAACGGCTCGGCTTTCTTCCGGGCGACATGCGCGAAAAGGTCGACCCTTATTTGCGGCCGCTCTACGACGCGCTTTACGACGTGCTCGCACCGGAGCGGGTCGAACGCGGGCTTGCCTCCGGCGCCATTGAGATCGCCCCGCTCGCCTTCATGCGCGGCCGCACGCTGTCCCACGCCATCGTTATCCTGGACGAAGCGCAAAATTGCACGCCAGTCCAACTCAAGATGTTCCTGACCCGGCTCGGTGACGAGAGCAAAATGATCGTGACCGGCGATCCGACCCAGGTCGATCTACCGCCCGGCAACGCTTCGGGTCTGCTCGAAGCAATCGACCTTCTGCGAGGCATCGAGGAAATCGACCACATCGCCTTCACCCGCGCCGACGTTGTCCGCCGCGAATTGGTGGGGAAGATTGTCGATGCCTATGAATCCGCTCCCCTCAAGGGTGAGCGCAATGGCTGAGGGCGGCCCTAGTCCCAGACAGCCCTCCATGGCGGGCGCGGCGCTTGCGGTCGAGATCGTACGCCACGATCCGGCCTGGACGCGCGCGCAAGTCACCGACGCAATTCTGGAGCGCGCCGCACGCGCCGCGCTCAGCGCAACGACCCCCGACAGTCCCTATCGCGTCACCCTGGTTCTGACCGGCGATGAGGAGATGCGCGACCTGAACCGGCTGTGGCGCGGGCAAGATAAGGCGACCAATGTGCTGTCCTTTCCCGCCGACCCAGTCAGGGACCGGGGTTTTCTCGGCGATCTCGTGCTTGCCTACGGGACGGCAGGCAAAGAGGCGGACGAGCAGGGCAAATCGCTCTCGGACCATATCTCTCACCTCGTCATTCACGGCATGCTGCATCTGCTCGGGTTCGATCATACCGAAGACGATGAGGCCGAGCGCATGGAGACGGCCGAGCGCGCCGCGCTCGCTTCCATTGGCGTCGCCGACCCTTATGCCGAAACTGACGAGACCCGGCAGACGGAGATGTCGCCATGAGCAACGCGGCCGAGAACGGCCAGCCACAAGAGGAAACACGTCAGCCGGACGAGGAGGCATCCTGGTTCGAACGCTTGCTGCAAACCTTCGGTCTCGGTGAAGAGCCGGATCTGCGCGAGCTGATCGAGAGCGCGCTGGCCCGGAGCAAAAGCGATACGTTGAGCGTGCAAGAGCGCACCATGCTGCGCCGCATCTTGCGCTTCGGCTCGCTCACCATCGAAGACGTCATGGTGCCGCGCGCCGACATCATCGCGGTCGACGAAACGACAACCGTCGGGGAGTTGATGCATGTCTTCCGCGAGGCCGAGCATTCACGCCTGCCGGTTTATCATGAGACGCTCGACGACCCGCGCGGCATGATCCATATCCGCGATCTCATGTCGTGGATCACGACGCAGGCCGAGACCGGCGACACAGCCGCGCTCGATCTCAAGAAGGTCAACCTCAAGCGCACGGTCGGCGCGCTCACTATTACCCGGGAACTGCTATACGTGCCCGCCTCGATGTCGGTGCTGGATCTCCTACTCAAGATGCAAAAGACCCAGCTCCATCTGGCGCTCGTGGTGGATGAGTATGGCGGCACTGACGGTCTCGTTTCCATCGAGGACCTCATCGAAGAAGTGGTGGGCGAGATCGCCGACGAGCATGACGTCGAGGAAAAACCGTTGTTCCGGACCGATCCACGGCTCGGTCTCGTCGCGGATGCCCGGTTACCGATCGAGGAGCTGGAGAAGCATCTTGGAATTGCGCTCGTGTCGGATGAGCAGGAGGAGGACATCGACACGTTGGGCGGACTTGCCTTCTCCATCGCCGGCCGCATTCCGGCGCGAGGGGAGCGCGTGCACCACCCGAGCGGAATTGAGTTCGAAGTCCTCGAGGCCGATCGGCGGCGGATCAAGGCGCTTCGTATTCATATGCCCGCCGAGTCGCAGTCCGAAAAATCAGAGAGCCGGCACCCCTGATGGTGCTCGCGGCGCTTGTTCTCGGCTCCCCATTCCAAGATTAGGCAGGACGGCTGGTGCTGAGCAAAGTGCCGCACATCGTGACGCAAGCCGCGACCTGGATCGCCGGACTTCGAGGCATGCGGCGCGCCGCCGCCGCTTGCGGCCTTGGCGCTGCTTCCATTCTTGCCTTTGCGCCGGTCCATGCCTGGCCGGTTCTGTTCGTCACATTCGGCGCGTTGATTTGGCTGCTTGACGGTTGTTACGCACAGCACGAGCTCTCGAGCCTGAGGGTGAAATCCGCCGCACTCGTCGGGTTTTGCTTTGGCTTCGGATATTTCCTCGTCGGATTGTATTGGGTCGCCGAGGCTTTTCTGGTCGAACCTTGGCGGCACGGCTGGCTTCTGCCCTTCGTCATGACCGCCCTTCCCGGCGGCATGGCGCTGTTCTTCGCCGCAGCCGCGTCTCTCGCCATGCCGTTTTGGCTGCCGGGCGCCGGCAGAGTCTTCGCCCTGGCGATCGCATTCGGACTTGCCGAGTTTGCCCGCGGCCATGTGCTGACGGGGTTTCCCTGGAATCTCATCGGCTATGGGCTGCTCGGGACCTTGCCGCTGATGCAGCTTGCCGCCTTGTTCGGAGTCTACGCGCTCAGTCTTCTTGCCGTGCTTCTGTTCGCAGCACCCGCAGCAATCTTTGCCCCGGCAAAGTCGCAGCTTGCAGGCGGCCGAGGCATGACGGCGCTCGCCGGACTTTTTCTCGTTCTGCTCGCGGTCGGCTTCTGGTGGGGCGAGCGAAGGCTCAGCCTGGCCGAGTTCGCCGACACAGGTCTTCGCCTGCGCATCGTGCAGGCCAATATCGATCAGGCGGACAAGTGGCGCCCCGAGAACAGCGAGGAGATCTTCGCCGACTATCTCGGTCTTACCAAGACCGGCGGCCCATCGGCTCTCGATAACATCGACGTGGTGATCTGGCCCGAGACCGCTGTCCCCTTCCTGCTCGCCGATGTGCCCGAGGCGCTCTCCGCCATCGCCGCCATACTGCCCGAAGGGACGACGCTTCTGGCCGGATCGGCGCGGCTGCTCCAAGACCGGGACGCGCAAGGCGCGCTGGTTCGAAACCGCGTCTACAACAGCCTGCTCGTCGTTGACGATGAGGGACACGTCGCCGTCGGTTACGACAAGATTCATCTCGTCCCATTGGGGGAATATCTCCCCTTCCAAGACTTTCTCGAGAGCCTCGGCATGATGCAGCTGACCGGTGTGCGCGGCGGCTTTAGCGTCGGAACGGGTTCGCGTCTGCTGGACGTCGAGGGCATGCCGGTGGCAAGGCCGCTCATCTGTTACGAGATCATCTTCCCCGACGAAATCGCCGGGCGCGGAATGCGGCCGGAGTGGCTCCTCAACATCACGAATGATGCTTGGTTCGGATCGAGCGCAGGCCCCTATCAGCATTTTCACCAAGCTCAGGTGCGAGCGGTCGAGCGCGGCTTGCCGCTTGTCCGCGCAGCCAATACCGGCATCTCTGCGGTGATCGACCCTTACGGCCGCGTTCGCGGCGAGATCGGCCTCGGCAAACAAGGCGTCGTCGACGCCGATCTGCCCAGGGCAGGCCCTCTCACTCTTTATGTTCAGTTCGGAATGATTCTTGAGATCGCCGTATTGGCACTAGCGGCAATGGGTTGGCTTGCCTGCCATGGCCTCCGTTCAACCCCTTGATTATGCGACCATCCATGCCGCCAGTAAGCTTGACGGAGATAGTACGCGTACCTATGTACGGTCGCACCGGGGCAGGCTTCACAAGCCTGAGGGGCGGCGTTTTCAAATTGAAACATCGCGAGCAATTGAATGGCAGGGAAGAAGCCTAACCCAGTAGATGCTCATGTCGGAAGCCGGGTGCGACTGCGCCGCATGCTTCTCGGGATGAGTCAAGAGCGTCTCGGCGAAAGCATGGGACTCACATTCCAACAGGTACAGAAATACGAGAAGGGAGTGAACCGCATCGGCGCAAGCCGGCTGTTTCAGATCTCCAAGATCCTCGATGTTCCCGTCCAGTTCTTTTTCGAGGAAGCGCCTAATCTCGGCAACGGAAAACAGTTGCGCGGCATGGCCGAGCCGGAATCTGAAACTTTCATTCTCGAATTTCTGAACAGCCGAGAAGGTCTCGAACTGAACCGTGCTTTCGTCAAGATCGGCGACGCGAAGGTGCGAAAGAGTGTCGTGGACCTGGTGCGGGCGTTAAGCACCAACTAGGCAACTTCTGGATCGAGTGACTCGTTTGCCGGGCTTGACCTCAGGCTCGGTGGTTGCGAGAACCGGGCGCGTTTTGGAGGACACCGGTTCTTAGCAGGGGTGCAAAGTGTCGCGAGCGAACTACCTTTTCACCAGCGAGTCGGTCTCAGAAGGCCATCCCGACAAAGTGTGCGACCGCATTTCCGATGCGGTCGTGGACCTTTACCTCGCCGCCGACCCGTTATCGCGGGTCGCGGTCGAGGGGCTGGTTACGACCAACCGCATTGTCTTGGCCGGCGAGGTGCGCGGCCCTGAAAGCGTGACGCCGGACCTGGTCGAGCAGACCGCCCGGCGCGTGGTCCGCGACATCGGATACGAACAAAAAGGATTTCACTGGGACCTCGCCGAGTTCGAATATTACGTGCATGGGCAGTCCGCCGATATCGCGCTTGGCGTCGATCCCAATACGGACAAGCAGAAAGATGAGGGAGCCGGCGATCAGGGCATCATGTTCGGATTCGCTTGCCGCGAGACCGAGCCGCTCATGCCGGCGCCGATCTTCTATGCCCATCGCATCTTGCACGAGATGGCCAAGGCGCGGCATAGCGGCAGGACTCCCGAACTCGGCCCCGATGCAAAGAGCCAGGTGACGCTCGCCTACGAAAACGGCAAGCCGGTCCGCGCCGATTCCATCGTCGTCTCGACCCAGCACGATGAGGATGTCAGCCAGGAGCGAGTGAAGGAGATCGTGGGCGACTTTGTCCATGAGGTCATGCCTGAGGGCTGGGTCAACGGTTCGACCAAGCTTTACGTCAATCCGACCGGACGATTTGTCATCGGCGGTCCCGACGGCGATACCGGTTTGACCGGACGAAAGATCATCGTCGATACCTATGGAGGCGCGGCGCCGCATGGCGGCGGGGCTTTCTCCGGCAAAGACCCGACCAAGGTCGACCGCTCCGCCGCTTACGCGGCGCGCTATCTGGCGAAGAATGTCGTGGCGGCCGGGCTCGCCGACAAATGTACGTTGCAACTGTCCTATGCGATCGGGGTCTCGCAGCCGCTCTCGCTCTATGTGGATCTGCACGGGACCGGCAGCGTGCCTGAGGAAACTTTAGCGAAGGTCTTGCGGCACGTCGTGGATCTGAGCCCGCGCGGCATTCGCGAGCATCTCAAGCTGAGCCGTCCCATTTACGAGCGCACCGCCGCTTACGGACATTTCGGGCGTCAGCCTGACAATGACGGCGGCTTTTCCTGGGAGCGGCTCGATCTCATCGAGCCGATCCGCGGCGAGCTCAGCTAAGCCGCAGCCCTTCATTCGCCCTGAACCAGTCATCGCGCGGCATGGTCCCGCGAGTTATCCGGCCATGTGCAAAGAAACGATGGATGCCCGGCCGAAGTCCGGGCATGAAGAAGCATGATAACCGGTGAGAAAACGGGCATGCGCGCAAGCGCGCCGTTGAGGTCTTACGGCCGGCGCAAAGCCAAACCTCTGAGCGCACGTAAAGCCCGCCTGATCGAGGACCTCCTGCCCGGCCTTCGCATCGATCTTGCCAAGGACGCGCCGAGCCCTTTGACGGCGTTGTTTCCGGTTCCGGTCGGTGAGGTGTGGCTCGAGATCGGCTTCGGCTCGGGCGAGCACCTGCTATGGCAGGCCGCGCGGCACCACGAGATCGGCTTTATCGGCTGCGAGCCCTTCGTCAACGGCATGGGCAGCCTTCTCGGCGCCGTCGAAGACCGCGGGCTGGCGACGATCCGTGTCCATGACGGTGACGCGCGCGAGGTTCTCGCCTGGCTTCCGGCCGGCTCGATCGGCCGGATTTTCCTCCTCTTCCCCGATCCCTGGCCGAAGAAGCGCCACCAGAAGCGGCGGCTTCTCGCGCCTGAGACGATCGGCGAATGCGCCCGGGTGCTGGTTTCGGGCGGCGAATTCAGATTTGCCTCCGATAGCGGCGATTATGCCGCAGAAGCGCTTCTCCTCATGCGCAAAAGCGGTGCTTTCGCCTGGACCGCAGAGCGGGCGGACGATTGGCGGGGGCGTCCTTCCGACTGGCCGGGAACGCGCTATGAGCGGAAATCTTCGAGCGAAGGGCGCAAAGCCGTTTATCTTGCGTTCACCCGCCTCTGAGCGGCGGTCGCAAGGGTGCTTGAAAGCCTGGAAAAAGCTCGTATATTACGCCTGAACTCATGATTGATTTGATCAGGGGTGGGCCGCGGCCCGCTCCTTTTTGTTAGGTTCATCGCCTTCCCGCGCCCCGCGCGGGGATCATGGCCCGCAGCCGATGTCGAGCTTTGCCGGCAATGCCGATCAAAGATTTGCTCCCGAGACGGGGCCGGCGCGAACGATCGCCGATCTTGCAGAGCCCGTGCTTGGCGAGCTCGGGTTCCGGCTGGTCAGGGTCAAGATCTCAGGGCGCGATGGAGGCACGGTGCAAATCATGGCCGAACGGCCAAGCGGTGAGATGACGGTAGAGGATTGCGCCACAATCAGCCGGGCGCTGGCGCCCGTTCTCGACGCTTACGATCCGATGCCTGGCTCGTACCATCTCGAAGTCTCGTCTCCGGGCATCGACCGGCCATTGGTCAGACCGAGCGACTTTGCGCAATGGGCGGGTCACGAAGCAAAGGTCGAGCTGAAGGAATTGGTCGACGGGCGCAAGCGCTTCAGGGGCGTGATCGAAGGCATCGCGCGCGACGAAGTGCGGCTTCGAATCGAGCTTGAAGGCAAGGCCGAACCTGTGGTGATCGGCCTTCCCTTTACGCTCATCGGGGAAGCAAAGCTGATCGCGGATATTGACGGGTTGAGAGCAGACCTTTCCGGCAAGAAGTCCGTGCATTGAGACGACGTTGGAGCATGCACGGGTGCGTGCAGTGCTTCCGCCAGAACGATAACGATGGAGGTTAGAGATGGCTCAGGCAGGCGTTAGCGCCAACAGGCTCGAGCTTTTGCAGATCGCCGAGGCGGTCGCGCGCGAGAAAGCGATCGACCGCCAAGTGGTCATCACCGCCATGGAGGACGCGATCCAAAAGGCGGCGAAATCCCGCTATGGCAGCGAGAACGAGATCAAGGCCGAGGTCGACCCCAAGACCGGCGAGATCAGTCTCGCGCGGCTGCTCGAGGTGGTCGAGGACGTCACGCTCGAGGCGGCGCAAATTTCGCTCAACGAGGCGCGGACCCGCAATCCCGAGGCGCAGATCGGCGATTTCATTGCCGAACCCCTGCCTCCGCTCGATTTCGGCCGGGTCGCGGCGCAAAACGCCAAGCAGGTCATCGTGCAAAAGGTGCGCGAAGCCGAGCGCGACCGGCAATACGACGAATACAAGGACCGGGTCGGAGAAATCGTCAACGGCATCGTCAAGCGCGTCGAATACGGCAACGTGATTGTCGATCTCGGCCGGGCCGAAGCCATCGTGCGCCGCGACGAGACATTGCCGCGCGAAAACTTCCGCTATGGCGATCGCATCCGCGCTTATGTCTATGACGTGCGCCGCGAGCAGCGAGGCCCGCAGATCTTCCTGTCGCGCACTCACCCCGAGTTCATGGCCAAGCTGTTCGCGCAGGAAGTGCCCGAGGTCTATGAGGGCATCGTCACCATCAAATCGGTGGCGCGCGATCCGGGCAGCCGGGCCAAGATCGCCGTCATTTCGCGCGATGCGTCGATCGACCCGGTCGGCGCGTGCGTCGGCATGCGAGGCAGCCGCGTGCAGGCCGTGGTGAACGAGCTTCAGGGCGAGAAGATCGACATCATTCAATGGTCGCCCGATGCGGCAACTTTCATCGTCAACGCGCTGGCCCCGGCCGAAGTCGTTAAAGTCGTGCTGGACGAGGACGCCGAGCGCATCGAAGTCGTGGTTCCCGATCAGCAATTGTCGCTGGCCATCGGCCGCAAGGGCCAGAATGTGCGGCTCGCGTCCCAGCTTACAGGTTGGGACATCGACATCATGACCGAGGCCTCGGAATCCGAGCGCCGTCAGGCGGAGTTCACGGAGCGCTCGGCGACTTTCCAGGAAGCGCTCGACGTGGACGAAGTCATCGCCCAGCTGCTCGCCTCGGAAGGATTCAGCTCGGTCGAGGAGGTGGCTTTTGTCGAGCCGGCCGAAATCACCTCGATCGAGGGCTTTGACGAGAACACCGCAAGCGAGATTCAGACGCGGGCGCGCGAGCATTTGGAGAGGGTCGAGGCCGAGCTTGACGCGAAGCGCAAGGAGCTCGGCGTCGCCGATCAGGTTGCCGAGGTCCCCGGAGTGACCACGGCGATGCTGGTCACGCTTGGCGAGAACAACATCAAGACGGTCGAGGACCTCGCCGATTGCGCCACCGATGACCTGGCCGGCTGGAGCGAGCGCCAGGAGAAGGAAACGGTTCGTCATGACGGCGTCCTCGACGGCTTCGGGCTGACACGGAGCCAGATCGAGGACTTGATCTTGGCCGCCCGGGTCAAGGCCGGGTGGATCGACGAGGCCGATCTTGCGCCGCCGCCGCCGCCCGAGGACGAGGCCGAGGCCGAGGCCGAGGAGGGTACGGCCGAAGAGACCGAATTGGGCGCCGCACAGACGGCAAACGTCGCGAACCCCTCATGAGGGCGCTGGGAGACCATATTTGCAGAACGCAGCGGCTGAACACGAACACAACGCCGAAAGGCACGCGGACGAGAACGTCCGCCGCTGCGCTGTTACGCGCGCGCGGAGGCCCAAGGACGAACTGATTCGCTTCGTGCTCGACCCCGGGGGCACTGTCGTCCCCGATATTCGGGAGAAATTGCCAGGCCGCGGCGTCTGGCTGACCGCGACGCAAGAGGCCGTGGCGCAAGCGGTGAAGCGCAAGGTTTTTGCCGGAGCGCTGAAAAGCGAGGCCAAAATCCCAGAAGGGCTCGCCACACAGATCGATCGCCTTCTCGTTGAAGACGCTTTGTCGGCTCTGGCCCTTGCCAATAAGGCCGGTCAAGCGTCTTTCGGCTATGCCAAAGTCGAGGAGATCGTCGCCGGCGGCAGCCTGTTGGTTCTGATCCACGCCCGGGAAGCGGCGGAAGACGGCTGCCGCAAGCTCGACGGCAAGGCCCGCAGCGCGCATGGCGGCCGTGCAATTCCGGCGATTCGCGCCTTAAGCACGGCCGAATTGAGTTTGGCAACGGGCCGTACAAATGTGATACATGCTGCGCTCATCCAGGGCGGAGCCGCTCAGAGAGTCCTCTCGGCAGTCCGGCGCTTAGAGCGCTACCGGAGAGGCGGGGCCGCGTTTGCAGCCCAGAACGGAACGGATACGGACGAAGAATGAGTGAGACGAACGAGACCGAAGGCAAGACCGCTCGCGGCGCGCGCAAGATGACGCTCAATGTGCGCCGGACAGTGGAGTCCGGCCATGTGCGGCAGAGCTTCAGCCACGGCCGTTCGAAATCCGTCCTGGTCGAGAAGAAAAAGCGCCGCTCGCTCGGCCCAGCCGGCACGGCCCAGCCCGCCGAGGAGGAGCCGAAACCGCGCGTTGCCAAAAAGACCGCGGAGAAGGCAAAGCCGGCCGCAGAAGAGGCTCAGACGGGCCGCGCCCGCGTGGTGCTTCCGCAGCTTTCAGAAGATGAAAAAGACGCGCGCAAGAAAGCGCTTGCCGACGCGCGCCAGCGCGATGCTCTAGAGCGCGAGAAGGCCAAGGAGACCGTCGTCCTTGAGCAGGTGACCGAGGAAGAGCAGGCCAAAGAGCGCAAAGAAGCGGAGGAGCGCAAGCGCAAAGAAGACGAAGAGAGGCAGGAAGCCGAGGCCAAAGCGGCCAAAGCCGGCGAGGAGCCCGCGCGCAAACACCTTCCCAAGCAGGAGGCCGACGAGCCGGCCCGTCCGGCGGATCTGCGCCACAAGAAGAGTGCCGTGGCGCCTAGGCGCGGCGAAGAGCGCAGAGTCAGGGGCCGGCTCACGATCACCAACGCGCTTGACGAGGAACAGCGTCAGCGCAGCCTTGCCTCGCTAAAGCGCCGTCAAGAACGGCAGAAAAAGCAGACCACCGGCCCGCAGACACAGGCAAAAATCCAGCGCGATGTCGTGATCCCGGAAGTCATCACCATTCAAGAACTCGCCAACCGCATGGCCGAGCGAGGCGTCGACGTCATCAAATATCTGATGAAGGACGGCGCCATGCACAAGATCACCGACGTGATCGATTCCGACACCGCTCAGCTCATTGCCGAGGAGTTTGGCCATACCGTACGGCGCGTCTCCGAGGCCGATGTCGAGGAAGGCTTTATCGGCGCGGACGATCGTACCGAAGATCTTAAGTCGCGGGCGCCCGTGGTCACCATCATGGGCCATGTCGATCACGGCAAGACCTCTCTGCTCGACGCCGTACGCGCGGCCAACGTGGTCTCTCAGGAAGCCGGCGGCA
>Ga0307425_1000064_pt1 | contig 56470 bp, 40 predicted proteins | sample SalMarWE160330MG_FD_202152 | JGI IMG/M metagenome (GOLD analysis project Ga0307425, IMG submission 202152) | Salt marsh sediment microbial communities from the Plum Island Ecosystem LTER, Massachusetts, United States - WE1603-30 | ecosystem: Environmental > Aquatic > Marine > Intertidal zone >... | reverse complement strand
CGGTGATCAATCCCGTGGGCAAGATCAGCACCTCCGCGAGAAAGATGCTGAGGGTCCCTCTCATCATGTGACGACTCGCTCTGGCGGAAACCTGACTCACCTCACCACGTTTCTTGGATTTGTCCCGTTCCTCATGGACCGAGTATGAAGTACATTCTGTTGCCCGTTTTCAAAACTACACACACCACCCGTCAAAGACCCGACCTGTATATTGCCTTAAGCGATTCATGTCATCTTGAAGGTAGTCAACTAACTCCTGCCTCAGGCCATTACCCAATACAGGTTTTTCTATGTTGGTTGAAAACGGAAAATATACGATCTTTCCGATATTTCTCCGAAGATCTGCTGAAAAGATCTTGGCCATATTCGTTTCAGACAACCTTTTCAGGAAGAAACCTATCTGGTTTTTTCGCCTTTTTTCGATCGTTTTGTGCTTCACATTGAAAAACTTTCGAGAATAAAAAGTCTCGTCAACATTCAAAAACCCAAAAATCTCTTGCAGCGTCTGCCGTCGACGATGAAACAAGTCTTCCTGAGTAACAATCAAAATATGGGACTTCGGAAAATAGTCGAGATATTTCTCAAGCTGCATGTAGTACTGGCTGCGGCAAACATACGGATTGTTGTCCAAATGAGCCAGGGCGTCATCAATTGTCCTATCTTCCCCCCACATCCTGTCTGCGTAACAGTGAACATAATCGGAGACAATACGATCAATCGGATCTCTCAGGATATAGATTAGCCTAGCCTCTGGCACAACAGAGTGCATTCTCCCTGGTACACCGCGAGCAAATGGGTGGAAAGTGTAACCAACGGATGACTCCCCATGCACCCTTGCCTCGCCTTGAAATCGTGACATGTACCACTTGACCCCTCTAACCCAGTTACGCTGAATAAAAAAATTTATCTCCTTTTGCCGCGACATCGATATTTGTGGATGGAGCCCCAGATAGTAATGCAAACTCGTTGTGGCACATTTCGCCGCACCAATGATGATCATGTTGGGAAGCGTGCCTTCAGTCGATTTCTTCACAGGGGATATTTGCACCCGACAACGGGTCATAAGTTCGAGCCCTTTGCATAAGCCTAAGATTGCACAAGATTATGCTTCGACAGTCTGGATGACTTCGCTGTTTCGGGCCTGATTTGTTCCGCCGGCGGTAAAGTCCTGAACCATCTCCTGCATCCAACCCTGAAGTATTTTCAGGAGATGTTCCTGACTCCAAAGCAGCGTGAAGGTGTGGTTTGCTCCTTGAATGGTCTCTATGTCCAACCGTCCGTCTGAACGCCACGCTTTAAGCTTATCCCCAAGGATCACATGAAGGTAATCTAACCCTTCATCTCCTTCAGAGTAAATATGGAGCAGACGAACGCCCCGTTCACTCAGTGAGCGCAAGTTTGCCGATACACGATTCACTTCGGATGAGACCTTTCTCTGATGACCCAAGAGACTTCCTATCTGAAAGCCCGTCACCATCTTGGAAATGATTTTCCAAGACTCGACTTTTCCGGTGACGGCCTTCAGCCAATTCTTGGCCCGGAAAGAACTGAACAGAGCGATTCTCCAATAGTGACGTGCGAGCACTCGATTTCTTATGTAGGCATGCAATTCATCATTCATACGGTGGAGAGGCATAAGGGCATTGATGAGAACCGCCCCTACAACACGCGGGTCACGGCATGCTGTCTTGAATGAAATAGTTGCACCTGAGCAAATCCCCATAAGGACGAATTTCTCAGTGCCCGTTGCCTCGCGTATACAGTCCATCGCCTCCTGAGTTTCCTCTACTGCACTTTTTTCAAAGGGAAGCGCGTCCCCCCGAACTTTGCTATCCCCGATCCCAGAGAAGTCGCATCTCAGAACCACGAACCCCATGGCGGCCAAGTTCCTGGCCATTTTTACATGAAGACGATTCGGACCGACGCGGTGCATAATGCCGGCATTCAAGAGGACCACAGCGGGACGGTTGACCGTTGCCACTGATTCCAGAGGATAGGTGATGATTCCAACCAGAGATCTCGTCTTTCCAAAAAGTAAAGCCTCCTCTTTCATGGATAGGCCTCGCACATCCAGGAGACCAAGGACTGAAGGATCTGATAAGGAACCACCACCTTGCCGAAATCTTCCATCCAGATCCAGATGTCGGGAGCTGGGCAATGAAAAAAGTCAACGCGGACATCCATGATTTCAAGGTTCTTTCTTAATGGTCTTTGATCAGCCTCGTCATCGCTTTGGATGACCAGTACTTTGTCTGCTGGCTTTTTCTCGATCGACAAGAGATCCAAGTTTTCGATATCTATCAGCAGGGACGCCATGTAGGGAAACCCAAGTATTTCAGTGGGCTTGTCTCCCCGTGTGTCTCCTTTTGGCTTCACGTGAGCAAACCCAAGCATTTTTTGGTGCAACATTTTTAGCTTCTCGACATAGGCCGTTCCGCAAAGAACCGGATCCCAGATAACCATGCCGCCAATATCTCCCCTCGCAGCACCGACCATCATCGCAAGGCTTCCCCCTAGCCGGAGGCCTACCAGACAGACCTTCACGACATGGCTCCTGCGTCTTATTTCACTAATGGCCGCTGATATGTCGGCAAGCCATTGATGAATCTCCCCCTCTTCGCAGTTCCCGGCAGAATCGCCGCATCCGAAAAAATCAAATCGAAGTACCGGAAAACCGACTCTGGAAAGATGGAGAGCCAACTGCCGATAGGCCCGGTGGAATTGAATATACTCATGCCCCATGGGATAGCACAAAACCACGCCGCAACCTCGACCGGGTTCGGCATGAGGTGCATGATAGCAGCCAAACAGGGGCTTTATTGGTTCACCAAAGTAGAAAGGTTCTATTTCTCCTGCTAGTTTACTAGACATCAAAACGGAATTCCCTCCCATGTGATTATGGAGAGTTCCAGCCCGAAAATGACTTCCTGTATGCATCCTCAGAACGACTTCACTTGCGCTCACTCCCTTGTCGGAACAGTGGAATTTTGACAGCATTCCATAACTTCTGTGTGAAAGTCTCAGGTTCGGGCTGTTTCAGAGGATACAGCTGTGTTTCACAAAAAGACGCAAGCTGTGCCAGGGTCTGAAATATGAGTTCTCTAGGGTTTACCCGGAGGCCCAATTGCTTTTCCAATCTGGTGACAACCTGCATTGACAAAAGCGAATGCCCTCCTAGATCAAAGAAGTTATCATATCTGCCTACGCGATCGACACCCAACACATCCTGCCAGATCTCGGCAATAAGCGTCTCCAGGGAGGTGCGGGGAGCCGCGAATGTTTCTTCAAGCCTTAGCCTGTCCGAGTCGGGGACAGGAAGCACCTGCCGGTCTACTTTCCCGGAGGGTGTCAGGGGTAAAGCGTCCAGAAACACGAAGGTCGAAGGGACCATGTAACCAGGCAGCTTTTGCTTCAAGAAGCCACGCAATTCGTTGATCGTGGGGGACGACTCATGGCCCGGCACCACATAAGCTACGAGGCGTTTGTCGCCCCCCCTGTCCTCCCGGGCCATAACGACTGTTTTTCGGACTGCTTCATGCTGGTCCAGCACCGCCTCAATCTTTGCTGGTTCGATGCGAATGCCGCGAATTCTAACCTGATCATCGATGCGACCGAGGAATTCAACGTTGCCATCTGACAGCCACCTGGCGAGATCTCCTGTCCGATACAGTCGTTCTCCGGGCATGAACGGGTTCGGCACAAAGCTTTCAGCGGTCAGTTCGGGGGCGTTCAAATACCCTCTAGCCAAACCGACGCCTGAGATGCAAAGTTCTCCAGGGCACCCCACAGGCATGCACTCCAGATTCTTGTCCAAGATGTAGACTTTATAATTCATGAGAGGTTTTCCTATGGGAATTGTGGAATCTTTTCGAAGCATTTGCAAATCGAGGGCAAAGGACATCGCAGAAGTCGTTGTTTCAGTGGAGCCATAACGGTTACTCGCCAAAGTCGATTCAGGCAGTCTGTCCACATCACTGTAAGATAACGCTTCTCCGCCACTCAGAATGAGACGTAGTGTTGAGAGATCGTGGGTTTCGGCATTGAGTGCGGCCAAGAAAGATGGGGCAGCTCCAATAATCGAAACACGGTGCTTGGAAATGAGGCGAGTGAGTCTCTCCAAGTCCAAAACGTCATCCTTCTCGGGTATAACGATAGCCCCTCCCACACACAGTACAGGGAATATTTCATTGACAGACACGTCGAATGATATGGATGTCTGCTGCAAGAGGCTATCGGCAGCACTCAAGCCATAAGTTCTGATAAAGGAGTTGAGGACATTCACGACACTTCTGTTTTCAATCATCACGCCCTTTGGTTTCCCCACTGAGCTGGAGGTATAGGTCACATAGGCCAGATTCTCTGGGACAGTCGCACTAGCCAGGTTTTCACGACTCTGCCTGGCAATCATCTCCCAGTCTGTATCTAAACGAATCATGTGGGCACGGGTCTCAGGGAAATGCTCAACAAGCCGGCCCTGGGTTAAGACCACCGGCAACCGAGAATCCTCCAATATAACGGTCAGTCGTGCCTTGGGACTCACTGGGTCCAGCGGAACAAAGGCACCACCAGCCTTGAGAATACCCAGCAGACCCACCACCATTTCGAACGATCTCTCAACGCAAAGTCCCACCAATACTTCTGGCTCCACTCCCAATGTCCGTAGATAATTCGCCAGCTGGTTGGCACGGGCATTCAGTTCACGATAGGTCCATTGCTGGTCTTTAAAGATCGTCGCAACGGCCTCCGGTGTCCTCATAGCCCGCGCTTCGAACAGTTGATGGAGGCAGGACGCCTTAGGATATTCTCCTTGGGTATCATTCCACTCCACGAGCATCTGGTGCCGTTCTGCTTCTGTCAGGAGCGGTAACCGAGAAATCGGCAGGTCTGAATCGAGCACAATACCTTCAAGCAATACCTGGAAGTGGCCCAGCAGCCGGGTAATTGAGGCGCGGTCAAACAGATCGGTGTTATACTCCACACACCCAGACAGTCTGTTTTTCTCCTTCGTCATCGCAAGGCTCAAGTCAAATCGAGCTGTCCCTAATTCGATCCGAAGATGCCTCACGCTGAGACCCGGTAACTTCACGCTCTGCTCCACAGAATGTTCATGAAAAATGAAGAGCATTTGAAACAGTTGGTTGCGGCTTAGGGCCCGCTCCGGGTGCAGTTCCTCAATCAGCTTGTCCCAAGGAAGGTCCTGATGAGCATACGCCCCCACAGCCACCTCACGGACCCGACCGAGCAGCTGTCGAAAAGTCGGGTTGCCGGAAAAGTCGGTGCGTAACGCAACATTGTTCGCAAAAGGACCGATCAATCCCTCTGTCTCGATGCGATTGCGGTTAGAAACGACCGTGCCCACAACAATGTCCTCCTGACCTATATAGCGATGAAGCAGCGTTTGAAATGCAGCCAAAAGTGTCATGAACAGCGTGACTCCCTCCCGTCGACTCAGGGCCTTGATCGCCTCAGACAAGGTCGTGGGGAGCGCAAAGGATTGGATCGCACCACGATAAGTCTGAACTGCCGGTCGTTGACGGTCGGTGGGCAGCTCGGTTACGGTCGGCGCGCCGGCAAGCTGTTTCTTCCAGTATGCAAGCTGAGTCTCCAGCATTTCTCCTTGAAGCCGCTGCCGCTGCCAGTAAGCAAAATCCGCGTACTGAATAGGAAGTTCGGGAAGCGGTGAAGGCCTTCCCGTGGAGAAGGCGTCGTACAGTGTCGAGATCTCCTGATAGAGAACACCCATGGACCAGCCGTCAGCGACCAAGTTGTGCGTTGTCAGGAGTAGCACATAATCCTCCTCACCTAACCACAGCAATGTTGTCCGGCATACCGGGCCGTGCGCCAAGTCAAAAGGCCGTCTGGCCTCTTGGGTGGCAAGCTCTAGGCCCTTGTCCTCTCGGCCAGGTTTCGGAAGGCCCCGAAGATCCACTACGGGGAGTACAAAGGAGGCGTCTGGGGCGATGACCTGCACGGGGTGTCCGTCGATGGTAGAACAAGTGGTCCGTAACACCTCATGTCGCCGTGAGATTTCGTTGATGCTTTGCTCGATGGCGGCCACGTTAAGAGGGCCTGTGATTCGAACAGCGACCGCGATGTTATAGAAGGGGTTTTGTGGTTCCAGTTGGTGCACAAACCACAGCCGCTCCTGAGCAAAAGAGAGGGCGAGTTTCCCATCCCGAGGGATACGTTGCAAGGGGGTAGACGTGGGACCTGTCCCCCTGTCAGTCTGGCGCAAGATAGTCAGAATCTCTGACTTGCACTCAGCAAGCTCTGTCCGCAGGAACGGTGTCAGCACCCCTTTCGGGGCGTCATAACGCAACTGATCTTCATCAGCCCAGAGCTCTACGCCCCGTTTCCGCAGATACGCCAAGAGCTCGTCCGCGGTCATATCTCTCCTTCCTCTCGCTCACCTAACGTGGCTGGTTCATGACTGCGGGCCTCCTTCAAAGGCGACCAATGTTCACTTTTGTGGATGTCTATCAGACCACCCAGTAGGGAGTGAACAAGCACATGGCTTTGATCGAGTTCAAATAGATATTGTATCCGTTTGAAATCAAGGTTGCCAATCTGACAAAGACCAATGCCACAGGCAGGCGCCGACATCTCCAGGAGTTGGGTCATGAGCCCTGCCTCGATCGTCGCGTAGTGCATACTGCGCTCCCCGTACATGGGAGAAATGGCGCTCAATTTTGCTATGAGAAAAACGCCAAAGGCCGCCTCATCAAAGATAGATCCATTGATGATCGGATCATAGGCACCCCGATCAAAGTTGGCATTAGATGATAACAACACAAGACCATGATCCACAGGATGATAGTAGTAAATGCCGGCAGCTAATTCTTCCACGCGGCCCGGTTTGATATATAGATAGGTTTGAACAGGGTATAAGCCGCCGGCAGAACCATAAAGGTACTTTGGTCTTCCATCCAGCCTAATCTGGCGCAGACAACCTAATAACTCGCTTAAACGTGCAAAAGGGATGGGGTCAGACGAAAACTGTCGATAGCTGCGGCGTTCAACATATTTTTTCTTCAGGGTGTCATCTGGATTGGTCATTGGGAGCTCAATGCAAGGCTTTTCACCATTGCCTTGACGCAGCCCGGGTTGTTTATTCTTGAAAGCCTCCCGTTCCTCTGGGTCAACGATAAGCGGGAAAGAAGCCAAAACAGACTCCGGGGTTGGTTCTATGGATTCCCCCTCCCCTTGTCTCGGCATCCGGCTCTGAAGCAGGTGCTGCTCGTAAGACCGGGCCAGTCCTGACAAGGTTGGAATACGATAAAATTCTTCTATGTCCGGGCGAAAGTTCAGCTCGCTCTCCAGCAGGTTGGCGATTCGGATCATGTGTACCGAGGTGGCGCCAAGGTTCAGCAGATTGGTCTCAGCATCTACGGGACCAACCTCCAGAATCCTTGCCACTAACCGGCCAATGCCCGCCATGAGGTTCGGCGCCTTTGCTACAGATGGTTCCAGAGACTCCGAGCGCGCTTCGCTCGGATCAGGCAGGGCTTCGCGGTCCACCTTTCCGTTTGGCGTGAGCGGTAACTCATCGAGTAGCACAAATGCCGAGGGTATCATGTACTCCGGGAGCTTTTGCTGCAAAAAATGGCGAAGTTCACCGGATGCAGGTGCTGATCTTGCCTCTGACACGACATAGGCCACCAGGCGTTTGTCCCCCTGCAACTCGCCTACGGCCTTTACCACCACCGCGCGAACTTCCGGGTGCTGAGCCAATGTGGCCTCAATTTCTCCCAATTCAACACGGTAGCCCTGAATCTTGACCTGGAAATCCTCCCTGCCCAGAAACTCGATGTTTCCATCCGGTAGATAGCGACCCAGGTCTCCGGTGCGATACAATCGCTCTCCGGTTCGCGGGTGGGTGATGAAGCTTGTTTGGGTCTTTTCCTCGTCCCGCCAGTAACCCTTGGCCAACCCCACCCCGCCAATATAAAGCTGCCCCGGAACCCACAGCGGGCAAGGTGCCAAGGCTTCGTTTAGAACATGAAACCGCTGGTTCACCATAGGCCGGCCGTAGGGGATACTCTTCCAGTTTGGATCCACGGTTTCAATCGGGTAAAGAATGGACCAGATGGACGCCTCCGTGGCTCCTCCCAGGCTGATTACTTGCATCTCTCCAAGTTGAGCCTTGATTTGATCTGGAAGGCCTAGAGGTATCCAGTCTCCACTCAAAAGAACCAACCGCAGAAAGGAGGGTAAAAGGCCGGGGCGGCCGGCAGCATACTCCAGCAGCAGTTCCATCAAAGCAGGCACCGAGTCCCAGATGGTTACTTTTTGACGGGCAATCAACTGTGCCCATCTTGACGGGTCACGAACCGCCCCTTGCTCTGGCATGACAATGGTACCCCCGGCAGCCAGTGTTCCGAAAATGTCGTATACGGATAGATCGAAACTCAGGGCGGAAAGCGCCAATACCCGATCATGGGGACCCACACCAAAGCGCTTGTTGATATCAAGGATCGTGTTGACTGCGCCTCGATGATCAATCATGACCCCCTTGGGAAGCCCTGTTGATCCAGAGGTATAGATGACATAGGCCAGATCCTCTGGTCCCTGCACGACATCCAATGGGTGATGGTCCAGACCTGTGAGTGCCTCGTCATCCACGAAGAGTCGCTGCAGGCCCTCGGGCCAGTGCAGCCTTTGATCAATACGCGACTGGGTGAGGAGGATGTCAACCTGCCCGTGTTCCAGCAAGTACCACAGTCGCTCTTCGGGAAGCTCGGCGTCGATGGGAAGATAAGCCGCCCCGGAGGCAAGGATACCCAGGACAGCTGCCACCTGCTCCCAGCCCTTTTCCATCACCACGGCCACCAGCTTGTTGGGACGGGCTCCCAGTTGCCGGAGGCGGTGCCCTACTTGATTGGAGCGGAAAAAGAGTTCCTCATAGGTCAGGGTCCGGTCAGGAGCCACCACAGCAGGTTGGGCGCATCGCTCGAGCGCCTGCTCTGCAAATAACGTGTGAAGCATCCCAGCCGGTACCGGTGCTTGGGTGGTGTTCGCGGCGGCCCGTTGCTCAAGGTGGATACTTGGCACCAGCTTTTCAGCCGTCTCCGGCCAGGTCTCCTGCCAGCTCGCCTCATCGTCAGCCAGACGCTGCAACAAAAGGCCATAACTTTCGAACATGGCCTGTAACATGCCCACAGGAAATAGCTCCTCAACCGCATCCCAGTTGAAAACCAAAGCCCCGGCTTCCTCAAAAACTTGATGGTCTATCCACACCTGTGGCGTCTGAGTAATGCTGTAAACGACCTCTCCCATCCAACTCATCGGGTTCGGATCATTACTTTGTGTATCGTGAGTGAGAGCACTGGTAAACACAACGGGCATTTCCGCTCTTGGCGTCCCTCCTCGCCTCTTGGCTAGTTCACGCAGAACTTCTACGCCACCAAAATACCGGTAGTCTATGTCGTTCCAGAGCCGTTGCTGAAGTCGCAGTGCTCGGGCTTCTAAGGTGCCCTGCAGCGCATTTTCCACGGCCAGCAAGGTCACTGAAGTGAAGTCTCCCACAATGTCATTCACATGGGGGTGCAAAGGAAGACGATTGAAGACCGTCAGGTTGATGGTAAATCTGGGATTCTTACTCCAAACCTTAAGAACTTCGGCGTAGGCAGCCAACAACACGCCAGAGGGAGTCAAGCCTGTGCGCGCCGCATGGTTTTTCAGGCGAAGCCAGGTTTCTGGTCCCAACTTTGCTCTCTGACGCACAAATCTGGGGTTCGTCACGACGTTGGGTTTCTTTGCCAGCGGCAGCTCGGGCGGGGGGGGGCAACGTGGACAACCGGCTGAACCAGTACTCCTGAGACTGCCGGTACAGCGCTGAATGTCGAAGGGTCCCCTCAGCCAGTACGTAGTCTCGGAAGGACGGTTCGAGGGGTTCAAGGGCTGCCTTTGGATTCTCGTAGAATTTGGCCCAGTCTCTAAAGAGGATAAGCCGACTCCAGATATCCAAGATCAAAGCATCGAAACTAAAATGGAGCCGAAAACGCCCGTGATTTAAGCGAGAAGCTCGAATCTCAAACAGAGGCCACCGGTCGCTGGGGAGGACTTGATGGGACATGCGGTGGCGAACCCCTTCCAAGCTGGCCTCGACTCCCTCACGGTCTTGTCCGCGCAGGTCCAAGACTGCAATCTCATAAGGAGGCACCTCCTTCAGGATCTGCTGTTGGCCGTCCGGCAACACGATGGCCCTCAACATATCGTGTCTATCAATTAACTGCTGCCAGGCAAGACTGAACCGTTCCAGGTCCAGATCAACACTTTCAACCTCCACGTAGCGGTGAGTCGACACATGGCCCAGCTCAAGAAATCCGGCTCGACCAATCCAATATGCCTGCTGAATGTCGGTGAGAGGGAACGGTTGATATCGCTGCTCCGGAGCCGGCGTAATGGTCGGGAGTTGGAGCGCAAGATACTGATCACCCGTCTGCGCATCTTGGCGCCGTGCAATTTCAGACGCCAAGCCGGCCACGGTAGGGGTCTTCAAGAGGCTCTCAAGGGGTAAATCCACCTGGAAGGCGTTGCGAACTTCAGCCACAACCTCGGCGCCTCGTAACGAATGCCCTCCCAGTTCAAAGAAATCATCGTGGATACCTACACGATCAAGACCCAGCACCTGAGCTAAGATCTCTGCAAGTCCCTCTTCGATGGGAGTCCGAGGAGCGACAAAGGTCCGTTCCGCTCCCTGGGGTGACTCCTCAGGTGCTGGCAAGGCCTGCCGATCGACCTTGCCACTGGGAAGGCGCGGTAGAGCCTCTAACATCACAAACGCTGACGGCACCATGTGGACAGGTAGTTTCTGGTTCGAAAAACGGCGCAGTTCCCTGATGGTAGGTCCATCCTCTCGTCCCGGCACGACATGGGCAACCAAACGCATTTCACCAGATCTATCTTCACTGGCCACAACTGCGACCTCGCACAACAGTGAATGCTGACCCAAGACGATTTCAATCTCCTCAAGCTCAATGCGGACGCCCCGGATCTTGACTTGATGGTCGACACGGCCGATGAATTCGATGTTACCATCGGGCAAATAACGAGCCAGGTCTCCGGTTTTGCATAGGCGTGCCCCCGGCTCATCGCTGAAGGGGTCGGCAATGAAAGTGTCAGCGGTCAGTTCAGGTCGGTTGAGGTACCCTCGTGCCACACGAGGCCCGGCGACGTAAAGCTCGCCGGATTCCCCAGCAGGAACAGGTTTCAGATTCCCATCCAGCAAGTAAGCTTGAGTGTTGGCTATGGGGCGACCAAGGGGGACGATCTTCGCCCTATCGTCGTCTTTGGCGGGAATTGGGTACACCACAACCGTGCCTGTCGTCTCTGTCAGACCGTACAAATTGACAAGATGGGCACCATGCTTCACCTCAAATCGCCAGTCCCTGATGACGTGAGAAGGAAGCGGTTCGCTAGCAGTCAAAATCAAGCGCAGTTTATTGTCCAGAAGGTCGTTTCTTGATCTTGGTTCCAGACGAGCAAGTGCGTGAATGCAGGCTCGCAAAAAAGATGGGACGAGGTCTATGATCGTCACGTCTCCCCGCTTAATCAAGTCAAACAGTGCCAAGGGATTTGTTTTCTCCTCGGCAGCCGCAATGACAACCGTAGCGCCGCGAGCCAGGGGCAGCATGAACTGTCTCACGGACGCCGAAAAAGCGATGGATGCTGTATGAAGGTACACATCGTTAGATGTGACACCCAGGTGTGCTTGAAGATCCGGCATGTAGCAGCACAAACTGCCATGTGTAACCATCACGCCCTTTGGGAGTCCCGTGGAGCCGGAAGTATAGATCACGTAAGCCAGGTTTGCCGCCGAAGCTGTACTGGTCAGGTTATTTTCACTCCGGCGCGACACTGAAGGCCAGTGTGTATCCAGGCAGACCACATGTGCTTCGGGCTCAGGAAGCTCTCTTAGCAGCGACTCCTGAGTCAAAAGAACGGGCACACGAGTATCCTGCATCATGAGAGACAATCTCTCCGCAGGATACGCTGGGTCCAAAGGGACATACGCCCCATGGGCCTTGAGGATTCCGAGAATCCCCACCATCATCTCAACCGATCGCTCAACGCAAATACCCACCCTCACCTCCAGCCCCACGCCGAGGCTTCGCAAGTGATGGGCGAGCTGATTGGCTTGACAATTCAGCTCTCCATAGGTGAGCTGCCTATCTTTGCAAACCACTGCAACGGCATTCGGGGTTCGTTCCACCTGGGCCTCGAAGAAATGATGGACACATGCAGCCTCAGGATCGTCTCTCTTATGGTCCTTCTGCTCCACGCGAAGTCATCTCCATCTTCTTTCTAAGGCTGAGGGGTCTCATGTCGGTCCATACGGCTTTGATGTGTGCCAGACATTTGTCCTTGGGCCCGGTCGTGCCAACATCCTGCCAGCCTGCAGGGTTCTCCCGGTCAGACGGCCATATCGAATACTGTTCTTCGTGATTTACAACGACTTTGTAGATTGCGGTATCTTCCTTATCGTTTTTTTCCATTGGGGCTCCTGTTTGGTTCACGGTTGCCTTGTTCTGTCAGATAACCACCCGCCGCTCGTCTTCCGGCACCATGGAATGGCTCCCATTTCCCGTTGGTTATCAACTATTCCTCCCATTGCCAGCACCTAAGATGCCAGCCATGTCCTTTAACGGCAAGCGCTCCCATGTAGCCGGGTCCGGGGTCCAGCCCCTTCAATGACCAATAAGAGGCTTTCTTCGGGTCACCGTTGATGCTGAGCAAAACGGCCAGCTCTCCTGGAATTACCGAGACCTCAAACTGATCCAGGCGAAGTGTAATACCTTCACCGATAGCCTTCAGGTACGCCTCTTTGCGAGTCCAGCAGGTATAAAAGGCTTCCTGCTGCACCCCAGCAGGCAGTTCACGAAGGGTAGCAGCCTCTCGGGGAGAGAAAAAGCGTTCGGCGATCTTTTCACCCGCCACATCAGGGCGAATATGCTCCACATCAACGCCGATCTTCCGGTCGTGAGTCACCGCGTAAAGGGCCAGCCCGTGAGAGTGAGACACATTGAAATGGAGAGGTCTCTGACCAGTCTTCCCAGAAAGTTCGGGCTTTCCCTTAGGACCGTATTGAAAACGCAGTCGCCCTGGCTCTGTTTTCAGGTAGCGACTCAGTATCGTCCTGAGCAACCCCCGTGCGACAATGAAGTGACTTTGGTGCCGCTGGAAATGAAAACGTCTCGCTCTTTCTAGTTCTTCTTCACTGAGGTCATGCTGGAGGGCTTGAACTCGCGGCGCAGGCGGCTCCAAAGAGGCACGCCAGACATGAACCTCGTTGTCTCCCAGCATCAATGTTTCTGGTGGACGGGACCATGCAGGATCGGAGGGTTTTGAATAACTCATTTGAACGAAAGAAAGGCCAATTTTTCTTGAGCAGATTATTAGGAGGCGCAATAAAGGGGAAAGAATGATCGGCTGCTTTAGGGCTCGCGTAAAAATAAGTTCGCAGAGTTGGCGCTCAGGTTTGGTTCAGATTTGGCCGATCCGATTGAGCAAACCCGGAGGAATAGCGAGCTATTTCGAGGAGTTTGAGAATGAGGCATCGTTCAAAGATGGGCTGAAGCTGAGATGCCAAAATGTGAAGTTGTTTTTGCGCGAGCCCTTAGTCCTGCCTTCCGAACAAGCCCAATGCCTTGACAAGCTTTGTCTCGATTGGAAACCGTGCATCAAGATGTCTCACCCGATGTCGAGCCACCGGCTGATACAACCTGGACAAGGCGGACACTACCGGGCTTGTCTTCTTGTATTCATGCCCTTTTCCCATAAGCATCAAAGGAAAATCCAGTGTCGCAACGAGTCTCTTTGTCTCTGACGGAATCCAGGGCGACTTCTTGTGAATGTATCGGTAATTCAAGGGCACCCATTCTTCCAGCCGCTCAGGCTCTTTCAGCCCGTATCGGACCACAAGCCTATAAAGCTCCGTGCCGGGATACGGCATATAGATATTGAAGCTTTTGCTTGCCCGGGGATTTTCGTCCAGGAGTTGTTGAGCCAGGCGGATGCTTTGACCGAGTTCGTCCGGTGTTTCTGTGGGCAACCCCATCATGAACAGATAGACCGGCACGATTGGGTGGCCGACCAACTTGCGGGAGGCCTCAATGACCTGGTCAACTGTGAGATCTTTCCGGATGAGGTCCAGCATTCTTTGGCTGCCGGATTCCACGCCAATAGTCAGGCGTTCAACGCCAGCTCGAACCAGGAGCTTAAGAAAGTCCTCGTCCATCCCGCGAATCGCATTGATGCGGATATGGAGCTTACCTATGCGAATGTTCAGATCGGCTCGTACGATCTCCTCCATGACGCGGTAGGCGTGTTTCATGTTGACAAAGAGATTGTCATCCGTGAAGTTGAAGCCACGCATGCCGTAGTCACGGATCAGGCGTTTCAAACGATCCACAACGATCTCGGGCCGCATGGCCCTCCATTTTCGCTTGTGCACGACGGAATCATAACAGAAGGCGCAACGATGAACACAGCCACGGCTGGAGTTAAAACTGACGTGGTCAGAGCCGAAGATGCGGCGCCGGTAACGGTTGATATCAATGAGGTCGTAAGCCAAAGGCGGTTGGGCATTGAGGTTCACGAACGGGCGCGGTCCCGTGAAGTGATATCGGCTATTCTCCCTGTAGGCGATACCGGCAACCTGATCCAGAGGGCTCCCGTCTTCCAGGGCTTTGACCAGTTCCAATAACGTGGCTTCGCCCTCCGCCACCACGACGATGTCGACATATGGGTTCTCAAGCGTCTGCTCCGGAAGCAGGCTGGCGTGAATGCCGCCCCAGACAGTCGCCACGTCTGGATATCGACTCTTCAGCAGTCTGCAGGCTTCCACCGCACGGAGAATCTGGGGCCCTGTCATGCTGGAGACGCCAAAGCAGATGGGTTTTTCAGCCAGGGCGTCGAGCAACTTTTCCTTCCAGTGCGGATCCGCAAACTGGTCGACAATCCTCACGCGATACCCGGCATGGACCAAAGGCGTGGCCGGGAACAGAAGGTTTAAAGGCAACTCTACCCGCCTGTGGGGCTGCCAGCCGCTGCGAGGGGCTGGGTTGAACAGTATGACATCAACGCGTCGTCTTTTTGAAGAGTTCATTTTGCCCACTTTCCTTCACAAATGCCCGTTAAGGGCTCGCGCAAAAATAAATTCGCAGAGTTGGCGCTCAGGTTTGGTTCAGATTTGGCCGATCCGATTGAGCAAACCCGGAGGAATAGGGAGCTATTTCGAGGAGTTTGAGAATGAGGCATCGGTCAAAGATGGGCTGAAGCCGAGATGCCAAAATGTGAAGTTGTTTTTGCGCGAGCCCTAAGGTTGATGGCTTCATAAATCCCGCCCCATAAAGAAGCGCAAAGTGTTGATCAGTTTTGTCTCTATCGGAAAGTTCGTATTCAGATGCCTTATTCGATAGCTTGCCAAAGGAGAATAGGCCCTGGCTAATGCGGCTGTCACGGGATCGACTTTCCTGAAAGAACCCAAGGCATGGTTGTGATCACTGCACATGAGCGCGAAGTTCAGCGCTTCAACAAGCTTCTTTGTCTTTGGGAGCATCCAGGGGGTTTGCGGAAGAACATTCACAAAATTCAACTGACTCCAGTCCTGAAGCCGCCGAGGCGGTTTCAACCCCGATTGAACCGCAAGGTTGAAGAGTTCAGTGCCTGGGTAAGGCGTATAGACTTTGAAGCTTCGTGTCGCCTTGGGGTTCTCCTGTGTGAGTCGATCGGCCAGGTGAAGGCTCTGGGCGAACTCTTCAGGCGTCTCGGTGGGGAGTCCCATCATGAAAAAATACGATGGCCTTATGGGACAAGGGCTCAGTTTTCGGTTTGCTTCAATAACCTGGTCGATAGTGATTCGCTTCTTGATTAGCTCAAGTATGCGCTGACTCCCTGATTCTGCCCCTATGCCAACCCGTCTGACCCCGGCCCGGACCATGAGTTCCAGAAAATCCCTATCCATCCTGCATAGGGTGTCCGCCCGAATATTGAGGTTGCCGATACGGATATTGAGCCCTGACCGAACCACGCCCTCCAAAATGTCATAGGCACGTTGCATGTCGATGAAGAAATTATCGTCGCTGAACATGAAACCCCGCAGGCCATAATCCCGCATCACACGCCGCATGATGTCAAGGACCTTACCGGCACTCATCTTGCGGAACCTTCTCCTGTGCATTACCGGATTCCAGCAAAATGCGCAATCCATCGTACACCCGCGGCTGCAGCTCAGGTGAATGTGGTCCACACCTAAAATGGACTCCCCGTGACGGCGCATATTAATGAGATGAAAGGCGGGCGGCGGCTGCTTATCCAAGTCCACAAAAGGGCGTAATCCTGTAAATCGATACCGGCCGCCCTCTCTGTAGGCAATACCTGCAACACGGTTGAGCGGTTGGTCGCCCTCCAAGGCCTTGACCAGTTCAAGTAATGTGACCTCCCCTTCCCCCACCACGACGACGTCTACGTACGGATTCTCAAGCGTCTGCTCTGGAAGCAAACTGGCATGAATGCCTCCCCACACAATGGGAAGATCTGGATATTTCTTTTTCACTAGCTTGCAGGCGGCCAAAGCATGCAGAATCTGCGGACCTGTCATACTGGTCACGCCGAAACAGATAGGCTTTTTAGCTAAGGCCTTCAACAATTTCTGTTTCCACAGGCGATCGGCAAACTGGTCAACAATGCTGACGCGATATCCGGCATGATCCAGCGGGGTTGCCGAATAGACCAGACCTATCGGGAGCACAACCCGTCGATATACATGCCATCCGCCCGTCGGAGCTGGGTTGAACAACACAACGTCCATGTCTGTCCCTTCCTAATTGAGGCCGACAAGAAAATGTCTTGCGGAACGACCGCCGGTCTTCATGATTTGGTTAAGCTCCTGCGAGACCCAATGACTGCGGGGTCAAAGGCCTCAAACAATTTGGGAGCTTCTAAATGACTCGGCGATTTATGACAAAAAACATATTCGCCGACAATGGGAGCAAGCCTTGATACAGGAATACCGCTTGCTGCTTCAACAGTCTTTGACAGCAGGGCCAAATCCTTCATTACGACTCCGGTATCAATACCCTTGAGGTACAATGCTGATGCCACCTGTTCAAAACAAGCATTTCCAGCCCTATCCCCAAGCCCATTGATCGTTACATCCAAAGCATCGGCGCCTGCGTAAACAGCAGATAAGGAATTTGCAGTAGCCAACCCAAGATCGTTGTGACCGTGAAAGCAGACTGCCACCCCGAGCTCTTCTCTCAATCGCTTAATCAAGTTGTAAATCTCAAAAGGATCAGAACTGCCATTTGTGTCATACACGGTTACCCTTTTAGCACCATTTCTTACGCTCTCTTTTCCTATTTCCGACAAAAATTCGACTTCCGCCTGCGTAGAATGAGGAAACCCCACACCCACTTCTGTCCGTAAGTCTAGGGCATGAGCAAGCACATCCAGAAGACGCTGAATCTTCTCGTCTCTATTCTTCGGCCTCCTTCCTTCGCAGACGGGCATCAGAATATCAAGCCTGTTCAAGCATCGGCTTGCCTCTTCTATTTCCTGTCCACAATCAGCCTTGTATGCATATATTAGCCCGGAAGTTCTGATTCTTACGCCTTCCTGTTTTAGTCTCTTTACAAATTTCAAATCCTCGCAAACACGACTCGGAGCCACGATCTCGATTTCCGGCACGCCGGCCTTGTCAAGCAACCTTGCTATCCTCAACTTCTCGTCTAAGCTGAACTTTACACCGGGTGTGTCCAATCCCTCTCTCAGTGTAGAGTCCTTCAGTATCACCTTCTTTGATTTACCAACCATAATCATCATCCACCAAAAACGATTTTGCTGTATTCTTTTGGCGCCCTGTCTACATCGTCCATTCTGTATTCAGGCTTCGCCTCGCCATTGGCGGCACTCATGCCGCCTGTCAAACAGCACAATACTTTACTTCCTGCATTTATTGCTCCGTTCTCTATCGCCTTTAGAGTGCCCGCCAGGGCAATCAGTCCCGCTTTTTCCACGACATCATCATTTCTTATGCTGATTTCGATTCCGTTATCTTGTAGCAAGCCCAGGACAGTTTTTCCACCGAACTGACATTCCAGGAACTGAGAAAACTCCGTGTGGCCTATCGTCGTTAAGTCACCTTTGCTGTTGATGAGTAACTTTCGCAAGTCTCTGTAAGTGCCATACGTGTGTGGCTTGACGTCATACATAACCCTTGTTAATAGGTGGCTTGTGGAGTCGATCTCAGTTGGTTCTAACGATGCTCTATTGGATTTCCAAGACTTGTACAAGGGACAATTGGCCTCCTGCTGGACTCCCAACAATCTCGGGGCCTCTCCTATGTCTTCTCGAAATTCCTGTAAAACCCTATAAATCCCTATTGGGCCAAAGGCAGCACTCACCGTTTGAACGAGCCAATCGAATCTTCCACGGCCGATCATATGCTCTAAAACAAAGAATCCTCTGGACACAGATGCGTTGTATCGCCATTCAGTCTCCGGTATGTGCTTGAGCCCATTCATTTCTCTAAAGCGCTTGGCAGCCTCCTTAACCATCCCAGGCCTTTCAACTGAAATGAGATGGGCGTGATCTGCTTCAAATGCCTTGCTGTTCAATAAAGAAAGGTTTTCCTCCGGGCAGAAGAAAAAGGTCTCCAGGCCTGCTCTTTGGCCGTATTCGGTCAGGGCGGTGCCTGTATTGCCGCCGGACTCGAAAACGACCTGATCATAACCTCTTAATTTGCACATTGCGATGCTTACACATCCATCAATCGACTTTAATGTCTTTGTAAACATGAGAGAGGTTTCATCCAGAATGTAAATGTTAACCCTGCGATAAGTCACCAACGGCAGTATCCTTGCCCCTTCTTGTATACTCGTCTTTTGAAGCCATGCCTTATAGTCTGAATCGTCTTTGGCTGTCATTCCAAATTCAAACGCGTTTCTATATCTCAGAACGACGCTTTGCTCCGCGCTGTATCGCGCATCAATGCACTTATCCAGATCAAGTCTATTCTTTGCCAAAAGTTTCATAGAAAACGACCTCGTCTAACGGTCTCATGGTCTTAGGTTCCGGCGTCTCATCGGGATGACCTAAAGGAATGATGGTAATCGGGTCCACGTTTTGCGGAATCTTCAAAGTTTGTCTGATCTTCTCTGAAACACCCGGATCATCGCTTCTGTAGGCAGACATGTATACACTGCCTAAGCCCCTGCAATATGCGCCCAACATGATATTCGCCGTGGCCAAAACAGCATTTTCGACCCCTCGATTGAAGGATCGTTCTGTGTCAACACAAACCACAATTACCACAGGGGCATTTCGCAGAAAATCAGCCTTGTACATCCGCTTCTCTGTGGGACAATGCTTGTTCTTAATCTCTACTAACTGTCTTTTCGTTTCGTCATTTCTTACAACGACAAAATACCACGGTTGACCATTCATAGAAGACGGCGCATGTCTCGCCAAGTCCAGTAGGTTTTCAATAACAGAATCCGGAATGTCCTTGTCTTGATATTTCCTGATAGACCTTCGTCCTTTGATCGTTGCGTCCAGATCCATTTTTTTCCTCCGTCAGCCTCATGCCAACGATTTTTCAAAGTACGGTAGCGACAGGGCAGCCACCAACGGCCCTGGAATACAGCCACGGCGATATAGCTCCAGAGCGAAATTAAACAAGCGACCCACAGCCGTTGGGTGCTCTGCATTTCGTCGCACTTGTTCAAACCGCCGCCAGGCAATTTTTTCAGCGACCTCACGAGGCAAGATGTCTTGCCGCGCCGCCTCACTCAAAAGCCATGCTATACGGGCACCGATGCGACGCTCAATGAACGCTGAAATTCTTATCTTACTGACCGAGGCAAACTCCATGGTGCCACCCAGCACCCCGCCACAATTAGTTACGAAGTCCGGCATGCACAGCACGCCTCGCTTGGACAACATGTATTCGGCCTCGGGCGTAACCGGGTTGTTCGCTCCGGGACAGATGACGCGCGCCTTGACCCGGGAGGCATTCTCACTGTGGAGGCTGTTATGGCGCGCACAAGGACAGAGAAAGTCAACAGCCAGTTCAAGCATGGCAGGCCGGTCAATACGCTCTGCTTCAGGGTAAAGCTCAACCATCCGGCTCCCCTCTTTGGCGGCAAGGTCCTTGAGCCTTGTCACATCCAGCCCATGGTGGTTGAAAATCGCCCCTTTGACCGTGGAAATGGCCACAACCCGGGCGTTCGCCTCGGCCAACAGCCCGGCCAGCGCACTTCCCACCTTACCAAAGCCTTCGATGGCTACGCTCGACCCGGAAAGCCTCATGCCGATATGTTTAGCCGCCTGTCTGGCTCCGGCCTTGACACTCAGCGCCGTGTAATAACCCGAGCTCGTGCCACGCAACTCTCGCCGCCCGGCCGGCACACCAACCGCCGCGAGCATACGTCGAATGTCGGCATTATTCGTTCCCATATCCGTGCCAGGCACATAGACGCGACTTCGGAGGAGGGGAAAAATGGCACGACCAAAGGCTCCCAGGCGTAGCCGGCGCTCTTCCTGCGACGCTTCCGGGTCCCCTCTCACACCTGCCTTGGCACCTCCCTGCGGCAGCCCCAGAAAGCCGTATTTCAACGTCATCGCTCGCGCCAAGCCCCGCATCTCTTCTTCGTCAATGTCTGGCAGCATGCGTAGGCCGCCGCATGAACGTCCCGCAACCACCGAGTCAATCACGACATAGCCCATTGCCGTTGAGCCCGAGGCGACAGTACAAACCAATTGACTTCTACGCTTCTCCCAAAGTGCTTCCATCTCTATTTTACTTCTCTTGTCTCTTGAGCGCATTGACAACGACGAAGTAGCCCGTAAAAAAGCGCGTCGGCCATCGCGACAGGCACTCGCAGGCCATTAGGGCCTGCAAAAAGCGCCTTTGTGTCCGCGATGTTGCATACCCTTGCAGGATCCGACCTAGTGCCACGGCGAGCAAGCGTGGACAGTGCATCACAGCGCCCATCTGGCTTACGTCAAATCCCACCCGGCGTACAACCCGGCGTAAACGGTGGGGGCCAAGGGTGGCACCAACATAGTACGGTAATATGCCCAGGCGATTTAACAGGTCAAAAGGCAGCATCCGGCGCAGGGCAATGATCGGGTTCGCCAGGTTGTCGAGAGTGAGAAATAGTCGGCCAGCAGGCCGCAACACCCGATGGATCTCCCTGAGGCTGGTCACAATTTCGTCCTGTGTCTTGAAGTGATCCAGGGTTGAATTGGAAATAACAACGTCGAAGGTCCTATCATTAAAGGGTAGGCATCGCACATCTGCAACGCTTGCCTGCAAACCGGCGTGGTGGTCCATGGCTATGCGAAGAAGTCTGGCGGATACATCCATCCCGTAAACCTGCCGTGCCTGTGAGGCAAGAAGCGAGTACAGGCCGTCACCGAATGCCTCGTCGAATAAGTCGGTCTTCAGAAGGGACCCTGCCGGGCCATGGCCCAACCAGCGCGCAAAGAGCTCCCCGTTGACGGCATCGCTGTGAACACGCCACAACCCCTGTGGGCGTGCCCCCTGCCATGTTCCGGCGATTCTATTCCAATAACGCGGGCTTCCGGTCAAGGCTCTCCTATTTCAACTCCTTTGAGATTGCCACTTCCACCGCTTGATTCTTTTCTCGCCAGGCACGGTCGAGCAAAAAAACGAGCATGACCAGCCAAACAACGATCTGCCCGTCCACATACAGCATGTTCCAAGGCGGGGGCAGGAGATACAGGCCTCCCGGTGCCATGCTTGCCAGCATGGATATCCCGAGCAACATGCCGGCTGATACCTTAATCCTGTCAGAGGACGAACCTTGCTTGACTATACGAAACAGGGCAACCATCGGCAGCAGAATCAAAAGATCATCGTACCATCGATGGTATACCCAGAAACGGGCAGCAAGGCCGGACACGCCCAGTAGCAGCCAGAGATCAACATGGCGATGGGAATATGTCCAGCATCCTAATGCTAGAAGGACAAGAAACATAGCGGGTAGAAGATAGTCATCAAGCCCGAAGGCATGCAGCAAGACACCCAAGTGGGCGTGCCCCACACTCCAGGCCCATATGGAGCTGGATGCCAGCCAGTCACGGAAAAGCGCAAAGGGTCCGGGCTCCTGGAAGGAAGCTGCTATGAGGGTGAGTACGACGTACCCTAAGGAGACAAGCAGGGCAGATCGGAGCCTGCCAGGTACAAAGAGCACTATCCAGAAAAAGGGCACTGCAATGTTTGGCTTCACAAGGCTCACCAGAACCAGACTCGAAGCTAGCAGATCCCTAGGCCATAGGGCTTCCCCACGATGAAGCATGAGCAACCCAGCTAAAAGCATGGGAAGAAGATGGACGATGAGCTGCCCGTTCCCAATCGTTGCACCTGTGGCATACATTGAGAGGGGCATTAATGCCACGAAAATGCGCTCTAGGGGGGTATTCGCACGACTTTCCTGGACAATCAAGTAAACCAACCATCCAAGAGCTGCCACCGTGGTGGCTGCCCAGATGAATGTGGCGGTGCTCACCTCCAGCCAGCCATGCAGGGGCCAGAAGATCGCAAGAGAAGCCGGTGGATACCCGCCGCCGTACACAGACTCCCCGGCGAACCAGCTGTGCACCACACGATGGCGGATCTTCAAATCAATAGCTCCAGGGTGGACTCGCCAGGAACCTATATGATCCGGCTGCCAGAGCAGTCGCCAAAACTCGTAACCCAAAAAGACAAGTGCGGAAAAGGCCATGAGCCCGACTGCAATACGGAGGGATATCTTATCGTGGCCGCCCCACCATATCTGCGCCCTCGATGTGATGGTCCTATGCGACTTCTCCATCGGGTATTTCATTTCAAAATTTACCCTTGAGAACCAAGATCATCTTGATGAAGCCTTAGCCCGCCTCTGCAATCTCATCTATCAAGGCAAAGTAACGCTCTAAGTGCACTTCCGCTGTCCAATTCCCGCTAGTACGCTTGGTATCCTCGCCGACCCAGCCGACGGCGACATGACGGATCCACCAGCACCTGGTTCATGGCTGCCACCAACGCTTCGTTCGTGTCATAAACAAACCCGGCGCCACTCTCTTCAATATACTCCGGCATCCCACCCATTCTCCTAACAATGGCTGGGGTTTTTCTGCCTGAAGGCCTCGAGAATCACATTAGGGAAGACATCAAACCATATGGAGGGAACAATTAAAGCCACTGCCTTTCGGTACAGGGTTTGTAGTTTCTGCTCAGAAAGAAATCCCAGAAAGTGTATATTATTACTGCCTTGGGTCAACTGCCGCAACCGGGCCTCATAGCCTCCCGTGCCAGCCACCAATAACTGCGCTTTACGGTAACGCCGGAAAACAGAAATGAGCGTCTGCAGACCTTTGATCTTCTCCAAGCGCCCCACGAAAAGGAAATATGGTTTGTCAAGTGTCTCCTCTGCGGCTTCGGTTGAGTTTGGCGCTGCCCCTTCCAACGGGGGCATGAAATAGGGAATATCCTCAATGCGGACGTTGAGACCCATCTGATGGTGCTTGTCTTTATTGAAACGGCTTGGAGAAATGAAGGCATCCACATGTTTGACAGCGTCTTCCATCAGGCCGAGATACCGCCACCACTGAGGGGGGCGTCTGTATACCAGAGTGCACGGGAAGCAATGCGGCCGCCTGCATGGCTCGTGGCCGAACCTGAACATCACATGGGTCGGGCAGACTAGCCAATACTCATGCATCGTGTAAAGCTTGATGCCGCGGCCGTATTTCAGAATCTTGGGTCCGCCCACCAAGGAGATGTTGTGATAGTGAATAACATCAAAACCCTTTTTCAGAATCTGCCGGAGCCGACCTGACTTGAAAAACGGGAAGCCCGTCTGCTGGGTTGCCAGCGGAGAGAGAAAGGCATACGGACTTCTAAGCCCGTGCACCCTCACATTGCAATCATCATCATAGATCTTCACCGGTTCGCGGCGAGCCAGGGTACGGTAGGCATCAATACAGTGAATCACATCCACCTGATGCCCACGGCGCAGGGGATCCACCGCTTCCGTTAGGCGCAGGGTTTGATGTCCCGCTTGATGCAGCTTGGCCATGGCGCCCTTGAACACTGTCGGTGAGACGGAAATAACGGAGGGTCGTTCATCAATAGCATGGAAGGTCAAGATAGGTAGCCAGGCAGCCACCGGCCAAATCTTATTGCGAGCTGATGCCAAAGTAGTGGGGCAGCCTCCGTTTCTATGATGGATTCAGACGCCACCGCCTCTCAGGCTCTGAAGGCAGCAATTTTATTGTAGATCCATCCCGTGAAAGCGCCGGTCAGGGTACCGACTGCAAAACCATAAGCAAATCCGATGAAGCTGCCCACAAACGAAACTCGATAGCCAATGAAGTATTGACTGAGCAGCTGCAAGTGAAGCCCCACGGATCTCCCCCCCTTTATGACGAGCCAGTTGGTAGCAATGAATATAATCAACCCGAATAGCAAGCCCAGCACGAGCCCCAATGCCTTAGCATTGAGCCACAGAATACCGCTAAAAAGCTTCTCTTCCTCGGTTCTTGGCGCTTCATCTCTTGTCTTCACGTTCAGATCTCCTCATCTACTAATTCGAGCACAAAACATATTACATGTATTCAGGAAAAGGAAATCTCCCAGCGAGTGGGCGGTCGAAAAACGGGTCATAGGTGATCAAAGAAATCCTTAAGGGACAATAACTCGGCCTTCCTTTTCACGCCATAAATATACAAGGCAAGGAATAGGTTTCGAAGATAGGCCAGCAACCAGCCGAACAAGAATCCCCAAACAAAACTATAAGTGAAAGCAATAAAGGCCCCTTTTACTGTCACGGTATAGCCCGCAAAATACTGCGAGAGAAGTTGAAGATTGCGCCCAACGGCATGGCCGCCTTTTATGACCAACCACATGGTGGCCAAGAAAAGAAGGAGCCCTGAAACCGATCCCACGGCAGTTGCAAAGGCCAATTTATCCATCCTGGCAAACGCCCGTGCGAGCACCTTTTCAGAGACAACGCGTCCAACTTTGGCCTGTTTATCTTCTTCAAGATACCTTTCCTCTTCGTTTACTTCCCACAGGTTATGCTCTGCACCCATTATGTTTTCTACCGCCAGTATCCCCGTCTGCATGGAGTGATCCATGTTGTTGTAACGGTGCATGCCATTACGGCCTATGGTTTGGAGGTTTTCGATGGTTTTGAGAGAATTCCGAATCACCGTCATTTGCCCTTCGTATTCATCGTCATAGATCGGGTAAGCCTTGGGCTGGCGGACCACGACACCGTCTATCACATCATGGGTTTTGGCGAGTCCTACTTCAGACAATTCCCCAGCAGCCAGGTCTATGAGTTCTTCGTCGGACATGGTCCAGATTCGGTCACCCTCGTTACAGAAATATTCCATGCCGATACTGGTTTTCTTCGGATCAGGGACCATGGTCGCACTCCAATTCTTAAAATTTTGAATCCGCCCCACCCTGACCTCCGGGCTGTGGACGTATATCCACTGATCCGGGAAAAGATCCTCTTTGTCGACAATGAGGACCACGATAATGAACGCCCGATAAGAAAGTCTGCGCGCAGCCTCAAGGGCCTTGTCTGATACTTTCGGCTCAAGCATGGCCACAAGCCTGCTGACAGGCATGCTGGAAACGAGATGTCCCACGGGGATTTCCTCTGTCTTTTTTCCCTGGATGCAGGTCACACTGGCTACGCGACCGTTTTCGTGCTTCAGGCTAATAGCTTCCCAATTGCGCCGCACCTGACCACCCCCCGCCTCAATTGCGTCCCGAAAGCGCTCCCACATCATCCCCGGGCCCTTTCGGGGATAGTAAAACTCACCGACCAGGCTCTTCGCCTGTTGGACACCCAAAAGGGCGTTGGACACGGCCACGACAAGAGACAGTCCCTTGATGCGCTGTGCGGCCCAGTCGGCCCGAATCTTGTGGCATGGGATGCCCCATACCTTCTCTGTGTACGTCTGAAAGAATGTCTGATAGAGGCGGCGGCCGAAACGATTAGACACCCATTGCTCAAAGGTCTCCTCTTCGGGGTAAGGCCAAAACTGCGCCCTGAAATAGCTTAGCAAGATCAGCAAGCTTTCCGTGAGACCCAGGTTGAATGAAGCATTGAAGAAATCAAGCGGATAGTTGAAAAAACGGCCCTCATAATAAATGCGCGACATGCGGGAGACCTTTAGAAAATCCTCACCCAGCATCTCCTGCCAGAACCGGTTAATGTTATTGATCCTGCTGAGGAAGCGATGGCCTCCAATGTCAAAGTGGTAGCCTTTGTAGGTCTCGGTGCGGGCGATCCCTCCGACCTTGTCCGCTTTTTCTAGGACAATGGGCCGCATACCCTGCTTGATGCATTCATGGGCTGCGGTGAGGCCTGCGGGACCCGCCCCTATGATGACAACAGATTCTTGCCTCATGACCGTAGTCTTCTCATCTGGTCATTAATCACTCCAATACCAAACGCCAGACCGCTGTAGAAGAAATAAAACCAGTGCCAGGGGATTGTCTTTAAAGCGAAACCAAGGCCCCGTTTATCATAGAAAAATCGGTAGAGGTGCCAATTAAGGGCAAGGAGCGTCATTGCAGCAACAATAGCAAAAACAAGAAGCTGCGGAAGGAACCATGCCCCCAGCAAGGCCAGAAGCAATAGAAAGATGAATATAACGCTTATGCGGCTGGAGACCTTTACGTTCAGGTCGTCAATAAACCGACCTTCATGGAGGATTAAATGGGCCCAAGGGAGGGCGCGATAAAAAAAATCGGCCTTTAACAGAGACCAGCCATTCCAGCGCTTCAGGTGTTTGACCCGAAGCGCCTTTAACAGAAGAATTCTATGACCGGCCCTTTTGAGCCGGTAACCCAACTCGATATCCTCAATGGAGGGACGGCGATACCCCTCGTCAAAACCCCCCATGGTCAGAAAGACCTCACGGCGGATGGCCCCGCAAGCAGCCCAGAAGGTCGAGGCTTCCCGATTCGCGGTCTGGTGAACGTAGTGGTGAAGCAAGTTCTTGTACTGGGACAGAAAATTCGTCTCGAACGGCTCATCATCATACGAACCAAAAACAGCGGCCAACTTAGGATTGCCTTGAAAAGCGGCCGCGATTCGGCTTAGGGCATCCTGGGACATGGTCACGTCAGCATCTACGAAAAACAGAATATCTCCTCTGGCCGTATGGGCACCGACATTCCGTGCTCGGGCAGGCCCAGAAGGTGTATCTATTTTCAAGATCCGGACGCCAAACTCCTCGGCCATGCGCCAGGAGCCATCTGTTTCCCCATCGGCCACAACGATGATCTCTGTTGGAGGAGGGTCCAGGTCCGCCAAACTCAACAGGCACATGCGGAACCTACTGCCCCCCTTATGCACCGGGACAATGATCGAGAAAGTCGGCTTGGACGAAACAGGCATAGATTGAGACCTTTGCATAACCTCGTCTCGCTCTTTGGTATGAGGTTTTTGACCCATCTCCGTGCTCACTTACTAAATCGGACACGAAGTGAAGCGTAGCGCTCAAAACCCGGCCTAAGGGCCTCAAACAGTTTAGGATTTGCCCACCGAAGTGGGCACGTTCGCTTCGCCCAGATGGGCACCCCAAAAAGCTCATAATGGTCGTTCAAATGAGTTATTCAAGGGTCTCTCCGAGAGGGGGCCCTTGTCTGGGGCTAAAAAAAACCAGGCACTGGCGAAAAGCTCGGCGGGGAGAAGATACGATAAACTTGATTACCCGGAATCCGGGTAGCTTCTATCTTGGAATCCGTTCCCGAGGCTCTTCGTAGTTCGTGACCTCTGAATGGAGTTGGTTCTCCCGTCATTGGCATCAGAAAACTTCCCGGAAATCCTTGAACCTCTTGCCCTGCATGACCTTCTGCGTATCCCGTGTGATGCAAGAACGAACAAAGCCCGTAGGCCGAGAGCCGAAAGAACCAAAGGCATCAAGAAATGAAGGCATGAGTTGGAGTATTTCATGAAAAGGTAGTAGGAGCTCTTGTGAAATTCAAGGACCGAACGAACAAGCAGCTTCTCGCTACTACCACCCACGTAATGGACGATGGAGGCCTTTGGAAAGTAAACCACTTTCCATCCCGACTCCAACATGCGCTTGCACCAGTCGGCATCTTCCCAGTACATGAAAAAACGTTCATCCATGAGGCCCACATCATCCAAAGCCTTCCTCCTGGCCAGCATACAAGCCCCGGAAACCCATTCCACCTCGATTGGGACACGCCCCTGCGCTTTACTCGTCAGTATGTTCTTGAGGCTCATCCGATTCCTTGGGAACCACTTGGTCAGGAGCGTATTACGTCCAAACAGCGCCGAAAAAGGCGTGGGGAAACTCCGAGCCGAGCCCTGAACAGATCCATCGCTGTTCAAAATCTCAGGACCAACAATTCCGACGTCCGGATTCTCTTCCATGTATCGCACCAGCGATCCAGGAGAATCATCTCCCAATATTGAGTCAGGATTCAAGATCAGGATGTGAGGGGCGGTCCCTTGCTCGAGTGCCTTGTTGACCGCCCTGGCAAATCCCATGTTGTAGCTATTTTTCGTGAGTATGACCTGTGGGAACCGAACACTGACTCGATTGATCCCGTCCGTTGAATGATTGTCCTGAATATATACCGTAAACGAAATCTTCTTGATTCCATCATACACGGATTCCAAACAGCGGAGCAGAAGGTCCGTGCTGTTATAGTTAACGATGATAATATCGAGCGGTTCAGAGTCCGTCCGATCTGAAACGTTGCTATTGTCTGACATGTTGCGAACCAGGTCACACAGCCGTTTTTTCGATTCTCTTATACAAATATCTGAGCAGAGTAAAAGCATCAAAAAACATAGCCTTGAAAAATCCAAGGTATTTATGCCTAATGCAAATTTCCTCCAAATACCCAAGGAGCTTGCCCTGCATGGAAAGACCCCTGCCGCATTTTGCGATGATTTGGTTTACGTGAACGTACTGGACTCCTCGGAGGAACAGCATGAAGTTAAGTTGATAATCGCCTGAAATGTAGTAATGCCTCGCACAGCCGGCTAACGCCGATGCACCGTAACGAAATCCCTCGAAAAGATTGTATCGATAAAACACCCCCTGGTGGTGTATCGTGTTTTTGAAATACATTGATTTGGCGAATCGACTCTTGAACAGTCTTCCATCAGGATACATCACGCTTCCCAAAAGAACGGCGACTTCATCCGGTATCCACTGATCCTCAAAAACGAGTCTCAAGGTATCCGGACTGTAGAAGGCGTCGTCAGCGCCCAGGAAATAAATCCATTCGCCGGCTGCGGCTTCAACCCCTTTATTCATGGCATCATAGATACCCATGTCGGCTTCAGATATCCAGTAATCAACCTCGGCATCATTTCTCCTTAGGACCTCGGCTGTTCCGTCCGTTGACCCGCCGTCTATGATGATGTGTTCCACATTGGCGTAAGTTTGACCTTGAACTTCTTTGATGGCATTCTCGAGATCATTCCGGGCATTAAGAACCGCCGTAATGACACTGATCAGGGGCGAGCCAGGCGCAGATTGTTTGATATAGCCTCCCCTTTTTTCCCCTCCAGTCGGTTTCTTATTCCGGTTCGAAACCGTGAATTCCGGTTTCACAGCACTGCCTCAGTCAATTCACAAGAAAACTCGAACAAACGCCATTGATGTCTCGCCATACATTCGATCGAAATCGTTCTATAAACGTCCTCCAGCCGAGGCACATCCACCACAAGGCTTCCCTCTTTGGCCGACAGGCCCTGAGTGTAACCATTGTTGACTCTTATTCGATAAGGTGCGTCACTCGGTTGCACTCTGAGGCGAAGCCTTTTCCACTGCCGTTTGTCATACCAGGGCATGTGAATGATACAGCGCCCTTCAACAATGGGTTCCCACCGGCGCAGGCCATAAATTGTGCTGTTAAGCTGATTGCTTGAATCGTAAATCATAGTCAGCTTTTTCTTCAGCTTTCTCAGGACGCCCAAACCGCTGAAGGCAATCCTTTCGGCGACCGTTTTTTCTGCCTTAAAGCTCAAATCAAAGAAGTAAAATCCCGGCCACGAAGATGGCAGGAGTCTTCGTCCGTATTTTCTTTCAATACGCCAGATTTCGAGATAACGATCCCGATCGCCACTCAATGTTTTCGTGTTTGTATAGTATCTTACGGCTGCCAACATTTCGTCGAGATAGTGAAACTTTGCCCCCGATCGTGACAATCTGCACCACAGATCCCAGTCCATGGTGTATTGTAATGCCGTATCAATGCCACCCACCATCTCGTATGCGGTGCGACGCACGAAACACGCTGGTTGGCAAATAAAGCAGGACCGCGTGAGATCTTGTGCACTGAAGTTCTGAATGGGCGGAAAGTATGACAGAAAACCACCTTCTTCCGTCACATGGATGGCATTTCCGTAGACAACATCCAATTCGGGGTTTTCTTCAAAACAAACGGCCACCTTGTCGAGGGCGTTTGGAAAATAATAGTCATCGGCATTCAGCCATGCCACAATATCACCGGGAACCCTCTGTTTCCCTTCCCGTATGGCGGCGGCCTGACCTTCGTCAGGGGTAGAAGTCACATGACTGATGATATCCGAATACCTTTTGATGACCTCATTGAAACCATCCGTGGAACCACCATCCATCACAGCGAGATTGAATGGAGCCGACTGGTGTCTCAGACTTTCAAAGGCCGTGGGGAGGAAACGGCTTTGATTAAAATTTGGAATGACTATGGCAAAGGTCAGCACGCCAAACAACCCTCAGAGAGCTTTGCAAAACTTCGGAAAGCGACAATTATGAGGTTTTTGGGGCACCCATCCGGGCGAAACGAACGGCCCACCCTAGTGGGCAAATCGCAAACTGTTTGAGGCTGTCAGGCCGAGTTTTTGCGATTTAGTAAGTGAGCACGGAGATGGGTCAAAAACCTCATACCAAAGAGCGAGACGAGGTTATGCAAAGGTCTCATTCTTGACGGCTTCGTAAAAAGCCTAACTGCCGCGTTACGCTTCATCTTTCGTCATTGCGACGTACGATCAGTACGCCTCATTCTTGAGAGCTTTGCAAAGATTCGCCAAGCTTTTTTGGTCCGGCAAGATCAACGGTAGAAGGCAGGCAGGGACAGGTCAATCGGCTCCAGGAGACCCGAGTAAACCCTTCTCGGGTACGCCTTGCCCGTCACGGTTTGCGGCACCAGGCCCGAGCCCTTTTCGGACAATTTTGCCGCCGGCCTGACGTGATAAGTGTCATGCTCAATCGTCAAATCAGGAATGTCCAAGGGATCGACGGCGTCTCGTGGCACCTCCTGCCCGCACATTGACCGATGACTGTTTGTAAAGGTGATGCGACCGCCATCGGGGGAGTGCTGGACCTCGGAAGAACGTTTGACCACTGTATTGTGAACCTCTATCCAGCCCGGGCGACCCTTCTTGTTCGGGGGAACAGCCGTCAAAAAACCAATCCGGTTGTCGTCAAGGGTGCAGTTCACAACAATAGGGATGGCTTCGCTCTTAGCACCCACTCCAGTGCCGCACCCGGCAATATAGTCGTCAAAAATCAGGGGTCCTGCCCCCTCTCCACAGGACACACCCTTAGTTCGGGCTTTGAGGATGATATTGTCGCACACTACAGGGGACGATGCCCCGACATCGATGGCATCCTGGCCAGTGGAAAGAAAGAGGCTTTGGCGAATTTCTCCACGGCAGTAGTCTAAATCGACGGCGTCGCTTCCAATGTTTTGGAAAACACATCCCCTGATACGTATGTTGGAAGTCCGGACGTTGACAGCATCGTTTCCCCGTCCGGGGAGATCTGAAAACACGCATGCGTCCATCTCAATGTCGGCAAAATGCGCACAGAACACCCCGGCCCGGCCGTATGGGCGGCCGGCTCCGTTTTGAATCCACACGTTTGACAAGCGGACTGAAGCTGGACGCTGAGGTTTGCCCAACACTAGGATCCCGCCCCATTCCCTATCGCGCTTACCTGAAAACACGATAGGCGCATCAGCAGTGCCTTGTGCCGACAGACTCCCCCTCACCTCCAAAAAAGAGCCTTCTTTCGCCGTGATCCGTGTGCCGGGTCGTATGATAAGGATTTCCCCCTCGGGAATCTTGATGTTTTCCTTCAAAACAATATCCCCTGCCCAGACACGCCTCCTGATCTTTTCGGCCGAAGCCGTTTTCGGCACCGACCATGGATGCAGGGAAAGGGTTTTCAATCCTTCCGGCGCCTTGGGCCTCACGCGGTAGCCATAGTCCGGCAACGGAAGGGTCCTGTTCAGCCCGACCTCGACCGGCTTGCCTGTAACGTTGTTCACGGCACGGGCCGAATGGAGGCGCAGATCGCTCCCCGGCGCAGCGACCACCAAGTACGGGTAGCTTAGAATGGACGGAAAGTAGGGCAAGAACTTAATGCTGCCGCTTGCCAGCGCGTCCTGGAGTTCTTCCGGGGGAAGTTCAGAAGCGATGTTCTCCGGCCGTCTCTTCTTGTTTGGCCACGGGCCCTTGGCCCGGCCTGGCAGAAGCGTCTCTTGGCATTCGATCTCACACAAACCGTCTTTCATCTTGCCGGTAAAGACCTCTTCATCTTCTGCATCCAATATACCGTTTCGGTTCCGGTCCCGGTAAATTCTCAACGCTTCCCCATGGGGCAAGGCCCCCTCAAGGGCGAAGCCTTCTAAACGGGCACCGACCACGCCATAGCTGTCAGCCCGCAGAATCCAGGGCCGCCCTCGCTTCGCCGGCCTGACAAGATACAAGGAAAGCCGGGCATCCGCGAGCATGTTGCCGAGCACCTCATTGCGACCTTCTACAACCTGTGTCAGTCCCTTAACTGCTTTTTTCCACTTATTGACACCGTAGCCCTTACGAAACATACAAAGATTTCGGCTCTTGATGGAGCCCTTTGCCATGTCCAGGCACACCCCAGGTTTCATTCTCTTGGTTGTCTCGGAAATGAACGCCTTCTGATACTCGGTGCGGGCAGGGCCCTGAAGAAGCTCGTGGATTCGGCGGTAGAGGGCATCGACCCAGGGTGGAATGCAGTAAAAGCGATCTGCAAGGGGGGTCAAGGGGTGCTCATAACGTGTGCGGGCACTGTTATGGCCGAAAAAGTCCCAGACAAAGTGCTCCAATTTGAGGGAACCTGGGTCCAGGTAAAGTTTCTGGTTATGAATAGAGCTGGGCTGGAAGGTCCCTGAAAACACATGAAGGGCCAGGAAATTGATGTAGTTTTCCAGATCTATAATGCGGGGCAGTTTTTCCCAGCAATCGATCAAGGGAACCTTTAAATTGCCTACCAGGTCAAACAGAGCTTGAAAGTCGTGAACGCCCTCTTCAGGATCCTCGACCCTCGAGACGTGGTGATCCCAACGACTCGCTTGCAGCCAACTCACGGAGTGTGCCTCTCCGTAGAAGAGATCCCCACGGGGCAGGTGCCATCTTCTGAGGAAGTATTCGTCCACCTGTTCGGTGAACAGAAAAATGCCCTGGTACTTTCCGTTTACAAACAGCGCGCAAGGGAAGCAATCAGGGGCCTTTAATCCAAACCTCGGCGCCAGCCAATAGGAGATGAGATTTCTCATCATACTCAGGGACTTCGGGTTGATGAAGTTCAGCCTGCGGTATCTTCCATCAATGGTTTCTCCCCTGCGCAATTTCACGCGCCAGGATTTCTTGGCCATGGTCCAGTGACCAGGGCCGTCACCACGAAGACGGGCCTTTACCTTGTAAATGCGTCCCCGGAACTTGAGCCTCCCTGGTTCGTAGTTTCTGGCGCTTGCGGGCAGATCACTTGTCAGACGCTCAAGCCCACCCCCGGCTACAGTCAGATAGAACTCGGGAAGTGCCCCCGTAGACTTCTGGGAATACTTGCTGGCCTCCAGAAACCCTTTGCCGGCCTTCCAGAAGTGATCGTTGACCTCCTCGTAGAACCGTTTGTCCTCCACCAGCGGCAACATGTCTTTAAGGGTAAAATGCGATTCTGCCTGTCTCCCCTTCTGTACGTCGAACCAGACAACGAAATTCTGATCAGCACGGAAGGCGTTAAAGGCCTTAACCATCGTAGTGCCCAGACCTAATACTAGGAAGATCAACGGCGGCAAGATGAAGATAAGGTCCCCACGTCGAAGGTGAACCCTTTTTCTTTTTCCCAGTCGAATCAGCAACTCGACAGCCTCTCAGATCCGACGTCGCGACGCCGAACAGGGGAATGCACTCGGAAGGAAAGAATGACGTTAGTACCAGGTTGGTGGCTCTGATGCGAGCTTTGATATTGAAATGGAATCACCCTTATAGGGGGCTACAGATCAACCAACTGTTGCCCGGACAGTAGCAGCGTCTTATCGTTTCCATTTATGGCCCGAATGTCATTAAGCAGATCGAGTTCCTCGACACCAGACTTGAAACGGACTGAAAAAACCATCTCGACAGCAGCCCCCTGCCGCACGCTCTCCATCCCGACAAGGCCGTAATTGATCAGGTGTCGATCAAAAACCGGCTTCAAGGTCTCCTCGCTGGCCATCTCTTTCGGGAGCCAGACCTTTAAGATTTGAGCCCGCATCACTCGCGTACCAAAGTCTAAACGCCACAAAGCATAGATCATCACGCAGACGAACACCGTAGCCAGGAGTCCGGCAATGTAAAACCGGGTCCCGCAGGCCATGCCGACCGCCATGGCGAGGAAGAGGAAGCCCAGGTCCCGTGCACTTCGGACCGCGCTCCGGAATCGGATAATGGAAAGCGAGCCCACCAGGGCAAAAGCCCGGGCAATGTCGCTACCGATGATCATGATCACGAGTGTCACGACCAGCGTGATGATGACCAGCGTGTGGAAGAAAGATGTGGAGTAATCGCTGCCCAACTGTGTAGCGCGGTAGGTGTAGGCGATCACCAGGGAAAGCAGGAAGGCGATGAGCATCGCCACCAGCACGCTCAGAGGACCCACTTCAACGCTAATAATCTGAACATTATTAATCAGGGTATCCACAAAACAACTCCTTGCCGGCTAATCACAGAGGGGACGCCGTCCCCCGGATAGCCCTTTCTACGCCCCGGCAATACTTAGAGATGCGTGTGGCCACGATACTAAACCTTCCCAAAAGGAGGGACAGCCACAGCGGCACCTTGTCGTTCACCTTGACCTCCATCACCACCCGGTCCGGGGGCAGCATGTAGTGACCCCACTCGCCACAGGCCGCGTCCAGGGCATCTGCACGGCATTTGACGTGGTAATCCAGCGTCACCCGAAGCCCATCATCGAATACCCCGTAAAAGGCCTTCCGCTTGTAGCTTACTACGAGCGTCGGACGCAACTGAAAGGCGTGCCGAAGATAAGCAATCTCTTCAATAACGCGCGGATGCCTGATCCCCTCAGGCGGGGACCCGGTCTGCAAAAAGCGCTGCGCATCTTTCATGCCGAGATCGGTCCGGCGTTTTTGCACGGTTCGATTGACTCGCTGCTTGATTTCAAGGAAACTCATCCCCTGCGGCAGGCCTTCCTCATTCAGATATGTCCGGAGTCGCACCTTCCTACGGTTCTTTTCTCCGTCGACCTTTTCCCAGTAGCACTGCAGGTCCTCTGAGTCATAATAGACGCTGGAAATCTTGTAACCCCCGTGCGCCCCGTTATGTCCGTCGGCCTCCAGTCGACCTCCCATTTCCGCCCAAAGATCGGCCACCTGTTGAGGATCAACGATGTACTTTAACTCATAACGATTGAAGGAATAGTACCCAGCCACGCCTGGACCCTCGTTACAATCCTGCGCCCTGTCTGCCAGTTATCAGCCGGGTGCGATAGTCCGGGCTAAGGGCCTGCAGCTCCTGCATGAAGTCGCCTTCTTTGCCTCCGGAACGAAAAGAGACGTCATACACAACTTCAAGCATGGTCCCCTGACGCGCCGTTCCCACACTCACCACGACGGATCGATCAAGATATTTCTCAAAGACCTCCTCGAAGACCATTCGGTAGTCGGTCCCTTCTGGCAGTAAGGCCCGAAGAACGTGCTCTCTCACCACGCGCTGCCCAAGGTCAAAAATGTGCAACACCAGAACCACCGTCACCATAACCCCTACGGCCACAGCAGCCTGCACGTAGAAACGCACCCCACATGCCATGCCGACAGCCATGGACAGAAAGATGAAGGCCACGTCCCGAGGCTCCTTCATGGCAGTCCGGAATCGGATGATTGAAAAGGCCCCCACCAGGGTGAACGCCCGCGCGATGTTGTTGCCGATAAGGATCATCACCAGCGACGATACCACCCCCATGATAACCATGGTGTGTAAGAGGGTCTGCGAATAAGACACACCCCGGTGCGTGAACCGGTAGAGCCTGGCCAGGATAACGCATAGCACTAAGCTCACCGACAGGGCGATGGTCACTTCCCAGACCTGGTATACTTCCCATGGGTTGTGCCCTGCTGAAAATAATTGAATCAAACCTTGTTTCACGACGTTCTTCTCCTCAATCGCAAAAAGTGCCAGAGACACCCCAGATCTTCCACCCTCATATACCTATGGAATTGAGACACCTAAAGTTGATACGCCCTGCTATCTCTCAACATGCTTAGTCCCTGGCTGATACCCATGCAATACTTGCTCACACGCCTGAGATTACACTGGTGCATGCCCAAAAGAGAAGTCAACCATATCGGCACCTTTTCATTAGCCTTGACCTCCATGACCACAAAATCAGGCGGCAAGAAAAATCGCTCTTTCCTATCAGCGGTGACGTCAAGTGCGTGAAACCGGTACTTCAAGTGTTTATCGAAAGTAATTCTCAGGCCATGATCATATCTTGAGCCCTCAAAGGCCTGACGATGATAGCTGATGACGCATTTTGGCTTCATTGCCAGGGCCTTAACAAGAAATAAGACCTCTGATGCCGTTTCTCTGTCCACATGGTCCAGCCGATTCAATCCTATGTCCTCACCCGCACAAAGCGCCACGGCCTCATCCATGGGTAAACGAAGCCTGCGCTTTTGTACCGTCCGGTTAATCCTCTGCTTAATCTCCACAAACCCAAACCGGAGGTCGGAATCCTTGTAGACTCGTAAGCGCAGCTTTCGGCGGTACTTGATCCCGTCAATCTTGTTGCGGTAGCAAGACAGATCGGGGCTGTCAAAATAAAGGCTGCAAATTCTGTAGATGCCCCGTGCTCCTGCGTGATGATCGGCATCCAAGAATCCTTCGAGATCTTTTGCAACCCTTAAATGTTCCCGGTGGGTCAGTATATACTTTAACTCGTATCTATTGAACTTTCTGATCACGTCGCCTCACCACCGTCACCCTGGACCAGTACGCGCACGCCAAGGCTACGTGTGTCCCCACTTCCCTTGGGAACCCAACTCTTGTCTGTCCTTATCATGAAGAGACTAGTTCCACCCGGCGGTATTTCAGGCAATGATATCCTCGTCTGCTCGGGTCGGTGAAATGTGTAATTGATCTTCTTGACTCCACTATCGATTGTAACAGTCAAAGGCAACGTCTTCGAATCAGCGTAACAAGTCAACCCTACAGTTTGTACAAGCGGTTTATTAGGAAGCCCGTGTATCAATAAATAGCCGGGCCTACCATCAACTGTCCAGGAGTCAAGCGTGAGTCCCACCGTGATAATTCTGCCAGCGGCCAAGACCCGCCTGCCGGGGATGTGCCCGGTTCTCAAAAACTGTTCCAAAAACGATCGTGGTTCGGGTGCGGGGTGTTCAAAAACGTCCTCAAGCAATACTGAAATCGTGTCCCAGTCACTATGCCCCTGGTCTATTCGTTCTTTTGCTAACCTGACAGCTTCAGCCCGTCTACCTACATCGTAGTAAATCCTAATTAGCTTTGCCTTTGAGCTGTCATCTTCAGCGTCGATACCCAGCGCCTTCTCCAAATCAACCATGGCCTTTTCAGGTTGATCCAGATCCAGCCGTTTGTCAGCCGCCTGTCTGAGAAGGGCAGCACGTTTGCTGTCTTGAGAAAAGTCTCCAGCAATATTTTCTAGATAGACAGCCCATTTTTCCAAAGCACGGGGCCGTTGTTTATTGAAACGAACCTTCTCATGCCATCCCCGACTTACGGCCCAACCGAAAAACATGCAGCAAGACAACAAGACAACGACAAGGTATATGAATCCGATACTTGGAGGTTTTTTCATGTCTGATTAAGTGTGACCCGTGGGTGCGTGAACACCCGCTTTGTACACGGTATCCCGCCAAATGGCCAACTCAGGATCAGATGTTTCAACCCCCGCAATCTGTATCCTTGAATGCTTATCAACCTTCACCGCTTCTCCGCAGTTTACGGCGTATATCGTATCTCCCTCCATCGCGCCGCCCCCGTCATATCGCCAGTTTTTCTTGTATAGATTCACTGCGATAGAGGACCCGCGGATCAAATTCTTTCCAAACCTTACAAAAGAACGGTCCTTTATCTCCACGCCGATATGACACTTTCTAAAGACACAACCGGACAAAGACAGCGTGCTTTTTTCCCCAACCGAAATCCCCTTGTCTCCTGCCGTGTCGAATACACAGGAATCAACCTTAACCTCGGTCGTCATGAGATCCAGGGCATCATTGCCGGAACGGCTAAAACGGTTTCCTTCCAGTTTTCCTTGAGATATGTCAATATCGAGCGCATCACTTCTGGCTCCGACAAAAAGACAACCTTCCACGGTGAAATTGTTACAATAGGCGATGTGCAAGGCATCATCGCCTAAATGATTACGCCTGATAGTGCAATTGCGAATGGTCAGATTATCAGCATCGTGCATCGAAACCATTCCGGAATAGTAAATGAGATCCCTGGTTGCCTCCGAGCCGTCCTGCCAACTACAGAACTCAAAGCAACTCCCAGAGCTTCCCTTTCCCTGCAGGACAAAAACCCCCCATGGTTTCTCCGGATCATCTGCAATGAAACGAATGGGATGATCGGCATTTCCCACAGCTGTAACCTTACCGTAACTGAATATGGAAGCCCCCTCTGCCAGACGCATTGTCGTTCCGGGAAGGATGGTTAAAGAGATATGCTCGGGATATATGGCAGTCTGTGCGAGGTTGACCACACCCGGCCCCAGGGTCACGGTGGCTTTCTTGGGCTTCGGTGGGAGATCCCAGGGATGCAGAGAAACCGTCTCCCGTGCACTCTTGTCCGCGTAAGGCCCGTATGATGTCTCCGTGGGTTTCCCCGTTACAACGTTATGAGACTGGATTTCAGCACGGCTTATCGTGCCGCCGTGTGTCTTGATGATATATTCATAGACTAAGGGTGAGACTTCCAGATCATAGTTGCCAAACGTCTTCGGATTGAACCTTGCGCTTAGAGGTACTTTCTTGTATCCAGGCAAGACTTGCTCATTGAGAGGAATAAAGCATTCGCCTTTGTATAAGGCACCTTCTGCCAAGACAATATCCGAGTCATCCACACGCGAATTCCGGTTCACATCCCTTAAAACGAGAACTGATTCGGCGGTACCGCCCACCTTCACCCCCGTGACCTGCCGTCCTACATTGCCATGGACAACAACCCGCATTATCTTGGCATCCCTGTCATGTTTCGAATCGCCAAGACTACAGGTCATGTTGCTCATGTTGAGATAGTCACGAAGCATTGAAACGCGCTCTCGCACCTGATTTTCGAACTCATGTACTCGCTTATCATAACTGCGCATGCTGAATGGTACACTCGGAAACTTTCGCAGTTTCAGGATCGAAACAGCCTTATAATACTTTGCATCTCGATAGACATCAGCCTCCAAGGAAGGGCGAACCTTCTTGTCATAGTCCTTTATCCTTTGGACGATGCCATCCGCGGAAAAAACATCTGAATTTAACAATTCATACAGCCTCTTCTTTCGCAAGAGGTCGAACTCAGGTATGGATTTCCATTTGTTGAGAAAAGGATTCCCCGTGGCATCAAAAGCGGGGCTCTCTAAGTGCCACAGGTCGATATCCCAGGAAACTGGGAGGAACTTGCCTGTAACGGGATCAAAATAGAACTTGTTATTATGGTGAAAGTCGTGGTGCATGCACGCCGTTAGATTGTCCAGACTGACAAAGGAGGCGTACGTCTCTTTGTCCACATGTTTGTTTACGAAATCATAGAAATCTTTCAAATCCGGATTGTTGACGGCTTCTATCAAGGCCTCGATGTCCCCTCTGAAGCCTTTTTGTTCCGCGCTTCTACTGGCAGATTTTGTCCACCATTTTTGATCCTTCCACAGAAGACTGACGCCGGTATTCGGATCACCAGGCGCCCCGTCTCCACTATAAACACTGCCAGGCATTTTGCCGAACCGGCGAATGGCGCTTTCATCGATGACATCCCAAAAAAGATGGACTCCCGTATAAATGTTATTGACGATCAAGCGTACCGGATACACGCGCGGGGCAATCAGACCAATATCTCTTGCTAAATCCTGGGCAACACATTCATTGAACGTGATGACCGTTCTCGGGTTCTTGACGTTGATCTTCCTCCTTCCGGAGACTAGTTTCTTTTTCTTGGTCTTTATTCGCCACGATTTTTGAGGATAAAACCAGTGCCAATAATTGTCGCCCATGTACCGGGCTTTTACCGTATAGGATTTCCCGCCGAACTTAACATACGCCCTGTAATACTTGGACTTTCCACTTCTCGGAAGATTGGAATTAAGCGCAGCCAGGTTCTCTTTATCAATGGACATCTGTATGGTTGGAAGATCGCTGTCGCTCGGCATATCAGGAGCCGTGGCCCGTATGTAAGCTCTTTGTATGGCCTTGTTCAGATACATGTGCATGATTGAGCTGTTGAAGGCCGGCGCTTGTCCCCTGCACACAACACGTGCAAACCTTCCGTATTCCAGGTAGGAATCAGCAATCATCCATCCAACAAGGATCAGAATAGGTAGGGAGACAAAAAAGGCTGATCCAAGGGAAATGCGATACAGTCTCCTAAGTGGTTTTGTACCCGATAACCGTCTCATTGCCCTTCAACGTAAGACTTACAAATCCACCTGCTGTTGTCCCTCGATAAGAGTGACCTTGCGGTTGCCATTAATCCCTCTGATTTCTTTCAGGAAGTTATGTACCTTAAATCGTCTCTTCATGGTTACGCTGTAGATCAACTCGATCATATCTCCCTTGACGACTGTCTCCATGCTGATGAGACTGGCATCGCTGAAATGCTTTCTGAAGACATCCTCAAAAGCGGATTCATAGGGAAAATCCTCGGGAACCTGTACCATCAGGATACGCTCTGAGATCTCTCGGGCGAAAACATTCATTTTGTACATGAGCAGTATGAAACCGCACGTTACAAACGTAAAGAAAATGGCCATGCCGTAAAAGCGGGTACCACACGCCATCCCAATCGCCATGGCAAAGAAAACAAATCCCACATCCCTGGTCTCTTTGACGGCATTCCTGAAACGTATGATGGACAGGGCCCCTACCAGTGAAAAAGCCCTGGCTATGTTCGAGCCGATGATCAGCATTATCGCCGAAACCACGACGGCCATCAGGACAACCGTGTGGACGTATGATTGGGAATACGAAATCCCCCGGTGGGTCTCCTTGTAAACTTTTGCTACGACAAGCGATAGGAGAAAGGACAGGGTCAACGCCAGCGCTACATCCCACATGGAAAAAACACCCGTCATATCCTTGACCTTTTGCATTTCTTTCAACAATTGATCCATTTTTGCTTCACCTTCCTTCTCATAAAAAATGTGATACACGCCTCCAAATAATGTGATCTGAGAATACACGCGGCATGCCCAGAGTCCTAGCTTCCTTAATACCGCAAGACCTTTCCCCGATACAGTTTGTTCAATATGACGTGCTTCAATAAATAGATCCGAATGTTTCGATGTATTTCTTCGTCAGACACGTCACGGTTGTGGCACCTCCTTCTTATCCGGCGCATCTCGTCCCAGCCACGGCCTTCCAGTTGCTCGGAACTCTTCTGTTCCGGATGCACCCTGAACGCCCCGAGAAAGCGGGGCAGCCGAACAAACTTTGCCCCCGCGTCCCTGAAACGAAGGATGAGGTCCCAATCCATGGCAAATCGCAGGCCCTCCTCCACGCATCCTCCTGCTTGCTGCCAAATGCCTCGCCGCCAGAAGAGGGTCTCCTGTGGAATGTAATCCGCCCAAGAGAGGACATGATCATCGTGGGGCGGCAGAACCCACCGACCGACCTCACGGTCGTTCTCGTCGATCAAGACCCTGTGACCATATACGACATCAACGTCAGGATGCTCGGAAAAGTAACGGGCCACATAATGCAGAGCCCCCGGAAGAAGGAGATCATCCGAATTGAGATAGGCCATGATCTCACCGGTTGCGTGCGTGAATCCCAGATTGATGGCATGGGCCTGCCCGGAGTCCTTTGCAGATTCCCAGTGAGACAAACGATTACTGTATCTCTCTAAGATGGCCACAGTTCCGTCTTCTGACCCTCCATCCTGTACAATATATTGCAGCGCTGAATACTGTTGTTCCAAAAGGCTTTTGATCGTGCGTTCGAGAAAGTCAACCTGGTTAAGAGAGGGCGTGACCATGGAAATGGTGGGCAAACGCTCCAATCCTTCCGCATTTCTATAATGCGCGGGAATATGGAGTGGCCTGGGCGGATACTGGTAAAACACACCCAACCTAGGCTCCAACCACGATCCTAGTCGCTCTCTTATCCTCCACCGTCGTAATGACTTTATTGTCTCTTCCTGCTCATGGCAAATACGCGTTAGCTCTTCTATTTCCCTATCCCTTTCATCGCAAACACGCTTTAGTTCTTTTACTTCCCTTTCCTTTTCTTCACAAGCATTCCAAAAATTTACTAAATCAAGTTGTGCAGTGCGACTTAACCATTCATTATGACAAGAATCATTCAATAGGGTTTTGTAAGCATCGCTTTTTGATACAACTTCAGAAAGAGGCGTAATGCCAAAACTTGCATTCAAATCAGTATTGTCTAAAGTTGCTTCACATTCATGTTCCATCCGATCAAACCACTTTGCATCCCGGTATTGCTTCCATTGGCAGAGTGGTCTCTGTTCTATCACTGACATGCAACGCCTCACATGTACTTTGCTCAGTTCGGATAGTGAGAGCATCTCAACGACCTTTTGCTCTGGTGATTTCAAAATATCTTCGTAGGCCAAAGAAAGATCAGACAGTCGTGAGCCTGCCAAGTAGCTTAATTTCCATAGATAATAATGTCGTTGATACAGATGCTGGATATAATTGCTGGCGAGAAAAGGGAACTGCCTGCACAAGTCTTTGGACCACGTGGTAATTCGATATGGATCCGCATCAAGGTCTCTTTCAACTCGTTGCTGATGATGTTCTATTGTCGAAATCCATTGGTCGCGACTGCCACGATAAAGATGGAGAATAAGAGCGTTCGGGAAATTAGTCCTAATCCAGGAAAGCCGGAAATCGATGCGATTGAATTGCAACACTGGAGTTTTGTCACTTGGAACTGTATTTATGAGGTATTGAATATATTTTTTCAGAAGAGGATATTCGTCATTTGCTTCAAGATACAGGCCGCAGACCCCAAATTCCGGTGCATGGTACTGTTCTAACTCCTTAAGTGGGGGATATTCTCTAAAATAGTCATCTACAAAAAAATGCCTGGATTGAATCGGCACGTTGTTCTTAATCAAAGCGGTCAGTTGTTCATGTAAGGGCTCATAAAATGCCACGACATTTGGAACCTGACGAAACATATTCCAAAGTAATGTGGAGCCTGTGCGAAATCTGGCAGTAATGAATATTGGCTTTGTCATCTCAAATTGAGGTAATGGGTTACCCCTAGCACCCATGGAAAAGTATATCCAAGGCCTCCTTCATTGATACGCACATCGAACTGCCAAGTGCCTCTGCAGTCAATGCGAAGGGGCTGTTGCGAGATTCCTCGCCGAATGCATCTTCATTGCACAACTACTAATCAATACGTACTGACAAACCAGCCTGACAGATGGAATGATATTCTTTCTTTCGCGCTACCGCAAAACACCTATTTGGTCCCATCGGATCGTTTTCACATGTAACCGAGAATTCAGCTATGCCGTCACCAACCTTAATCTCTTCGAAGCCGGTATCCTCCAGCAATTGGAAAATTGCCCGCGGGGACGGAATAAGCCAGTTCCAGCCGAAAGCTTTCCGCCTTCTCGAAGGACCTTCGTATTTCCAAATACACTCAGCACTGTTGGTACTCATAGTCTCCATACAAAGCAAAGCGCCAGGTTTCATGACATTATAGATTCGTCGAAGCCCAATGATAGGGTCTGAAATATGGTAAACGACGCCAAGGCAAAATACGATGTCAAACTTGTTGGCTAAATCAGGCCGATCTAAATTATATAGAGATAAACTTTCGCACTCGAGATCTTCCAGCCCAAATGACGTGACTAGATATCTGAGGGCGTCAATATATTTCCGTATTTCGTCAATTGCCAATACTCTCCCGCCTAGCTTGTTGAGAATGAGGCTAACTCCCCCAGTCCAACACCCTATGTCAAGAATATGCTTGCTTCTAATGGCAGAAGGATCCACACCAAAGTGATCAAAGAACCGTGACAACATCCAGATGTGGCGGGTTCCCATTAATCCCGAGACCTTGAAACCTCCAAAATCGTGGTCGTGTCCCCAGAAGAACTTTATCATATGCAGATTTTGATTCTCTTCATCTTCGTATTTTTCTTTGATTTCAAATTGGTTATTTATGTAAGCATGAATCCTTCTCCTGAAATCCTCCTGATCGATAAGAACATGATCGGTTGTTAATCTGCCTATGGCTGATTGAATCAGCGGCACAGACGTAAAGCTCAAGTTTTGCACTGTGTGGTTCTGCATGTTTAGTTCACCTGCGAAAAACAATAATGCTATATCTTGAACGAACCCATTATTCCCTTCTTGGAAGAGGGTCGAGACCTTTGCATAACCTCGTCTCGCTCTTTGGTATGAGGTTTTTGACCCAGCTCCGTGCTCACTTACTAAATCGGACACGAAGTGAAGCGTAGCGCTCAAAACTCGGCCTGACAGCCTCAAACAGTTTGCGATTTGCCCACCAGGGTGGGCCGTTCGTTTCGCCCGGATGGGTGCCCCAAAAACCTCATAATTGTCGCTTTCCGAAGTTTTGCAAAGCTCTCGAGTCGTCTGATCCCTGCAACATCTCTACGAATTAAACGCACCAATACGAATCTTGGCTAAAGGGACAAAAACCTTCCCGTACAAGGGATACCAAACATTCCCATGAAAGGAGCCTTTTTTCTTTCGTAGTCCCACTCCACAGCCAAGGGTCCAAGCCACGGCGTTTCATCAACAACGATTCCCTTATTGGCCTCGTCAAGACTATAGCCAAGTTTTATCGAAAAAGTATACCGTCCTGCTTCTATCATGTTAGTAATTTCCATTTCAAAAACAGCGTGATCCCTGCATTTCAAACGGGGCAATTCCATCCCCAATGTATATGTTCCACCACAGTACACGACTTGGTCAAATCTATTCTTTATTACGATAGTGATATGGATGGGTTGTTCTATGTAAATTTGATAAAGCACTCTGACCTTCCATACATCACCGATTTGCGCCTTCATCGTTGGTGCATCGTGGCTGTTGAGAACAGATACGGCCAAGATTTTGGCCTTCATATCTTCACAATTGCGTTCACTATTTGTCATCCAGATGGCGCTTTCTTCAAACTGGCCAATAAAGTCACAAGATGAAACGCTCCCACGGGCTGGCTTCTGGTGTGCACCCGAGGAAGTCGTTGCAGTAGTTTCCTGCAAGAAAAGGCGAATTGCTTCATGGCTTGTCCCGCAAATGATCATTCGGCCTCGTCTAAGGTAAACCGCCTTTTCGCACAAATCGCGCACAATCCCCATGTCATGAGAAACGAAAAGGAGCGTTACTCCCTTTTCACGGAGTTTGCTCATCCGGCGCAAACATTTCTGCTGAAAAAAGATGTCCCCAACGCTCAGCGCTTCATCTATAATCAAAATGTCGGGATCTACTGACGTTTGAACGGCAAAGCCCAGGCGAACCAGCATGCCGCTGGAGTAAGTTTTCACGGGCTGTTCCATGAATTCGCCGATATCGGCAAACTCGGCCATTTCTTCAAAACGGGCTTCAGTTTCTTTTCTTGAAAGGCCCATGAGTTTGGCGGTCATGTGAACGTTCTCCCGACCGGTGAACTCAGGCTTAAAGCCGGCGCCCAACTCAAGGAGGGCTGCCACCCGCCCTCTCACCTCTACATTGCCTGACGTGGGATGCAAGGTGCCCACAATCAGTTGCAGAAGGGTGCTCTTGCCTGCCCCGTTTCTGCCGATAATGCCTACAGACTCCCCTTGATGCACCTTGAAAGTAACGTCGTGAAGGGCCTGAAACGGATGCCCATATCGCTTTCCAAGTGGCCCCAGGAGAGCCTGCTTCAGACGGTCCTGGGGGCGCTTGTACAGATGGAAGTGCTTGGTAATGTTCTGCACGGAGATGACCGTATCATTGCTCATAAAACGTCGGCAAAGCCCTTCTTAAGCCGTGTAAAAACAATGTATCCCAGGAAGAAAAACACCAGGCAGGGAATCCCTCCCCACAGCCAGGTGGCAAGACCGGGAATCCGGCCGTGGATCATGGTCTCCCTGTATAGTTTGATCAGCCCGGCCATGGGGTTTATCCTCAGTAGAAAGACAAAGTTCGGTGGAATAAGTGCTTCTGGATAGAAAATTGGCGTGCAGAGCATCCACAAAGGAAGCAAAACGTTCACAACCTGGGCTGTATCCGGAACGTAGACGGAGAGACTGGACAAAATCCAACTTAAGCCGACAATCAGCAGAATTTGCAATGAAAGAAATAGCGGGAAGAACAGCAACGTCCAGTGAAGTCGCCCGGCCTCCAAAAAGAGGAGTGGCAACAAAAAGACGGAACCAATAGTTTGCTGCATGACGTTGGCCAGGACCAGGTTCAGCGGGAGGATCTCAATCGGAAACAGAACACGCTTGACCAGGTTGGCGTTGTTCTTGATGACCACCACGCCACCGGACAGGCTCTCGCTCAAGGCGATCCAGGGAAGCATACCGCAAAGAAGATACATCGCAAACTGCAGAGGGGTGTCTTTCTGACCAAATCTTATCTTAAGAAACACGGAAAAGACAATGGTGTAAACCGTTATCATCAGCAGAGGCGAGCACACCGCCCACACCGGCCCACCCAGGCTTCCCTTGTAACGCTCCTGAAAAGTCCGCCAAGTCATGGTGGCTACGAGGTCGCTATGTCGAAAGAGTGTCCGAATGACTTCTGACATGTCAGCGTCTCAACTGTCTTTCCTGCCTGAAAAACACATCGCTTTCCGTTACGAACGTGTGGAAACGACTCGTGGTTTCCAATGCATTGCGAAGTTGCTTCATTTCACAAAAAACTCACACACAGAATCGACCACATACCCCTGCTGCTTGGGAGTCAACTCCGGATAGATAGGCAGGGCGAGTGTTCTCCCGGCCGCCTCCTCACTGACCGGAAACGAACCGGATGAATAACCAAGGTCAGCAAAGCATTCCTGTAAGTGTAACGGCACGGGATAGTAGATCTCCGTGCCAATCCCCTTGTCCAACAGGTACGCCTTGAGTTCATCTCGGCGGGGTGTACTGATCACATACTGGTTATAAATGTGGTCATGCGCAATCGACCCAGCTGTTTCGGATTGATAGTCAGCACGATGCTCTGAACAAGCTTCTTTCAAAACCGATTTGGGTGGCGTAATGAGTCCCTCGTCGACGAGCCCGGAGGATTTGAATGCCTCGTCATACCAGGCAGCGTTTTCTCGACGCTTTGCAGTCCAGGTGTCTAGGTGCCCCAGCTTGACAGACAACACAGCTGCCTGAATGGCATCCAGTCGAAAATTCCCGCCCACAAAACTGTGACAGTACTTCGGCTTGGATCCATGGACGCGGAGTATTTTTAGCCTCTCGGCTCGGTCCGGATCATTAGTGACCACCATGCCGCCGTCCCCAAAGCCACCCAGGTTCTTGGAAGGAAAAAAAGAGAAACATCCGTAGTCGCCCATGGAACCAGCCCGGCAGATCTTTGACGATGACAGAATCCCGGAGGCATATTCCGCGCCGATGGCTTGAGCGGCATCCTCAATGACAGCTAGGGCCCTTTTTCTGGCAATCTCCAAAATAGGGTCCATATCAGCACACTGTCCGTAGAGATGGACAGGTATGATGGCTCGCGTTCTTGAGGTCACCTTTTCTTCGACCAAATCCGGGTCCATATTATATGTATCGGCCTGGATATCCACAAACACCGGCCTCGCCCCTGTACGAAAGATGGCGCCGGCCGTGGCAAAGAACGTGTAAGGCGTAGTGATTACTTCATCCCCCGGACCGATATCTTCTGCCATCAAACTGATCAACAAGGCGTCTGATCCGGAACTGACGCCGATCCCATAAGAACACTGACAATAGGCTGCCACTTTTTCCTCAAGCCCGGCCACCTCCGGGCCCAGTATAAAATGCTGGCTGTCCAGGACCGCCTGCAAAGCCGGCAGGATCTCCTCTCGGATGGTTTCGTACTGGGCCTTCAGATCCAGCAACGGTACCTTCATGGACTTTCTTCCTCTCTGACTTGAGCGATTCCTTGCTTCCCAACCTTTTGATACTTATGGCCACACCCACGGCACACGGCTTCGTTCTCCTTGAAAGAGAGCTGAATGCCGCAAGCGCACATCCAGCCTTTCTGCTTGGCGGGATTCCCCGCCACCAGGGCATAATCCGGCACGTCCTTGAGCACTACGGCCCCTGAACCGATGAATGCATGGTTGCCGATGGTAATGCCGCACATGATCGTGGCATTGGCGCCAATGGTGGCGCCCCTTTTAACGAGCGTTGGGCGAATCTCGTCCATGCGCCGGATGGCGCTTCTGGGGTTGTAGACATTGGTAAAAACCATGGCTGGCCCACAGAAGACGTCATCTTCTAAGGTCACGCCCTTGTAAATGGAGACGTTGTTCTGTATCTTGCAGCCATCACCGATGCTCACGTCCGGTCCGATCACCACGTTCTGGCCGATGTTACTGTCTCTGCCTATGCGGCTCCCAGGCAGGATGTGAGAAAAATGCCAGACTCGGGTCCCATCCCCGATTCGGGCCCCTTCATCTACATAAGACGACTCGTGAACAAAATATTTCTTGGCTCCTGGCTCAAAGCTCAAAGGTTTTTGAACCTTTCTTTCAGCCAGCGTAACGGTAGCACCACTACCGTCCAGAGACGCCTGGGACGCCTGAAGCACTTGCAGAACGCGCAGCCCCTCTCGGCCGTCTGTCTGAGGCGTCTGACTCTCTGCAATGCAAGTCAAGAAGTGCTGACACTCGGCCTTCAAGGGTTCGTCCATGGCGACTTCCACCACCTCCGGTTCGGCCTTGGAGGCCACGGGAACGCGTTTCAACCACTGTATCTCATGGGGAAAAAGCTTGAGTTTTTCGTCACTCATGTCATCGAATACAGCCATTTTCTTATCGCCCACGACCACCAGCTTTTGTTCCTTGAAAGGGTGGAGCCAGGAGACAAAGATATGGGCCTTGACGCCGCCGGGAAAATCAAATGTCGTCAAAGTCGTATCCGGGATCTGCTCCTGCAGGTAAGCCCCTCCGGTTGCATAGATCGTCTCAGGCATTTCCCCGAGGAGCATCAGAATCACAGAGATGTCGTGAGGGGCAAAACTCCAGAGGATGTTTTCCTCGGCCCTGATCTTGCCGATGTTCAGGCGGTTCGAATAAAGGTATTGAATCTTTCCCAGTTCTCCGGCATCGATGAGTGCTTTGAGTTTGATCACGGCTCCATGGTACTGGAGAATGTGTCCCACCATTAAGGTCCGTTGGTTCTGTTCTGCCAACTGCACGAGGTCCTGGCCCTCTGCTTCAGTAAGGGCAAGCGGTTTCTCCACGAAGACATGCTTTCCGGCCGCGAGGCTTCTCCGTGCCAAATCATAGTGGGTTTCGGCCGGTGTAGCTATGGCAATAGCGTCAATGGGTGGTGAAAAATCGCCCAGCAGTTGGTCAATCTCCTGCGCCACGACAACGTCCTGGTACATCTCTCGAAACTTGGCAAGCACCTTGGCATCTCTGTCACAAATAGCACCCAGGGCCTCCAGGCCGTAAAAATTTCGTACCAGGTTTTTTCCCCAGTAACCTGAACCGACAACAGCGACTTTTATCATGTCTATCTCCAATCGCCTAGAATCCTTGGGTCAACAGGCCGTCCTAATCTACAAGCTTGTGTGTGTCCGTTCGTAGAGAAACAAAAAGGCCCAACGGGCCTTTCTTGTTGCACGGCAGAAACGTGTGAGACCTTTGCATAACCTCGAAAAGCGACAATTATGAGGTTTTTGGGGTACCCACCCGGGCGAAGCGAATGGCCCGCCCTAGCGGGCAAATCGCAAGCTGTTTGAGGCCGTTAGGCCGAGTTCTTGCGATTAGTGAGCGAGCCCTCAGATGGGTCAAAAACCTCATATCAAAAAGCGAGGCAAGGTTATTCAAAGGTCTCCGTGTATGAGGCCGGAACGCTTCAGACCACCACTCAAAACGAAGGGCTCCAAAAACTCCCTCAGATGGCCGCGAACACGCCGGCGGCAACAGCAATCTGGAAGATGATCTGGGTAATATCTCGGAATTCCTTCACCCAGTGGATCTTGACCAGCTTTCTGGGTACCAGAAGACTATCTCCCGGATAAAGCCTTGCAGACTTGAAGCCCCCATAAGTCCATCGATTGTTGTCAGGATCCCAGCTAAACAGCTTACCGCTTGCAGCCTTGCTCTGAACGGAACCATCGGCGCGAATGATGTACATTTCACCCTTTTCCGCATTCACGGTCGGGCCACCTGCCCGCTTCAGGTAATAGTCCACCTTCTTCCCCTTTTCGTACATAAAAGAGGTCGCATTGTATACCTCGCCCAACACGTTCACAGACTGCGGCGTCTTCGGGATCTGGAGCCGATCTTGGTCCTCAAGTCTCAGGTCAAATTTTGAATCCTTGAACCGGTCCAGCCGGTCCAATTTCACCACCATCCGTCCTTCAACCTTTGCCTCCCTGAGTTTTTGGAGCAGGCCCTTTTTTGCTTCCATGGCGACCCGATTGGCTTCCACATCCTCCTTGGACAGCGCCCCCGTCATTTCTGTTGCTTCTCCGGCCGCAAGATCCTGCTCCATCTTAAGGATGAGATCATTCAGCCTCTGGCGCTGGATTTGCCGAGCTCTTTCTCGAGTAAAAAAAGCCCCTCGCAAATAGGCGTCCCGGGTAAAACCTCCGGCCCTTTCAATGACAGAGCTCAGCTGTTCCCCGTCTCGGACGAAATACTCGCCCGGATATCTGACCTCCCCCTCAACGGTGACCTTGATTTCCTCCAGCCAGTCTGGAATCCTCTTGATAAAGACCTGGTCGTATTCCTCCAGCCCGTAATTATCCTGCGGCGCCCCGGACAACGCCTTGTTTACGTTAAAGGCCACAACCTCTGTTTTCATGAGGTCTCCATCAACCAGCTTGAAGCGCACCAACTCTGCCTCTCCCTTGTGAGCTTCCTGGCGCAGGTTTCCGGCTGCCATGATGAGGTCTTTGATGGTCATACCCACGGCCAAAGGATATTCTCCCGGGTTGTTCACCATGCCATAGATCTTGACAAACTCCTTGGGCTTGTACTCCCTGATGCTGTGGATCACCACTTCGTCCTGATCCTGGAGCAGCAGGTTGTCCCCTGGAACCTCCTCAAGGGCGTTCTCCAGATTAAAAGTCATAAGGGCCACATCAAAGGTCCTGGGATCTGTCCGGTAGAGGTGGCCCAGAGGAAGGTAGGCATCTCGCGTGAGCCCGCCTGCCTTGTAGATCAGGTCCTTTATCTTCATCCTATCAATTGAGTAACGCCCTGGTTTCCTAACCTCGCCTTTAATATCAACCTCTGGTTTGTACTCAAGGACCGACTTGTTGAACACATAGACTTCGTCCAATGGTTGGAGCGTGAGATTCTCAACGACATCGCCGGAAATAAGCAGCTTTCCAAGATTAAACGGAACAAGTTCCGCCCTCATTTCTTCAGGCTTATAACGTTTGATCAGCGCGTAGGGCAGGTAGGCATCCAACCGCAGAGTCTCCAGGTCCGGCAGTACGTCCAGAACTCGCATACCCGGCTTGTAGGCGTACTTCCCCGGCCTTAACACATTGCCGTAAAGGTAGACAGCATTGACGCTCCCCTCCAGGATGGGAAATATACGGACCAGGTCTCCGTCCTTGAGAGGAACGACCTTTTTTGTCTCCAGATGCTCATAGGGTATATCCAAGACAATCCTCATTTGATTTTCGAAAGCCCGATCGATCTGAATCCGCTGGTTGTACGCCTGGGGGGCCAGACCGCCTGCCAGGTTTAGGGCCCTCCGCAGGGTCCGGTCCTCTTTGAGCTCGTAGATGGCCGGCCGTCTGACATTGCCTGCCACAGTCACCATGGGCCCGACCTGGGGCACAAAGATCACGTCGCCCGGCATGAGACGGGCGTCAGCAGAGGTGTCTCCTCTGAGTAGAAAGTCGTAAAAGTCCACTGTAGTCATCACCCGGCCGCGGCGTTTCAGTTGCACCCTGCGTAGCGAACCAAGAGAGGTGGGACCGCCGGATGCCAACAGAGCATTGCTCATGGTAGCCAGGGAACTCACCGTATACACCCCAGGGCTCTTCACCTCACCAAGCAGAAACACCTGAATGGTACGCAGCTTTCCCATAGAGATGTCGACGTTGACTCCCGTGATCGATTCTGCCCTTCGCTTGATCAGCGCTTTGAGCTCCTTGTAGGTGAGACCGGCCACTGCAAGCGGCCCCACCTTGGGAAACTGAATCACGCCCTCCCTGTCCACTACAAGGGAGTACTCGGCGTCAATCCGCCCCCACATGAGCACCTTGATCTCATCCCCGGGGCCGATCACGTAACTGTCAGAAACGGGTAACTGGGAAATCGGGGCAAAGGTGCTGGATGGTCTGGAAAAGAGCTCATGGCCGAAAATCTTCAGCCCTGACCCGGTCATCTCCTTTGCTTCCGGGCGAGTCTCCTTTTCAGCCTCTGCTGTCCCCCCTTTTTCTCCTTCGAGGAGGGCGGGTTCTTTCTCACGCTCTTCCAGAAGCCTTTTTCCAGCCTTGATCTCTTCCAAAGTCAGCGTGCCCGGCCCCTCCTTTTCCTTTAACCTTTGAAGATCAGCTGGGCTTACCGCCCCTCGCTCCACGGCCTGGCGAGCCAGCCCCAGCTGTTCTCTTGAAATCTTCCCCTGCTCAACCAACTCCTGCCCTTTTTGCAGAAGTTCGGGTGTAACATGGCTTTTTTCCTCAGCTTGCTGAGCAAAACTCAGTGAAGCGGCAAGGAGAAATGAGATGGTAAAACAGCAGGCTATGCTTCGGATTTGAAACCATGAAACGCGCCTGTTCTTCAGCAAAGCTGTAATCATGACTCCTCCCATTTCAGCGTAAGTTTGGAGAACACTCTCATGTCTCGTTCTAGCACGGATGGACGTGCTCTAAATACCCTTCATAGGTCTGTTTAATGCCATCCCTTAATGATATCCTTGGCGACCACCCCAGGGCTTTCACGGTAGATATGTCAAGCAACTTCTGCGGCGTCCCATCAGGCTTGGTGACGTCAAACGACATGTCACCTTCGAACCCGACGATTTCCTTGATAAGCAGGGCCAGTTCCTTGATGGTTATGTCTTTGCCGCAACCAATATTTACGATAGAGTTTGGCAAATCTCTTGGTTGCAGGCCTGAGGCGGAGAGATTATCCATCAGAAACAGGCAAGCACCCGCGAGGTCGTCCACGTGGAGGAACTCCCGACGCGGGCTGCCACTTCCCCACAGGACAACCTGAGGCGAACGGGGGGGCAGCTGTGAAATATCAGCAGTAAGGCCAAGGGCGGCGCGGATATCGTCGGGGATACGGCCGAACCGGGATTCGTTCTTCTTGATGGCTTCCCAATTCCCCTGAGCGGCCAGTTTGGCGAGATGGAATTTGCGGATGAGAGCAGGCAGCACGTGACTGGTTTCCAGGTCGAAGTTGTCATTGAGTCCGTAAAGATTGGTGGGCATAACCGCCATGAAATTCGTGCCATACTGGCGATTATAGAACTCGCACATCTTGACGCCTGCAATCTTGGCCACGGCATAGGGCTCATTGGTCACCTCCAAAGGACCCGTAAGAAGATATTCTTCCTTCATGGGTTGGGGGCATTCCCTGGGATAGATGCAGGAGGAGCCCAGAAACAGCAGACCCTTTACTTCCGTTTTCCAGGCGGCATGTATCACGTTCGTTTGCATAGCCAGATTCCTGTATATGAAATCTGCCGGATATGAGTGATTAGCCCAGATCCCACCCACCTTGGCGGCAGCCAAAAAGACGTATTCTGGCCGCTCATTCTCAAAAAAAGTCTCCACTTCGACCTGGCGCATGAGATCCAGGTCAACATGGGTCCGGGTAATCAGGTTGGTATAGCCCTCAGCCTGAAGTTTTCGGTGCAGGGCAGAACCGACGAGGCCGGTGTGGCCGGCAATGTATATTCGCGCGTTTCGGTTCATAGGGTTCATGGGCTCGTAAAAAGTCTTTTGTGACCGACATTGAGCATTTTGGGGGGAAAGCACTTGAGGGGTTCAGCGTCAAAGAATGCTAACTGTTTGAGGGCGTTAGCCCGAGTTTTAGCATTCTAGCTGAAGACTGCAAGTGCGCCCAAAATGCTCACGGGGGGAGCAAAATTGACTTTTTACGAGCCCATCAGGGTTAACGCATAACCATTCTATGGCTTACTGTTGTTGTTCATGATCTGCCGGATGACGTCCCGACATTGCTGGACCTCTTCAAGGGCCTTTATGTCCGACGCAACCATGATCTGCACCAATTCCTTAAAGCTCACCTTGGGTTGCCACCCCAACCTCTCTCTGGCTCTGGAGGGGTCTGCGAGGAGGAATTCCACTTCAGTAGGCCGGAAGTAGCGGGGATCTATGGCAACGACTTCGTCACCGGTCTGCACTGCACGTACCGTTGCTCTTGACGCTGTCGGACAGGCACCAACAGAACCTTGCGATTCAGGTTGGGGGCATGGGCTGTCCAGGGAGAGGGATCGGATGACACCAACCTCGTCCGTGCCGGAGCCGTGCCATTCCAGCTCGATGCCGCCCGCGCGGAAGGCAAGCTCGCAGAATTCTCGAACCGAGTGGGATTCACCATTGCCGATAACCAAATCCTCAGGCTTGTCCTGCTGAAGCATGAGCCACATGGCCTCAACATACTCCGGGGCATAGCCCCAGTCCCTCCTCGCTTCCAGGTTGCCGAGGTAGAGCTTTTCCTGCAGCCCGAGCCTGATGCGTGCCACGGCACGGGTGATCTTGCGGGTGACGAAAGTCTCCCCACGGCGGGGGGATTCGTGATTGAAGAGAATGCCGTTGCTTGCAAAGAGATGATAGCCTTCGCGGTAATTGCGCACCAGCCAGTAAGCATATACCTTGGCTGCGGCGTAGGGGCTACGGGGCTCAAAAGGGGTCTGCTCATGTTGAGGCGCTGGGGCGCTGCCGTACATCTCGCTGGATGACGCCTGGTAGAATCTTGTTTTGACGCCGGTCTTTCGGATCGCCTCCAGCAGTCTCACGGTGCCCAGCCCGGTTACATCCCCAGTGTATTCCGGCATGTCAAAGCTGACCCGCACGTGGCTCTGGGCACCCAAATGATAGACCTCGGAAGGCTGAATATTGTAAATGAAATCCGCCATCTGCCCGGATACAGAGAGATCTCCGTAATGAAGATAAAGCCTGACCTTCGGAGAATGAGGGTCGTGGTAGATATGATCAATCCGATCGGTGTTAAAAGTGCTGGCCCGGCGGATAAGCCCGTGGACCTCGTAACCTTTCTCCAAAAGGAGTTCAGTCAGGTAGCTGCCGTCCTGACCGGTGATTCCCGTAATCAACGCCCGTTTCATCTTGATTCCTTAATGGTGTTTGCGGAGTTTTCCGTATCTGCGCAGTTTGCTCAGTCTTTCCTCGTCATCGCTGTTCCGGACGTTGTGTATGTATTCCAGGAAAAAGGCAAGGAAGACAGCAACAAAGCCGGCAACCGTGACCGAAAGGATGCAGATCAGACTCCGCTTGGGCCTGACCTTTTTATTCAGGTCTGATACGACCGGCGGATCCAGGACGATGAAGCTGTAATACTTCTGAGCCCGGGCGAAGGTCTCCTTCTCGATCTCCTTGGCGAGCAGACTGGATATCTTTTCCTTGAGTAGGACATCCGAGGTGCTTTCCAATTGCTTTTCCAAAAACCGTTTATTCTCCCCGGCATCCTTCAGAGTTTCTTCGCGCAACGACTCGCTGAGTTCGGTGAGGTAGTAGTCGACCATGTCCCTGGAGAATTTCGGGTCTTCGTCGTCGAACTGGATGGTCAGAACATCGGTCTTGCGATCTCGGGACACGGTGAGCATGC
>Ga0307425_1000063_pt1 | contig 56492 bp, 50 predicted proteins | sample SalMarWE160330MG_FD_202152 | JGI IMG/M metagenome (GOLD analysis project Ga0307425, IMG submission 202152) | Salt marsh sediment microbial communities from the Plum Island Ecosystem LTER, Massachusetts, United States - WE1603-30 | ecosystem: Environmental > Aquatic > Marine > Intertidal zone >... | reverse complement strand
CGAGAAGGAAACAGAGGTCCTTTTTAGGGTAATTAAAGAGCTAAAAAGAAGGGGTATATGCGTTATCTACATATCACATCGATTACTGGAAATATTGGAGATTGCAGATAGGGTTACAGTACTCAAAGATGGTAAGTATGTAGGAACACATAACATTAGCGATGTAAAGATTGGCGATATTGTAAAAATGATGGTTGGGAGGGATCTATACACTGAAAAGTACAAACCAAGTTATGAGAAAGACATAGTTCTTAAGGTTAAAGGGCTGAGTTCAAAACGTTTTTTTAATATTAACTTTTTCCTTAAAAAGGGAGAAATACTTGGTTTTGCAGGGCTGGCAGGTTCTGGTAGAACCGAGGTCGCGCGTGGTATTATCGGGGCTGATTCCATTAATAATGGTGAGATCTATCTCTTCAACAAGCTTGTAGATATTAAAAATCCTGAGGTGGCAATAGGATACGGTATCGGTTACCTCCCAGAAGATAGAAAGGAACAGGGCCTTTTTTTGAATATGGCTGTTTCAAATAATATTGTATCAGGCAGCCTACAGATTGTATCTAAAAGGCATATCATTAAAGAGAAAGAGATTACTATTATTGCCAATAAATTAAAGGAACGCTTGAATATAGTGTGTCCGAATGTAATGACAAGGGTCGAGCAATTAAGCGGTGGAAATCAGCAGAAAGTTGTTTTTGCCAAATGGCTGCTTGTTGACCCCAAAATTCTTATAGTCGATGAGCCAACCAGGGGCGTGGATGTTGGTACAAAATCTGAGATATACAAGATTATCAGGGAGCTTTCATCAAGTGGGACAAGTATTATTATTATATCTTCAGATTTGCCTGAAATACTTTCGATATGCGACAGAATATATGTAATGCATAACAAGAGGATAACCGGTGAACTCACCAGAAATGAAGCAACAGAAGAAAAAATAATGCATTATGCTTCTGGAATTAATTAAAACAAGGTGTTAAAAGTGATGGGTAAATTTTTTATTTTAAATAATTTGCAGGTTAAAAGTACTGTTAAAAAACTATTACAAAATAGAGTATTGTTTCTCCTATTGCTGATTTTTATCATTTTTCTATTTGCAGGCATTGCTTATGACACCTTTGTTACAGAAAATAATATTAAAACTGTTATTAGTAATATGTCTATTGATGCAATTGTGACTATTGGTATGATGATCTTGCTGATATCTGGGGTGTTTGATCTCTCCGTTGGGTCCGTACTCGGTTTCTCTGCGGCAATTAATGCAGTTTTAATTGAGAGGGCTGGGTTCAATCCGGTGCTCTCGATAATCATTGCAGTGGTGAGCTGTATCTGCATTGGTATATTCAATGGAGTAGTAATTGCAAAAATAGGGGTTAACCATCTTATTGTCGGTCTTGCTATGCTTGGAGTTGTCAGGGGTGTAGTGATGTTAATTGTCGGTGCAGGTATAACGAGACTTCCCGATAGTTTTTTAGTGATTGCTGATTCCTCCTTTTTAAAATGGAAATTACCGATATGGTATCTTGTCATAATAGCTGCTATTTTTTCAATTCTATTGAGAAAGACTGTTTTCTTCCGTCGGTACTATTATATCGGTGGAAATGAAAAAGCTGCCGCGCTATCAGGCATTAATGTTGTAACAATGAGAGTAATATCTTATGCGATATCAGCAGGGCTCGCAGGTATATCGGGGATTTTTCTTTCTTCAAGATTAGCCGCCGCAATTCCGACACTCGGTTCGGGTTTGGAATTGCGAGCGATTACTGCGTGTATACTGGGAGGTGCAAGTCTTAATGGAGGATACGGGAATGTTCTTGGAGCTGTACTTGGAACACTGTTTATGGGATTGATCAATAATCTAATGATAGTTTCAAGAGCATCAATTTCTTGGCAAAGAATTGTAATAAGCGGAATACTGTTACTTGCAGTCACCCTGGATGCTGTTATTAAAAAAAGTGGAGTTGACTGATAGTTCTAATTGAAAGAGGATACAATAGATATAAAAATGGATTCGAATACTAATGTAAATACCTCAATAACCAGAAGAATTTTACAAAGCAGATCTGCTTTTCTCGGGATCATCATTGTAGCGCTATCTATAGCGGCATCTTTTATCTTCGATGCCTTCTCTACAATGCTAAACCTTAAATCATTTCTATTAAACCTTTCATGCAATAGTATTGTGGCAATTGGTATGATGATTCTCCTTATCTCAGGAGCATTTGATCTTTCAGTCGGATCAGTTTTCGGTCTTGCCGGCTGTATAGCAGGAAATCTGATGTTTTACCATCAGGCTAACTGGATACTATCTGTTTTTATTGCGCTCATTGTATGTATAGGAATTGGTGCACTGAATGGTACGCTAATATCCAAAGTGGGTGTTGACCCGTTGGTCGCTACTCTTGCTATGATGGGGCTTGTAAGGGGTTTTGCTCTGATTATAGGGGGTACTGGAATTATTGGATTACCTGATGGTTTTCTTAAGATAGCTGATAGTAAGTTGTTACATATGCGCATACCTATATGGTATATGATAGTCATTATTATCATTTTTACCTTTCTTGTGTCAAAAGTTGTCTTTTTCAGAAAATATTACTATATCGGTGTCAATGAGAAAGCCGCTAATCTTACAGGTATTAACGTTGTAAAAATGAGGATTATTTCATTCATGATTGCATCAGGGCTGGCTGCAGTAGCAGGGATAATTCTCACTTCAAGGCTTACAGTCGCGCTTTCTTCTTCAGGCGAAGGACTTGAACTCAGGGTAATTACTGCTTGTATACTCGGAGGTGCGAGCCTAAGCGGAGGAAAAGGGAGTGTAATGGGCGCTGTAATGGGTACAATATTTGTTGCCCTTATCAACAACTTAATGATTATCGCTAAGGTAGGGTCATATTGGCAGAGTGTTGTAATCGGGAGTATTCTTTTAATTGCCGTCACAGCTGACGCAGTTTTGAATAAGTCCCGTGCTGAGTAAATATATTTATTAATTCAGGAGGATTGTATGAGTACAAGATCAAGTTTCAAGTGGTTTGTGATGGTAGTTGCCTTGGTTATGATGGCAACTGTGAGCATGAGTTGTGAAAAGAAGGGTCGCGAAGGTGAATCAGAAAAGGCGGCCAAAGCCGTTCAAAAGGAGGACGTGTCTCAAGAAGAGTATGTTGATGTTATTGCATTATCCGGTGAACCGATGTTCGTGCAGAATGACTTCGTCGGCCTTGATCAATTTGCAAAGGAGTATGGTGTAAAAACAACAGTTGTGGGGCCGGCACAATGGGATATTGATGCTATGGTTAAGAGTTTGGATGAGGTTATCGCACGAAAACCTGCCGGAATACTTGTTCATGGATTTTCACCCGCTCTCAAAGGGGGAATCAACAGAGCCATTGATGCGGGAATCCCTGTGGTTTGTGTGGATGCTGACGTCCCCGATAGCAAGAGACTTTCTTTTATTGGTACGGATTGGTATAAAGTCGGTGTAGTACATGCACAGCGGCTTGCAAAGCTCATCGGCGGGAAAGGGAAAGTCGCAGGATTTTTAGTGTTGGGAATCGATATCTATGAATATACCGCTCAGGGTTACAAGGATGAGCTGTCGAAGTATCCGGACATCAAATTACTCGGGATCTATAATGATAAGGCAAATGCCGATGAAACTTTTAGACTTACGACGGACCTGGTAGCAGCAAACCCCGATCTTGCAGGAATTTCGATTTTTGATGGCCAGACTCCAGCTGTAGCGGCAGCGTTACGAGAGCTTGAAATGGGTGGGAAGATCAAGGTTACTGGTATGAACGTTGATCCCCCGATGATCAAAGGTCTTGAAGACGGGTTTATACAGGTGCTCGTAGGACAGAAAAGGAAGCTGTTTACTTACTACGGGGCGAAGTTACTTTACGATTACAATCATTCGCCAATATCGATTACGCCCAACGATAGAGGGGCTGGCATCACAAATATTCCTATTCGCGTTGACACGGGTATATTCCTCGTTACTCCTGAGAATGTCAAGGCGTTCAAGGGCGAAGTATAGAAAAATTGTTTTAATGAAATTCATACAGGCAATACCGAGTTATTTTAATGGGTATTGCCTGTAAACATACAGCAAATGGTATGTCGGAATAAAGTATATTAGCCACCGCTGTTAAAGATGTTTATTGTCGGTTGAAAGAATAGACGTAAACTAAACAGATATAAATGTAAAGATAAATTCTTTACTCAGGATAATGAGGTTATATCATGGAAATGACTCCGCGCGAACGTGTCATAGCTGCCTTAAATCACCAAGAACCTGATCGCGTTCCTCTTGATATCGGTGGCGGTTCGAGCACTACACAGGTAATCGAGGGATATGAAAAATTAAAAGAGCATTTGGGGATTACTGAAGATACTAAAATGATGCTCAAAGTGTTACGTATGGCACGAATGGATGAAAGCGTCATGCAATATCTTGGAAGTGATGTCCGGCCACTAACAGTCAGCGCTCCGGTAAACTGGACACCACCTCCTTCGGATCCGGATACTGTCATTGATATATGGGGTATTCACTGGAAAAAGGTATATTTTTCAGACAGTGCCTATTATTACGACGTTGTTAAGAGCCCTTTGGCAGATGCGGATATAGAAGATATAGAAAAGTATCACTGGCCGGACCCTCTTGACCCAGGCTATACAGCCGATCTGGAGGATAAGGTAAAGGCATTGTCTGAGGGTACTGACTATGCAATTATGGCTGACGCAGGATTTAAAAGTTTTTGGGAACTCGGTTATCTGCTCAGGGGATATGAGCAGCTTGTGACCGATTTGATACTTAACCCAAAATTTGTTACCGCTTTGATGAATAAACTTCTTGAGATCAATATCGCAGGCACTGGTCGTTTTCTAGACATAGCAGGTTCGTATATCCAGGTGTTTCGTACTGCTGATGATCTGGCTACTCAAGGGGGGCCACTTTTTAGCCCTAAAATTTATCGTGAATTAATCCAACCGGTTTATAAGGAGTTTTATAAATTCATTAAATCAAAAACCGAAGCCAAAATATTTTACCATAGTTGCGGGAATGTTGTTGACATGCTTGATCTTGTTATCGAAAACGGAGTAGAAATAATTAATCCTGTTCAGGTGTCTGCGATAGACATTGATACGAAGGAACTAAAGGCAAGATTCGGGGACAAGGTTACATTCTGGGGTGCAATAGATACACAGAAGGTTCTACCGTTCGGGACAGAAAAGGATGTAGCAGCTGAAGTAAAAAAGCGCATCAACGACCTGGGACCTGGTGGTGGATATGTTGTAGCACCAGTACACACCATACAGGCAGATGTGCCGCCGCAGAACATTGTTGCGATGGCTGAAGCAACACGAAAATTTGGGAAATATCCCCTGACCGGATAGATGTTCACTATAGTGGTTTGAAAACTGTATTATTGAAATGCACAACGGTATGTAATGTTGTGATTTGAATAAGAGTGTGTTATTAAAGATCACGAGAGGATAAAAGCCGTGGATATTAAAGGAAAAGTTGCAATTGTTACCGGAGGGGGGCAGGGAATCGGGAGAGCAATCGTTCATGCTCTTTCAAATGAAGATGTTATTACTATAATTGTTGATATTAATGAACAGACTGCTAAGGAGGTCGTAAAGGAAGTAAAAGACGATGGACATGAAGCGATAAGCGTTAAGGCAGATGTTTCGAACCTTACGGATATCAAGAACATGGTAAAAGAGGTTGTTGATCGATACAAAACGATTGATATCCTCGTTAATAATGCAGGAATACTGCATACAACGGTAATTGATGATATCTCGGAGCAAGAGTGGAATAGACTAATGACAGTTAATTTGAACGGAACCTTTTTTACCTCTCAGCAGGTTCTTCCATATATGAGGGAGAAGCGATGGGGAAGAATTATTAATATGTCGTCATTAGCAGGAAGAATGGGCAGTTATGGAGGAGGTGTCGGTTATGCTACAACAAAGGCGGGAATCATAGGATTAACGATGTGTTTTGCGAGGCAAGTCGCCAAATATAATATAACTGTAAATGCAGTAGCTCCAGGTACAACAGAAACAGATATCATTAAGAAAATTCCCGATGAGAAGATTACAGCTCTCAAGGCTCTTATACCTATGGGAAGACTGGGGAAGCCAGAGAATACTGCCGATGTCGTTGCATTTCTAGCATCTGATAAGGCGGAGTATATAACAGGAGCCGTAATAGATGTAAACGGCGGCATATTTATGGGTTGATATTTGATTAATTGTCACACGTTGAATATATCTCATTATTTAACAGCTTAAAGTTTCATCGGTTAGACGGGATAAATACTAGAAACCTAATAACATGACGCGAAGTTGTATGTATGAGTGTAGTGATCGAAGATAAAAAACTAGTAGTAAATAGAACATGTTTTCAGAATTATATGGAGCAGCAATCATGAATATTCCACCTTCCAGTCATTTTTCCACAATAGGTCTCGATGATGTTTTTAATGCTACCCAAGACAATTTAACGAGAGCTTTACAGCCGCATGCCGAGACTGCCGACCTGTTTGGTTCGCATTCTTTTCAGGGTATGCCTTTTGAATGCGGATCAAAAAGTCAAAACAATGTGCTTTATTTAAAAGATAAGGAGGTCAGGATAGATGTCGACAACATCACGGCAACATATTTGATTTTCCTTCATGTAGTTGAGGATAAAAGTACTTCGATTAACAACAAGGACCTAGACGATTTTGAGGGAGGCACACAGATAGCGTGGCCGATCGACGGGAATTCGCTAGGGCAACTGGTATCTGAATATACCATAGTGTATGATGATGGTAGTATTGCTAAAACTCCTATCTTCAGACGTTTTGCTATTCAACAACGACATATCGCCTGGGGTGCAAGCCCTTTTGCAGCTGTCACTGCGCTTAAACCCATGGTAGTTCGATCGGCATCTGAGCAGCAGGTGCTTGGACGATTGATGGAGGCTGACTATGGAAGCAGTGAAAAACGTAATAATACGGCACGGGATTATTGCAAAGAGAATCTATGGCTTTATGCTATGCAAAACCCGAATCCGGGAAGGTCTATAAATCATATCATCGTTACGCCAAAAGAAGAGCAATCTCTGATTTATGCTATTTCTTATACACAAGTCGAAGTGCATCCCTTGCGACCTGGTGTGCGTAAAAAGCTGAAACTGACTCTTCCCGAAGGTGCAAAGCTCAACATATTAGGTGAACTTGAGGGTGTCGACATTGATCTGGGTGTAGTGATTTCCGCGCGATCTCTCTTAGAATATAATCGTGATCAATGGCTTGGGAAGGAACCGGATATTCAACCAGTTCGGTCTGATCGGGCAGTTGTTGTTGAATATATTGCACATCCGAAAGCCAAACTTTACGTTTCAACCGGACCAAAAAATGATTTTAGGGTTTATGATTTAGAGGAAGATGATTCTGGACAGATTATAACTGTTAAACCTTCTCATCGACCGGTACGTATCCGGATTGTGGAGAAAGAATCGAAACACCCGGTTGCAGCGCGTTTGCATCTTCACGGTCAAGCTGGAGAGCATCTCCCCACAAAAGGCCACCATCGAAAGGTCAACGCTTCTTGGTTTGAAGATAATTATGGTGAATATATCAACAACATGAATCAGTATTGTTACGTACGAGGTGAGTGTATTGTTGACCTGCCGATGGGGGAAGTTTTTATAGAAATTAGACGGGGGTATGAAATTGCTCCAGTCCGTTCAAGTTTTACTGTAACGTCGAGTACAGATGAAATAACGTTTGAACTAGACCGGGTTTTACGATGGCGTGAACAGGGATGGGTTACTGCCGATACGCATGTACATTTTCTCCACCCGCAGACAGCGCTATTGGAGGGCACTGCTGAAGGTATAAATATTGTAAACTTACTGGCAAGCCAGTGGGGTGAGATGTTCAGTAATGTGTGTGATTTTGACGGAAAGACGACGATTGGGGCAAAAGAATTTGGAGGGACTGGTGAATTTCTTGTAAGGGTTGGCACAGAAAACCGTATGCAAACACTGGGGCATATTTCTTTACTTGGTTATTCAGGTTCGATGATTATGCCACTGGCTACCGGGGGTCCTTCTGAATCTGCAATCGGGGATTCACTAGAAGTTACTATGGCCGAATGGGCCCAGCGCTGTATTGACCAGAGTGGATTGGTTATAATGCCCCACGCGCCAAATCCTCAGGCGGAAGGTGCAGCTGATATTGTATTAGGTCTGGTTCACGCGATAGAGATGATGACGTTTAATCCTTATGATGCTCAGATAAATCCATATGGTCTTGCCGATTGGTATAGATTTCTCAATTTAGGGTATCATATACCAGTTGTTGGTGGATCGGATAAGATGTCAGCTGGCTCACTATTGGGCGGCATCCGCACATACACTAACATTGGAAAAAAACAGCTTAGCTATGAAAATTGGATGTCAGCGGTGAAATCAGGAAACACTTTTGTTACTGTCGGCCCGTTAGCAGAGTTACTCGTTGAAGGTTTATCGTCTGGAAGCCAGCTAAAACTACCTGAAACCGGCGGCACGGTTAATATTTCATGGAAGGTTGAATCAGTTAGTGTTCCAATTGATCGAGTTGAGATCGTGATTGGAGGCCTTACGGCAGAAAAGATAAATGTTGATCAGAATTTATCGGCATTTGGGTCTATTGATATACCTATTAATGAGTCGTGTTGGATCGCACTGCGCGTCCGTGGTAGCTATTATGGTAAACACGGAGAGATAGCAGCTCATACAAGTGCAGTACAAATAATAGTCGGCGAAAAGCCGATTCTCTCACAGGCCGATGGAATCGCTGTACTAGAGCAGATTGAGGGGGCTATTGCTTATGTTGATACTATCGCACCACGCCCTGATGCTCTTCGTTTCAAACAGCTACGTGCAACTCTGGAGACTGCTCATAACCGTTTGCATCAAAAAATGCATCGAAGTGGAATATACCATCGTCATACTCCACTACACGATTCTTCACATTCCAATGAGCATTAGAGTTATGCTTCGGTACAGAGATACGTAATACTCCGAAATAAACACGAAGAATTATAGATTCATGATTTTGTATTAGAGTGTGATGGTTAGAAAATGATAATTCAAAGCTGATTCGTGGCACTGAGATGTCAAGGAATGTTAAGCAAATTATTTTTAATAGTACCGTTGCCATTACTAAGTTTATATTTTTGTTTTATTATGATCCGGCAGCCGATTTCACAGATAGAATAGGGGTAAAATTAAATTTAAGAGTATTTACAATTCTGGAACTATCAATACGGTTTCAGCCTTGAACGAAGATGAAGCGGATACAGCAAAGCGGTTTGGGGGAAGATACTGTGAGCGGAGCGATACACAGTCTTAAAAACGGCAATCATATTTACAGTGTACTACCGCACCTCTATATCTTTCAGGACACGTGTAATGTTTACATCATCGTGTGCCATCATGACGCACTGTTGATAGATTTCGGTAGCGGAGTGGTTCTCGATCATCTCGAGAGCCTCGGTATAAAGGCCGTTAGCGCGATACTTCATACCCATCACCACAGGGATCAATGCCAGGGGGACCACAGGGCGGTCGAGCTCGGTATCCCGGTATTCGTTCCGGAGCACGAGAGGCGGCTCTTCGATCAGGCGGAGTTTTTCTGGGCGACGAGGAAGCTGTGGGACATGTACGATGTTCGCAATACGCTGTTCTCCCTCACCCGGAACGTCAGGATAAGCGGCGTGCTGCGGGATTTTCAGCAGTGGCGATGGAGGGAGTACGAGTTCTTCTTTTTTCCCACTCCGGGCCATACACTCGGATCGATATCGATTTTCGTTACAATAGACAATACGAATGTGGCTTTTACCGGAGATCTTCTGTATTCCCCGGGCAAGATCCTCACACTCTACGATCTACAGTACAGCTATAGCGAAACCGACGGCCTGGAGGCAGAGATACTCTCTTTGAAGAACATGGAACGGCGGGACCCGCAGATTTTATGCCCGTCGCACGGGCGGCCCATGGAAGAAGGCACATTGGCGCTTGAACTGACCAGGCGAAACCTTACCGAATACTACAAGCTGAGAAACAAGGGTTTGCAGCCTGTAAGTGAACGTCCTTTTACGAGGATAACAGACCACCTGCTTGCCGCAGAGTTCGCATGCGCCTGTTTCTATGTCATCCTCTCGGAAGGCGGCCACGCGCTGCTTGTAGACTACGGCGTACCGTGCATTGAGCTTCTCAGCCCGGTTCAGCCGCATTTCGAAGAAGGAGAAACGGTCCGTTTTATCGAGCATTCTCTGGATCGATTAGAGAACGAATACGGTGTACGGCATATTGACGTAGTGATTCCGACTCATTATCATGATGACCATGTCGCAGGTATACCGTATCTGCAGTCGCAGTTTGGCACGGAATGCTGGGCCTGGGAGGGTCTTCGACATCTGCTCGAATCACCGGGGGAGGAGCAGATCGGCTGCGTCATGCCGTATCCGATGCGGATCGATCGCACTTTCCGCGACGGGGAAACGCTCCACTGGAGAGAATACGAGCTCATCGCGCACCATACTCCCGGGCACACGGAGTACGCGGTATCGTTTTTTACGACGATAGACGGCAAACGTGTCGGTTTCACCGGAGACAACATCTTTGTCACACTGTACCGGACTCCAAGTGTTATCTACCGTAACCGGATGAAGAAAGATTCACACCGTAAGGCGTTTCAGATTTATGCACGGTATCATCCTGAAATACTATGCGGCGGTCATGAAATGACGCGCGACGTGTCTCCCGATCTGTACGAAACCATGCTATCCAAGGCGAACGCGTTGACCGGTTGTTACAAGAACTTGCTTCCCGGGGAGACGAACCTGGGACTCGATCCTTTCTGGGCGCAGCTGTGCCCGTACCAGACCGATGCCGCACCCGGTGATACGTTCGACCTTCGGGTACGGCTGCATAATTACTCGGACAAACCCGTTCAAGCCGAAGCACGTCTGGTACTTCCGGATTCTTGGGCATATGAGCCCGAATCGATCGACCTGCGTATTCCCGCCGATGCAGATGCGGAAAAGAGTGTTACAGTGACTATTCCGAAAAAATACAGCTTCAGGCTGCCGAAGGTGGCGATCGCAATGGACATCACATATGATGGTACGCATATTGGACAGGCGGCGGAGGCGGTCATAATACAGAGAGACTACTCGGTAAGGAATATGAGTCTACTTCCGGAACCTAACAACTGAATAATTATGATCGAAGGAGATGGAAAGAATGACTGAAATGACATCGAGAGAGCGGGTAATCGCGGCGCTTAATCATCAGGAACCCGACCGTGTCCCGCTCGATATCGGAGGCGGATTGAGCACAACCCTCGTGAGTGAGGGATACGAGAACCTGAAGAAATACTTCGGGGTTGAGTCCGGGACGAAGATGCTGAGCAAGATATATCGCATGGCGCGCCTCGATGAGGAGGTAATGGTGAAGCTGGGGACGGATGTTCGGCCCCTGATGCCGGGTCCCCCTGCGAACTGGACGCCCAAACCCTCGGAGCCGGGCTCTTTTATAGATATCTGGGGTGTGAAGTTTAAGGCAGTCTACTATTCAGAGACCGCCTTCTACTACGAGGTGGATGAACCCCCTTTGAGAGAAGCGGACGTGAACGACCTCGAAAGCTATCCGTGGCCTGATCCGTTTGATCCTGGTTACACTTCGGGTCTCAAGGATAAGGTAAAGGTCCTTTATAATGGTACGGATTATGCGATAATGGCTGACAGCGGGTTCAAGGTGCTCTGGGAGGAGGCGTACCAGCTTCGCGGGTTCGAGCAGCTATTAACCGATCTAATAACGAATCCGGGATTCGTCACCGCGCTGCTAGAACGAATACTGGAAATTAACATTAAGGCGACTGGTCGTTTTCTCGATATTGTCGGACCCTATATCCAGGTCTTTCGCACCGCGGATGACATGGCCACTCAGGATAGTCTTCTCATGTCGCCTGAGACGTACAGAACGATTATTAAGCCCATATACAAGAAATGGTACGATTTTATCAGGACCAAAACTGATGCAAAGATTTTTTATCACAGCGACGGGAACGTCGTCGCACTCCTCGATGACTTCATCGAAAACGGAGTTGACGTACTCAATCCTGTGCAGGTTTCGGCCATAGGAGATGTCGATGCCCTCAAGAAAGACTTCGGTGACAGGCTCGCGTTCTGGGGAGGTATAGATACGCAGAAGGTAATGCCGTATGGGACACCGGAAGAGGTCGGAAATGAGGTGAAACTGCGGATGCTCGAGCTTGGACAGAAGGGCGGCTACGTGCTCTCCTCAGTCCACGCGATCCAGCCGGATGTACCGCCTGAGAATATCGTTGCCATGGCGGAAGCGTGCAGGAAATTTGGCAGGTACCCGTTGGATTCCTAGCAGAAAAAAAATGATTTCGGAGGATGAATGAGAATCAAGGAAGCGGCGTTCTTGCGAGAGGTTCCGGTGTTTAGCGGACAAAGCGGCATCGAGGATATGCTACGCGCTGAAGAAAAAAGAAGGGATAGGACGGTCGTGGTGCTCGATGACGATCCTACCGGTATTCAGACGGTACACGATGTTTATGTATATACCGACTGGTCGCTTGAGTCCCTCATCGAGGCATTTTCAGAAGTACAATGTTTCTTTATTCATACCAATACAAGAGCGCTGTCGGAAGACGAAGCGGCGGAAATAAATCGCACTGTAATGAAGAATTGTATCCTTGCGTCCCGAAAAACCGGCAGGGATTTTACGGTAATAAGCAGGAGCGATTCGACGCTTCGGGGGCACTACCCCCTCGAGACATCGGTACTCAGGGCGGTGTATGAAGCGGGGATGAAACAAAAAGTCCACGGAGAGGTGCTTATACCCTGTTTTTTCGAAGGAGGAAGGTACACCTTTGGAGATACCCACTATGTGAGGGAAAACAGCGAATTCATACCGGTGAGTGAAACCGAATATGCGGGGGATACCGTGTTCGGCTTTAAAAGCTCGAACCTCAGGGAGTATGTCGAAGAAAAGACGAACGGACGGTGGAAATCGGGGGATGTTGTATCTATGCCGCTCGAGCTCATGAGAAGGGGGGATACCGAAGAGATTCTTCATATTCTCATGTCGGTAAAACGGTTTTGCAAGGTCGTCGTAAACGCGATGAGCTATGACGACCTGCGGGTCTTCCTCGTCGCGCTTTTCGAAGCGGAACGCAATGGAAAGAGATTTATTTACAGGACTGCGGCCTCTTTCGTGAAGGCATATTGCATGATCAAGGATCGGGAACTTCTCCGTGCGGTCGACATATACGGTGCGGACAGCGGTGTTAAGAAGGTATTGACGGTAGTTGGTTCCCATATTAAAAAGTCTACCGATCAGCTTGCCAACCTGCTTCGGATGGACAGCGTGCGCGGGATCGAGGTCGATGTCGAACGAGTGCTCAAGGACAAATCGCTGAGACAAAAGGAGATAAAAAAAACAAGCAAGGCGGTAGAGATTGCATTCGAGTCATACATCAACCCCGTGCTCTATACATCACGGAAACTGGTCCGGGTGTTCAGCACGGACGGTAATCTATTGATCGCAAGAACCATATCGAGAGCGCTAGTAGAGATAGTAAAAAATACAGGAAAAAAGGCCTCATGTATCATTGCAAAAGGAGGCATAACGGCGAGCGACATACTCGTGAATGGTCTGGGAGTGAAAAGGGCGAAAGTGGCTGGACAGGTGTTCCCCGGAGTCCCGCTTCTATACGTATCGAATGTTGAAGGTTGGAACTCAATTGCTTTTATCATCTATCCGGGGAATGTGGGAGATCAGGGTGCACTTGTAGAGGTCTATAAAACAGTAGCATAATATATGAAAAGAGGGTTCACCAATGGATGAAAATCTGTTTCCAAAAATAGGTACACCAAACCTCAAGAACCGCGTGTACGAACTGCTGCTCGATCTTATTATAAGCGGTAAGCTGAAAATCGGTGAGATGCTCCCGTCGGAGCGAAACCTCGCCGAGGAACTCGGTGTCAGCAGAACAGTTCTCAGAGAAGCGATAAATTCGCTTGAAACAAGGGGGTTGCTTACTGTTACCCATGGTAAGGGGATACGGATCAACCCGATAGACAGCAGCGACATATCCCACGCATTTATGCTCTATCTCCGACGGCAGAACCAGGAAGTCCCGCTTTTAGACCTGATCGATTTCAGGAATATACTCGAACCGGAGATTGCAAAACGTGCCGCTATCAACTCTACTAAAAGCAATCTCAAGCCGCTTGAAGATATTATCAAACGAATGCAGAAGGCGGTCAATGATATAGACCAGTTCAATAAAATCGACCTCGAATACCACCTTGAGCTTGCAAAGTTGACCGGCAATATCTTCCTTACTACCATAATGGAAGAGCTCATTATTCCCCTTCGGGAGAGTCTGTTCAGAACAGGGGGTGCCGATTTAATGGAGGTGTTCAGGGAGCACTACAAGGTTTTTGAACAGGTCAGGGAGAAATCTCCCGATGGAGCGGCGGAAGCGATGACACACAGCTTGAAACGGTCACAAGAGCTTCTGGAAAAGTATCAAAAAAAATAGTAGCAGGGATAGGAGTGTCGGCGCTCTACGGCGGTGAGGCGCAATTTTATGTTGACTCCTTCTCGAAGCCGGTGTAAATTATAATAATGGTATGACCACTGACTTCATATAACAAGCAGAAGAAATCGCGGATAAGATCTGTTCACCTTTCCTTAAAGGGAGGATGCATATGAAATTCATAGAAGGACTTGAAGATCCTGAAGGTCCGGTGGTCATGGACGATGGAAGTTTCCTTCTCGTTGAGATGGCGTCCGACAAGGGCTGTACCACCCATATCAGCAGGGATGGAAAACAGAGGAGAGTTATTGCAAAGACAGGCAGACCAAACGGTCTTGCAGTAGACAGGGAAGGATTCATCTGGGTTGCCGAATCTCTCAACCCGTCTCTTATTAAGCTCTCGATGGATGGTGAAGTGGAAGTTGTAAAAACGGAATGCAACGGCGAAAAGTTCATCTTTCCGAATGACCTCGCGTTCGGACCGGATGGCAGGCTCTATCTGACGGATTCTGGTTTCTTCGTCGAGGATTTTTTAATCGACGGTAAGGTACGGCAGGACTTCAGAGACCTCTCGTATGACGGACGGGTTTATGTTATAGACACGAAGACCGGGGAGATCGAGAGGATTGACAATAGTATCAAGTTTACAAACGGCATCGCCTTCGGGTCTGAGGGTGATCTTTATGTAAACGAGACGATAACGGGAATGGTGTATCGGTATCGAAACAAAGACGGGAAGATTACCGGCGACAGGGAAGCATTCGGAAACGTACTCATACAGGAGGAGTATTCCGAGATCAAGGGACCGGATGGCATGAAATTCGGGGCAGACGGGAATCTTTATGTGACAGTATACGGCCAGGGAGACGTAACGGTACTGGGACGGGACGGAAAAGTCGTGAAGCGGATCAGGACAGAGGGAAGTAAACCTACAAACTGCGTGTTCGGTCTCCCTGGTGATAATACACTGTACGTGACGGAGGTGGAGTTCGGCACGTTGGAGGCGATCGACGTGGGAACAGAGGGTCTTGCACTCCATATGTAATCATAAAACATAGGCAAGTAAACTTTCAATCGTAAAAGGCCAAACCGATCGGGCTCGTTGATAAATATTTTTCCGTTGCAACTGCACAGGCGAACCCATTCTGACGGTCGGAAGAACACATGCCTAATGGTTTTTACCTGTTGAATGTATACCTGCGGCATGTATACCTGCGGCATATAATAACAGGTAATTGTAACGTAATAAGTCAGTTGAGCATAAAAATTCTGGTACCTGTGCCCTTGGTACAAAAGGAAAAGATATCGCTTTGCTAGACCAGAATTCTAATGGATAAAACCACAATATCGGAGGAACTTTTATGGCGGAAAACACAATAGGCTTTATAGGATTGGGCATCATGGGAAAACCGATGTCGAAGCATCTTCTTGACGCCGGCTATTCGCTCATCGTTCATGACATCAATAGAGACGCAGTGAAGGAAATTATTGCAGCGGGCGCGGCGGAAGCTTCCAGCCCTAGGGAAGTGGCTCAAAAGAGTGACATTCTCATAACAATGCTTCCCGACTCTCCGGATGTCGAGAGCGTAGCACTTGGAAAAGACGGACTCATCGAGGGAGTAAAATCCGGCATGCTCTATGCGGATATGAGCACGATAGCACCGACTGTTGCGGTGAAGGTGGCCAAAGAACTTGGAAAGAAGAGCATTCGCTGTCTTGACGCGCCGGTGAGCGGAGGCCAGGTTGGTGCTGAAAAGGCAATACTGTCGATTATGGTCGGAGGCGCCGAAGACGATTTTAATGCCTTCATGCCGATATTCGAGAAGCTCGGAAAGACGATCACGCTCTGTGGGAACAACGGTGCCGGACAGATCGTCAAGGCGTGCAACCAGATACAGGTTGCCATGAACTTCGTTGGAATGGCGGAGGCCCTTGTGTTGGGTGCAAAGGCGGGAGTGGACCCCGCTATTATAATAAAGGTGCTGAGCGGCGGGTACGCGCAGACGAGGGTAATGGATGTACGCGGTGAGAAAGTGGTAAACGGGGATTTCGAGCCCGGGTTCAAGAGCAAGTTTCATTACAAGGATCTGAATATTATCATGAAAACGGCGCTCGATTACAACGTGCCACTTCCTGCAACCAGTATCGTTCACGAGCTCTATACGACGATGATAGCGAAGAACAGGGGCGATTACGATCATTCGGGAGTGGTGACCGTAATTGAAGATCTCGCTGGTATCAAGGCACGGACAAAAGGCGGCAAGTAAGGGGGAGGTGTGTTATGTCTGTAAGCGTACAGTTTTTCGGAGTTGCGGGGTACAAGATAATAACATCGGGCGGGGTGCATGTACTGATCGATCCATTTCTCGATGAGAATCCATACTCACCGGTGAAATCGGATGACCTCGAGCGGGTAGATCTCCTGCTTATAACACACAATGCATTCGATCACTTCGGAGATGCCCCGAAAGTCGTAAAGAAGTACGGCTGCAGGGTGGTCTGCGCGGTGGACGTGCTGCATCATCTCGTTCAATACCACGGGATAGACCCGTCGCTGATCCTACCGACGATATGGGGGATGTCGATGGAATCGAACGGAATCCTCATCCACCCGGTAGAGAGCCATCACTGGTCGTTTACGAGGAAGCAGGATGGTTCGCTGCTTTCGGGTCCTGCAATGGGGTTTATCGTGGAGGCGGGTGAAGACGTGAGAATCTACCATCCCGGTGATTCGGCGTCTTTTTCCGACATGAAACTCATCGGAGAAACATACAGGCCGAATTATGGGCTCATGCATGTGACGCTGCCGGAGGGAGAAGGGGTATCTCTTCCGCACCAGGAGTGCTACAAAACCGGTGAGCTCACGCCCGAACAGGCGCTTCTAGCGAGCGAGTGGCTGGACCTTAAAACGGTCATCGTAAGCCACTACGTCGATCCGGAGTGTGAGGACGTAAGAGATTTCGTCGCACTCGTAGAAGAACGCAGAAAGAAAAAGGCCTATGCACCGGAGTTGAAGGTGATGGCACCCGGCGAAGTATACAACATCAAAGGATAATAATGACGAAAGGAAGGACATACAATGCCAGTAGAGATACCTAAAAAGGTTCTTGAAGAGTTCGGCTGTTATACGCCGTATGAGAAGCCCGAGAACATATCGGACAAGAAACAGCTCGAGATGTACTACCAGATAAACCTCATCAGGGAGTTCGATACCAAGGTGAGGGATCTGTGGATGGAGAACAGGATATACGGGCTCGCACATGCATATATAGGGTCGGAGGCGATTGCAGTCGGTGCCTGTTCTGCGCTGAAACCGGATGACTGTATTACAAGTACACACAGGGGACATGGCCATACGATAGCCAAGGGTGGTGACGTTAAGATTATGATGGCTGAACTCTTCGGTAAATACGAGGGGTACAACCACGGCAAAGGCGGATCGATGCATATCGCAGACGTGGAGCATGGAATGCTCGGCGCCACGGGGATAGTCGGGAGCGGGATGCCGCTCGCAGTCGGCGCTGCCATGGCCTCGGACCGACTCGGGAAGGGATTCGTGTCCGTGTGTTTTCATGGTGACGGCGGAAGCAACCAGGGAGTCTGGCATGAATCGATAAACATGGCAGCTGCGTGGAAACTCCCCGTTATATTCATCTGTGAAAACAACCAGTATGCAATCGGAACCTCGATCAAGTCCGTTTCGGGTCAACCGGAGATACACAAGCGTGCGGCGGCCTACAATATTCCCGGAGTACTGGTCGACGGATTCAACTGTTTTGTAGTGTATAAAGCGGTGCAGGAAGCTTCGGAACGGGCAAGAAAAGGTGAGGGTCCGTCCCTCATTGAGGCGCGGACGATGCGGTTTCTTGGACATTTCGTCGCAGACGACCAGTGGTACCGGGACCTCAAGGCGGTGGAACCGTGGTGGAACCTGGAACCGATACGGCGGATGCGGATGTATCTCCTTAACAACAAGATTACTGATAAGGCCGGGGTAAAAGAGCTCGAAGACAAGGCGGTAAGTGATGTCGCTGAAGCGATCAAGTATGCAGAGGAGGAGTGTACCGAACCGCCTGCAAACAGGCTGTACACGGACATCTACGCGAACAACGAGGTAATAAAGTAGTATTTCAAAAGAGAAGATGACATAACTATATAGTGCTGATTAAGAGTATATAATTCTAATCAAGAGATTGAAATAATTCGGTACGACGGTACCGGTTTCTAGGGGGTATCAGAGTGAATGAGATAACCGGAAGACAGGCGTTGAACGATGCCATGAAAGAAGAGATGCTGCGGGATGAGACCGTTATCCTTATGGGATGCGATGTTGCCGTAAGAGGAAACCCCTTTGGAGTTACAAGGGGCCTTTGTCAGCAGTTCGGTGAGAAGAGGGTAATCGATACACCCATATCAGAGGCTGGTTTTACAGGGATTGGTATCGGTGCCGCAGGCATGGGACTCCGTCCAATAGTAGAGATACTGTACTCTGACTGGATAACACTTCCCATGGATCAGATCGTTAATATTGCAGCGAAGATACGATACATGTTCGGCGGGAAGATCAATATGCCGCTCGTTATACGGGCGCCGTTCGGTTGCAGTGGCGGTGTCGCAGCACAGCATTCTCAGTCTCTGGAAGCGTGGTTCAATCACGTTCCGGGACTTAAGGTGGCAACACCGCTTTCACCATATGATGTCAAGGGAATGCTTAAGACTGCGGTGCGTGACGATAATCCCGTAATATTTTTCGAGCACAAAAAATCCTACACAATGAAGGGCGAGGTTCCGGATGAAGACTATACCGTACCGTTTGGAAAGGCGGCGGTACGACGGGAGGGGAGCGACGTTACGATCGTTACGTACTCCTACATGACGGTAAAGTCCATGAATGTTGCTGAAGAGCTTGCCGCGGAAGGGATCCAGTGCGAGGTGATCGAACTCCGGTCCCTTCTTCCTCTTGATTACGAAACGGTGATGAAATCGGTTGAAAAGACAAACCGGGTCGTTGTAGCACAGGAAGCGCATCTTCGCGGCGGCATGGCAAGTGACATTGTTGCGGAGATAGTCGACAGGGGATTTGATCTTCTCGATGCGCCGCCTGTCCGAGTGGGATCGCTCAATATACCTGTACCTTTCAACAGGACGCTTGAAAACATGGTGATCCCGGATGAAAACAAGATTATGAGTGCGGTAAAGAGAGTTCTCGAAGCGTAAGGAGACGCAGGTACCATGCCAATCATATTAACGTTGCCGAAAATAGGCGTCAACATGACCGAGGCCACGATCATACAGTGGCTTGTAAATGAAGGAGATTACGTCGAAGAAGGCCAGATGATTCTCGAGGCTGAGACTGACAAAGCATCGCAGGATATTCCCACAACCAGGTCGGGTGTCCTGGCAATGATAGTCGCCCAGCCGGGAAAAACGGTACAGACCCAGGAACCAATTGCCGTGCTCACCGAAAAGGACGAGACGTTGCCAGAGGATTTTTTTGTAGAAACCGGAGTGTCCGAAAAAAAGATGGACGTGCCTGCTCCTGCTCAACAGGGGCACGAGATTGAGATGAAGAAAGCTATTTCGTTGACCGATTCGAGGATACGGATATCTCCTGTTGCGAAGAAGCTCGCAAAAGAACTCGATATCGACGTTAACCTGATAACTCCTTCCAAACCGGGTGGGAGGATCGATAAGGCAGACGTGCTCGAATATGCCCGGGGTGCAGAAGCTGCAGGCGAGGAAGTCATTCGCGAAGCTGTCACGGAACAGGATGCAAACCTCATACCACTTGCTGGAATCAGAAAGACGATCGCCTCCAGGATGTCGGAAAGCGTACATACCACAGCCAGTGCGGCCATTATCATGAAGGCCGATGTGAGTCGGCTTATCGAATGGAGAAATGGTTTCAAGGAGGGTGGGAAAAAGGTGAGCTATAACGACCTCATCGTTCATCTAGTGGCAAAGGCGCTGCGGGAGTTTCCGCAGATGAACTCTAGAATCGAAGGGGAACACATAAGATTAATGAAGGAAGTAAACATCGGAGTCGCCGTAGATTCTGAACGCGGTCTGCTGGTTCCTGTTATCCGGGATGCGGACAGAAAAGACGTGCTGACGATAGCCGATGAATCGAGGGCAAAGGTCGAGAGAGCGAAGGCTGGCAGAAGCACGAGGGAGGATATATCGAATGGTACCTTTACTGTGACGAACCTCGGTATGTTCGACGTAGAAAGTTTTGTACCGATAATCAACCCACCGCAGTGTGCGATCCTTGCAGTGGGATCAATTGTGAGAGAGCCATCGGTTGTTGACGATAACGATAGTGTCTCAGTGCGTCCCGTTATGCGGTTGAGTCTCGTGTGGGACCATAGAATCGTAGACGGTGCACCTGCGGCGCAGTTTCTACAACGCATAAAACAGCTGATCGAGCAGGGAGAGACCAATTAAAGGGGAGGTCCAGTCGTGGAGAATAATCTAAGCAGGCTTTCCAGTCTCGATGGGAAAGCGGCTCTTATTACCGGAGCAGGATCGGGGCTTGGAAGGGCGATCGCAGAGGGGTATGCGCAGGTCGGTGCAAAGATCGCATGTGTGGATATCTCGGCGCAAGACTCCGAGTTGGTTGCAGGAGGGATCGAGAAGCGTGGGGGAAACGCCGTTTCGGCCGAATGCGACGTGTCTCAGGCGGAGGACGTACGAAAGGCAGTCGAAACGTCTCTGAAGATGTTTGGCTCGATAGACATCCTCGTCAACAATGCCGGAATCGGAATTCGGTCGAACGCTGAGAACATGACGGACGAGATGTGGGACAGGGTTCTCGATATCAACCTGAAGGGGACGTTTCTTTTCTGTCGAGAGGTCGGAAGACATATGATAGAAAGAGGAAAGGGTGGCAGGATCATCAACATGGCCTCTATCGGCGGTCTCGTCGGTGTGGAAACGGGAAATGCGAACTACTGCGCGAGCAAGGGCGGTATCATCGCGATGACTAGAACGCTCGCTATAGAATGGGCGAAGCACAATATTCTGGTCAACGCCATTGCCCCCAGCCATACGCGTACACCGCTTATAGAGAAACTCATGGAACAGAAACCCGAGGTGAAGCAGTACTTCCTCAATAATATACCGCTTGGGAGGCTGGCTGAGCCTATAGACATCGTCGGACCGGCGATATTTCTGGCTTCAGAGGCTGCTTCGTTTATTACAGGGCACACACTTATCGTAGATGGAGGACACACTGCCAGGTAGTCGCTGGCCCATCTTTAATGATGCAGTTTTAATTCCTGGCCGGACTCAGGATAAGGGATAAGTAATAGAGGCGTTAAACGTTTTCAAAACTATCGTCCGAAACATCGACTATCTGCTGAATTATCAGGGTAATGAAAAAGGAGGTATAAAATTATGGCGTTGCGGTTGAGCTCGGATGAAGCGCTTGAAATTGCGCAGAGAATGGAACAGAATGGTTCGCGTTTCTACAGGCGGGCGGCGGAGTTTAAAGAGCTCGAAAAAGAAAAAGAAGTCCTGCTGAAACTCGCTAAGATGGAAGACGATCATGAAAAGTATTTTAGAACGATGCAGGACGGGCTCCCGGACGAGGAACGGTCGAAAAAGGCGCTCGACCCGTTCGGGGAAATGCTGACGTACCTAGAAGCAATGGCAGATATGAGTGGTGGGGAGGGAAGCCTGCAAGCGATCGAGTCCCTGTCCGGGAACGAATCTTTACCACAGATACTCAACATAGCGATAACGCTTGAGAAGGAATCGATCCTCTATTACATAGGGCTGAAGGACATAGTGCCTTCTGAAAGTGCGAAACGGAAGATCGACGAAATCATCAGCGAGGAAAAAAACCACATAGTAACGCTGAAGAAAGAACTGGACTCATTATAATTCAATGTAAAGGTTGACAGGGTAATGGAGATCATAGCACGTCGCGAGCTGCAGGAACACAGGTTGCCTGGTCGGATCATACAGAAGGCGGTTGGAAAGGACGCCCGAAGCAGAAGCAGCAGGATGACGATGGGATTCGGGCGCTATTCGAAGGAGAACGGCCCGATGGAAGCTCACCAGCACGCGGAGGAGATCTGCTATGTTGTAGGCTGCTGTAATGCCTGGGTAAGATTTGGCGTTGCAAAGGATGAACTTGACCAAAAGACCGATCTCGAACCCGAAATGACCCTACACATACCAGAGCTCGAGTGGCACGTGTTCGAATACGCTGAGGACGGGTTTCTTGACATCATTTTCTTCTACGGTCAGGTGGATCATATTAGGCCTGAAGAAATCTCGAACGATAGCGGGTAAATACCCTTCCTGAATTTTTATGCTCAACTGGCTTCTTACGTTATAATTATCTATATTATATGCTGCACAGGTATACATTCTACAGGTAAAAACCATTAGGCATGTGTTCTTCCGACCGTCAGAATGGGTTCGCCTGTGCAGTTGCAACAAAAAAATATTTATCAACGAGCCCGATCGGTTTGAGCTTTTACGATTGAAAGTTTACTTGCCTAGTATTTTAACCGGTTAAGGTTTCGTAATACTCTTGTACCGTCTCTGGATACGAGTGTGCTATGAATAAGATCCAAGGCGGTTTGCTACCAAATCAAGAAGTTTGAACCGGCGGCATTATTCGGCCACTCTTCATCCGAATACTTTATAATTATATGGACTCATCCCAATGACCGGCAGACCAGTGAAAACCGTTATCGTCATCGGCGACCTGAACCTGGATATTATTTTTTCGCACATCGATGGGCAGCCGGCATTCGGAAAGGAGATCGGTTCAGGGAACTTTGTTATGAAACCAGGCGGGTCTGCTGCGAACGTGGCGATACTGCTTGCATTGAACGGGTGTCCCGTCCGATTCTACAGCAGGGTGGGGAGGGATTTTGCAGGGGAGTTTGTGGTAAAAAGCCTCGAGGAATACGGGGTCGTAACCGATACAGTTGTCTTTTCCGATACTGATGCCACTGGCGCGACTGTTTCGCTTACCTATCCGAATGACAGAATGTTCATTACCTTTCCAGGGACGATTTCATCAACCGGCCTGAATGACCTGAAGAAGCCGGCTTTTTCTAAAAACTGCCACCTGCACCTTGCATCCGCCTTTCTGCAGACGGGACTACGACCGTATTTCGGCGATTTCCTGAAAAGGGCAAGAGAGCAGGGGATGACCACCTCCCTCGACCCCGGGGGTGATGTTACGGGGAAATGGAACATAAGTGATATGGAAGACTTTTTCCCGGATATCGACTTTTTTTTGCCGAACAGGGAAGAGCTGCTTGGTATAACGAAAAAAAGCGATGTGAAAGATGCGCTTGATTCTTTTTCGGATAAAATACAGACTGTTATCGTAAAGGACGGTGCTGACGGTGCTTTTGTGCGGTACAGGGGAAAGATCTCACACTACTCTGCGCTCCCAGCCGACGTCGTCGATACGACATGCGCGGGGGACAGTTTCGATGCAGGCTTTTTATTCGGCATGAGCAGGGGGATGCCGATTCCCGATTCGGTTCGGCACGGCAACAGGTATGGGGCTGCTGCAGTTTCGACCGTGGGACTGCCCATTCAGAGGATGGAAGATATCTGAGCCGACATGATAATTTCAATCAATTTTATAATACGTACTATGGAGAAAAGAGAGGACACATGGCGCAAACAGACAAAAGACGGGGCGTAAACACCTTTTCCGAGATACAAACACAGGCGGAATCCTGGGAAGGGGTGTTTAAAAGACTGGACAGGCAGACTGTGGAATTACAGGAAGCCTGTGCCGGTAAGGATGAGGTTATCTTCACGGGGTGTGGTTCTGCATTCAACGTTTCATATGCGGTTGCCCCCTTTTTTCAGAAACATACAGGGAAAACCTGCCGGGTGGTACATGCATCCGACCTGATGACGAACCCTGATTCGTTTATAAACGGCAAGAAGAAAACTCTTGTTATCGGGTATTCACGATCCGGCAATACAACGGAGAGTGTCAGGGCTCTTGAAACGGCAAAGAAAACGGGGGCAACGACGATTGCCGTTGTGTGTTTTTCAGAAAGCAAAATGGCTGTTAAAGCCCACCGTGCGATTGTCCTGGAGGAGGCTTTTGAAAAAAGCGTTACGACCACACGCTCCCTCACATCAATGGTGCTTGCAGGTAACTATCTTGCGGGAATCTGCGAAGAAAAGGATGCCCTGTGCCGGGAGCTGAAGAAGCTTCCAGCACTCGCCCGGCAGAAGATGGACCAGTTTCACGAAATCGGAGAAAAAATCGGCAATGATCTGAACATAAGGAAGTTCGCATTCCTCGGGAACGGGAGCTACTACGGACTTGCGCGAGAGGCACAGCTGAAGGTGAAAGAGATGGTCCTTCTTCCGTCTGATTCCTATGTATCTCTCGATTTTCAGCACGGCCCCATGTCGAACGTAGACGAACATATGCTGGTAACGATACTGGTTCCTGATGCAGGCAGGAAATATGATATCGAGCTTTCAAAAAACATGAAAGCCATCGGCGGAAAGATTTTCGTGATATGTGATAGATCTTCCGGAGAATTTGACGAATATGCCGACTACATGCTTGAACTGAATACCGGTCTTGGAGACGGCATACGTAACATCCTCTACATGCCTGTTTTGCAGATTATGGCCTATTACCGGTCGCTCAAAGAGGGCTTTGATCCTGACAATCCTAAAAACCTCTACTACTACGTTTCTTTGAAAACCTGACAGAGTAATGAAAGCCCGGGTCCTGTTTGCAACGACGAGTTAATTATCTCTGTACCTTAGGCTCGTTCCATCGCGACGATCAGCTCATCAACCGGAATCTTCGCAAACGAGGAAGCATGGTCCGACATACCGTATGCTATGATGAGCTCACCGTTATGCATGATGGAACCGCATGAGTATACGACGTTCGGAACATAGCCTTCACGCTCCTGATCATTGGGTGTTAAAAGTGGTTCGTGCAGGCGTGCAATAACGTGTGCGGGATTTTCAAGGTCGAGGAGCATTACGCCTAGCGTGTAGGTACGCACCGGGCCGACTCCATGGGTGATGACGAGCCATCCCTTTTCCGTCTCGATTGGGGGACCTGCGACGCCTATCTTGATAAATTCCTCCGGAAGCTCGGGTCCGCGTATCAATTCGGCATTCTGCCAGAGATTAATGTTGTCGGAAAGCATTACATACATACTGTAACCGTCACATCGTGAAATCATTGCAAATTTTCCGTTTATTTTTCGTGGAAAGAGAGCGAGGTCTTTGTTCTGTGCGTATGAACCGTGAAGCGGCATTATCTTGAAATGATAGAAATCATTCGTCTCCATGAGCTTGGGGAGAATGGTGAACCCGTTGAATGCAGTGTATGTCGCATAGTATGTGATACTGCCGTCATCATCGATAAATTTCACAAACCGGGCATCTTCGATTCCGTTGCTTTCCGAGTAGGAAACGGGAAAAATCACCCGCTCGGAAATAGCCGTATCGAGGGAAAAGGTTATCTCATAATGCGAGCTTGCCAGCCAGTTAATCGCGTTTAGGACCTTTTCTTTGGACGGTGTGAGCTTGACGCTCTTTTTTGTCTCCTCCAGACTGGCCTGCAGCTCACCGTAGATAAACGTATCTTGCAGCCGATCCATAACAATACCGATAACATCTTTATGGATATGCATTTCATCGAGCTTTTCCAAAAAGGTTTTTTTATTGTAGACGTGTCTCTTCACCACTTCCGGCACATCCACATAGGGGCCCGACGGCAGAAACTCAATGTTGTTTTTCCTATCGATGACTGCATTCCGGAATACAATAGACGAAATATGCCCTTCTCCGGTTGCTCGGAAGCTGACTATAACCCGTTTATCTCCATTTTGCAGCCCGTTCTGATAGGGATCTTCTACAATCGAAGGATTGAAGAATGCCGCAGCTTCTATGGAATACTCCATTGTGAAGTAAGAACCAATGAGAAGCTTCTTGTTCTGACCCAATGATTTTTTGTCGACATCAATAGCATCGAGGTAATGTTGAACGTTGGAGAAATGTAATTCGAATATTCTACTTATATTCCTGTGCCGCTTCGCAAAGCTTCTCAAGACATCGTTCAGAATATTACCTGCAGCCTCGTCAGTGAGATCGATGATCTTTCTGATGATGGTCTTCACCCGGTCCTTTGTGCCGGGCATGAAGAAGCGGGCAATGACACGCTTTGAATCAGGATGAATTGTTGCCGGTATACGCGTAATTTCAACTGCCATTGTTTTGTCTAAAGCTGCTTCAAATAAAGTCAAATTATTATGAATAAGTTATTCATTTGTCAAGATATTTTTTTAGTAAATATGCAGCTCGCTTACAAGGATGTATTTACCTATGTACAATATCGGGATAGAGTGAGGCGGTATTAACAGTATATCAGGGAAAGAGCATATGTCTTATTTTTACTGGAGAACAATAGGGTATAGACAAGGGCATGTCAATCAAAGGTAACAGAACAAAAGAGGTATTACTAGGCAGCAGTGATGAATTTGAGGTAGTGTTTCAAATCAACAATCTTGTTGCACCAGAAATCTATTTCTTTTGGGGTATCGTATTCAAGATCCGGATATGTATCAGCGATAAAGAGCAGGTTCTCGATGATTGTATCAAAATCCGGTATGGCTTTCTCTCTGTTGATTTCCTCAAGCCTCTGCCATATCTCCATTGCGCATAGTTTCATACTGGCCTCCATAATAAAAGTATAGAACAGGAGTGAGCAGGAGTGCAAATTTATTGGTAATGCGTGAAATTATGTGGTATCCTACCTGGTAATGGGGGAGATTATGAAGAGGACAAGAGGCATCTTGCAGGCACTGTGTTTTATGGTCGTATCTGTATTTTTGTTTTTCAATCTCGCACAGTCTAAAACCGTAAAACAATCGATCAACAGGCAGGGGTACAATGAAATTATTGCAGAAGGAATAACACTGCAATGGAAAATATCTGATTCACTCCTTGAGGTTGTGCTCAGTGCCCCGACAAATGGATGGGTGGCTGTCGGTTTCGATCCAACGAGCCTCATGAAAGATGCCAACATAATCATCGGGTTTGTTAAAGATGGGACGCCTGTTGTACGTGATGATTTCGGCTCCTGGTATACTTCCCATGATGCGGATGAATCACAGGGCGGGAGTAATGATGTTGCTATCAGGAGTGGGAACGAATCCGGCAAAGAAACAGAGCTTGCTTTCGCTTTGCCGCTTGATTCGGGTGACCCCCATGACCGAACGCTTATTGAGGGTAAGATATATACAGTTATCCTTGCCTACGGAACGGTCGATGATTTCGCCACGAGGCATAAAAAAAGAACGCGTGTTGAAATAACGCTGTAATCCACACAACGCTTAGTTCATACCACACTGAATACAGTACCATGTATTCGGCGTTTTATTCCCTCTGTACTTTTTACAGTCCTGTTAAGTAGATTTTTTTTCAACCGATACTATAAAAAAAGTTGCAGAGGCCTGCCATGTTTGGGAAGAAAACCGTAATTGTACTGTTTACAGTGACACTGTTTGCTGTGGCGTTGTTAACATCTGCCCCTTTTGTTCTTGAAGCAGGGTCATTTGATCTGAATATTATAGATGTTCCAAAGGCGTATACGCCGTACAGAGGTGATATGAACTTTGGATTCTCCGTATATGACGGGGGGGGAATTTTTACAAGCGCTGTCCTCGGTGTGTCCGATTTCGTGTTCCTCGGCATCTATTTTGATATGGGGCGCTTTATAGGGAGTGATACGGTTGATCTGAGCCAGCCCGGGGTTATTGCCCGATTTCTCATAACAGACGGATCGAAGACGCTTCCGGCCATTGCCGTCGGGTATTCCTATTTTATGAGAGGAGAGCTGAGTAAAGTCGACGGTACTATTGTGAACGGTGCATATATCGTTGCCTCAAATAGTTACTATCTGTTCAGAAACGAGCAGAATCTGTCGTACGGACTGCGTTATCCCATAGTCCCTTTCAGTTACTCGAAACCGGAAAACCTCACCGTTTTCGTCGGGACCGATATCGAGCTAAGCCCGCAATTTTCTTTTAAGGGTGAAATTGAAGATATCCGCATTGCGCAGGGTAGATGGGACGAAGTCTGGTATAACTTCGGCGTTAACTTCAACATCGTGGATCTTGTCTCCATTGACCTGGAATTCAAATATTCACACTCAATAGACAGGCTTGTAAGGCATCTGACAATAGGGTACTTTACACAGTTTTAGAATGTTTTTTTCTCGCAATTACAGTATGTTAATCTGGAATAGCCCCAGAATAATGGAAATGAAGGTCAAAAACAGTGCACTTCTTCCCAGCCATCTGTGGAACATCCTGAAAAAAGGTTTACGCTCCCTTTGCCCTTTTAGTATTAATTGACCGATTATCGGTGTACAAATGAGGGCAATTACAGCAGCAGCGCCGAAATAGGAATGTATGATTCGTAAATGATTCACCGACGTTGAAAACAACAAATACTCTGCGGCAATAATACCAATAATACCAAGGATTACACCCCATATTTCAAGCGTTCTGTGTGTTTTCAGCCACCACCGTCTTTTTTTCAGGTACCTGGCGACGAGCATGGCCCATACCATCATAATAAACGAAATAGTCAGTGTAATGTTGTGTATAACAAGCAGCAACCCCGATCCCTTTTTACCAGCCTGACCTTCACCGAGCAAGCCGTAGCCTGATTTTTTATGGAACTTGGAAAAATCATCGGAGGAGCTGTAAGACCAGATTATTTTATTTCCTTTATCTGCATTTATCACCTTATCATATTCATCACCGGTATCTATACGACGTGAAAATTCAATTGTCGTGATGCCATTCTGTTCAGTCCCTGCGAATTCGAGTATGTCATTCGTGCCTCCAAGTTCCTTATCCGGAGGGTGTGGTCCGTATGGCCCGGTAGCATACGCATCAACAGTGTACGCGTTCCCGGTGTCATCTACCCAGCCGAAAATCATGTCGGCGCCTTCCATGATGGTACCCGGATCGATACCGATTGCAACCCAGCCGGTTGTTTCAGCGGATAACGCGAAATATGCGATTTCACCCTTCAGAATCCAAGAAAGTGTAAACATCCCGTTGTCGAATGTCCGGGTATTGGGGTATTCATTTTCGGCAATAGTCCCGTCAATTGTCTGGGGAAAAAGCTGTGTGGGAAATAAAATTATAAATACTGTTAAAAAAAGGACCAATGAGAATGTCTTCAAGAATATTCCTTTTAAATACCTTCTCGCGAAGTTACTTACAGATACTCGGTCACGAAATGACGTATGCCACTTCTAAGTAACTTCTCGCAAGCTACGATTTGATACTCGGTCCTGCCAGGGGTACATCCTGCCAGGGGTACATCCTACCAAGGATACATCCTGCCAAGGACATGCGTCCATTTAATTGAGCAAACAGTAATGTGTATTTTATAATAAAATGAAATAATATAATCTTATTTATCAAAATGAAAGAAAAAAAATGTTATATTGTCGAACCACCGAAGTTGTCTTATTTTAAAGAAATTTACCGAATAAAGAAATACTGATTGTACGATAATAGGAAGGTGAACGCTTTATTCCCGGTTTCAATGAGACCCAAAAAAAACGGTATAAAACAACGTACCGGCGTATAGATCTTTACTGAACTACCCATTGTCAATATTATGTAGTAATACAAAAAAGATTACAATCGGTTGTATTGAACACAGCTCGATTTTAGAAGGGATGAATTTGTCAAATCAGATTATTATGGAGAGAATTGAGAACGTATTTAAGAATATACAATCATCTCGAACGGTTGAAGCCGTGCTTATCTATAACCGTGACAGCCTGGATAAAAACTTCCTGTATATGACCGGCCTCGACACAGGTGTTTTTGAAAACTGCGGGCTTTTATGTGAGCAAAACGGCAAAATGTATATTTTCGCCACCACACTCGAAGAAGAGATATTGAAAAGCCTGGAAGAATATGTTGAAATGGTTATCTATAAAGATAAACATGAACGGGATGATAAACTTAAATCTACTTTATCCAACTACAAAACTATCGGGATATCGTTCGACTCTATCTCCCATTCGTTGTATCTTCATCTGAAAGAGCTTCTTGGCAATACGCAGCTAGTAGATATCGGCAATGCATTTCAAAACGCCAGGATGATAAAATCCAGGGATGAGATCGTAAAGATACAGAAGGCGTGTGATATTGCGAGTACCGTGGCGGATGATTTTCCAAACTACATCAAGCGGGGAGTTACAGAACTCGATCTGTGCCTCGAAATCGATTATCAGGTAAGAAGAAGGGGCGCACAGGCTGCTGCGTTTCAGACCATCGTTGCATTCGGCGCAAACGCAAGCAAACCGCATTACAGCGGTGCGAACGTCCCACTCAGGGAAGGGGATGTCGTTCTCATTGATTTCGGTGCTACATACAGTGGATATGTGTCTGATATCAGCAGGACATACCTCACAGGAAAACCGGGGGATGATGTGCTGAAGCTGTACAGCACCGTTTTGAAAGCTCAAGAAATCGCGCTTGGCATGATCGGGAACGGTGTACAGGTTGACAAAGTTGAAAAGGCAGTGCGCAGGTTTATAGACAATCACGAGAGTTTCAGGGGTAGATTTATTCACAGCCTCGGCCACAGTATAGGACTCGAGGTGCATGACAACAGTTATCCCCAGGAGGACTTTAAAAAGACCTTCGTAGAGAATATGGTGCTGACCGTCGAGCCTGGAATATATCTTCCCGGACTCGGAGGCGTGCGAATAGAGGACGACATCGTTGTCGAAAAAGAATCATGTCTTATATTAACAACTGCATCTAAAGAAGCCGTAATCTATGAAGTATAATATCAGAGAAAAATTATCCAATTATTTCGATCTTCTCACACTCTTTATTGAGCTCGATATTTTTATCTGGGTGCTCTTTGAGCTTAGCTTCCCCTACAGGTCCATTGATTATACGGTGGGTATTTTGCTGATCGCTATTATTCTGCTCGAGCTCCTTGTGCACTTCTTTCTCGATCCAAATCCGCGTGCGTATATTGTGCGATACTGGCGCCACTACATTATTGTCGCTATTCTTATATTCAGTTACAGTAGATTCAGGGGAGTCCCCACAGGGAACCGGTTTATTTTTCTCTATTCTCGAGGTTTCCTTGCGCTGGTGGAAGTGATCATCTTCGCAAAGTTTCTCATACAGTTGGAACGCCTGCGTGAAATATTCGGCTCTTTCAGGGTGAGCCCTGCGCAGCTCATTATTGTTAGTTTCGCTACCATAATTCTCTTCGGCTCTTTTTTGCTGTATCTTCCCTACTCACGGTCGCAGGGCACCGAATTGCGGTACATCGATGCCCTGTTTACATCGACTTCGGCAGTGTGCGTAACAGGACTTATTGTGGTGGATACAGGCACCGCTTTTTCCAGAATAGGCCAGATTTTTCTTATTATGCTTATTCAGGCAGGGGGGCTTGGTATAATGACGATAGCTGCCTTTATTCAGGTTTCGCTTGGGAGTCAGATGAGCCTGTATGGCAGGTTTTCCACCGCATCGCTCCTCGATCAGGGAGATTTGAAAAATCTCTACAGTATTATCAGGGCTATTGTCGTTACTACCTTTATTCTGGAGTTCGTCGGTGTGCTGATGTTTCTTCCGTACTTCATACGTCAAATACCGGGCAGCGCGGAAGCTCTGTTCTATGCGGTATTTCACTCTGTTTCAGCCTTCTGCAATGCGGGGTTTTCGCTGTACAGCGACAGTTTTATAAGAGCCGGCTCACAGGTTTGGCCGAATATCGTGCTGATCAGCCTCATTGTTTCCGGCGGGCTCGGATTCACCGTTTTGCGGAACCTGGGGAGAAGGATTGCAGGGGGGGGGAGAGAACGGCTCACCGTTCAAACAAGAATCGTGCTTATTACAACGATTTCACTCCTGCTCTTCGGTGCGGTTAATTTTTTCCTTTTTGAACGTGATCATATTTTATCAGGGATGCGTCCGCATGAAAAATTTTTTGCTTCCCTGTTCCAGTCTGTAACAGCACGGACAGCAGGCTTCAATACCGTCAATATTGCTGGGCTCAGGCCGATAACGATGTTTATGATGAGTATACTGATGTTTATCGGCGCCTCGCCGGGTTCTACCGGAGGGGGAATTAAAACAACCACCTTATTTATTTTGATACTTTCGATTATCACGATTCTTACGGACCAGAGATTCAATACAATATTCAGGCGCCGCATTCCGTTTCAGGTGGTGAACAGGGCCTTTGCGATACTCGTAGCGGCCATTGCACTCGTTATTTTCGGGACACTGCTTCTCGGTTTATCAGAGAAATTCACCTTCATTCAGATATATTTTGAAACAGTCTCCGCATTCGGAACGGTCGGCCTGTCGACAGGGATAACTCCGCATTTGAGTGATTTCGGTAAAATCGTAATTATGCTCCTGATGTTTGTCGGTAGAATAGGGCCGCTTACGATGGTTCTGGCCATCAGGAATCTTCAGCGAACAAAACTCGTGACATTTCCGGAAGAACGGGTTATGGTCGGATAAGAGAGGAGGGCGGTATGAAGCAGTTCGCGGTCTTCGGACTGGGGGTATTTGGTGTCTCTGTTGCAAGAAACCTCATGAAGGAAGGTATGGAGGTTATTGCAATCGATGACAATGAAAAAAATGTCGAATTAATTAAAAATGTCGTAACGGAGGCTGCTATACTCGACAGCACAAAAGAGGAAGCGCTTCGAGCGATCGATATCGGAAGGGTCGATTGCGCTATAGTATGCATTGGTGAAAACATGGAGTCGAGTATTCTGACCGCGCTGCTTCTTAAAAAGTTTGAAGTTCCAAAAATAGTGGCCCGCGCCAATTCAACACATCACCGGCAGATACTCTCACTTATCGGCGTCGATGAAATAGTGTCACCGGAGGAGGAAATGGGGCTGCGTCTCGCACGGCGACAGAGTTCGACGCACATTCTTCACCATCTCGACATATCCGAAGACCATACAATTGCTGAGGTCGTTGTAAGTGAAGCTTTTATCGGCAAGACGATTCGGGACCTCAATCTCAGGTCCAGATACGGTGTAAATATCGTGGGCATTAAAAAGAAAATTCCACAGGTTACCGAGCAGGGAGAGAATGTATTTGCTGAAAAATATATTGATTTTCCCAGCCCGGATGATGTCATTGAGGAAGAGGATGTTCTTGTTATGGTTGGAAGTGAGCGCGCGATCTCCGAAGTTGAACGATCGGTTGAAAGGGGAGTTTAATTCCGACGGTTGTGTAAAATAGAAGCGGTATCAAAAGGGTGGAGGTATAAACAATGCGATTGTCGTATACTGTTTTTATGAGAGCCTACAGTTTTTTTTCTATACTATTTTTTGTGTTCGGTGCTCTGGCGATTGTCGTGGGCGGTCCCGCACTTATTGTGAGTTATGCGTGGAAGGAACCGTCTATTCAGTCAGCGGTATCAGTGTTTCGCGTCATAGTCATTGTCGTGTTCGGAGCCGGTTTTGTAATAAGCTCTCTTACAATTATCGTTACGAGGCGAAGGGGATTTGTTGCATACAAAAGGATAATAGACCGGTTATCGAATACCAGGAGCACGCAGTTCAATCTCAATGTTACCTTTCCGGAACAGGATGAGTTCGGCGATCTCGGGAAATGGCTCAACAGATTTATAAGCCAGCTAAAAGATTTCGACCGCATCAAAGTCGAACGGCTCCGTGCCGCCCAGCAGAAGGTGGCGTTTCTCTCCGAGAGTATAGACAGGGGCCTTGTTATTATTAATACTGAAGACAAGATCAACTACGCTAATTCTCTCTTTGTCAAACAGTTCAATATAGGTGACAAGACGGTTCTTGGTTTACCGCTCAATAAGGTAATTGAAAATGAGGAAATCGAAAATTCCCTTCAGGAAATTCACGAGAAACCGAAAAATCAGGAGCTGGATGAAATCCGGGTTAAGGCCGGCACCGTGACCTACAAGACAAAGGTTACGATCGTTCCGATTATCAGCAGCGATGTTGCGTTAATGGAGACGATGATTATATTCGATCATATACAAAAGAAGGTGCTGCGAATTTAAATGCGGGGGCTTTTGCTGCTGAAGCAGTTTACAAGACGGCCTGCAGGCATTATCAAATAGTATTCACCTCAGTTCAGGGATTTTTTACAGGAGCCGGAAAGGTAATGAAACGGTATCTCCTATTGTTATTCATTTTCCTTTTTTTATTCGGCGGGGTTTTGTATGCACAGACTGAACGTATCGGGAGGGCGGAGGTTCAGGAGCTCGACTGGGGAGGACTCGAGAAGGGCTGGAAAAACATCTTTGAAATGAAGGATGTAGAAGAAAAAAGGGGCGAGCTGTCGAGGCTCGATGTAGTTCTGGCAGATTACAGTCCGGTGCCGGATGAAAATACCGACCTTCTACTCACTTTTGACCGAAGCACTATGCACACAGTGTACGACAGTTTCCCTCACTATACCATTGGGAAGGTAGATATATTTCTTTCTCAGAATTACAAGGAATCCATCAGAAAAGCGGCCGGGTTTCTTCGATACGGTAATGTAATTGAAATAAAGCCACGTGAAGGGAGTGTCTTTCGCTCGAACATCCCTTTAAAGAGTTTTACGATTGATTTTTATCTGTACCCCACATCATTAACAAGCGGCGGTTCCATCGTTGAGTGGTACGCTCCCACGGTTGCAACCGGGGGGAACCCCACGGGATTCAAAGTTTTTTTTCAAAATGGACGGTTGTACTGGCTCTTTGAAAATGTATTTTATGCTCGTGATAGCAAGGCCACCGATGGCGGCAAGGCTGCAGGTAGCGGAAAAGCAGTACGTGTTCTCGCAGGCGAGCTTGAAAAAACTCCTGTAAACGAGTGGCACCATCATGCCCTGCAGTACGATGCGAGTTCAGGCCTGCTTACCCTTTTATATGACGGCAGAGAGAGCAGCCTTACGTGGCTTACCGAGACCGGGAAAGAGGGGGGGACCCTTCTACAGGGTCGATTTTCCCGCTACCTGGCAGTCGCGCTTACTATAGGCAAACAATTTTTAGGATTTATCGATAACTTTCGTATATCAAGGGGCGCAGCAAAGTCATACAGCGGAAAATATATTAATGAAGGGCAGCTCATAAGCGATGTGCTGGACCTGGGGTATCGCGGCACGAAACTCGTCAAGTTCAGGTGGGACAGTACCGAAGAAAACGGTACTGCAGTGAGGTTTTTTTGCAGGATTTCAAATGATTATTTTCTGCCTACCGCTCAACCCGGTGAGCTGGAGTCAACTTTATTACCTGAAGCGCGCATACCGCAATGGAATCCAGTGAAAAACAACAGCGAATTTCCCGCCGCCAGTTTTCGCGGCCGTTACTTGCAGTGGAAGGCCGAATTATACGGTACGCGCGGTCTGTACAGTCCGTCACTTCATTCTCTTACCGTGTTTGTCGAATCGGACCCACCCCCGTCGCCTCCCATTCTTATCGAAGCCGAGCCACTGAACGGCGCTGTCAGGCTTCGCTGGGTGAAGAACAGGGAAAGCGATGTGAAGGGCTACATGGTCTACTACGGATATTCATCAAAAACATATTTTGGCAGAGGCGCTGATCTGGGCGATGCCCCGGTATTTGTCGGCAATACCAATACAGTTACATTAACCGGTCTGAAGAATGAGCAGGTGTACTTTATCAGTATCACCGCAGTTGACGATGCCGACCAGGAAAGCGGTTTTAGCAAGGAGTTCATTGTGAGACCCTCAGGAATATACGGAAAGAATTGACTTGCTGCACTTTCCGTTTTTAGATCGGTTCACCGTTCAGCCGAACCTCATAGGAAAGCTCAGCCGCTTTCCGCAGCATCTTACTCACACCGCAGTAGCGCTCCTGCGAAAGGTCGACCGCTTTTTTTACCTTGTCGGGTGGCAGGTCTTTACCTGTCAATTCGTACACCAGATGAATGTGGGTGTAGAATTTCGGGTGCTCATCACTCACTTCGGCTTCTGCTGTGATTGAAAAACCGTCGAATTCGATACGCATCTTTTTGAGCAAAGAAACCACATCCATACCGGTGCATCCGCCGAGTGAGGTGAGGAGAAGCGGTTTGGGAGTCGGCCCCTTGTTCATGCCGCCGAATCCCTCCGCAGAATCCAGTGTAATGTGGTGATTGCCGACGACAGAGTCAAATGCCATCCCCGATGTCCATGTTGTCGTAACGGAAACCATTGCAGACTCCTTATTCTTTTCTTAGAGAATAATTTTGCGAGTATAAAACCGTACAATATTAATCTATTCAGATGGACCGGTTCCGGCTATAAAAAATTATAGGTAAGTGAACTTTCAATCGTAAATGTCAAACAGACACTTGCCTAATGGTTTTTACCTATAGAATGCAATGACAGACAGTTGTAATATGAGAGGCCAATTGATGATAAAATTCTGGTACCTGTGCCCTTGGTACAAATAACCAGGATTCCAATGGATAAAACCATATTTCGAATTGCCCGCACTCTGCTAAAAGATTTGGTTCACAAATCATCATGTTGGATGATATTATTCAGAGGTAAAGTGGAGACTTCGCGGCCGAGTATTAACACATAATTTGCTCGAAATTACTTAAAAGTGGTTTACGTTCCCTGGGAACCGAATATCTTGAAGTAACTTCGCGAGAAGTTACTTAGAAGAGCCTTCAGCCAATCAGTCTGCAGGTAGTGCAAAATTAAGGGGTGTATAGATGGCGCTCATAGAAAATTTTGAACAAACCAGAAGTTTTTTAAAGAGCCTCGGGTTTCCGGACCTGAGGGTTCACCATTCCATCAATCACTACGATTTTACGAAAAGAAACAGAAAAATAATCATTATAGGCCCTATGGGTTCCGGAAAAACAGAGTTTTCCGCGCGCATATACAGGGACTCTCAGGTTGCATTGAAGAAATCGGATACTGTTAAGGCACACACTACCGATGGCGATGCAGACCGGCGGAAGGTATTTTACATACGAACGAAGATAGACAACAAGAGATTTGCCGATTATCCTGAGAGCGCGCTCGCGTACCGAAACGGCTATGTCGAGATGGATACAAATATTGAGAGCGTTGATGGCTCATTTGAGCTGGAAAAGGTTATTGAGAGGAATTCAACAGTAGGAACCTGGATCATTGATGAAGCCGAGTTTTTTGATGAACGAATCGTATACGTTGTAAACGATTATGCAGCCCGTTTTTCACTTAACTTCATCTTCCCTATGCTGATACTCAATTTCAGAAAAGATATTTTCAACAGAACCGCCCGTCTGCTTCTTGAAAAGGCAACGGATGTGTTTCCGCTGACCGCATATTGCGAGCACCACGACTGCCTCACCGATTCTTACTATACCTACAGGTACTATACAGTTGACGGGCTTGAATGTCCGGCCCTTTACTTCGACCCCCTTATTATCGTCGGAGGCGACACCTATTCGCAGGACCCGAAGGTGCCGAACTATGCAACGAGATGTGACGAGCATCACTACCTTCCGGGAAAGGAATACACCTTTATGGTATTGAAACCCCTGGGCGAGCTTGCATACGGGGGGAATGTAAAACCGATTCTCGAAGAACTCAATACAATCAGGCATTCGATTGAAAAAAGCGAACTCTATAATCATTTTGTAAAAAGCTATGTTAAATCCAAACAGCCTCGGTCGATTATGATGAACGCGCTCCGTGTGAGTTGTATTGCCGAAAAGGCCCTGATATATCTCTACTCCGAGGAAAATATACTGAGCGGCGACCAGCTCAAGTACCTGGCAAGCGAGATTAGCGGGGATATGGACTATATCAACGAACGGTTGGTAGAGAACAGGAAGCTTCAGGTGTAATCGAAAGCTGCAGGTGGCAGTTGTATCATAAGTGGTGTACGTCCTCAGAAGGAAAGTCTACCGCGGGACCGAGTATCACAGATAATTGATTTGAAGTTACTTGGAAGTGGCATATCCCGCCAGGGACATACGTCCCTGGCAGGATGTATCATTTCGTAACCGAGTATCTGTAAGTAACTTCGCGAGAAGTTACTTGGAGGAATTCGACCGGATGGTCTAATTTTATTCCGAAAGGATGGGCGGATAATGGATGAACGAAAGATGCGCCGGAGAGAAATATTCGGTTTTATGATGTTCGATTTTGCGAACTCGTCGTACACAACTATTATCATCACCGCGGTTTTCAATGCCTATTTTGTCAGGGTTGTCGTAAACCAGGCCAACAGGGGCGAGCTGCTCTGGGCGGTTACGCTTTCTATTTCCTATTTTCTGGTGATGGTTTTCGGGCCCGTATTCGGCGCCGCTGCGGATTACTCACGGACAAAAAAGCGTTATCTTTTCATTACCTATCTGCTGTGCGTGGTTTTCACGGCACTTCTCTTCTTCGTAAAACCGGGTTTTATCATTCCGGCAATGATTTTTGTCGTTCTGTCCAACATCGGATATTCCGCAGGGGAAAATTTTGTATCGAGCTTCCTGCCAGATATTGCGGATGAAAAACAGATGGGCAAGATATCGGGGTATGCGTGGAGCTTCGGCTACATCGGTGGGCTTTTATCGCTCGCCATCTGTCTCATACTTATCACTTACTTTAAAGCCGGCGGGGATACGCATCTATCCGTGCGGTTGACGAATCTCGTGACTGCCCTGTTTTTCGGTGCAGCAGCAATTCCGACATTTCTATGGGTCCGTGAAAGAGGCGTGGAGAGAACCCCTGACAGGCAGGTTAGTTTTTTCAAAATTGCATTTAACCGTCTCGGTGCGACGTATCGAAAGATCGGAGAGTTCAAAGAGCTTGTCAAATTCCTCTTCTCATTTCTCCTCTTCAATTCGGGGATTATGGTAGTCATTTCCTTTGCGGCGATTTTTGCGCAGAAAGAGCTCGGTTTCACCCCGGGTATGACCGTTTTACTGATTATCATTGTTAATATTACGGCCTCGGTCGGCGCCTTCCTGTTTGGATTCCTCGACGATACGGTTGGAACGAAAAATACAGTTATGGTGACTCTCATTATCTGGATCGCAACCGTTGTTACTGCATTCTTTGTTCACAGCAGGCAGCTGTTTTGGATCGTTGCGAATCTTGCAGGGATCGCCATGGGATCGAGTCAGTCGTCAGCGCGGGCCCTCATCGGTCTATTTTCACCACGTTCGAAGAGTGCTGAGTTCTTCGGTTTCTGGGGATTTGCAGGCAAGTTTTCCTCGATTCTTGGTATCCTTTCATTCGGTATCATGTCCTACCTTTTTTCCTCAAACAGGGTCGCAATTCTATCGACGATTTTTTATTTTGTTTCGGGTTTTGTTCTGCTTCTTTTTGTCAATGAAAAGCGGGGTAGACGGGTCGCTGTTGAGTATCGTGATGACTGATGAGAAGGGGCTTGAGAATCACAGGACAAATACTTATATTCTTACTACCGGCAGAAAACAACACGTGCGGTACAGTAAAAGGACTCAGCATGATGAAATAATCGGATGAAGGCACCGCGTTAGGAGAAAGTATGTTTTTTCCGTTGAAAGATGAAAATCCCACGAAGACGTTTCCATATATGACGCTTTTTATTATTGGGGTAAACTGTATTGTGTTTTTTTTAGAACTTGCAGTGGGGAACTCCCAGCGGGCTCTCCTGTTTGCAAAGTTCGGGGTTGTTCCCTACGAGATTACCCATGCGGTCGACATAGAGCCGAAGGTTTTTCTCGGTCCCTATATCACGCTCTTAACCTCGCTTTTTCTCCATGGCGGTTTCTTGCATCTCCTCGGTAATATGTGGTTTTTTTGGATTTTTGGAAACAACATCGAAGATGTTGCCGGTCACTTCAAGTTTCTGGTGTTCTACCTGCTGGGAGGCGTTGTAGCCTCAATGCTCCAGATTTTAATATCGTCCTCCTCAACTATTCCTGTGGTGGGGGCGAGCGGTGCTATATCCGCGGTTTTAGGTGCGTATATACTGAAGTTTCCGCACGCCCGTATAAAAACTCTCTTGTTCATTATTATTTTTGTGACGGTGATCAATATTCCAGCCGTTGCCTTTATCGGTATATGGTTTTTCATGCAGCTCTTGAGCAGTATTGTGAACAGGATGAGCAATGTCGCCTGGTATGCGCATATCGGCGGCTTTCTGTTCGGACTGTTTGCAATCAGATTGTTTGAGAAGCGCGAAGGGTACAAGAAGTACAGGGTGTATTGAGCCCGGGACAAGGTTAGAAAGAGAGCTTGCCGATCACCGTCGGTACTATAAGCATTTACAACATTATTCGGACACAAAGAGATCGGATAATAACAGTATCGATTGCGGTACAGTACGGAGAGGTTCACCTTCTGAATGACAAAGACAATTGCTTTCATGGGTATTGATCTCGGCACCACAGGTGTCAGAGTGATCGTTTCTGACGATAGGGGACATGTTATTTCAACAGGCACAGTGGGCATTGAAAAGAGTGTTGTGCGGCTTGAGGATCCGATGCGTTCAGAACAGGACCCCCGTTTCTGGAAAAAGCCGCTATTCGATGCTCTGAAACAGGCCCTGAAGGGTGGTTCTGATTATGAACTGCGGGCCGTTACCGTCGATTCTACTTCAGGAACGATTATTCCTGTCGACAGGCGGTGTGCGGTTCTGGGGAATGCGCTTCTCCATAATGATGTTCGGGCCGGAGAGGAATCTTCGTTTATATGCGAGAATACGGATCTCAGCGTAAAGCCGTCATTTGCACTTTCCAAGATACTGTGGATTAAGAATAATGATCCCGGACTGTTTGAACGCACGTACAAATTTCTCCATGCTGCCGATTATGTCAAAAGCCTAATCTGTGATGATTTTGATATCACCGACTTTTCAAATGCGGTAAAAACGGGGTATGATCTGAACAGCTACAAATGGCCCGAATCGATTGAGTCGGTTCTCGGTATTCCGCTGAATACACTGCCGCGTGTCGTCAAAACGGGAGAAAAGGTCGGCAGGCTGCGTAAAAAAGTATGTGAAGAGCTGAACCTGTCCCGCGAGACACATATTATCGCAGGGGCGACGGATTCGACCACCGGTTTTTATTCAAGCGGTGCTAAAAATCCCGGCGACTGGAATACGACGCTCGGCACTGTGCTCGCTGTGCGCGGGATATCGCGGGAATTCTTGCGGGATTCCATGGGGCTCTTATACACACATAGGCATCCGGAAGGATACTGGCTGCCCGGTGCAGCGAGCAACACCGGCGGTGAGGCAATACGGCTTTTTTTCGGTGATCGCTTTGAAGAGTACAATCGTGAGATCGAAAATACACCGCCTACCGGGGCGCTGGTGTATCCGCTGTCCAGAAAAAGTGAAAAGTTCCCCTTTTTTAATATAGATGCAACCGGATTTATCGACTGTTCACTCACAAGTCCTCCTGCTCTTTACAAGGCTTTTCTTGAAGGTGAGGCATTCGTCGAACGGATGATGTATGAAAAGGTAGGGGAGATAGGCTACGATGTCGGCGACAGGATTTTTTCCATGGGAGGCGGGGCGTATAGTACACCCTGGATGCAGATCAGGGCGGATGTTCTTGGTAAAAGTATATACCGTGTAACTGAAGTGGAGACTGGTTTCGGTGCGGCTATCATCGCAGCAAGCGGTATTCACTATGAAAATATGACGGAAACAATAAGCAACATGGTGAGTATAGACAGGATATTCGAACCTGATACGGTGAATTCAAATATTTATAACGAAGTGTATGAAAAGTTTCTCCTGGCCTGCCGGAGAAGAGGCCTTCTAAGTAACTTCAATTAAAGTTACTTGTCGATACTCAGTCCCACAGAGATACATCCTGCAAAGGATACATCCTGCAAAGGATACATCCCGCCAGGGATACATCCCGCCAGGGACGTACGCCACTTAAAAAAGTTATACCGAAACATGCTCTTTCTGCTTATTATACAGGTCGACCATTCTTTGAAGAGTAACTTCCTGAAGAGAAGTCGAGAGTTTATTTCCAATTTCCGCCCATATTACACGCGGTATACAGTCATCCGAGCGATCACAGACCTCTGCATTGTCTATACACTCGACCAGATTGATAGATCCTTCAAGGATGCTCAGGATTTCACGGAGGGTGATTTGTTCGGGCCTTCTCGATAATGTGTATCCGCCATGACCGACGCGGCTTGATAATATGAGATCTCCCCCCTTTAGGGCATCGACAATATGCTGCAGATATCCCTCAGATATTTCCTGATTTCGCGCAATGTCTTTTAAAAGCATTGGCTTCTTTCCATAGTTTATTGCAAGTTCCAGCATGAACCGTGTACCGTATCGCCCTTTTGTGGAAATTCGTATCATCTCTCGCCCTCCAGTAAACCTTTTCTATTGATAAAAAATATATGATATGTATAATATTATTTTTTTTTAATCCTGTCAATTTCAATTAAAGAACTGAAACGACCCTGTTCGATCGAATCACAGGCAATTCCATACAAATGTGCTTCTAAGTAACTTCGAACAAGTTACTCTTTGATACCCAGTCCCAGGGGGATGTATCCCGGGAGGATGTATCCCAGGGGGATGTATCCCGGGAGGATGTATACTGTCAAGGATATATCCGGCCAGGGACTTACGTCGGTTTCAACGTTCCGACTGTTCGATCATCACTTTCATTTTCAGAAACGCTTCTGCGGTAAGGCGCGTATCTTCTAGTGACCTGTGCCTTTCGTGCCTGTCAAAGCGGATACCGAGTCTTTTTAATACGGTATCGAGGTTATGGTACGCATGTTCTGGAAAAAGCCATTTCGACATGCGCAGCGTATCGTATACCCTGTTTTCAAGAGGCGGAAAACCGAGCTTCCGTAGAAAATATTGCAAAAAGGAAATATCAAAAGGTGCGTTGTGCGCAACGAGCGGGAACCTGTCAATAAAGAGGAGAAAATCGGGCAGGACCTTCTCAATATTGTCGGCATTTTTTACCATTTCATCGGTAATATGGTTGATTTCTGTGATATGCGCCGGAATTCTTTCCCCTGGATTGACAAACTTCTCGAAGGCATCATCGATTCGTATTACACTGTCAACAACGGGTATGGCTGCGATCTCAAGGATTTTATCACCCTTATGAGGATACAGCCCCGTTGTTTCTATATCAAAAACTATAACCGTTTCCATTTTTATTATGACGGCGGTCAGTCTCTTCCGGAGATTGACGGTAACTTCGCCTATTCCAAGAGGGTTCCCTTTTACGGGAACCCTCTGCATTGTCTACCATTGAAAAAATAACACTTGATAACTGACGCCCTGTTATTTCCCTTTCTATGTAACTTCTCGCGAAGTTGCTTACATATACTCGGTCATGAAATGATACATCCCGCCAGGGATACATCCCGCCAGGGATACATCCCGCCAGGGATACATCCCGATGAGAAATTGCACCGCTTCTAAGGTTCTGCTATTTTATTTCTGCGCCAATGACTACTGAAGCGAGTACATCGACAGGAAGAAGAACGATGTCGACTCTCCTGTTGTTTCCCCTGCCTTTGTCCGTACTGTTGCTGTCGATCGGCTGATACTTGCCGAGGCCCATGGCTATGATTCTGCCGGGGCTGAGATTTGAATTGTCGAGAATGAATCGCACAACAACGGCTCCCCGTACACTCGAAAGCTCCCAGTTTGTCGGATATTTTTTCTTCAGAGCGGGAGTGACGATCGGTTTGCTGTCGGCATTGCCGATTACTCCGACAAAGTATCCGCCCAGGTCATTGAGAAGTGATGCAATTTTTTTCAGTATCACTTTTCCTTCAGGGTTGATTTCAACACTGCCGGTGTTGAACATATAGGTGCTCACGATGTCGATTGTCAAACCGAGTGTTCCTTTAAAAATGCGGACATCTCCCCTCTCTATCTCGTCCTTCAATACCTCCTGTATCCGTTTCATGGCAATATCCATGAGCTGTGCTGCTTCCTGCTGTATACCCTCATACATAGTGAGGGTTTGATGCAGTTCCTGGTTTTCCCCCTCCAGATCGTTCACTTTTCTTTCATAGAGGGAATTTTCGATTTTTAGCTGTTCCGCATCCTTCTCAGCCTGACTTTTTTTGCTTTTTAACTGTTCCAGCTCATACTTCACCTGCTCAAGCTCCCTCTTTGTCCGGTCGAGCTCTTCTTGTTTTGCCTCTATATTACTTTCGAGCTGCACGATTTTTGCATCTTTTGCCTGCAATGATTCTTCGACCGTTTTTGAGACAATCGAGGGTTCTTCAGGTTCAATCCCGTATTTTTTCATCTCGGCAACCCATTTGTCGATCTGAGCCTGCATGTCGGCGACCTGTTTCTCCAGTTTTTGCTTGTCGGCCTTTAAATCGGTAATCTGTTTCTGCTGTTCATCGTTTCTCGCTTTTAGATCAGAATTTTCTGATTTCAGATCAGAGTTTTGAGATTGAAGGGTATCAACTTGTGAATTGCAGTCGTCCAGTTTACCCTGAAGCTCCTTGTTCCCTCCTGCATACATAACAAAAGACGGAATAAGCATAACCAGTACAATCAAAAAAAGCGGGTACATTGATATTTTCTTATTTCCTTTCATTTCTCCGTTACCTCCATTTATTGAGCTGAATTTATTATATCTTTTTTCAAAGAAATGTCAATACTGCTAAGAATTTATTTAAGAAATTGCTGAAATAATTTTTTCCATTTCTTTTACCCTGCTGCAGTGCACCATTGGTAATAATTTATATAAAGATAAAAATTGCAATAAACTCATTGAACCGTTTAAATAGATATGTTACAATTGCGAAACCTGGATGGATGAAGAACTGTGGGGCTGCTGATGAAGAAGTATCATTTTTTCTGTTTTATATGCATGATCTGCTTTTTTTTTATACCTGCTGCCGGAGTGACGGCAGACGGCAGTTTTACATTCAGAAGCTACTACCCCTCGAGCTCATCCTTCAGCTATAAGAATCTCTACCTGTACTACAGGCTTTATTCCGCTCCATCTGAAAATGTAACGATGAATGTATCTCTTGTTAAAGGCTCCGGCGAAAGCGGCTATTTTCCGGTAGGTTTTTTCACGGATTCGGGAACCGGCCTCTATGAAAACGGCAGTTATTACGTTCTTTTTAAAGATCGTTTCAAGATGAACCGGATTATCCTTGGTAATTATTATCCGAAATTCGGACAGGGGATCCTGTATGGTGGTTCTTTTCCGATTATTCTATCAAATCCGTACTATGACCTGGCGCGCTACCGCGACGCTATCTATCCGGCCGGCTCGCCGTCGAAGAGCGTTGTTCTGGAGGGGATCACCCTCGAGTACGAGCGGTATCTGTTCAAGCTGCGGCCGTTTATCAGCGTGAACAGGTTCGACTGTACTGCCGGGGAAAGCAGCTACTACCAGTACAACGACAACGACTCTGATGGAATAATAAACGAGGATGATGGCGACAACTTTACAGGCAAAGAGGACGCGTTTCCTGATACCTACTCCTGCAAAAACAATATATTTTCAGCTGTGCGGGACGATCCGGATTATGGGATTGCGAGTGACCGCGAAAAGAGAAACAATCTGTCGGAATTTGTCAGCGGACTGAATCTTTCTTCAAAAACCGAGCTGTTCAAGGCGGGGTGCACCGTAAGCTTTTCTCGCTACAACAGGCTCGTTGACCCGTACTACAACTTTGACGCGGGCGAGGATGACAAGACATCGTTTTATTTCAGAGGGAAGCAGTACTGGTCGGCGAATACCTATTTCAAGTTGTACCGGCCGCTTGAAATATTCGGTGAAATCGCAGGCACCTTTTACCGGAGCCTCTCCTATTACGAGGAGTTCAATGGGGATTTCATATCAGCGGTCGGGTTTTCGGGTGGTGCGCGAAAAAAGATTCGGAACACAGGTGTTATTCTCTGGGGGCAGTACCTTCCCGCGACACTCGTCAACCCGCACGGCCAGGAATATCCAGAAGGAATCAACAATATTGCCGGCTGTCTCGCCGGCGTGCAGTACGGGAAGAACCAAAGGCGATTCGTTCACTGGCTGTACGCATACAGCGAGCTTTCTTCAACGGAGTACTCAGGGGATCTCGAGACCGGGCTGTCGTACGCGCAGAGGGTCGATGTTCCGTTTACAGATTCTCTTGATATCAGGCTGAAGCAGACCGCAGAAATAATCGATCATTACTACTATGCACCGGATTCGCTTTCATGGAAACTGTCATCGAAATTTTCTCTGAGGCATGCACTTGCAGACCGGCTTTCTTTGCAGTACACACTGGAAAACAGATTCGGCGGTCCCTTTGAAATCCGTGCATATACAGGTACAGGTATTTCGTCTGCCCTGCTGTACAGGGATAAAAGGAAATCTTCCTCTGTTGAGCTTATCTATTACAATACCGATTCAAGCAGGTTCGCAAGCCTCTACCCCTATGAGAGGTCTCTTGACAGATGGTCCTTCATACCGTCTGCCCTGAACGGAACCGGACTTGCTGGGTCTTTTTTGTTCACAAAAGACTTCTTCCCGAATTTTTCCGCAGGTGCGAAACTCAGGTATTGCTTCGATTTCGTGGATATGGACGACAGGTATTTGACCATGTATATTATGAACCGGTACTCGTTCTAGTACTGCCATGAAAGGAATTGATATGCCCCTTGTGACAAGCAGTAATATACTCCAGGATGCGTATAAATACCACTATGCGGTAGGAGCTTTCAATGCGCATAACCTGGAGACGGCGCATGCTATTATCGATGCCGCTGAAGATGAAAGCGCGCCTGTTATCGTGCAGGTGAGCATGGGAACACTCAGGTATGCGGGGACCGAGGAAGCGGCCGGAATAGTCAAAACAAAAGCCGAACAGGCAAGTGTTCCGGTGGTGCTCCATCTCGATCACGGAAAGGATATCGGTGTATGCATACGCTGTTTGAGGGCAGGATTTACATCCCTTATGTTCGACGGGACGGACATTCATCTGAACAGGTATATCCAGGAGAGCGGGGATAGTACTCCTGATTTTGAGACCATCTACGAAAAGGTGCAGTCGAGGGATGCCTTTGAAGAAAATGTCAGGGCAACGGCACGGGTTGCCGAGCTCTCCCATGCGTGCGGTATTCCTGTTGAAGCTGAGCTCGGAAAGATACCGCGTATTCCGGAACTAAAAGCATCGATTGAGAAATCTGACGATTCTGCAGAAATACCTGCGTTATTCAAGGCTCGTACCCGAACGCTGTATGCACAGACCGAGTTGGTCGAGGAGTTTATACGCCGTACGGACTGCGATTCTCTCGCTGTTGCATGCGGTAGTATACACGGTATGCGAGAGGCTGTTCAGCCGCTTGATCTTGCTCATCTCGAAAAGCTTTCGACTAGAGCGGGAATTCCGCTCGTTCTGCACGGATCATCAGGGGTCGTAAGATCGGCCGAAGATGCGCGTGTGTGCGGGATATCGCTCGCGAAGAACGAGGGGGGAATCAAGGAGGCGGTCGAGTATGGTATATCAAAGGTCAATGTATCAACAGTACTGCAGGCGACCTTCATTACAGCTCTGCGTAGGGCCTTGACTGACAACCCGCTGGAAACCGATATGCGAAAACTGTTTCCACGTGCGACTAAAGCGCTCAGTGATCGGGTGAGATTCTTTATACAGCTGTTCGGCTCATCAGGAAAGGCCGGATAGTGCAATGAATCTTGATGGAACATGAATAGACCGTATTGCCCGGGGGTAGAAAAATCCCCCTGGACATTGTGGATTTCAAAAAAACCTTTAACCGGTGGGTTTTTTTTGTAATTGCACAATCAACCCCGGGTTTGTACAGGCAGTCCTGTGTGAGCTTATAGCGTCCGATTTAAATCAGGACTGAAATTTAAAATGAAATGGAGGAGTACATGGTAAAAATCAAGGCAGCGATACTCGGTGCAACAGGAATGGTGGGGCAGCGTTTTATCGAGGCCCTCATCGACCATCCGTATTTCGAGATTGGCGCACTCGCCGCTTCGGCAGGCAGGGGAGGAGTACGGTACGAGGATACAGAGCGCTGGAAGCTCGTTACACCCCTTCCAAAGGAAATCGGCGATATGCGGATGATTACGATCGATATTGAAGAGATAAAGAAAACTGGTGTGAGAATCGTCTTTTCCGCACTTCCATCGGATGTCGCTGTAGGGCTTGAAAGAGAACTCGCAGAAGCAGGAATCGCTGTTTTTTCAAACACCGCGAGCCACAGGATGGATAATGATGTGCCGCTCCTTATCCCGGAGGTGAATCATGAAACAATCGATATGATCGAAGGGAAAAAAGGCTTTATCGTCACAAACGCGAACTGCAGCACCACCGGACTTGTTCTTCCCCTGAAGGTTGTTGCCCTGCTCGGGATAAAGAGAGTCGTCGTTGCCACGTACCAGGCTGTTTCTGGAGCCGGGTACCCAGGTGTCCCTTCGCTGGATATTATGGGTAACGTTATCCCATTCATTAAGGGTGAAGAGGAAAAGATGGGGAAGGAAGCTGTGAAGATACTTGGGAAGTTTGATGCTGCATCAAAGAGGGTGGCTAATGCGTCATTCAAGCTTCATGCGAGCTGTGTGAGGATACCGGCCATTGACGGTCACTTCGAGGCAGCCGAGGTGGAGGTCGAAAAAGCTGTTGATGAGGATGAAGTGATAGGTCTTTTCGAGAATTTTTCATCGCCGCCGGCTGTACAGGACCTTCCCACTGCGCCGGAAAGGCCGATCATTTACCGACATGAACCGGACAGGCCCCAGCACAGGTACGATGTCAATGCAGGCGAGCCTGTGGACAGGGCATGGGGTATGGCGGTGAGTGTCGGACGGGTGCGCGTTATAGAAAACTGGGTCCGGTTTATGGTTATATCCCACAATACAAGGAGAGGCGCGGCTCCCGGCTCGATTCTCAATGCTGAGCTTGCATATAAGAAGGGATATCTGGGTTAACAGTAAAGTGACGGTAGTTATTGCGATTACCCCGGAAAGTCAGTGAAAAACATTATATATTTAGATGATCTGAAAACCGTATATTCGGTCTGCAAAGCACCCCGCTGTTTATCGGTAGGCATTGCGATATCATTAGTTGCTGTTCAAGAGTAAATCACCGTATATTCGTTTAAGATGTCCTTTGGATAATCATACCGATACCCGGCCCTGTTAAACCCTGGCTATGGGTATTTAAAACCACCGGAGGCTCTGATGAGCAGGTTGATCGCTGTTGTTGACGACGAAACGGATATTACCAGTCTTGTTTCTCTCCATCTCAGAAAGTCGAATTTCAAAGTGAAGGAGTTTCATGACGCGGAAGGGTTTCTTGTGTCTGTTAAAAAAGAAGTGCCAGATCTGTTGATTCTGGATCTGATGCTTCCCGATGCAGATGGGATTGAAATCTGCAAGCGTCTCAAAAATGATGAAAAGCACAGGATGATTCCCATCATTATGCTCACCGCAAAAGCGGAGGAAACGGACAAGATAATCGGTCTCGAATTAGGGGCGGACGACTACGTGACCAAGCCGTTTTCACCAAAAGAGCTCGTTTCGCGCGTTAAGGCGGTACTCAGGAGGGTGGAAAAGAGAGAGGAGACAGCCCTGCTTCGTGTAGGAGACTTTTTAGAAATAGACAGCCAGCGGTACACCGTCGCTGTTTATGGAGAAAAAATAGAGCTTACGATAACAGAGTTTAGGATTCTGCAGCTTCTCACCTCGAAGCCCGGATGGGTGTTTTCGCGCGACAATATACTCGAATGGCTCTGGGGCAGTGAGAAATATGTGATAGACAGGACAATCGACGTGCATATCAGGCATTTACGGCAGAAGCTCGGAACATACGGACAAATCATTAAAAATGTACGGAGTGTGGGATATAAACTCGAGGTATGAAGAATCCTCTGCTCCTCAAAATATTTGCGGGAGCCTGTTATCGGGAATCGATATTTACCAGAATCGGGCCGATAAATATGTAATCGGTTTTATGCTATGAAGAATTCTCTATTTCTCAAGATATTTGCGGGATTTCTGTTCATAACCATTCTACTGTCTACCTATTTTCTATTCTTTGGGTTCAGAACAATAAAAAATCAATACATCGAAACTTTGTCGCAGGACCTCGAACACCTGGGGTATCCGCTTCTTTTAACGCTGCTCCCCTATTTTGAGAACAGGAAGTACGAGGATTTAAACGGTTTGGTGAACGAGATAGGTAAACAAGTAGAAAAACGGATAACACTTATTGCTTCTGACGGTACAGTGGTGGCGGATTCGGAAAAGGACCCAGCCGGAATGGAAAACCACCGAAACAGGCCGGAAGTAATAACCGCATTTAATGGAGATGTCGGAAGGGCTCTCCGATACAGCAGTACCATGAACGCCCAGATGCTCTATGTCGCGATTCCCATAAGAAAAAACGAAACGGTCATCGGCGTATTGCGGTTGAGTATCTATCTGAAAAGTATCGGCGGGTTGCTGAATAATCTCAGGTTAAGGATATTTCTTATTTCGATCGTGATTATCGTAATATCTCTGATCGCTGCCCTGTTTTTTTCAAGAAAAATCGTCAAGCCGATACGGCAGTTGATTTTAGGTACGAAACGTGTCGCAGACGGTGATTTTGATGCGAAGATACGATTAAAGAGCAGGAATGAGTTAAAGGAGCTTGCTGATAACTACAACTACATGACCGCCCAGTTGAAAAAGTATATGAAGGAGCTCTCTTTTCAGAAAGAGGAATTGAACCATATCATTTCTTCAATGGAACCCGGGCTCGTCGTTCTGGACAGGGAAGGCAGAGTTGTGCTTAGTAACAGGAGTGTTCAGCGGAAAACCGGAAAAGATCTTGCAAGAGGTGCATATTTCATGGAAGCCTTCAGTGAAACTGAAATTATAGAGCTGGTGCAAAAAGTTATGACTGAGAATGTCTCGGTTCGGGACGAGATACAAATCGGCGGTATTTATTACCAGATAACTGCTTCCCCGATTGCAGCGATTCAGGAGATTGTCCTTATTTTTCACGATATTACGGATATTAAAAACCTCGAACGGATAAAAAGGGATTTTGTGGCAAACGTATCCCATGAGTTAAGAACCCCCCTTACGGCGATCAAGGGGTATGCCGAAACGATTGAAGAGGTGGATGAAGAAAACAGGCAGTATCTCGAAATTATTAAACGGCATACGGACCGGCTTATAAGTATTGTCGCGGATTTGCTCACCCTGTCAGGTCTTGAAGAAAAAGGCCTTGAACTGCAAATTGAGAGCGTAGACATCAAAATGCTGCTGCATACTATAACAAAGATGTTTGATGCGCGTATTTCAAAAAAGGGACTTGACATCGAGTATAACATTCCTGAGGAACTTCCACCTGTTCGCGGTGACTCCATTAAACTTGAACAGGTTTTTATAAATCTCATCGACAATGCGCTGAAGTATACGGAAAACGGGAAGATACGTATTGAAGCTGTTCAGAGCACTGGAGGCGTCGATGTTGTGGTTGAGGATACGGGCATCGGTATTCCTGAAAAGCACCTTCCTCGAATATTCGAGCGGTTTTACACTGTAGACAAGTCCCATTCGCGAAGACTCGGCGGTACGGGCCTCGGCCTCTCGATAGTTAAGCATATCGTCCTGTTGCATAATGGCAGCATCGATGTTGAAAGCAGCAGAGGCAAAGGAACAACGTTCAGGGTCCGATTGCCGGCATACGCCCAACCCTATGTTTAGACCCTCTTTTTTTCTCAGTTAACATCGTTTTAACATTTTTCAGGAGCATCCTCTTTCAGTAAAACACACCAACTATCTTATATCAAAGTCACATTTAATTCAACCCTTTATCGTCCCCCCTTGTTTTATTGTACCTGTTCAGCTGCAATTGTATCCTTTAACGGAAATTTAACATTGGTTTAATAAAACTTTAAAAAATAATCTTTTTTTTATATCCAATAAATAAGCTTTGGAGTAAGGAAATGGTAAAAAAGATTGCTGTATTTACAGTGATGTTACTGGCATTAGCAGGTATGCTGTTTGCCAGTGGAAGTAAAGAGGTAAAGTCAAAGTCTGCCGAAACTCCCGCTGCAGAAAAAACTGTTGGTGAATTGTTGGGAGCAGGAGCAACATTTCCGTATCCTTTTTACTCAAAAATGTTTGATGTTTATTATTTAAAAACCGGGGTAAAAGTAAACTATCAGGCAATTGGATCAGGCGGAGGTATCCGTCAGCTTCTCAGTAAAACAGTTGATTTTGGCGGTACCGATGCGTTTATGAGTGATGATGATCTTGCAAAAGCAGAGGGAGAAGTTCTCCATGTACCGACATGTATGGGTGCTGTAACAGTAACATACAATCTTAATGGAGCTCCAACTCTCAATTTTACTTCTGAAATTATTGCTGAAATCTTTCTTGGAGAGATTGTTCATTGGAATGATCCCCGGATTCAGAAAGTAAACAGCGGGATATCACTTCCTGAACAGAAAATAGTTGTAGCTCACCGATCTGACGGCAGCGGAACTACTTTCATATTCAGTGACTACCTTGCAAAGGTAAGTCCGAAATGGAAAGCACGTGTTGGACGGGGGAAGTCTCTTAACTGGCCTGTAGGCTTGGGGGGGAAAGGTAATCCCGGTGTTGCAGGTATTGTAAAGCAAACGCCCGGTGCAATCGGATACGTTGAGCTCATCTATGCGCTTCAGAACAATATGCCGGTAGGAAATATTGAGAATAAATCCGGTAATTTTGTAAAGCCGTCAATTGAAAGTGTAAGTAAAGCAGCAAATGTAAGTTTACCTGCTGATACGCGTGTCTCCATAACAAATACCGAAGCTTCTGGCGGATATCCTATCAGTGGTTTCACCTGGTTGATTTTCTACAAAGAGCAGAACTATGACGACAGAAGCCTGGATAGGGTAAAAGAACTTTTGAAACTTGTTTGGTTTGCCGAACATGAAGGTCAGCAATATGCTGAACCATTACACTATGCACCGCTTCCCGCTGCAGCTGTAAAAAAAGCAGAAGTAATTATAAACAGCGTAACATACAACGGGAAATCTGTAGATTTTAAATAAAATACATAACACACCGTGGGCTTTGCCCATGGGTGAGTGTTCAGAGACAAAATAAATAATGAATAAAGATATAATTACTGAAAAGGTATTCAAGGGTTTCCTTAAACTTACCGGGATCGTTGTTTTAATAATTCCGTCGCTTTTATTAATGACTCTTGTTTTTCGATCCATCCCTGCAATCCGGACCTATGGTTTAGGTTTTATTTTCGGACAAACATGGGATCCGGTTCGAGAGGTATATGGAGCATTACCCTTCCTCACAGGAACACTTATAACAAGTTTTATTGCCTTGATGATTGCTTTTCCGTTTTCATTTTCTGTTGCACTTGTATTAAGTGAGTATATGAAAGACGGAATAGCTAAAACTGTTTTAAAAAGTGCGGTCGAACTGCTTGCGGGGATACCATCTGTTATATATGGCTTTTGGGGGCTTTTAGTACTTGTTCCGCTGATCAGAAAGCTGGAACTGGCAACGGGAATTCCTCCCTATGGGGTAAGTATTCTATCTGCATCAATAATTTTAGCTGTTATGATTATTCCCTATGCCTCAACGATGGCAAGAGAGGTTATGAGTATGGTTCCCGGGGATATTAAAGAAGCTGCCTATTCTCTTGGAGGAACTCACTGGGAAGTTATCAGGAGAGTCATTGTTCCCTTTTCAAGCTCGGGTATCTTCGCCGGAATACTTCTTGCTCTCGGCAGAGCTCTTGGAGAGACAATGGCGGTAACTATGGTTATAGGGAATACAAACAAGCTCTCTCTCAATATTTTTGCACCCGGAAACACTATGGCTTCAGTTTTAGCAAATGAATTTACCGAAGCTGTAAGCTCCCTGTATCTGTCATCGCTCATCGAGCTGGGCCTGCTTCTGTTTGTAGTAACCGCAATAATAAATTTCATAGGGAGGTTTATAATAAAGCGGTTTGAAATAAAGGATACAAACGAATGAGTGGAGAAACTCAAAGAAAACTAAATACTGCCTATCTTGCGGAGATTCTTGGAGATGAGAAATCTATTGGAAAGAGGATTTTCAAAAATAAGCTTTCGGGCATAATTATATTCTCTATTTCATTCATGGTTGTGATACCGCTTGGTTTTATTCTATTTTACCTTCTTGTCAACGGAGTATCCTCTATAAGTTTGGATTTTATTACGAAATTGCCAAAACCTGTTGGGGAGAGTGGAGGGGGAATTCTTAATGCTCTTGTCGGATCCGGTATCATTTTGATTATTGCTCTCATTCTGTCTGTTCCTCTTGCTATTTTTGGAGGTATCTTTATATCCGAGTTTCCGGATTCCTGGCTTTCATACTGCATACGGCTGAGTACCGATATTCTTCAGGGTACACCATCCATTGTTATCGGTATTTTTGCATGGGTAATAGCCGTTGTCCCTCCGGGCCATTTTTCAGCACTATCCGGGAGTATTGCCCTTGGAATTATGGTAGTTCCTCTTGTTCTTAAATCCACGGAAGAGACTCTTAAACGAATACCTCATGAACTTCGGGAGGCAGCTATTTCGCTGGGAGTTCCCTATCACAGGGTTATCCTCAAGGTGGTTGTTCCCACCGGGATCAAAGGAATATTTAATGGAATACTCCTTGGAAGTACAAGAATTTCAGGTGAAACAGCCCCGCTCCTTTTTACTGCTTTTGGAAGCCCTTTTATGAACGTGCGTATAGGAAAACCAATGAGTGCTCTTCCTTTGGTTATATATACCTATGCAACAAGTCCATATGATGAATGGCATAAGTTAGCCTGGGGAGCTTCGCTTTTGCTTATTCTTATTGTATTTGTCATAAATATGATAGCGCGACTCTTTGTATCAAAAAAAGAAGGTAGGTAATGGGGAAAGAAACTATCGCTGATGTAAATTCGAAAGTTTCTGCAGCTGGGAGGAGAAACTCACTCTTACAGGTGGAAAATTTTAACGCATTTTTCTATGATAAGAAAATTGTTAATGATATAAATTTGTCTGTTGAGAAGAACAGAGTTGTTTCTATTATGGGTCCTTCCGGCTGCGGAAAAACGACTTTTATCAGATGCATTAATCGAATGCACGAAATGAGTCCTGGAGGAACAACAAGCGGTAAAATCCTGCTTAACGGCGAAGATATAAATCGGTTAAATACCATTATGGTAAGGAGGAAAATCGGAATGGTCTTTCAAAGACCAAATCCGTTTCCTAATATGACAATTTATGAAAATGTTATAGCTGGATATTTGTTAAACGGGATAAGAATTTCGCGGAAACTATCAAATGATATTGTTGAAGATTCTCTTTCAAAAGCAGCTCTCTGGGATGAGGTAAAAGGCAGCCTCAATAAGAGAGGTACCTATCTTTCGGGAGGACAACAGCAGCGACTTTGTATAGCCCGTGCGCTGGCAATGAATCCGGAGATTCTTTTGCTTGATGAACCTACATCAGCTCTCGACCCGAAAGCTACAGCGAGAATTGAGGAACTTGTTGTACAGCTAAAAGAGAATGTGACTATTTTACTGGTAACGCACAATATAGCCCAGGCAGCACGGGTCTCGGATTATACAGCGTTTATGTTTCTGGGTGAATTAGTGGAATATGGTACAACCAAGGAACTTTTTACTGTTCCAAAGGATAAAAGGACCGAAGAGTATCTTACAGGGAAATTTGGTTAGGAAAGAATATGCTACACGAAAAAATAGACGAATTAAAACATGACATTATTGCGTACGCACAGCATGTAGAAGAAATGCTTTTAAAAAGCATGGATGGCCTTGTTTCTCGGAATGAAGAAGAACTTACAACGGTTATTGAGGTGGACGAACCGGTCGCGAATGAGAGGGAGCTTTTAATTGATGATGTATGTATAAC
>Ga0307425_1000061_pt1 | contig 56924 bp, 47 predicted proteins | sample SalMarWE160330MG_FD_202152 | JGI IMG/M metagenome (GOLD analysis project Ga0307425, IMG submission 202152) | Salt marsh sediment microbial communities from the Plum Island Ecosystem LTER, Massachusetts, United States - WE1603-30 | ecosystem: Environmental > Aquatic > Marine > Intertidal zone >... | reverse complement strand
GATCAACCCGGATATGTCAATAATGCCAAATTCGGAAAAGAGTTCTGAAACCTGAAAATATTGCGTTGCAGGGAGTATATCAAGCTCCATTCCGAGGGTACCTTGTTCGATCTTCCGTGTTTTCAGCCACTCTTTCGCGTCTTTGTAGCCCTTGCCGGAACTGATTCTGTCAGTGTCGAGGCATGTCTCTTCGATCACCCTGTCGAGCCCTCTCATGACCAGCAGGTGGTAGTCTTCCGGCGTGACGATGAAAATCGCGGGATGAGTGGTTCCCGCGTAGTAGAGGGTGGACCTGGAGTAGGAGAGCAAAAGAGAATCTGCACTGGTGCTTGACAGTGCCTTTTGAAGCTTTTTTATCCTCATAAGAGGGCCATTCTGCAAAGGTCCCATTTTTACTTCATCCGCAAAAAAACAAGCCCCACACCTTGGTCTTAATGACTGCCCTGGCAGTCTCGGTTTAGTTGGTAGCGACCACAAAATCGATTATATTTTTCAGAGGTGTCCCTGGCTCAAGCTCAAGGGCCCCTTTTCTCTATTTTCGATGGTTTCCGTACCATTCTGGTTGTTCATTTGATCTCATTCCCCTGGGAGCAGATAAGTATTCAGCACCTCTTCGACCACTGAGTAGGGATCATTCCTTTGTTCAATGATGCTATTGATATATTCCTTTTTTTTGCCGGTACCTTTGAGACCCTTGAAAATCAGCTTCTGGAGTTCATCCTTGAAGATAAGCCCTAATTCCTGCTCCACTCTGTCATATCTTACCTGATCGATTGCCCTGGTCTTCCGCAAATAGGCCTGATGTTCTGCTATTGTTGCGGCAAGTTCATCGATACCATGGAGGTCCTCTGGTTTATTAGCCGCAGAAACGGTCGGCACAACACGGGGCATCCATACTCCTTCCTCAAAAGATCCCGCTGTTAAGGCTCCCTGCAGATGTCGAAGAGATCTGTCTGTCCCGTCCAGATCCGCCTTGTTGAGCACGATGATATCAGCGATCTCCATTATTCCCGCCTTCATGGCCTGAATGTCATCACCCATACCGGGCGTAACCACCACCAAGCATGTGTGGGCGATATGTACCACATCGATCTCATCCTGTCCGGCCCCCAAGGTCTCTACGATGACAACCTCATTTCCCATGGCCTCCATAATGCGAATCACATCATAGGTGCCGCGAGAGAGGCCACCAAGATACCCCCTGGAGGCCATACTACGGATGTAGACACCATCGTCCTGGGAATGGCTTTGAAGCCGGATACGATCTCCAAGAAATGCCCCGCCCGAAAAGGGACTGCTCGGATCCACCACCACCACCCCCACCTTCTTACCCTGGTTGCGAAATTTCCCAATCAGATGGTCGGTCAATGTACTCTTGCCGGCTCCGCCGGCCCCTGTTATCCCGAGGATCATTGCCTTGCCCGTATGGGGATAGACGAGACTCATCACCTCATGGTGATCGTCCATCTCATTTTCCACTAAGGTGATCAGCCGGGCGGCTGCTCTGCGATCACCGGCCAATAACCCCTTTACCATCTCACCGGTACTTAGTTTCTTTTTCATCTCTTATTCTTCGACATGGTCGTTGATATAGTCCACGATAGGTTCTGTGAGAGAACCTGCCCTGAAGACCTTATCAATACCCATTTCCTCCATAGCGGGAATATCTTCAGCCGGAAAGGTGCCTCCGGCAATGAGCAAAACATCATCAACATCTGCCTGCAACCGTTTGATGGCGTCATTCAGTCGATCCATATCCCTGGTCCGTTTCAGTTCCTTAACCTCCGCTACCTGCTGTTTTGCCGAGTTTGAAGAGACCTTTTGAACACCCAAAGGAGTTGTCTTTTCCTGCTCTGTGGTGAACACATTTACCCCAACCATTAATTTCTCTCCTTGTCATACACTACGGCAGTATATGCGTTGATCCCCCCCCCATACGAGAGGTAATCAGACCCTCTCCCTCAAAGACTTCCGGATTCCCGACCTCGGTCTCTTCCTCCAATACTCATACATCAATGCGAGCAGTTGGGCGATCTCATACAGGCTGTTGTAGATTCGTATCCCCTGCTTATTGAGGTCGCAAATTGCCTGGCTTTCCCACTGGCTGTAATGGCTCCCGATCAAAACGGGGAGGCCAGTTTTCCCTTGGAGGTTGTTCAATCCCTGCATCTGCTGTTTTTCAATGTCTAAGAATATCTTCCATTCATCCGGGGTGTTCGCAGCATGCATTCCGGGTCTCCCTATTCCGTGCACTACGAGCGCATCCACTTCACCCGAATCTAAGATCTCACTGCCAAGGGCGAGTGGTGTATCTAAGGAGAGAAAAAGACCCGAAGCCCCAAAATCGACCGGGTTTCGTGTGGAGGCCCTCGGTGGCATCCCTGCAGATCGTAATCTCTCCTGGAGCTTTGGGCTCAACTCCGGCACTGAAAGGCCTGCTTCCTCCAAAGCGTCGGTAAGGGCGACTCCCCAGGAACCTCCCACTGTAATAATTGCCACCCTCGGACCTCTCATGGGAGGGCGTTCAATCAGGGCATGGGCAACCGGGAGCAGGAGTTCCATTGTTGGGGAGGTGATGATCCCGATCTGATGGAACAGTCCCTGATAGATCTCCTTTTTTCCTGAAAGCGCACCAGTATGGCTTTGTGCAGCGCGGGCGCTGCCCGACGTCCTGCCTGCCTTGTAGATAATGACCGGCTTTATCTTCGTTACTGCGCTGACGACCTCCATAAATCGCCCGCCGTCGCGGATGGTCTCTATATACATGACAATCGATTTTACTTCCGGGTCTTGGCCAAAGTACCCTAAGAAATCCGTCACGGTCAGGTCACACTCATTTCCGGTATGGATGAATTTCCCCACGCCGAGTCCCTTAGCCCACCCGGAGGATAGGATGTCGTAAAAGGCGTAGCCTCCCTGGCACGCAGCGGCAATGGGGGTATTAAGTAGGTTTTCTGCGGGTGTGGCCGAGGCATTGAATCCCGCATCCAGGTTGAATGTGCCGCTCACGTTCGGGCCCAAGAGGCGGATGCCGTTAGAGCGAGCGAGATCGGCTAAGGCCTCCTGCCTTTTTTGTCCGTGCTCGGATGTCTCCCCAAAGCCTGCCGTAATAATGGTAATCCCTTTGACCCCCTTCTGACAGCAGGACTCTATGGCAACTTCCACGGATTCCTCAGGGATCGCCAAAACCGCCAGATCGACAGTCCCTTCCACATCCCTCAGATCCTTGTAGGCGTTTATACCGAAAACCTGGTCGGCCTGCCGGTTTACGGGATAGATCGTGCCCGGGTAATTCAGGGAGAGAAGCCCTCCCATGATGAATGCTCCCCAGGCCCCAGGCCTCTCGGTGGCGCCGACCACTGCTACAGAATCTGGATTGAGAAAGATTTCCTGGTAGGATTTTATTTCCACGATCTCTCAGGCTCTCCTTTTAACGGCCAGGTGGTTCTGCCAGAGCTGGTATTGACGAACCTGTGCGTAGATCGTCATGGCCCTTTCCACGGTTTCGAAGAACGGGACCCCGGCCTGGCACAGACCCTTGACAAAATCTCCGTCAAATCCAGGGATACGAACAACAACAAAAGGTTTCCCGGACTCTCTTTGGGCCTGGATCATGCCTTCAGTGTACAGTCTATTAGACTCCGGGGTCATTCCCCGACCCGCCACCAGTATGGCATCCACGCCCGGATCTGCTGCCAGGGCATTGGCCGCACCAGTGTAGATTTCAATCTCCAGGGAGGCTGAGAGTCCCACGTCTATGGGATTTCGAAGACTCGTGCCTGTGGGTGGAATGAATTCGGCTAAGGTGGAACGGGTTTCCTGGGATATTTCCGCCAACTTGAGACCGGCGTTTCCACAGGCCTCTGCAGCGGCCACGGCCAGCCCGCCGGGACCCGAGAGTATCGCCATCCGGTTCCCTAACCTTGGTGGCAGTAAAGAAAAACCCATCAGCGTATCCAACAGGATGTCAAAACCCTTTACCGGGATCGCACCTCCCTGCCGAACAACGGCGTCCCATATCTCTCGTGACCCCCCTAAGGCCCCTGTGTGAGAGGCCGCGGCCTGATTTCCTTCCGGGGTCAATCCCACCTTCCAGAGGACAACCGGTTTCTTCTTAGCGGTATTTTTGAGAGCTTTTAGAAAAGAGGGGCCATTCTTGATGCCTTCGAGATATGCCCCGATGACGCCCGTCTCCGGATCCTCCCCGAGGTATTTAAGCAGATCAGCAGCGGTTAAATCGCATTCATTCCCCAGGCTTACGGCTTTGCTGAAATATATCCCCTTTTGGGGGCCTATTCGGCCAATGATGTTTGCCAGTGAACCACTGTGGGAAATAAACCCCACGGGTCCCGATTTCTTTGAAAGCTCAGGGAAAAAGGAGAGACCGCTCTTAGGGGAATAAAGACCCATGCAGTTGGGACCGAAGAGCCGCATCCCCGAACCACGGGCGATGGAAACGAGTTTCTCTTCAAGGGCCTTTCCTTCATCGGTTCCCGTCTCCTTGTACCCGGCAGTAAAGAGCACCGCGCCCTTGACGCCTTTGGCCGCGCAATCCCTGACAACGGGCAAGGCACTGTGATGGGGAACAAGAATAATGGCCAGATCCACCGGACCGGGGATGGCAGATACGTTAGGATAGACCTTAAGTCCATCAATTTCCTTTGCCTCCGGGTGAACAGGATAGATAGGGCCGGGATAGCCCTGGTCCTGAATGGCGAGGAGAAAAAGCTTCCCCATCTTCATCCCCCTGGGCAGCCCCACAATAGCTATTGATTTTGGATTGAACAGGTCATGAAGTTGGGCCATCAGATCTTGCTTGTTTTCCATAGCTCCACTGTCCTTGAATGAGATTTCTATGCTGGACTTTGCCGCAATAAGGCATAAAACGGTGATAAACCAACTATAGCAGTGCCCCGAGGGTAAAACAAGGTTGCCAGGTTTTGTTTCAATTCAGCTTTCTCAGGCTTCATAATCACGTTCAAATCGAATTTCTTGAGCCGGAATGGTGCTCGTCTTGTTCAGGGATTCATATTTCGTTTGTAATTGATTTCAGACAACAATTCCTTTGCGGTCTTAGACCGAAAGTAGAGGAATTTATTTTCCTCCAAATACCGATTCAGTTCTTCGATTTTACCTTTATCTGAAAAAATCTCAGAATATCGCCTCTGACTTGCTTCGCCATATTTGTCCAACCAGTCCGCTTCAAAGATGAGGGTAGCATCAAGATTGTGTAAAGCCACAATCTCCTCAGGATCGTCATGTACAGCTATAATATCAGCTATTTGTTGTGTTACTGAGGGATCCCAGCCAACTGCTTCTAATACCTCTCGTGCGATGTCGGCCCCATGATGCATGTGAAGTCTGACGCTCGCTGTGTCTTTTTTGTCAACTGCCGGGGCATCAACGAAGTCCGAGAAATTCACCTTGCTCCATCCGGTGTCATGGATAATCAGCGCAGGTACAACGACCCGAGGATTTCCTGATTCTTTAGCCAACAGGGCCTTGCCATAGGCCACTACCCTGCGAGTATGCTCCACGTCTCCCGGACGACCACGTTCAAGATACTTGAGGGACGCTGCCCATATTTGCCTTTCCTGATCAGAAGAGATGGCCTTGCTGTTCATCATCTTTTTCCGGGTAACCACACGGTGTTTAATATCCTGATTAAAGGTTGTCTCTAAGTAGTGAGTTTCGTTAGGATCTCTAAAAGTGGCAGCGCATTTTCGGTGCCTTCAAGGAGTGCGATCACACCAGATGCCCGCCCTACAGCCAGGGCATGAGATGGGTTTTTCACTTATAATTTAATATCATATATGGTATTTAAAGATTTATATATGATATTACCCCGGCTGGAAGACATTTGTCAAGTGGGATCTTCGACCAACATGGCGCCTCTTTCCCTGCCCTGATAACACAGTCACGGCGGGTATATCCTTCTTCTTGGATCCAACGTTTTCTTGTTTGGTCCCTATATCGCAATCCCTGAGACCTAAATTGTGTTGTTGACCATTTTACGTCAACCATTTAAAATATAAAACAATATTCACTGGGCGATATTTTTAAGACAGCTTTACAGAGGAAAGGATAACGAGTAATAAGGGTTTGACCTTTTTTTATTTTTTTTGCAGTATAAAAAAAATTTAACGGGACAGGCACAAATATTGGACAGAAGGGGCGTCTTTCAGAGGTTTCGTAATATACAATGGAGACCCCTGAGTGAAAACAATAACAGGGAGAATTGTGAGCAAGCATACTTCCATATTTGATAAGGTAATCAGATACAAAGACGCGGAGACCGTCCGTGGGTTAGGCCTTTATCCATACTTCCGTGAGATCGAGTCTGGCCAGGACACCGAGGTAATCATTCAGGGGAAGAAAGTCCTGATGTTAGGCTCAAACAGTTACCTTGGACTCACAAACGACCCGCGGGTTAAGAAAGCTGCAATCGACGCCATAGAAAAATACGGGACCGGTTGTGCAGGTTCAAGATTTTTGAACGGCAGTCTCGATATTCATACCGCCCTTGAAGAAAGGTTGGCTGCATTCGTGGACAAGGAGGCTGCTATCATTTTCTCTACGGGTTTTATGGCTAATCTGGGCTTTATTGCGGCCGTTGTGCAAAGAGGTGACTACATATTGGCCGACCGCCTTGACCATGCAAGCATTATTGATGGTGCCAATCTCTCGTTTGGTCGATTGAAGCGGTTTGAACATAACGACCCCTCAAGCCTCGAAGCTGTCTTAAAATCTATCCCTCTTGAAGCGGGTAAGTTGATAGTCATTGATGGGATATTCAGCATGGACGGGGATATCGCCGATCTGCCCCGGATTGTTCCCCTGGCGGAAAAATATAACACTGCCGTTATGGTAGATGATGCCCATTCCCTCGGTGTCATCGGGCCGAGGGGAGAGGGCACTGCCGCACACTTCGGCCTGCAGGACAGGATCGATGCCATAATGGGGACGTTCAGTAAATCATTGGCCACAGTCGGCGGTTTCATTGCCGGCAATGCAAAACTAATTGACTTCCTTAGGCACACCTCGCGGGCCCTCATGTTCAGTGCAAGCCTGCCACCCGCGTCAGTAGCGGCTGTGATGAAATCTCTGGATATAATTGAGCAGGAACCTGAACGGCGGGAAGCCCTCTGGGAAAACACCAAAGCCATGGCAGAGGGGCTTGTGGATCTAAAATATGATATCGGCGCCTCCAACACACCGGTGATACCGATCCTTATTGGCGGGATGGAAAAAACCTTCAGGATATGTATGCGCCTTCAGGAAGAGGGTGTGTTCGTAAATCCTGTTGTACCCCCTGCCGTACCCCAAAACAGATCGCTCTTAAGAATCAGCCTTATGGCAACCCACACACGACAGCAGATAGATATGGCCCTTTCTTGTCTCAAGAAGGTGGGACGTGAGATGAACATCATCTGAGAGGCCATCATATGAATACCTCCAAAACTGTTCCTGTTTCCGGCAAACGTTTGCTCAATAAGTTCCTTCGCTTTCCCTGGAAAGTGTACAAGGATGACCCCAACTGGGTCCCTCCCCTTCTTATCCAGCAGAAGGAGATGTTCAACGAGAAACGCTTTCCATTCCATTTTCATTCAAGGGTCCAGCCATTCCTCTGTGTGGATTCGGCAGGAAAAACAGTGGGAAGGATTTGCGCCGTGTACAATAAGCGGCACCTGGATTCCCACAGGGATGGCAGGGGTTTCTTCGGGTTTTTCGAGGCTTTTGAAGATCAGGATATTGCAAGCGCGCTTTTCGAAGCAGCCTCACAGTGGCTGAAGGAAAGGGGATGCACCCATATCAGGGGACCTGCAAACTTCTCTACTAATGAGGAATGCGGCCTTCTCGTGGATGGTTTTGATTCCCCACCTGTTTTCATGATGACATATAACCCCCGCTACTACATTGGCCTGTTGGAGAATGCAGGTTTTTCCAAGGTAATGGACCTTTACGCCTATCTCGGTACCCTGGACAGCTTTCCCACCCGGTACGAGCGGGTTTCAAAACTTCTTAAACGCAGGTATAATGCAAACATAAGGCCGTTGAACTTCAAAAAGATTAAAGAAGAACTGGAGCTAACCTTTTCCATTTACAACAGTTCCTGGGAGAATAACTGGGGATTTATCCCCATGACGAGGGAGGAGTTTTTATACATTGCAAAGGACTTCACAAAGATAGCCGACCCTTCCCTTATTTTAATCCTTACGGTGAACGGAATGCCCGTTGGCTTCTCCATTGCCATGCCGGACCTGAACGTGGCCTTCAGGCAGATGAACGGCAGGATGCTGCCCCTTGGGATTTTCAAGTTCTTTTACTACAAAAGGAAAATCAAGCGTCTTAGAATCCCTGCAATGGGGATTATAAAGGAATATCGTGGACTGGGCCTGGATTCGCTCCTCTACCTTGAAACGGCTCTGAAGGCAATGGAAAATGGGTATAATTCGGGAGAATTTTCCTGGGTACTTGAAACCAATACCAAGATGAACATCAGCTCCGAAAGGATGGGAGCAAAAAGATATAAAACGTACCGTTTTTACGAGAGGGAGATTTGAAAGTTCTTGTTACCGGCGCAACTGGCTTTATCGGCTGGCATTGCGCCAGCCTCTTGAGAGACAGAGGCCTTGCCGTCTTTGCATTGCTGAGGCCCCCGAGCGATGAAACAAAGCTCCCAAAAGGCGTTGCCGGTATTCGAGGCGATTTTTCATCAGTTAAATCACTTGCGGCGGCGGTTCATGGAATAGACGCGGTGGTCCATTGCGCCGGGGTTGTAAGGGCGGTTTCATTTGCCTCCTATTGGAAGGCAAATGTCGATTCCACTGAAAATCTGTGCCTGGCCTGTAGGGATCAAAAGGTAAACAGGTTTATATTCATAAGCAGCCTCACCGCTGGTGGGCCCTCCGGTCGAGATAAGCCGCGTGATGAAAGAGATGCGGATTATCCCCTTACTCATTACGGCGTGAGTAAGAATAGCGCCGAATCTGTTGTGAAGAGGCTGATTCGCGATTCCACGGTTCTTCGCCTCTGCGCGGTTTATGGACCGAGGGAGAGAGATATCCTCCGCATGTTTAAACTTGTTGCGGAGAAAGGGTTGGACATAAGGCCGAAAGGAGAATCCCCGCTTCTTTCCTTCATAGACGGCAGGGAGGTTGCTAAGGCCGTCCTTTCTGCGCTAAAATTTGACGTTACAAAGAAAAAAACCTACTACATAAGCGACGGCAATATCTACGAGTGGGATGATTTTCTCACATACGTGGAAGAGTCTGTGGGAAGAAAGGCAAAAAGGATTTTTATCCCCATGTGGATGGCGGAGACATACGCAATATTAGCAGACGGCTTCTCGAAAATCTCACGAAAGCCCCCCCTGATCAACCGTGAAAGGATACTGATCCTCCGGCAGGAAGCCTGGACTTGCTCACCAGCGCGGTTTTTTGACGACACTGGCTTCCGGCCAGCTGACGACCTCAAAAAAGGCGTTTTCGCGACAGCAGAATGGTACAGGGAAAAAGGTTGGCTAAAATAGAAAAGTTGAAGCAGCTTAATGCCGTTGATTTTATTTTTGTAGCCTATCTTCTTGGCGTTGTCCTTATTATGGTATTATTAGGATGGGGACATAAATATTTCAATCAGGTAGTTGTAACTCATATCGTATTTACGGCCGTCATTCTTGTATTGGCCTATTATAGGGGCCCCGGCTCAAACCCTGCCTTAAAGTTTATTCGAGCCTGGTATCCGATCCTGCTCTTAATCTATCTATACTCGGAATCAGGACTGATAAACAACATTCTATTAAATGCGCCCCTTGACCCGATGTACATTGCACTGGATAAGTTCATATTCCATTGCGAACCCGCCATGATATTGCCGGTCAAATTCAACAACCGTTTCCTGATAGAGTTTTTCCACTTCTCCTATTTCACATACTACCTATATCTACCGGTTATCGGCGGAATACTGTATTTTAAAGATAAACAGGTTTTCGAGGAATTTCTCTTCACAATATCGTTAACGTTGCTCTCTTGCTACCTGCTGTTTATTTTTTTTCCGGCAACCGGCCCGGTCCCCCTGCGCCGAGGTTTATATTACGGGTTCTTCACCTCAATCATGGATCTTATCTATTATCTCGACACTCCGGGCGGGGCATTCCCCAGTTCTCACGTCGCTGTCGCAGTCGTCTGTATGGTTATGGTACTGCGAAAGGAACGGATTCTCGGGCTGATACTTATCCCGTTTGTTGCAAGCCTCATCGTGGCAACAATCTATTGTCGGTACCATTACGTCATCGATGTCATAGCTGGTATTGTCTATGGAGTCCTGATGATACTGCTTTCCGATTTTCTCTATAGAAGACTGGCTCTATATTTTTCAGGTGCTGCTCCTGCTATTTCCCTCTGACCGGCCTTTTGGATCGTCTGGAGCGGGATGGCCTTACAGAGAGGAGGGCCGATGAGTAGGAATGGTTTGATAGTTAGAAGGGGTTTTATTCACTGGGCATGGGTCATCCTATCGGTCTGTTTTATCGATCTGTTCATCAACTATTCTGTTCGCCTGGGTTATGGTGTTGTCCTGCCCGAGATGATCAGGGACTTAGGCTTCAGTCGGACGGCAGGCGGATCGATCTTTAACGCCTACCTCTTCTCTTACATTATTTTGACACCACTGACCGGCATCCTGACAGATCGACTGGGGGCCAGGAGGGTTATCAGTCCCTGTTCCCTTATCTTAGGCGTTGGTATTCTCCTGATGGGAACGGCTAAGTCTCTATGGACTGCGTGCGCCTTTTATGCAGTGGTAGGGATTGGGGCCACCGGCATGTGGACGCCTATCATTACGGTTGTCCAGCGCTGGTTTACCCCCAACCGCAGAGGAATGGCCCTTGGGATACTCTCCACGGGCTATGGGCTGGGGTTTGCAACCATGGGAGTCGTCTTTCCCTGGATTGTGAACCATTTTAGCTGGCGCTACGCATGGTATTTCTTAGGGGCAGGGGCACTGGTAATGGTTGCAATAAACGGGGTGTTTTTGAGGAGCAACCCCGAGTCGGCGGGGTACCTGCCCTGGGGCCGGAAGGAATCCAACGCGCTTAATCGACCGGCTGAGGAAGGCCATTCAAAAATCAAACTCTCCACACTGTTCAGAGACAAGACATTCTGGCTCATAGGACTTTCATACGCCTGTATCGCCTATAGCCTCTATGGCATCACGACCTTTATGGTGGATTATGCCAAGTATCAGTTAGGATTGCCGCTCGAAAAGGCGAGTTTTTTGGCTACCATACACGGGATATGTCAAATTGTAGGTGTTTTAACAATCCTGCCCCTGTCCGATTATCTTGGCCGGAAAAAAACCATCATCATTTCCAATTCCTTCATTGCAGCCTCCTTGATCGGTATACTCCTGACTGGAGATTCATGGATCATGCTCTATGTCCTTGTTGGCATTATGGCCGTTTTCTACGGCGTCACCTTCCCCATATACGGGGCATGCGCCGGCGACTATTTTCCAAAAGAGGTCATGGGGACAGTGATTGGGGCCTGGACCCCGTTTTATGGCGCCGGCGCTATTTTAGTTCACTGGGTAAGCGGCGTGCTGCGGGATACAACCGGTAGTTATGAACAGGCGTTTATGTTTAATGCTGTTATGGCAGCCCTGGGGATCGTCCTGATCTGCGCTGTCAAAAAGAGCGGGAATTGAACTGAAACCATAGAGGTCTGATATCATAAGTTTGGATTAGTCCGCCTTGTCAGCCAATATGCCCTGGAAAACCTATATCCAAATACTCAAATACTCTCTGACAGATAAGAGAAACCATCCCCCAAAACCAACAAGAAAAAATCCGCAGATCCGGATCATGATCTGATAGCTTCTATCCTTGAGGAGCCTTTTGCCCCGGCTTATTCCGAGAGAAATAAGCGCATACCACGCATAATCAGCAGCGATATGACCTAAGAAAAAGACGACGACCCCTTTGGTCCCGTACTTCATGGCAGCTACGAGATACCCCAGCCCGATAGTAGCCCACCATAAGGTCCAGTAAGGATTTGATAGACTCGCGAGGATGCCGACAAGCACCGGATGGGGCCTGCGTTTTCTATGGTTCCCTGTCCCTTGCCGGTTCAAGGAGAAACCGCTCGAATTCCGGACCATATCAACTCCCATCCATAGCAGCATCCCCCCTCCAAGAAGGGCGATAATCCCCATGACTAAAGGAGCTTTAAGAAAAGGCCCCAGTCCATAGACAATGGCTATGACCAGTAGAAGCTCAAGCACGGCATGGCCCGTCATGAGAAGCGGGCCGGCCCTGAAACCTATACGGGCTGATTCAGCGACTGTCACGGTCAGAAGCGGACCCGGCATCAGGGCCCCGGAAAGGGCCAGGGTAAAAGATGCTCCAAATATGGCAGCAAGTTCAAACAAGCTTATTCCTCATATAGGCATCAATGGGTTCAGCGAAAACCTCGGTCTACTTTCAGGCACTCCGGCGGCTTTCGGTTATTTTTGATGGGAGTGTCGTCTCCCGGCGCCGAGGCAGGCTAACAGTCACCCGCGTCCAATCCCCCTGTTGGCTCTCGAATTTCACCCTCCCATTGTGAAGCTCGACGATTTTTTTCACAATGGCCAGTCCCAGGCCGGAGCCGCCGTGCTGAAGAGACCTGGACTGTTCCACGCGGTAGAATTGGTCGAACACTTTGTCGATTTCAGCCTCGGCAACGCCCGGACCCGTGTTGGTTACCGTTATCATCAGATCGACATCGGATTGGTCGCTAATCACTTCGACACGGCCCCCATCCACGTTATACCTGATGGCATTATCCAATATATTCGAAAACGCCCGGTTTAGCTTTTCCGCATCACCCTGAATAATGAGTTGACGGGGAAGGTTGATGTCCGTTTGAATGTTCTGAGCGTTTGCCAATAGACGATAGTCTGCTGCTAAAGATGCCAATAGTTCGGTTATATGCACCGGCTTTGGATCGATGCCGGTTAATGTTTCCAGGGACGATAGATTCAACAGGTCTTTAACCAGTCGTTCCATACGCAATACTTGATTGTTCAACTGGAAAAGGTTTTCCTTTGCAAGGGCCGGCAGACCCTCCGTATCGGCGGTGCAAATCTCATCGATAGCCAGCCGAATCGTGGTCAGCGGTGTTTTTAACTCATGAGAGGTGTCGAACAGAAAATTTCTCTGCCTTACAAAGGACTTTTGCAGCCGATCCAGCATCCAGTTAATCGTCCGCGCGAGTTCACTGAATTCATCCTGTCCCAGTCCGGTCGGTATCCTCTGATCGAGATTCTTTTCACTGATCTCTTTGGTCAGTTCCTTCATTTTACCAATCGGCTCTAAGATCTTTCCGGCTATGAAATGGCTGATCACTACCAAGGCCATGAAGGAAAAGATAAGCCCGGCGCCAATACTAAGAACCAGGTCCCATATTTCATCTTCCAATTTTTCCATGGGACGGGCGATCTGCACAAGGAAAGCTCTCCCTCCCAGGGTAAGCGAGAAAGTCCTGATCCGGAATGTCACCTCCTGGCTGCTGTTCTGGCCAAGTTTGATTTGTTCGGGCGGGATGATACTGCTGGCAGTAGCACTGGAACCAGGCTTCACCTGAGGAAGCTTTACCAACTTTGCCAGACCGGACTGGTAAAGCATCCTTTTCGCGCCTTGCTCATAAATCTTGATCCAGTAAGAAGAATTTGCATCAGCGGAGGAATCAAAAGACGTTGATCCCGATTCTCTTTGTCTCTTCGCGATCATACTGGTTGTCCTGAACGCTTCCTCTTTAAGTACATCGTCCAGAATCTCGAAAGGTTGTTCTAACAATTCAAAAAACACAACAACGGAAAACAATAAGCTGGCAACAAGGCCAGCCCCGGCAACGAGGACCGTAATCCTCTTCTTAACGCTCATTCTTCTCGGTCCTTGATAATATATCCCACACCGCGGATGGTTTGAATAATCTTACCATGCCCGGAATCACCGATTTTATGGCGTAGGTTCTTCATATGAACATCCATGAAATTGGACATGCTGAAAGGGTCAAAGTCATCTCCCCATACATGTTCGGCCAGGCTGAAGCGTGACACGGCTCTGTTTTTATTGTAAAGGAGAAACTCAAGAATGGCAAACTCTCTCGGAGTCAGTTCCACCGGTCTTCCCCCCTTGGTTACCTTGCGGCTTACAGTGTCAAGCTGCAGGTCCAGGACCTGTAGCAGGGGTTCAGACCGGCTACCGGATCGTCTGAACAAAGCACGTACGCGTGCAAACAATTCGTCCAGGGAAAACGGTTTGGACAGGTAGTCATCCGCTCCGATATCAAGCCCTTTAACCCTATCTGTTACATCACCCTTTGCGGTGAGCATGAGTACCGGGGTATCGATTCCGGCCTTTCGCGCCTGTTCCAAAACAGTTAACCCGTCTATTTTTGGCATCATGATGTCTAAAATAATCACATCGAAAGGGTTTTCGAATAATTTGTCCAATGCCTCTTCGCCATCCATTGCCGTCTCTACGATATAGCGCTGGCCTTCAAAAATTTGCTGTAATTGTTGAAGCAGCGGGTATTCATCATCGACAATCAGAATCCTCATAGCCGTGCGTCTCCAAAGGGTTTCTCATTAGCGATCGGAGGTAGTAAGATGTAAAAGCAGTTTGTTATCTATCACAAATAATAACGGCTGTCACGATATAACAAATTGAAATAACGTGAAAAGAATGATAAACTGCTATCTTTCAATACCGCCATAACACATAGCCTTTAGGACCGCTATCATCCTCGAAAACAGGTTTGGGAAGCTGATCCTGCCATCTTAAGATATTTTCAGCTCGGGCGATCACCAATATTCTACCCCGGTTCCGCCGTATCAGGCCGACTGCTGATTTCATGTCAATCAACCTGCCGGATGCATCTTCATAGGCCAGGCCGTAATCAAGCTCATCACCCTGCTCAAGCAGGTAAACATCATTGCGATGCAGATACCAGCATACAGCTCCGATCGTTTTTTTGTCGGAAATGATAACACTATCATGACCAATCCGCTCCATATATCGTTCCAGCACGAGACCCGGTGCTTTCGCCTCAACCGTCCGATCAGGGATAATAAAGTGGCCGGTGAAAAAGAGGAAAGATGGGGCCAGGGCAAACAGGATAACCTTTTTCATGCCTTCCTGACTATTGAAAGCCCAAAAGCAAAATAGAATAGCAAAAACAAGGCCATTAACGGCCATTATCACCTTCCAGGGCTGGCTGTACGGACGAAACCTATGGTAACCAAAAAGTTGAACATAGATCAAGGCCAAGAGGATCATGCCGAAAAGTATACCAATCCCTGTAACTCCCCACTGAAAGACCCTTTTTTTGCCCTTATTGAGCACATTCGTGAGCCCGGAGGCCATAAGAATTGCAAAAGGCGGGAAGCACGGAAGAATATAGGTAACCAGCTTGCCATCAGAAACGGAAAAGAACAGAAATGGCAGAACCAGCCAGCAGATGGAAAACCGAATCAACCGGCCTTGTGGACTTTGGCGACCTATCTGTTCCCGTATCCCTGCGACTGCTGCGGGGGTCAAGAATGTCCAGGGCATGAACAAGCCGGGGGCGGCCATGAAGAAAAACCAGAACGACTCCTTATGTTGAGCATTGTCGGCCATAAATCGGCGTATATGTTCGTTCCAGAAAAAAAACTGCCAAAAATCCGGTTCCCTTAGATAGATTAATATACTCCAAGGCAATGCCACCAGGAGAGCAATAAGAATCGGCAGCCAGCTCATACGCCAAAGATCCCGGTAACGGCGCAGCCAGACAAAATAGGGTGCCACTGCCAAAACCGGAACAACAAAGGCAAGAAACCCCTTGGTCAGAAAGGCCAGACCGCACGCTATGCCGGAAAGCAGCAGAAAGCGCTTTTCTCTTGCAGAACCCGGAGGAGCTTCAGAGGCAAAATAGAAAGCGCTTATGGTCGCGGTTAGAAGAAAAGAGAAGAGGCTATCAAGTAGAGCGATATTGCCCACAGCGAATACCTCAAAGCAGGTTAGAAAAACGAGAGTGGACAGGATGGCAGTCAAATCCTTTTCTTCGTTTACCTTTCGGCACATACTGCAGACCAGCAGATATATCAACAGAGCAGACAGCCCGACAGCCATGGCGGACGGCAGGCGGACGGCAAAATTGTTTTCCCCGAAAAGCAGAATGGAGCCGGCATGCACCCAATAGCCCAAGGGTGGTTTTTCAAAGTACCGCAGACCGTTTAGATGGGGAACGACCCAGTCACCGCCGGCGATCATCTCACGGGGAATTTCGGCGTAGCGTGTTTCGTCTGAGACAAGAAGTTTACGGGCTCCAAGCGGCAGGCCGTACGAAACTAAGAAAAATGATAAGATCAGTAGAGCATATCGTCTTTTTACGTGCATCGGCTGCTGTCTATTCAGTCTATTCATCATTTGGAGGCTTTCTCCATGATTTTAAATGGTTAGCTATTCCACCCTTTAAGACTCCATATTCAAGGTATTTGATGTCCCATCAATTCAGCGTTGACGTCCCGGCACGATCATTGACTCGAACCGGATATCAAATCTCTGGGCCAGGGGCGCTCTGATTTGTATGCCCCCGATATTGTGGCAGGCAAGCAGGAAAACCTTCATGGGTTTCTCCCGGAGTTAAGTTCATATGGCCGAATTCGTGATCCATATTGCGGTTTGATAAGGTACGTTTCTTCCCTGCCGGCCACGAGTTTGCGCCACGGATTTCCTGAATAAAAAAGCGGGGCCTGCATCGGACATCATGATAGATGCGGCCGATGTATTCGCCAAGCAGGCCGAGGCCTATAAATTGTGCCCCGATAAAGATAAAGAGAACGGCAAAAAGCGTGAATACGCCCTCGGCTGCCCACACGGCGCCATAGACAAAACGAAGCAACATGAGCAGGACGCCGAAACCTATGCCGCCCGATGCAATCAGGACTCCTAAAAACGAGAGCAGGCGCAGGGGAAAGGTGGACATGGAGGTGAGCAGGTCAAACTGGAGCGAAATCAGTTTCAGAAGGCTGTACTTGGACTCGCCATTCTTGCGCTGAGCGTGGCTGACCGGGATTTCGGCTATACTTCCGGCAAAGCTGTTTGCCAGGATGGGGATGAAGGTTGAGCGTTCCCGGCACTGGAGCATGGCATCGACAATCTGCCGACGATAGGCCCTGAGCATGCATCCGTAATCGTGCATCATTACCCCGGTGGTTTGCTGTACAATTCGGTTCACCAGGGCAGACGCATTTTGGCGAAAAAGAGTGTCCCGCCGGTTTTCGCGCACGGTGCCCACCACATCGTAACCGCGATCTATCTCATGCACCAGCCTGGGGATCTCTTCGGGTGGATTTTGCAGGTCAGCATCCAGGGTAACAACAATCTCACCTTTGCTTTGGTCCAGGCCGGCAAATACCGCCGAGTGCTGGCCGTAATTTCTGTTTAAAATTACAGCGACTACCTCTGGGTAGTCATCAGCGGCCAGGGAGATGATGTCGCGGGAGCCGTCCCTGCTGCCATCATCCACCAGAATGATCTCAAAGCTGCGGCCGGTTTTCCTGCAGGCGGCAAGACAGCGGTCGATGAGTTCCGGCAGGTTGTCTTTTTCGTTATAGACCGGAATGACCACGGAAAGATCAGGCACCATCACACAAACACCTCCATCATGAAAATTCACCGGTTTGCCCCGCTTTTTCGATATCCAGACGAACAATGTCGGGTACAAAAAGGACGGCGCACTCTTCTCCATCGATTTTGAATATAGAAGATCAAGATGAAGGAAGGATGAAGAGAGGAGAGGGAAGGGGCGAAATGTTGTTGCCGATGAATCAATGCCACCGATTCATTCTGTGTTTCAAGACAAAGTCGGCCCCCTGATAGTAGGAAATGGCCTCTAAGGCGAAGGGATCGTCGGGCTCCAAGGTTTTAATTCGGTTCTCCGTCTCGGGATTTTCCATCAAATCGATCTTCTTTCCCGGGGAGAGGATCACCAGTTTGTTGTTCTCATATAGACCAACCTTCTGGTAATTCCCGATCAAGGCCCTCTCATGGAAGTGTTCATCCAGAATATCATTCCCCCAGAAATAGCTTTTGTAATGAAAGCCCAGCAGCGAAAGGAGGGTGGGGCCTATATCGATCTGGCTTGAAACCTTGTAAACCTCCTTTGCCGGGACATGTTTGGGGGAATAAATGAACAGGGGGATATGGTATTTGTTCAGGGGCAACCCGACTTCGCCGTTACTGCTGGCACAATGATCGGCCACCAGGACGAAGACGGTGTCATCAAACCATTTCTGTTTCCGGGCCAGAGAGAGGAACTCCTTCAAGGCGCGATCGGTGTATTTGACGGTCCCATGCCGCCCCGTTCCCGACGGGATATCAATCTTACCTTCCGGATAGGTATAGGGTCTGTGGTTGCTTGTGGTCATGAGGTGATAGAAGAAAGGTTTCCCCCCTTCATATGCCCGGGTTGCCTCTCTTACCGCCTTACGAAACAGGTCCCCATCGGACACACCCCAGGCGTTCTCAAAGGTGATTTTCCCATCCTCAAAATCGTACAGGTCCACCACCCGGTAGCCATTGCCTGAGAAGAAGGCGTTCATGTTGTCGAAATAGCCTCTCCCTCCATAGAGAAAGGCCACATCGTACCCATGATCTTTGAAGACCTTGCCCAGGCTGTACAGATGCGCATTATCGGGTCGTTTCACCAGAGAACGCCCGGGTGTGGGTGGAATGGAGAGGGTGATGGCTTCCAAGGCCCTGGTTGTCCGGGTCCCGGTGGCATAAAACCGGGTGAAAAACAGACCATTCTTGAACCACCGGTCCATGAACGGGGTGATACTATCCTTTTGCCCGAATCTGGACAGAAACTCAGCGCTCAGACTTTCTACGGTAATGAGAAAGACATTCAACCGCCTCTCCTCCCGTTCTTCGTGCATGTTCCTTGAGATATCGTAGAGCCCTCCGGTTGCGGGATCTTTACGGACGGATTTCTTTGCCAGCCCCGAAAGCTGAAGATCCTGGCCCTGGGCGTAGAAAGGCTTGTAATCCAGCGTATTGTTCCTGAAGGCCCCCACGAACTGATAGGGGCCGTTGGAGGAGAGCTCTCTTTCATAATTGTTGGCAAAGGCATTCCTTAAGGACTGACCCACCATCTGGTAAGAGAAAAAAGAAAGCACCATGATCGATAGGGTGATAACGCCTCTTCTCAGAAGGCTCTCCCTGTAAAGAAGACTCTGCCGGAGAAAGCCTTTCACCATAAAAAAGGTGGCCAGAGCAGCCAAGAAGACCCCCGACAGGATGTAGGGCATCGGATAGGATTCGATGATATCATCCGTAATTTCACGGCGGTAAACCAGATAATCAACAGCAATAAAATTGAAGCGGGTCTTGAATTCGTCCCAAAAAAGCCATTCGGCGGCCAGGGAGAAATAGAGGAAACAGAGAAACCCAAAAAAGAACAGGTAAGTTATGTACCGGAAAATTCTGCTGTTCAAAACCCTGTTTGGAATCGTGAAGAGCAAAACCGCAAAAAAAAGACCCAGATAGAGATTAAGGACCACATCATACACGAAACCAGCGCCAAAAATACCCGTGGTATGGAGCAGGGAGTGGTCTATGACATCCCATGACCTCACATAGAGACCTGCCCTCATCAAGGCAAAACAGACCATATTGAGCAGGCAATAGATGAGGATGATTCTGTAACGACTCTTAAACACAATTCATATCCGTCTTTCTTCCACCTCAAAAAGAGGATCAGGAATCCTCCTAAAACAACCATGGTCCACGAGGCAGGAACGAGGCATGCGGTAATATTTCTACTCTCCAACCAAGACTAATCCTCATGGTCACGATCTTCATTTTTTTCGCCGTGCTCGTGATCATCTTCATCCACCTTGTCCCGGTCCATGCCGGCTTTTTCGATACCCAGATGAACAATGCCGGTTACAAAAAAGACAGCTCACATTTCCCCACATATTTTGATTTTGAATATAAGGGATCAAGATGAAGAAAGGATGAAGACAGGAGAGGGAAGGGATATACTAGCAGTACCCTGCCCTTCCAGGATACCTGGAAATCCTCGCGGTTCACTTGAATTACGTTACTTCTCCGATTGACCACCTTTATAGCGAATCGATCATGGATCTCCTGTTCCAATGCGTCCAAGGAGCGGTCATACTCGTCCATCTCCATTGCCGCGGTGATTAACCATGTCAGGTGACGGCGATGCTGTACCTCTATTGTTCCAACGAAAATGGGGGTATTGTTTCGTGGGATTCTGACATCCGAGGGCCACAGACGCAGCACCCAGCGCTTATCCTTGTCCCTGTGGACAAGACGCAGGCAGTCAACCCGTCCATTGTGAAGACATGGTAAAACAGGCAGCTTTTCAATCGGCGTGTCCGGGGAAAGCATTCCCAGGAGATTTCTCAAGGTCAACGATGGTGGGAGTTGCCATCCCTTGGTTAACAGATATCGGGCCAGTTCATCAGGTGTTCCTACCCACTGAATGGTGAGGGGTTGTTCCCGTTCGCCAGCCAAGTCAATCCGCCAGGCGGGAAGCTCACGCCAGCCATCCGCTATCCATTTTTGCAGCGGCATGGATTGCACCTCATGCTGGGGAGCGTAAAATACGAACTCCTTTTCGTGGCGCTGGCTCACATGCCAACCACCGGCGATCACGATAACGAGTACGGTCACAAGCCCCAGCAAGTGCCGGGGTACACTTTTATCAGAGCTTTTCAGGTAGGCGATTCCAAGCAGAGCGGTCCAGCTTGTGCCTATGAAAAATCCGCCCAGGACATCGGAAAGCCAGTGGGCGCCCAGGTAAAGGCGAGAGATCGCGATAATAAAGGAGATCAGAAGGACAGCGACAAATAATCCCCAACGCAATGTGCTGGAAAGGCCCCTGGCAAGCAGGATAGCGAGAAATCCATATAGGATCACACTCATGGTCGTGTGACCGCTGGGAAATCCAAAGGCCGAGGCCCCATGGTAAATGGCCACGGGTCGTGGCGAATGGATCAACCATTTGAGCAATTGAACACCCACTAAACCCCCCAGCACGGTCATTGCCCAAAAGCCTGCGGCGCGGCAGTAGCGCTTGCCAAGCAGCACGAGCAGAACCGCGCCGCTTAGGCAAATATTGACAAAAGAATCGCCGAATTCCGTTACGGCTACAAAGATACGGTCCGCCCACGGGGTTCTAAGGGCCTGAAAAAAGTGGTAGACGGCCTGATCGGCCAGCACGAGCGAGTCTTTGGTCAGGATATCCTCCATAACGCCCAAGAATCCCCATCCAGCCACAAAAAGCGTCAGGACCAGAAATCCGAGAAACAATTCCTCTCCCTGTTGACGAGGAAGGAGCCAAGATAAAAGCCTTTTTACCGGAAGTGCTACCCAATGGGCAGGCATGTCCGCGGCGGCCCAGTCTTTCAGGGAGGTAAGCCAGATCGGCCCTCGACGGCCCGCCAGCAATACCAGCTTACGGCCAAACCGGACCATAACCCAGAAGATGGCGAGGATAAGAAAGATGAGCACGGCCAGGCGCGTGCTGATCGCTCCGGCCACTGCCAGCGAGGTTCCGAAAAAGACTCCCGGCAAAACATAGACCAGGGCCCAGCCCATGGCCGAAAGCACGTTGATGAGGCTGAAATGCAGCGGGCGCATGCCCAGCATTCCGGCCACAACCGGGATGACCGGACGAACCGGACCCACAAAGCGTCCAAACAGAACACTTTTTCCGCCATGGCGGTGAAAGAAGTCCTCTCCTTTTTGCAGCATGCCGGGATAGCGGGAAAACGGCCATATGCGCCGCAGCCCTTCCTGGTAGTGACGGCCCAGCCAGTAGCTGATGCCGTCTCCCGCAACGGCCCCGGCCGAGGCCAACAGCAACACGGGCGTAAGCCCCAGGCTGCCCGTGGCCACGATTGCGCCGACACCGAACATGATCACCGTGCCGGGAATAATTAGACCGACCAGGGCCAGGGATTCGGAAAGAGAGATCAGGAAAATTGCTCCGTAGGCCAGGGTTGGGTAGTGTGTGATAAAAGCCAGCAATGCCTTTATGTACAGCACGGAATCACTCATGATTTCCGGCAGTCACAATTCTTCTTTCCGCATAAGAAACAGCCCGTTCCCGCATAATGCTCAAATATGCAATCAAACTTACGATTACAAATAGAAAAAGAACATTTACCGTTGTCATGCCCAATCCCAGGCCGCTTTCGGCAAAGGGCTTTATCATGAAATCCCCTAAGGATGCGCCAAGAGGTCGCGTTAGAACAAAAGCGATCCAAAACGCCAATACGCTGTTCATCTTCAGGCCATAAAACCCAAAGGCTGCGACTGCAATTGAGGCGCCAAATATGAATAACGCTAATCCATAACCGAGCTCAAGCCCCTCCGATATCAGATCACCGACGCCGGTCCCCAGGGCAAAAGCCAACAGAATGATAATCCAGTAAAACATCTCTCTTTTGGCGGTATCGATGGAATGGATGGATAAGGTCTTCTCGCTTTTATACCACACCGCAAACCCGGCAAGCATTGCAACGGTGAAAACGATACTCAAGGTAATCAAACTGACCCCCAAGTCATCCACTAACATATCCGTGATCAAGGTGCCTACAATGCTCATCAAGATCACAACCGTCCAGTAGCTGACCGGTACATAGCGTTTCAGTTTAAACTGAATAAGAAGTGATGCAGCCAGAAGACCCCCCATAATCAAAGAGGTGATGTCCAATCCCAGGCCGAGGTTAAAAGCCAGGAAATCCGCACCGGTTTCACCCACGGTGGTCGATAAGACCTTTAAGAGCCAAAAAGTGAAAGTGACTTCAGGGACCCTGACCAATAGTTTTTCCACAACATTTGTCCTTTTATCGGAATTCATACCAAGTTCCTTCATTTTTGCTTCCTCCAATGTTAATTTTCACTTCGTTGATTTTCGTTGTTTGAACTGAGACAAAATTACCGCTAACAAAAAAAACAAAGGTATACCAGCAGCCACGGGCAAGACCCGTCCGGCCTGAAGCACCGGTTTCTGACGAACATGGAACTGGACGGTCGGGCTGGTAAACACTCTCCGGCCGCCGCGGTCGGTAACGCTGACCACCACCCGGTAATCGCCGCCCTGGATCAAGCGCATAGGCCAGTCGGTCCGCAGGGACTGCCCCACCCCCAAAGAGGTCCCGGTGATGGCCTTTTGAGCGCTCCAGTCTTCCAGATCCACCGGCTGTTCATTGCCCGGATCGGTCTCCACCAGGCTGATCCAGGCCACCAGACCCTTAATGGGAATTGCGCCCCTGTTGGTGATGGTGCTCCAGAATCGCAGATGATCTCCCATGACAGGCCCTGAAGGGTTTTTGTCATCCGGGCGTAAATCAAGGGCCAAAGGCACCTCGGCCGCGGCTGAAACTGCTACTGACAGGACCGTCATCATCACCGCCGTCAGAAGGTATTTACATATTCTCATGGCATCTTCCCCCTATTGAAACTTGGGGTGGGCGGCGCTGCGCCGGGCCGACAGAAAACAAAAACCCAACCACGCGACCACCAGTAAAAGTCTTCCCGCCTGGGCTCCGAACGGTTCGCTGTCGATAATAACGCTGTCAAAGGTATTGAGCGCCCCGGCAAACGGGTTGACCGCATCCATGGCGCGTCCGATGGCCGAGTTACGCAACCCCGGCCCGATCAATAACGGAGTTACGGCCAACATCAGTAAGGTGACCGTGCTCAGTAACGACGCTAACACGCTCCCCGTGCGGGCCGACAGCGCCATGGCCAGGCAGCCGAACCCCAGCACCACCGGTGTACCGAAAAGAGCCAGATAGAACACGGCCGCGCCGAGGTTCTGCCCGCTTGCGCCCACGGCCCAGAGGTAGGGCGTCGCCACCGCAAACATAACGACCCAGGCACTCAGCAGGCCCAGGGCCTTGCCGGCAAGCAGGGCGTTTGCGCCGATCGGCGCACAGAGCAGCGGCACCAAAGTGCCGCGTTCTTTTTCGCCTGCGTAGGCGTCGCTTCCCAGAATGGCGGCGAGCAGGGCTCCGGCGGCCAGGACCGTTCCGGCCATCATGTACACCACCTGTGCGTTGTCGAGTAGGCTCAGCTCGGTGTTGCTCACCAGGAGCAGGCTGAAAGAGGACAGAAGTCCGCTGAAGGCCAGCAACCACAAAAGGCCCCGCTGGCTGCGCAGCATATGGGCGCTTTCTTTGCAGGCGATTGTCCAATGCGTTTTCATATTGCCGCCTCCTGTACGCGAGCATGATCCCGCTCGGTGTTGTTCAAATAGAGTTCCTCCAGGCTCGAGGCCTCGGAGCGGATTTCCAGGATTCGCCACCCGCGCTGCCACAGTTCTCCCCAGAGGGCGGAAGGCCCACCAGGGATCTTAAACTGGACTTGGACGCGCCACCAGTTGCCTTCGTGAGCCAGCAACGAAACCCCGGCCGGGATGTTAGACGTGTCCGGCTTGGCTTCCAGGCGCAGGCGGTAACGCTGGCCGGCCCCCAGTTCCGCTAACAGATCGCCAAGACGGCCTTCGAGCCGAGTGCAGCCCTGGTCGATGATCCCGATTCGGTTGCACAAACGATCCACATCGTCCAGTAAATGGGTGCACAGCAGTGCCCCGGCATTCCCCTCGGCTGCGAACTCAAGCAACAGATCATGGATTTCATGCCTGCCCTTGGGATCGAGCCCATTGGTGGGTTCATCCAGGATCAACAACCTGGGGTGCGATATTAAGGCCCTAGCCACCGCCAGACGCTGTCTCATTCCCCTGGAATAGGTGCCGATGGGACGGCGTCCCTCGGTGCCGAGACCGACTTTTTCCAGCACCATCCGCACGTCCCGGCCTGTGGGCGTTTCTCCGTACAAACGGCCGTACCATCGCAGGTAGGCGGGCGCGGTCATCCACTCGTAAAACCCCGCCCGTTCCGGCATTACACCGACAGTACGGCGAATTTCAGCGGCGTGTTCCGCCGGATCGCGGCCCAGTACGTTGACCTGGCCGTTGTCACGGACCCGCAAACCCAATAAGGCGAAGATGGTAGTGGACTTTCCGGCACCGTTCGGCCCAATCAGACCATAGATATCTCCGGGCTGTAGATGTAAATGGACGTCCCTGAGAATTTCCTTTCCATCAATGCTCAGATGCAGATTTTCGATGCTGATCATGGCATAAGCCTCGCGTGGCAAAAGTGACGCGGCGCGTGGGCTCGAATCAGCGCGTCCGCGATGGTGGTCAATGCGCCCCTGTCGCTTTAAAAAGACCTTCGGGGCACCGTCCTACTCATTAGTCCTCGCGATCACGATCGTCATTTTTTTTGCCGTCCTCGTGAGTCTCGTCATCCGCCTTATCCCGGTTCATGGCCAGGACCTTTCCGGATCCGGCATCCACCTTCACATCCACGATAACCTTGTCTGCGGTGACCACCTCGACGCCATAGACGAGAAAGCCGTTCTCGTCTTCGAGTTCTGTCTTCAGAACCTGCCCGTGAACTATAGCCAAGGCCTTCTGAATGGCTTGATTCCAGGTGATCCTGGCCAAAGCGGGAAAATCCGCTTCAACCTGATTCTCGATCCGGATGGTTCCGTCACGGACCTCGCTGTCATCCGAGTTCGCAAAACCTGTTCCGGCAACGGCAAGCCCGATGATCAGGACACCGCTTCCAATAATATTGATCCGTTTTTTCTTCATGACACTACCTCCTGTTGTCAAGTTTCCAGGTTATTCCAACGCCACTATCCGCAAGACAACCGACGCCTTGCCGTGCCGTTTGAACAGCACTATAAACTGCCATCATGAAGAGAGCATGAAGTTGAAGGCCCTGAACTCAATTTTGTTCGGAATTTTTTCTCGAGTTACAGAGGGGGTAGAAGAAATTGGGATCGGATCTTAACGGGCTGTTACCCAAATGATTTTAACAACATAATTTGAACAAATAGAGATTCATCGGGTTGACAGGCTCTTCATGTTGGTGTGACTATCTCTATAGTAAATTGAAGTAAAGATAAGGAACAGCATCTCGAGTTGATTGACAACAGCCTTAATAAACACCTCGTTATCGTTAGAAAGCTTCACTTTTGGAATGATGCAGAATGTCTTGATGTGGAAGTTTTCGTGTCCCGATCCTACGACCGTGAAACCCTTTAGTTTCTCGGTTGAGACGAGAGTCTTGTTGCTGATTTTGTGCCGGGGGAGCACTGAGTCCCCACGTGTTTCACTGTATTCTCCCAGGGTATCCAGGCTCTTAGTATCAATTATCCTGAAGAGCACCCATCCGGCGTTTACTATACTAAGGGTCCTATCTGCCAGAAACTGCAGAATGTAACCAAAATCCTTTTTGTTTTCGGGGAACTTTCGTACGTCCGAAAAGACTGACTTGATTTCCTGTATCTGTATATTTACGGTTCCGATGTATTTAAATGCCTCGCTAAGCCGGTTTTCTAAAGCGCCTTTGTCCTTCATCAATCTATTGATGTCTTTAAGATTCTTCGCCGCTTCTTTTCGGTATAAAGACAGAACGGCATACCCCGCTGTAAAAAGTAATATAATAATAGCAACCTCAACGAGTTGCTCCTCAAACACTGTAAAGCCTGAGTGGATAATGTAAGGTGTGAAGACGATGAGCAGGAATATGCTAACCAAAATCAAAAGGTATGTTCGTTCAAGGATTCTAATGGTATTATTCATTAATTATACCTATTGGATTCTTAACAAGACGTCATTTCCAGGGTTCATTGTTTCCCCGCGCTTTATGATTAGCTCTTGACAGCGAGACGCTTTTCAGATTCATCTCCCAGGCTGAGGAACCGATGTTCCTTTTCTTGCTGCTTTGACTCTATTCCCTTTTCCAAGCATCCGGGAAGAAATTCCCCTGGCATACAGGCGCCCCTCAGGACACGTCAAACAGATATCCAGCCCCTGTTTATGTATCATCTCAAATGCGGTCCTTGGAACCCTCTGTTCCATTTGCCGGGCCCTGAGATATCGGAGGCCGCAGCCCTGTTTTGAGATGCGAAGTCTCCCGGGCTGCAGGGGACACTCCCTCAGATCTTTTAAGATTGGTGCAGTGAGATCCGGCCCGTAAGGTGTTGACCTCACGTGTTTTTTTACCTGATCAAACCCTGTTGATTGCCCCATATGATGTTATCCTTGTTGCAGGTCCTCCCGGATCTGTTCCACGGTCTTCCTGAATCTGGCCCAGTCAATTTCCAGTTGTTCTAATTTTTCTTGACTCGCATAAGATTGATCAATCTCCTTCCTGACCGTTTTCAGATCTTCAAACAAGAGGTTAAGACCTTTAAAGGCCTGATGAACATCACCCTTTATCCCATTGTTTTGCCTCACCTGATCCAAAGAGACACAATCACCCATCAGGGTACTCACATCAGACTCCAGCCCTTGAATCCCCTCCAATATATCCACCAGATCCTTGCGTTCGCGATCTCTGGTCCATGCAACATGGTCTTTTTCCAGCACTTCCAGACCCTGTTTAACCTTTTTGGTATCGCCAAAAAGGTTCTCCATATCCCTTTTCAAAACGAGCTCCATAATGTTTCCTCCTTTTATTTGAATGGAAAGTTTAAAATTGGCCTGAGATCCGATACGTCGAACAGGCAGTTACATAAATCGCATATCTGCTCATCTTGCTTTCTCCATGGATGCCTACCTTGGAATATCCAGTTTGATCCATATTTTACTGTTAATGCAAGACCCTTACGGAAACCTTTCGCATACATTACAATTTGGTAATGTTCTTTGAAAAACATTGGATCCTTGAAAAGTTGGCAGACAGTTTGGCTCAATAATTTCTATTGTCGGTTTCTCCGATGTTTGATTCATGCCATTGGGGTCTTATTATTGTGAACGTGCTTTTTCTCTCCAGCTGAACCGACCTCGAAGCCTCCATCCGGATTCTTTGTTTTCAAGATTTTTAGAAAGGCGGGTAACACGAGCAAAACCAGGGGCAATTGAACGACCAAACCGGAGATGATGGCAATGGCCAACGGCCTTTGCATGGCTGAACCCTGTCCGATGCCCATGGCAAGGGGCAGCAATGCCAGGATAGCGGCCGCGGTCGTCATGGCGATGGGGCGCATACGGTTCTTCCCCGCCAAAATCAATGCCGCCTTTTTGTCGAGATCGCGCGGCAGAGACCTGTACTCCGAGAAAAAGAAGATGCCCACTTCCGTTACGATGCCCACGATCATGGTCATCCCCATCATGGAGGAGATGTTGATCTCGGTCCCCGTTAAATAAAGGCCGATAAAAACCGCCGTAAAGGCGAAGAGTGTCGTAGCGACCATGGCGATGGCAACACGGAAGCTTTCATAGAGAAAAAGCAGGAGTAAGAATACCAGGATAACCGCAGAAAGGAAGACCGCAATGAGACCTGTGAACGCGATCTGCTGCTGTGCATAAAGCCCCCCCAGAGAATAGTAGACCTCTTTTGGCAGCAAGCCCGACCGTTTCAGTACGGATTTGATATCACGGATAACTGAACCCATGTCGCGACCGGTGATGCGTCCGGTTACCGCTATCATACGCTTGAGGTCGTCCCGCATGATCTCGGGTTGCCCGGTAATGGCCCTGAGCGATGCAATGCGCTTGAGTGGAAAGAAATGACCGTCCGGGGCACGAAGGCGAAGACCACTCAGATCCCGGGGGGTTTTGCGGGCGCCGGCCGGAATCCACACGCGCACGCCGACCATTTTGGGGCCCTTCCGGATATAGGTGGTGACCACGCCGGACAAAAGGTCGGTCAGTATTCGCGTTACGCTATCGGGATCTACCCCTTCCAGAGAGGCCTTGTCCCTGTCTACCCGGATATCCAGTGCGTCGCCCGCCAGCACAATGCCGTCCTTGACATCGACCACACCGGGGATCTTGCGGATTGTCCCGGCAACCTCAGGTCCGAGCCGCATCAGGAGGCTGCTGTTATCGGAAAAGAGCTTGATCTCGATGGGCTGGGGCACGGCGGTCAGATCCCCGATAACATCTTCCATCAACTGGGCCATCTCGATCTCTAAACCGGGGACGGCGTGTTCAACCTGCGAGCGCACATCATCCATGATGGCCTCTATGGGTCGCCGGGGAGGGGGCTTGAGCCGCACAAAAAAGTCACCCTGGTTGGCCTCGGTGAAAGTCCCCCCCAGGGAAAGGCCTGTGCGCCGTGAATAGGTTTGCACCTCGGGAGTCTTCTGTAAAATAGTTTCCACCTGCCGGAGAAGCCGGTCCGTTTCCGTGAGCGATGTGCCGGGTTGAGAACCATAGTCGAGAATAAAACCGCCTTCATCCATCCTGGGCATGAATCCCGAACCCAGGTTTTTGTATGAAAACCAGCCGATCAAGAGTAACGGGAGGAGGAGGAGGATCACAAGCCAGGGACGGGCCAGGAAGATCTTCATGAGCCTTTCGTAGGTTCGATGAAAAAACCGAATCAGGGCGCCTCCCTCTTCCTGGCCTGCATCTTTTCGGCCAAGCAAATGATCCGCAAGGAGCGGTACGGCCAACCATGCGACAAAAAAAGAGATGATGAGGCCGGAGGCCATGGTCAGGGAGAGGGATCTGAAAAACGCCCCTGTCACACCGGACAGAAATGCCATGGGCGTAAAGATGATAATGGTGGAAGCGGATGATCCGGCAAGGGGCCGGGTGAACTCCCGTGCAGCCAGCATCACCCGGCCATGGTGTTCACCGGGGAGTTCACGCAATCTACGGACAATGTGTTCCTGCATCACGATCATATCATCGATGATGAGGGCCACCGCGGCCGCCATCCCCCCCAGGGTCATGATATTGAAACTCATATTCAGGGCGTATAGCAGCAGGACAGTGCCGGCTAACACACACGGAACCGTCACCGCGGCAATCAGGGTCATTTTCACGTTTCGCAAGAAAACCCAAAGAACAAAAACGGCAAAAAATACCCCTATCAGAATGGCATCCCGTACACTTCCGGCGGAAGAAAGGATCAGTTCACTCTGGTCATACCAGTTGGCAATCTTGACCCCCGATGGTAAGTGACCGCGGAACCCGGCAAGCTTCCTTTTTGCATCCCGGGCGATCTGTACGGTATTGCCTCTCGGTTGCTGATAGATCTGAAAGAGCACCGCATCGTGCCCGTCCGCGGTGACCCGGGTCCACTGGGGTACCGTACTGCGACTCACGGCGGCAATATCGTCCAGACGCACCAGACCGTTTTCACCGGAACGAAGGATGGTCTTCTTGATCTCTCCCATATCGCGAAACCGGGTGTCGGAAACCACCAGGTCGAGTTTATAGTGGTCTTCCATGCGGCCGACAGCCGTAATGACATTGGCACCGGAAACGGACTTTGCCACATCGCTTAGCGAAAGGCCGTAGGCCGCGAGACGGGCCGGGTCCACCGTTACCCGGTATTCTGACTGGGCCCCTCCCTGAACGCCGATTTTCGCCACGCCCTTTACGGTCGATAGCAGGGGTCGCAACCGGTACAATGCGATGTCACGCAGTTCTACCAGTGAATGGGTATCAGAGGTCAGGCTGTAGGCCAATACGGGAAAGATGGTCGGCGACATGCGGCGCACCAGGAAGACGGTTCCCGGGGGCAGGCTGGAAAGGACCTGGTTAATGGCGGATTCCACCTGTAGGGTAGCCGAAACCATGTCCTCGCCCCAATCAAAATTAATGGAGATCTCGGCACTCCCCCGGCTGGTGGTGGAGCGCACACTGCGCACGCCGGGAATCGCCCGGACCGCCTCTTCCACGGGCCAGGTCGCTTCAATGGCCATCTGCTCGGCCGGGCGGTCCCCCGCATCAAGGGTCACCACCACCCTGGGGAAATCCACATGGGGAAAAAGGGCCACCGGGAGCTTGAAGCTGCCGGCCGCCCCACCGAGAGCGAGGACGACGATAAAGAAAAGGATTGAACGGGAATGTGTCTGCATCCATCTCTTACCGGTCATGGGGAAACCTCTGTGCGGACCGCCATGCCATCCGCTAATTCATAATTTCCCAAGACAACCACGGGGTCTCCGGGTTGAAGGTCGGTGCCCGTGATCCGGATCTCCTTTTGGTCTTCAAGACCGATCTTCACCCTGTGTTTTACCGCATGATCGTTTTTTACCGTAAAGAGGATATTCTGATCCCCTTCGCGCAGCACGGCGCTTCGCGGGACAATCAGGCCCCTGGCGGACGCAACGACTATTTTCCCCAAAACAACCTCACCAAGAAGAATATTCGCTGTCGGGGCGAATGAAACAAAGACATCCACTAAAAGCGTGGCAGGGTTGACCGCGCGGGAGACCTCACGCACGCTCCCTGTAAAGCTCTCGGCGTCGGGCACCTCCACACGGCTAAGCGAGACGGCCTGGCCCGGCTTCACTTGACGGTTGTTTTCCGGCTCGATCCCCAATCGAGCTTCGAGACGGTTCTGGGAAATGATCTCCACAAGGGGCGCTCCGGCGGGAACAATGGCCCCCTCCTGGATAAAGACCTTCTGGATCAGGCCTCCTGTATTGGCGCGGATACCCCGTTTGCCGTCGACGCCCCGCTTCTTAAGGCTTTCGAGATCCGATCGGGCCAGATTCAATGCCTGCTTCGCATCCAGGACCTGTTTATTGGTGGCCAATTTGAGGTTGAAGAGTTGACGCCTGTGTTCAAGGTTCTGTTTGGCCGATTCATAGGCGTTATTGGCCTGCTCGAACTTGAGATGGGTATCCGGGCTGGGTTCGATTTCAAGGAGTTTACCTCCTTTCATCACTTCCTGCCCGGAGCTGACCATGATATGCCGGACCCGGCTTTCAAAGGGGACCGAAACCGTCTGCGTTGCCCCCGGCGCCGGAACGATTTTTCCGTAAACCTGGATATGCTCTTTGATGGCCCCTTCCCGGATGGAAACGATCTTTACAGAAGCCACGACCTCACTCGTTGCTGCAGGCCGCAAAGGGGGACGATCCTTCTCGGATATCTGTTTTGCGCTATAATAAAATCGCCAGTAGCCGCCTGCCAACGCAAGAACCACGACCACTATGACAAGAAAAATCCAGCCTGTCCGTTTCAATTTCGCACCCCCTTCGCTTCCTCCCCACCCAGATACCGGCCCGCCGCAATCTCCAAGGCGATGTTTTGATCCATAAGGCTTTGCTTGAGCCGGAGAAGTTCCAGCCTTTTGGTGATCAATTCGTTGACAACATTATAATAGCTCAACACATCGGCCATGCCTTCCAGCAGGGCCCTGCGATACTTTTCGACCACATCTTTCAGCGTGGGGAGGGCCCTTTCGGTCGCCCCGATCTGCTCTTTGATGGATGCCATATCCGCCAGGATGGTCGCCACATTGGATCTGGCCTCGAAGAGACGGTCCACATATTCGTCAAACAGCCGCCTCCTGGTGGCCCGTTGGATCGCTATTTGGCCCTGGTTCCGGTCGAAAAAGGGGAGATCTATGCTGACGGCCAAACCGGTGCTTACCACATTGGAGTTGTCGCGGGCTTGTAAAAACCCGATATTGATCCTTGGAAACTGGGCCAGTACGGCAGCTCTGACACGTTCGTCTTGACTTTCATATCCCATTTTGAGAGCGAGAAGATCGAGGCGCCGATCCTCTATACCGTTCATGATGGTTGTGAGGGAGGGCAGCATCGCAACCTCTGAGAGGTTTGCGCCTACCTCGAGAGGGACCGTGCGCTCAGGGGGAAAACCGAGAGATTGCTTGAGTGCAAGTTGCTCTTTTTCCATCTGTTGTCTGGTAACGAGAACCGTCAGATGAACCGCCTGGAGGGCGGCCTCTGCAGCGGACAGATCAATGGCGGTCATGTCTCCCATATCCACGGCCTGTTTCACCGCATCCCGGTTTCCTTGAAGACCCTTTTGACCCTCTTCAGCAACGGATATTTGCTTTTTCAAGAGGATCAATCTGTACACGTGCTGCCTTGCCGCCTGTGCCACCTGCCATTCCTGCCAGGCCACATTCAGCTCCACGGAAAGGGTCTGGGCCTTTGCCGCATCCACACGGGCGCCCCGGGTTATAAGTGTTTTGATGTCCCAACCCAAGCCCAGACCAAAGGCATTGACCGCGTTATCGGTGTTCCCTCCTGTCGGGAAATCAAGGCTATAAGACAATTGCGGGTTGGGGAGGATGCCCGCCTGAAGGAGTTGGGCCGTGGCCACGCCTCTTTGGTCTCGCAAGGCCCGTAGCTTGGGGTTGCCCAGGACGGCAATCAGGGCCGCCTCCTCGGGGGAAAGTCCATCCCGGTCGTTTATGAGAAACGGTTTCAAAATGGGGTGTTTTATGGCTTTAGCCTCGATCCTGATGACTTCCATCTTGGGAGGAGTGAGTTCCCTGGCCACACTGGCCTGATTCAATGGAAGCGCGTGGTATGTGGCGCACCCGTTCACGGCAATCACCGCAATTGATAGAAATAAAAGGCCTTTGGCCCGGTTGTTTCGCATATGGTTACCTGATGCCAATCCCCTGATTACCGGCATCTGTAAATAATTGTTCAAAATCTGTCCATCGCATGAATGGCCATTACTTCTTGAAGACGACCCGCTATTTCCTGAGAAATAGCCGGCTCCCCGGCGATAGGCTTAATGTTAGTCCGGGCCGTAAGAAGATCCTGAGGAGTTTTGACCACCTTGTACGAGCTGCTCGCGGTTTTGTCATGGAACTGAGACAGGAAAATATCGTTCACAACAGGCTTCCCCTCTTTGGTGACATTTTCTACGACGATTATTTTATCAATGGAATTCCACCATATTCGCACCAAAATGACCAACCTGCCATAAGGCGTCTCCTGGTATAGAGGAACAATGTCCCCTATTTCCCCATAATGGTGTCTTATTTCACGGTAATATCTTAAACCTTTTGGATAGTATTTCAGCGGATGGCCCAGTAACGCCTGTATCTTTGCTTTATCATTTTGAGTTAGGGATAACTCTCTTTGCTCATAATGGTCTAAACTCGATCCCATCTTCTTGAGTTCACTACGAGCGATCTCGTCTTTGGAAGTTGAATGAAACATCCCTGCACAACTTGCCAGCATCATGACGAGCAACGAACTAACAATTATGACCATTATATTTCTTATATTTCTACTGAGCATTTTATCCTCCTTGATGACCAGCACACCGCTTCCAATAATATTGATCCGTTTTTTCTTCATGACACTACCTCCTGTTGTCAGGTTTCCAGGTTATTCCGGCACCAATATCGGCAAGACAACCAACGCCTTGCCGTGCCGGGGGAGCACTGAGTCCCCACGTGTTTCACTGTATTCTCCCAGGGTATCCAGGTTCTTAGTATCAATTATCCTGAAGAGCACCCATCCAGCGTTTACCATACTAAGGGTCCTATCTGCCAGAAACTGCAGAATGGAACCAAAATCAAAAGGTATGTTCGTTCAAGTAGTCTAATGGTTTTATTCATTAATTATACCTAATTTGGTAATAATGGGAAATCTGGCAGTAAATGTGACCCCTTTTTCCTGGTTAGAATGAAAAAAAACCTGCCCGCTGTGGGCCTCCACGATCTTCTTCACAATCGGCAGGCCCAAACCGGTTCCCCTCTTCTTCTTGGTGAAAAACGGCTTGAAGATGTTTTCGCCGTCTTCCTCTGCTATCCCAGGGCCGCTGTCAATCACTTGAAGCGTCACCCAATGGCGATCTTCCGTTGTCCTTATGAGCACTGACGCTCCTTCGGGACTGGCCTCTAATGCGTTGGTCATTAGGTTAAAAAGCACCTGTTTGACCCTTCGGGCATCTGCCATAAAAGGAGGCAGAGAGAGATCGAGATCAGTTTTCAACACAACCCCCCTGTTTTCTGCTACTGGCCGCACCACCTCAATTGTTTCCCGGACCAAACCATTCAAGTCCGTCTCCTTGAGCTGCATATCCATGGGTCTGCCAAAATCCAGCATCTCCCTGACCATGCTTTCGAGTCGGTCCGTTTCCTGAATGACCACCCGTAGCTTTTTCTGTTTGGGGTCATCTCCATCCAGTGCTCTCGAGACCTGGGTCGTAAAGCCGCCGATGGCCATAAGGGGCGTTTTCATATCATGCGCCAGATCTAATACGGTCCGGCCCACAGCGGCAAGGCTCTCCGCCCCAATAAGGGCCCTGTGTTTTTTTCTTTCCCTTTTAACCAAGACCCCGAGTATCAATGCGATAGCAAAGTAGAGCAAACCTTCCAGGATCTCGTGGAAATCTTCAAGGGAAAACCCGTGCCAATGTACCATAACATAAGGGAAGAAAAGCAAGATCATCGCCGTGGCAATCGCTATGGCGCCTTTGATTCCGAACCAGAAACTTCCCAAAATCAGAGGGATATAAGCGAGTACTCTGTAAAAGGCATGTTCGTAGGTCATGCGGTAAAAGGTGAAATAGTTCAGACAAAGCACACCTGCAATCAGCGTGGTGATAAGCACCACCTTCTTCCACTCTTCATGATGTGGCATCATTCATCTCCCAGGCGGCAGGGAACACTCCTCCCCTAAAACTCCAGCCCTTTAATTCCTTCCAATATATCCACCAGATCCTCGCGCTCGCGATCTCTGGCCCATGCAGCATGGTCTTTTTCCAGCACTTCCAGGCCCTGTTTAACCTTTTTGGTATGGCCAAAAAGGTTCTCCATATCCCTTTTTCAAAACAAGCTCCATAATGTCGTCTCCTTTCATGTGAATGGAAAGTCTGAAATTATCCCGGCGCCCAAGATGTCGGACAAACAGATACGTAAATCTCATCTTCGTTCATTTTGACTTCTTCATGGATGACTATTTTGTAACACCCGGTTTGATCCATATTCTCACATTAACTCTGATATTAAGCCACCACTTCTAGTGGTGGACCCGGAAAGGTTCTACCGTCCCGGTGAGAAATAGGATAGGCTCTTCCTCTGGGAAAGCCCTATATGGGACAAAAGGAGGAAGAACCTATGCATGATTGACAAAGCTTATCGCATGTTCGTTGGGATTGCAAATACCATTTAGTGATAGTCCCAAAGTACCGAAAGAGGAAATTATACGGAAAATTTAAGCGCCGGGTGGGGGACATTTTGCTAATGTTCTTTGAAAACCATTGTATCCTTGAAAAGTCGGAAGGCATTTTGATCCAATGTTCAATTTGCCGGTTTCTCCGATTTTAATTCATGCCATTGGCGTTTTATTGCCAGGGGAGTGCCTTTTCTCTCTATGTAGACCGGCCTCGAAGCCTCCAAGCGGATTCTTTGTTTTCAAAATTTTTAGAAAGGCGGGTAACACGAGCAAAGCCAGAGGCAATAATGGTCCCCAACACGGCCTGATTCCGCGTGATCTTGGCCAGGGCGGGAAAATCCGCTTCAACCTGATTCTCGGTCTGGATGGTTCCGTCACGGATCTCGCTGTCATCCGATTTCGCAAAACTTGCTCCGACAAACGGCAAGCCCGATGATTAGGACACCGCTTCCAATAGTATTGATCCACTTTTTCTTCATAACACTACCTCCTGTTGTTGGACGAAGGCTATTCCGGCGCCAATCGGCAAGACAACCAACGCCTTGCCGTGCCGTTTGACAACAATATAAACTGCCATTATGAAAAGAGCATGAAGTTGAAGGTCCTGAATTTAATTTTGTTCGGAATTTTTTCTCGAGTTACAGAAGGGATAGAAGAAATTGGGATCGGATCTTAACGGGCTATTGCCCAAATGATCTTAACAACATAATTGAAGGAATAAGGCCACCTAAATATCCTAAACATCAATAACTACTCATTTGATCATAATGGGATGTAATACACCGGGCGCTTGTCCGCCATCAACTGCGCTTCAGGTTCCCTATAAAAAGGCTGTTGCATTTGATGAACAATAGGCCTAAATTATGGTTCGGGGCCGATGAGGTCTTTCCATCCATATGGGCCTAAGGAAAGACCATTGGGCTCAAAATAAACTCATGTTTAAGGAGGGAATGGGAAATGGCAATCATAACGATTTCCAGAGGGTCATATAGCAGGGGAAAAGAAGTGGCGGATAAAGTGGCTGAAAAACTCGGGTATCAGTGTATTTCACGCGACGTGCTTCTGGAGGCTTCAAACGAATTCAATGTTCCTGAGGTCAAGCTGGTTCGAGCCATTCATGATGCGCCTTCTATCCTCGATCGAGTCGGCTACAAAAAGGATAGGTATATCGCTTTTGTTCGGGCTGCAATTCTCCAGCATTTCCGAAAAGACAATGTGGTCTATTGTGGGCTGGCCGGCCACTTTTTCGCAAAAGATATTACTCACGTGCTGAAAGTCAGAATCATTGCCGACCTGGATGCGCGCGTCAAGAGTGAGGTGAGACGTGAAAGCATTCCAAGGAAGGAAGCCCTTCGCATTATAAAAGAGGATGATGAAGAACGAAGAAAATGGAGCAAACACCTCTATCGGATAGATACCTGGGACCCGAGCCTTTATGATATCGTGATCCACATCAAAAAGATGACAACAGAAGATGCAGTCGATGTTATCTGTAATACCGTGGCCCTCGATACGTTTAGAACAACCCCTGAATCACAACAGGCGATGGAAGACCTGTGCATTGCAGCCGAAGTGAAAGCCGCTCTTATGGATATGAAGCCCGACGTTGATGTTGTCGCTTCCAACGGCATTGTCCAGGTGCATACGGCTGCACTGCTCACCGAAGGAGAAGAGCTCACCAAAGATATCGAAGCTATCGCCAAATCAGTCGAAGGTGTAAAGGAAGTGAAGGTGGGTGTGAAGCCCAAGGACCTTGTTGATTAGAAGAAACCTGTCCCGGGGAGTGCAGTTCTTGAAATTCCACTTGCTACAAGTTACGACCAAATTGGGGAGGTATGCAGAGCGGATGTCAGGTGCCATAGAGAAAAAAGGTGAGGATGGAAAGCAAAGGGCCAGACGGAAAAGAAGAGGCATTTTCACCCGTCTGGTGAGCAGTGTCCCGGAATTAACGATTCTCATCCTGTTGCTGGTTGGTGGCTATACAGTAATGGCCGTATTTTCAAAAGTCCAAGGGACCCAGATCCTTGATCCCTTCTCCATATGGCTCATTATCGTGGGCTCATTTCTAATAAGTACCGCCATAGCCATCATAGCCGTTATCGCAGGCATAGGAGGAGGGGTTATCTTTACGCCCATCATGCTCGGGTTTACCTCCATGGACAGCCTGATCATCAGGGCCACTGGCCTGGTGGTGGCCATGTTCGGCGGGTTGATTTCTTCGGGACCCTTTATGAAAAGCAGACTGGCCAACCTCAGGGTAGTGTTTTTTTGCGGGGTACCCATCACCATTGGCGCCCTTGCAGGGAGCGTGTGCGCCATATATCTGCACGATGCCCTGGGTGCTGTAGGCGATGGGATGGTTCGTCTGTCACTTGGAATTCTCATGCTTGTTATCGCCTGGTTTTTATTCACGGGTGGGGGAAAAACGGAATATCCCGAGCCGGACCGAATTGATCCTCTTTCCAAGAAGCTTGGACTGGAGGGCTCTTATTGGGAGGGATCACTGGGGAAGGTCGTTGACTACCAGTTAGTGAGGGCGCTTCCGGGAGCATTTATCTTTATCTTTCTTGGCTTTGTAGGGGGCTTTTTCGGCATGGGAGGCGGGGCCTTTCTCACCGCGACACTTAATCTCGTCATGATGGCGCCGGTGAAGATCGCGGCCGCCTGCAGCGGGGTCCTCCTGGCCATCAGCGATGCCACCGCCATCTGGACATATATTACCTACGGTGCACTTGTTGCCATTCTTGCAGCTCCCTGGATGCTGGGGCATGTGGTGGGCGGCATTTTGGGAGCACATCTCTTAATCAGGATCAGGGCAGGCTTTGTGCGGAAGATCCTGATCTTTATTCTCATTCTTTCATCCGTGAAACTCATCGCACGCGGGTTGGAAGGTACATTTGGGATACATATTCCCATTTTGGGATAAATAGTGCCCATCTGCAGGAGGAAATTATGGAAGATAATAAACTGAAAGCTCCTTTTGCCGGCCTGGTCTATGGACAGATCATCTACTGGGGAGTCATGTTCGCCTCTTTGATCGTCATTATCGGCTCTGTGATGGCCTTCATAACCAGGAATAACTATGTGCCTGTTTCCTATTGGCTGTCTTTGGTGTGGGCGGGCAAGTCTCCCTCTCAGATTTGGTCGGGTATCACCGGTTCACTCCCCATGGGACACTGGTACTTTTCCCACCTGATGACCGGAGATGGCTTGGCTGCCTTTGGCATCTCTCTGGCGGTTTTTTCAGTGGTGCCGGCGCTTTTTCTCTCCTCTGCAGTTCTTTTCAAAGACGGTGACAAATTGTATGGATCGTTGGCCCTGATTTGCGGCATAATCGTTTTGACCGGGGTCTTGGGGCTCATTCCCATAGGCTGATGAAATGTCCATGGGAGCCAGGGCACTGAATGAAAGACGGTATTTGTTAGGTGTTGCTTTTTGATTTTGTAAAACAAGGAGGTCAGCATGTCTATCATCGCCATCGCCAGGGCTTCTTATAGTCATGGCAAGAAGATCGCTGAAAGAGTGGCGCGGGAATTGAACTATGAATGTGTCTCCGAGGAAGTTATCAGTCTGGCTTCACAACAATTTGATATTCCGGAGAATTGGCTGCGGCGGGCTGTTGAAAATGCACCGACACTCAGGGATCGGTTCAGCTATGGAAAAAAGAAATACGTCGCCTACATCCGCTCGGCCCTTTTCGAATTTGCGGCAAGAGATAATGTGGTTTATCATGCGCTGGCAGGTCATTTCCTGCTGGAGGGGATCCCAAATGTTTTGAGGGTCATGATTTCTGCAACTATCGAGGAGCGGGTAAAGGAGATCATGCAAAGGGAAGATGTCTCGAAGAAGGAAGCGCTAAAAATCATAGAGAAATTTGATAAGGAACGGAAAAAATGGGCAATGTATTTTCATGGCAGGGACCCCTGGGATATCAGCATGTATGACCTTGGGATAGTGATCGGCAGACTGACAATCGATGATGCAGTCGACAAGATTCTCACGACGGTAAAGCTCCCTTCTTTCCAAACGAGCGCTGAGTCTCTGAGGATTCTAAAAGACGAAAGCCTCGCCGCAAAGGTCAAATCAGATCTGATGAATTTTTATGCTGATGTCGAGGTTTCTGCCGAAAACGGGATCGTTACAGTTCATATAAAGCGAAGTTTAAAGCAGGAGGAAGCCCTTACGGATGACATTCGTGGCATCCTCATGGAAATGCCCGGGGTAAAAGAGGTGCAGGTAAACGTCATACCCGTTTACTGAGCATGATAACATGGGGCACGAACGGAGTTGCGCTCCAGGCGTTTCCGAATCGTCAAGAGTCCGTGGACGCGATGAAAGCTTTTTGAAGATATCAGATGTAATAACCATGAAGCTGGTACACAAGATCATCTTTGCAAATACCCTCGGGATCATTTCTATCATCCTGGTCGCCGCGTTTTCCTACCATGAATTTGACCTTCTTCTCGCTAAGTTGCGTTTTGTCGAAATAGCGGACACCCTCAATGCATCGTTTCTCAAAATAAGGCTTTCGGAGAAAAACTACTTCCTCTATAAAGACGATGCGGCGCTTCCACGTATCAAAAAGCAGATCCAGGAGAGCTATCTGACTATTGAAAGCATGAGGCCGAATATCATCAAAGCCATCGGCGATGAAAATTTCGAAAAACTTCAATTGGATCTCAAGCGATATGAGGAAACAGTTGCGAAGGTAGGGAAGACCGATGAAAGGACTGAGGGAAAAAACAGAGTAGAAGAAGCCATCCGGGAATCAGGCAGGGCGTTACGACTTTTTTCTGAGCGGATGGTAAGGGTTGAAAGACAAGAAGTGAATAATATTATTTCGGCTTCAAAAAGGACCTTATTATCTTTTTTCGGCCTCGTTATTTTTGTCGCTATCATGAGCAGCTATTTGTTTTTCTCAAGAATGTTCAAAAATCTTCGAAGGATAGAGAGAACGGCAAATTCCATATCTGACGGAAACTTTGTGGAAATTGAAGGGAAGATACCGAATAATGAGTTGGGTTCCGCCATGGCGGCCATTAACACGATGTGCGAAGACTTAAAGACCGGCCATGAACAGCTTATCCAATCAAGAAAACTGGCATCTTTGGGGACCCTTACTGCTGGCGTGGCGCACGAACTGGGAAATCCGCTCAACAATATTTCCATGGTGGCCCAGACCTATTTAGAGCTCTTAGAGCATCTTTCCGAGGAAGATAAAGTCGATTATGTAAAGACAATCTTGGAGGAAAGCGAGCGTATCAGGAGTATTGTCCAGGACCTCTTGGATTTTTCGAGAGCCAAGGAAAGAGATTTTCGAGTTTCTGATATCAATGATGTTGTGAGACGCTCCCTTAAACTGGTGCAAAATATGCTCGATGTATCCGGGATTGAGACCAAATTAGACCTTCAAGACAAGCTTCCTCCTGTTTTCATTGATGAAGATAAGATTCGGGAAGTGTTGGTGAATCTCCTTACCAATGCCACTCACGCAATGTCTGAAGGAGACACGGTTTTTCTTCGGACCAATCTTGCAGAATCCAAAGATCATCTTATAATAGAAATCGAGGACACCGGAAAAGGAATTCCCCCTGAGTTTTTGGCCCATATCTTTGATCCGTTCTTCAGCACCAAGGGCACCGAAGGGACGGGCCTGGGTTTGTCCATCAGTTATGGTATCATAAAAAAACATAAAGGGACGATAGATGTGAGAAGCAAGGTGGGAGTTGGAACAACTTTCACGATAGAATTACCAGTTCATACAACAAAGGAGGGGAAAAATGAACGGCCATAAAATCATGGTAATTGATGATGAGAACATCGTGGGCAAAATGATAAAGAGTTCTTTCGGACAGGATGGGTATGTTGTGGAGGCCTTCCTGGAGGCAAAACCAGCCCTTGCCAGATTGAAGGAAGAAAAATTTGATGTGGTCATTACCGATCTGAAGATGAAAGATATTGACGGGATGGAGGTCCTGAACACAATAAAAAGGGAGCTCCCGGAAATTAAAGTGATCATGATTACCGCGTTTGCGAGCATGGATGCGGCGGTTGAAGCATTTCGAAAAAGTGTAGATGATTTTTTTGCAAAACCGATAAAAATAACCGATCTCAAGGCCTGCGTTAGAAAATTAGTCAACGAGTGAGGATGTAAATGCAGATCCGTCTACCAAGGAAATATTCTCGTCCAGGCTGTCAAGGTAGAATCTCATGAGCATTGAACTCAATCGTGAGACGTTGTTCCGGCGAATGGGGTTGCGCTTGAAAAATGACTTCAATCCCACTGTGGCGACACAAGTATGGCTGTGGCCATTTTCCTTCGCACGCCTTGTACTCATGGGACTTTCCACCGTCTCGCGACGAAGATCGGTGAGAAACCCGGACTAAGTCTTTTTTATGGTTTCTTTTACCTCTTCGCTATACCCTACCACTCCCTGCTATTCAACACAAAACTTCCCAGGCTAAAAATCTATAAAGAAACCTGAAACCACCATAATATTGTGCCGCTTTTTTCCTTGACTCAAAAGAGCAATTTTTCATAGTTTTTCTCAATAAAAGCAAGTTCTTATCCATCATTATCCATCCGAGACCTTTGAAAAACGTTCAATTTCGTTCAAGACCAAGGCGCGTGAGGATTTTAACCGCAGGAATATTTTGAATATTTTGAGGATTAAAATCCGAACGCAACGCAGAGATTGGGCGAAAGGGGACGTATTTCAAAGGTCTCCATCCATGCACAGTCACCGTTCTGTTTTACCCATCACTTTAAAAAACATAGCCTTGTGATTGGAAAGGGTGTTTGACTGGATTCGCTGTTGCAGTTCTTGCATGTTCACCCGCCTGGTTCTGCCAATCCCGCGAGATGTGGACTGCAATTGCGATGATGAAAGGTTCAAAACAAAGACCAATGTTGCAGATAGCAGAACAACGAGGTAAACGATGTTGTTCAGGGTGTGGCCTCGGGGTATTGCCTTCACTTCGGGTCCTCCCTCAGTTCGCGGATGCAGCGGTTGCACTGCAGACAGTCGTGGTCCCAGTGGTTTTTGACGCCGAGGTCACAGCGCCGGAAAACACGGGCCGGACGCAGGCCAAACAGGCCTGACAGCCCCCCCAGAGCGGACAGGAACGCACCTACCGGGCATAGATTGCGGCAATAGAACCGGAAATTAAACAGGGCTCCGAGGCTGATCACGATAGAAAGGCCCATGGCCGCACCAAAGAGATGACCGGAAAAGAAGGTGGAAAGCGGGTCGATCGCACCGGCCTGCGCGGGATTGGGCCCGTAAAGGGACAGGACCACGAACAGGAGCATCAAATAACGGTTCCCCCGGATGATCTTTTCCATACGTGGAGACGGATTGTGCAGCAGGTGCAAACAGGCCCCGAGCCGCGATAAAAGCTCCTGGAGCGCGCCAAAAGGGCAGAGGTGCGCGCACCACAGGGACCCCAGCAGGGGCGTGGTGACCAGCACGAATGCGGTCAGGATAAATGTGTGCAGGTTTGACAGGGGCGGGAAATGGAACCTTACCAAATCCTGCAACCAGGGGATGGACAGGGATACATTCATCAGTAACCCGCCGACCCAGACAACCATGCCTAAAAACAGCAGGCGGACCCATGGACCGGCAAAATAGTGGACCAGCAGGCCCAGGACAATCAAGACCAGGACATACCAGGTCTCCGGGTCAAAATTGAGCTTTTGCTGTTTTACAGCATTTTTTCGCGCGTGGTGCAGCAGGGCGGTGGCCACGGCCCGGTCCACGGAATTGATAATCTCTGTCGCGGCCCGGCTGGTGATCGTTGCGCCGGTAATGGCATCAATCCCTTTGGACCGGTCCGGCACATAGTCCAGGTCAATGGATCGACCCTCGAACTGCTTCAGGAAACGGGGAAAATTTACCACGTAGGACGGTGTTTCTGTGGACTGGATCACACGGATTTTTCGGATTATCCCCTGTTTATCGATGGATACCAGCAGGTTGATCGGGCCTGCAAAACCCTTTATGGCAGGTGCTATGGCTGAGCTGAGGGTAATTATGACGCCCTGAGGGCTGTCTTTTACGCCTTCTAACGCGTAATGGATGAAGGGTTTTTCTTTATTATCGACCTTTGAAAAGGTTTCGTAGTTGCGCAATTCTTCGATCGTTAGGGATGTCTTTAATTTTGCGACAGGCTTCAAATAAGGGAGGGCAAACAGAACCGAAAGGACCAGTCCGAACACCACCAGCGCAATGCCTGTGAAGGGGTTGGTCTGGTGTGAGATATATCCTCGTATTCGATGGAATTGCCTGGGGATATCGAGCCGGTCCAGGGCCAGGGATAGTCCGGCAAGCAGGACCAGCAAACCCGCTGCCATGCCCGTACCCCTTATGCCCAGGCAGGGCAGGATGAGCACGCCGAATACCAGTGCACCCAACGCGGCGCCAAAGTGATCCGCAGTCTCCAGTCTGGCCGCGGCCTGTTGGGAAAAGGAATGGGAAACCACGGGCCAGAACCCGCCTACAACAGCGCCTGTGAGCCCGAAAAGGGCAAGGAATTCTGTCCTGGTAAAACCGGAAAACCGGAGTGGCATCATAAGGGCGATCACTCCCACTACAAGACCGACGGCTATGCTGTAAGCGACCTGGCCTCCCAGCCTGGGCCTGGATGCAAGCTTTTCCATGGCAACGGCCCCAAGCACCAACCCCAGCATAAAGGCAGCGCCGGCCATGCCGACATCCCTGAACAGGGTGCCAACAATTGCCTGGAAACCGGCGAACAGCAGTATCACCATGCCCATGCCCGCAGCACCCACGGCGCCAACCGCAAAGCTCACGCCATAAGGCCTGAGCGCATTACCCTGTCTGAACCGGCCCAGGCATAACATAAAAACCAGCACGCCCAGTACCACCAGCAAGACCGGTATCGCGTGCTGACGGAAACGGTCGAGTATCCGCACCAATGTCCAGTCGCCTCCGGTCTTTAACAGGGTCAATAGTTTCAAGTAGAAGGCCATTGGGCGATTGTCCGTATTCAGCATGGGTGCTGCCTGCTGGTATTGTTGTTTCAAAAATGCCTGGCGCTCGGGTTTCAGCAGGGTATAAAAAGCATTCGGTGGAAAGCCCGTGCCAGTCCCGGTCCTTTTCTTGAACCGCGTGATCATTTCTGCGGGGGCCATGGACATTGGCTGTTGACCGGCCACGAAAAGCCCGCCTGCGCCCGGGACTATGCCGGTGTGGTCAAAGACCGTGCGCAGGCTGGAAAGGATAGCCTTTCCGTATTCTTTGAACTGTTGACCCACGAAGTTTTCCGGTATCATTGCAGGCACTGCCAGGACACCGTTTTTGCGCAATACCCGTTTGACAAGCCGGAATGCCTGGGCAGAGTACAGGCGGTTTGCAGCCAGCAGCGAGGGCTCGCCGCCGGCAATCAGCACGGCATCGAATCGTTTGCCGGTTTGGGCCAGGAATACCCGCGGGTCCTGGGCCACGAAACACAGTTTGGGCCCAAATCCGCCAAAAAAACCTGCGATGGCCCGGTAAGCAGCACGGTCGGGGAATACGACGGTCAGCCTGGTGTTACGATATGTTGTGATCGGCGCCAGGCGCAAGCCCTCCAGGCCCAGCGCCAGAAAATCGTGGCCACCTGCCTGTGCCAGCAGGAATGCGCTGATCCCCTGGTCCTTGATGGTAAAAGGCCAGGTTAGTGCGATGCTGCCGTCGGACAGGACGGTCTTTTGCCCGCCGCTGCGGGCCAGGGTCAGAACCCTGTACGGGGTCTCCAGCTTAGACACGAAGGAAAGCCCCTTGGTGCCCGCACCGAGTTGCGCCCTGGCCAGGTCGTTATCCAAACGTCCACCTGCGAACAACAGGCTAAAGCCGGCAATGAAAAATAGACCTGAAAATGTGAAAAAAAGCCTTTTATGGGTGTAACAATGGCCAATAACAGCAAAAATTACCGCAATAAGGGTAAGAAGTCCAACCTGCGTGAACAAGTTGATCGAAAGGTAAAGCATCAGTGTGACCATCGCACCGCCGAGCACGGCGCCCAGGCCCTCCACCCAGTAGACCCGCACTGCTGAGCCGCGCTGATCCCCCTCTTGACGGGCCGCGGCCGCGGGAAACAGCAGGCCGATCATTGTTGATGTAAGCAAGGTGGTCATCAGGGCCGCAATAAGCAGGGACAGGGGCGGGACAGGTTCGTACGCGGCCACACTCATAAATTCACGGGCCATGCGCAGGATGGGAACTTCCAGTAAAACGGTGAATGGCCAGACTGCAAGCAGCCACCCGATATTTTTTGTGGTGAGTTTCCGAACTGTGTTGGATGCTGCAAACAGCACGGCGCCCAGGCCGATCCACAAAAACCAGCAGGCCATGAAAAGACCGATGGACAGCTCGGAACCGCCAAAGAGGACAAGGTATTCCCTCAGCAGCAGGGTCTGGGCCTGTATGCTGACAAACCCCACTAAGAATGGGGCTGCCGCCCTTTTCATTTCAACAGCCCCATCCCCTCTTCAGAAAACACCTGGGCCTGGAAGGTGAAAAAACGCATGTCCGGTGATTTCCAGGCGGACATGGGCAGACCGGCCTTGATACAGAGGTGGTCAAGGGTCTGCGCAATATCCCAGCCCTGTTCCGGCGCCACCTGGGGCAGGTAAACCGCACTGTGTCCTGCTTGGCGGATGATCACGCCGTCGCGGCCGATTTTCACATCTTTATATGATGCCACCTCTTTTGGTACGGTGAGTACCGATATTTCAATGGTGATTTTGCTTTCTTCAGCGGGCTGTACCGACCTGAACCTTGGGTCGTGTGCCGCCGCGTTTAGCGTGTTGCGCACCACGCCCCCGGCCAGGGGCCAGGTGGGATAGATATTGCCTATGCAGCCTCTCAGGCGTTTTTGTTCGTTCAGGGTCACGAACACCCCGTGTTTGTCGAATACCTCTTTGGCATTTGTCAGCCCGAATTTCGGGGCCTTGGGATCAGGCAGGGCCTTTCCTGCGAGGTGATCGCGTAGGGTCTGCCTGGCCAGCTTCAGCAGCCCGATCTCCTCGTTTTTATCAATGAATTTTGCCTGTTGAATCATGGCGCCGCCTGTGTCTTGAAAAAAGGCAATGGAAAAATAGGACACGGAATTCGTGTAGTTGTTGGTGATCCTGCCCGATGTATCGAAGTGCAGGGGCTCAACCTTTGTGCCCCGCGGCAGCATCGCCAGTAGTACACTGATCGGAAAAAATCCGCAGATCGTGTCGCCCGTGGTCTGCCGGTGTTCCATAAAGGCACTCAGGTCCAGTTTTTTGATCGTGCCCAGGGCCTGGTCCGCCAGTTTCTTCAGGTTTTCAGGCCTTTTGTCCGTAAAGGGCATATAATCGTAGTTGGGGCCGTAGTGGGTAAAATCCGAACTGATCACGAACAGCACATCCGGCCGGTTCAGCAGAGGGCGCAGCAGTTTCGCGGCCTTTTGGATGTCTTCCATGTTCAGGCTGCCGACCACGATCGGCACGATTTGGAAATTTTTTAGCGCGAACTGCAGCATTGGTACCTGCATTTCCACTGAGTGCTCCTTGGCAAAGGCCTGGTCGAACACCTTAAAAGGTGGCTGTTTGTCCAGTTTTTCCACGATCTTTGTTGCCACATCCACTGTGCCCAGCGGCGTCCTGAACCCGTCCCAGTCGGGCAGGGCCAGGCCACGGAAGGCTACGTAGTGTGATGGTCCGATTATGACCACGAGCCTCACGTTTTGACCCCGCTGTTTCAACAGCTTATACCCGAATGCAGCGGTCGGTCCTGAATAGGGGTAGCCTGCGTGGGGCGAGATCAGGGCGATCAGCCTGCCCTTTGCCGTTGTTTCGGGCCGTGCCTGGTCGAAAAATTTTGTCAGTAGCGCCTGTAGCCCCTTTTTATCACCCGGGTACCAGCTACCGGCATGTGTGGCTGTAAATACGTGTTTCAGTGTCTTCGTTTGTCCTGGCTTTTTCGAGACCTGTGCAGCCTTTTGGTTTTTCGCCGATTTTCCCCCATTTTCCTTTGCCATGGCCGTGGTGTGGCATGCAAAAAGCATGGCCGAAGCGGCCATCAAGGCAATCCATCGGTTTTTTTTCATGCTGTCCCCCCATTATCCGGCATAAGGATTCGTACCATAGAGGTCTCGGTCCGTCAAAAGGCGCAACCGCCTATAACCCCGAATCTTCTTGCGTGGAAACCGCTTTCTCAGCAGTCCCGTTGGGATCATACTCACTGCCGCGAAAGCAACACATCCTTTCAGAAAATCGCGGCGGCTCAGTCGAACCGGCCCGCTATTGGTGTTCCGCAATACTCGCATCTTCCATGCCTCACATGGTTTTCTTTCAGGTGGTACCCCACCCTTTTTATAACAACCCTGCCGCAATGCGGGCAATAGGTGTTTTCCGCTTCGCTGCCCGGTACATTGCCGAGGTACACATAGTGCAGCCCGACTTCCATGGCCATATTTCTGGCCCTTTCCAGCGTTGCCACAGGTGTGGGTGGGATATTTTTCATCCTGTACTGCGGAAAAAAGCGCAAAAAGTGCAGCGGCGTATCAGCCCCCAGGTTCTTTACGATCCATTTGGACAGGCCTTGCAGATTACGGCTGGAATCGTTCATGCCCGGCACCACCAGGTTACTGACCTCCAGCCATGCCCCCTCGCTACGTGCGATCACCAGGCCGTTCAGCACTGGGGCCAGCCCTCCTCCGCATACCTCGCGGTAAAACGCATCATCGAATGCCTTGACATCGACCGTTGCGGCATCCACCATTTTGTATAGCTTGTGCAGGGGCTTGGGATTTGCATAACCTGCCGAGACGATAGCGGTTTTTATGCCTGCATCCAGGCCCGCCTTTGCCGTGTCATAGGTGAATTCATAGTAAACCAAGGGCTCGGTATAGGTTGCGGCGATCAGGGATATCCCCTTCTTGCGCGTGACCTCCACCAGTTTTTGCGGCGGTGCAAAGAATGCGTCCGTTTCCTCCGGGTTTGCCTGGCTGATCTCCCAGTTCTGGCAGCCCTTGCAGTGCAGGTTGCATCCGGCCGTGGCAAAGGACAGGATCGGGCGCCCCGGGTGGTAGTGAAAAAAGGGTTTTTTTTCCACCGGGTCCACGTGCGCAGTTACTGGAAACCCATAGGTCACCGCACGCAATTGCCCGTTTATATTTACCCTGATACGGCATTCACCGCTTTCGCCCGGTGCGATTTCACATGCCTTTGGACAGAGCTCACATTTCACCTTAGTCTGCATTATCCCGGCCGCCAAAAAAGGTTTCATTAAAACACTGTGGGAAAGAGAGGGAAAACCTAAAGCGAACTATACCCGCAACCCAAATGTTGTCTTTGATTCTGTGGGAGGGGCATCCATGCCCCGACCGTCGAAGCTGAACCCGCCACAGGTCCATACCCTTTCTTCCCTTATTAGTGCCTTATTCCCTGCTTTTCTGTTACAAAAAACAAGAAAATCTACGAGCCCAGTCCATTTGAGTCTTTCAATGGCGCCAAAGTTCTTTACCACACATCCACAGAAATCTTTGCTTTCTTACCAGGAATATTGAACAGCTTGCTATCCTTGTTGGAGGTCCTCCTGGATCTGTTCCACGGTCTTTCTGAATCTGGCCCAGTCAATTTCCAGTTGTTCTAACTTTCCTTGACTCGCATAAGATTGATCAATCTCCTTCCTGACCGTTTTCAGATCTTCAAACAACAGGTTAAGACCTTTAAAGGCCTGGTGAACGTCACCCTTTATCCCATTGTTTTGCTTCACCTGACCCAAAGAGACACAATCGCCCATCAAGGTGCTCACGTCAAACTCCAGCCCTTTAACCCCCTCCAATATATCCATCAGATCCTCGCGCTCACGATCTCCGGTCCATGCAGCATGGTCATTCTCCAGCACTGCCAGACCCTGTTTAACCTTATCGGTATGGCCAAAAAGTTTCTCCATGTCCTTTTTCAAAACAAGTTCCATAATGTCGTCTCCTTTCATGTGCGTTGAAAGTTTGGTGGATGGCTACCCTGTGGCACCCGGTTCGATCCGCATTCCTAAGTTAATTCATGACCATTACGGGAATCTTTCGCAGACATTACAATTTGGCAATGTTCTTTGCCGCTTCTTTTCGGTATAGAGACAGTACAGCGTTAGGAAGGTGAACAAAATTATCCTGATAAAAAGAGTGTTGCATTTGACGAACAATAGGCCTAAATTATAATTTTAGGTTGATGGAGTTTTTCCACCCACCTGGACCAAAGGAAAGGCCATTGGGCTTAAGATAAACCCATGTTGCAGGAGGAAATGGGAAATGGCAATCATAACGATTTCCAGAGGGTCATATAGCAGGGGAAAAGAAGTGGCGGAGAAAGTTGGCAAGCAATTGGGGTATACCTGCATTTCTCGCGACATCCTCCTCGAGACCTCAAAAAGATTTAATATTCCTGAAATCAAGCTGGTACGGGCCATTCACGATGCCCCGTCCGTCCTCGGGCGTTTCGCCTACGGAAAAGAGAAATACATTGCCTTTATAGAGGCGGCTATTCTCCAACATTTCAAAGAAAACGATACCGTGTATTGCGGACTTGCAGGACATTTTTTTGTGAGAGGCGTTCCTCATGTATTGAAGGTCCGGATCCTTGCAGAATTTGAAGACCGCCTGGCAAGTGAGATGAAGCGTAAGGGAATAGGAGAAAAAGAAGCGGCAAATTTGCTTAGAAAAGATGATGAGGAACGAAAAAAATGGAGCAAATACCTCTACGGGATTGATACAGGGGATCCTATCCTTTATGATCTGGTGATTCACATAAAGAAAATCGGCGTGGATGATGCAGTGGAGATCATCTGCAAGACAGTGGGATTGCAGCATTTCCAGACCACTCCTCAATCCCAGAAGATGGTGGAGGATTTGGCCCTTGCGGCGCAGGTGAGAGCCGCCCTCGTTGATTTGAAGCCGGATGTTGAAGTTCAGGCATCTGATGGAAGTATCAGGATACATACGGCCGTGAACGAATCGAAAGACATGGCTGTCGTAAAAGAGATGGAGAAAATAGGCAAATCTATACCGGGAGTGAGGGAGGTGACGACCGAGGTCCGTCCAATAGATCCGGTTGATTGATGTATCTTTCAGGCTGTCATTGTAGCATCTCATGAGCATTGAAGTCAATCGGGAGCGGTTGTTTCAGTGAAAGGGGTTGCGCTTGAAAAATGACCTCAATACCGCTGTGGCGGGACAAGTATGGCTGTGGCCATTTTTCTTCGCACGCCTTGTACTCACGGGACTCTCCACCGTCTCGCGACGAAGATCGGTGAGAAACCCGGACTAAGTCTTTGTTATGGTGTCTTTTACCTCTTCACCGGACAGGACCTCTTTTTCCTCCAATTTTGCGGCCAAGGCATCCAGGGTAGGCCTATTTTCCTCTAATAGCGTTCTGACCCTTTCATAGTTTTCCTGAATGACTGCCTTGACCTCGGCATCTATCTGCCGGGCCGTTTCCTCACTATAGTTTTTCTCTTCACCATACTCTGTTCCCAAAAAGAGCGAAGCATGCTTCTTGCCAAACGTAAGGGCGCCTAACTTTTCACTCATTCCATATGTGCAGACCATATTGCGCGCCAAATCCGACGACCGTTCCAGGTCGTTCTGTGCACCGGTTGAAATGTCTCTAAAAACAATCTCCTCAGCCACTCTTCCTCCCAAGAGAATGGCGACCTGGTCCATGAGTTCATTTTTAGTGGCCAAAAATTTCTCTTTCTCCGGCACCTGGAGCGTATAGCCCAGCGCCCCGATTCCCCTGGGAATGATAGAGACTTTATGGACCGGTTCACCGGTGGGGACAAGCCCTGCCACCAGGGTATGTCCTGATTCATGGTAAGAGACCCGGTGCTTTTCCTCCGGGCTCAAGGTGCTGCTTTTCTTTTCCGGCCCTGCAATGACCCTGTCTATGGCTGCTTCGAAGTCCGCCGTCGTAACGGAGTCGCGATTTGTTCGCGCTGCCAGGATTGCTGCCTCATTTGCAACATTGGCCAGATCAGCCCCTACAAAGCCAGGGGTCCTCTTGGCCACGATCTCCAGGTCCACGTCAGGGGCCATTGTCAGCTCACCGGTATGGATCTTGAGGATCTCCACTCTCCCCTGGAGGTCGGGTTTATCAACCACGATCTGCCGGTCAAAACGGCCCGGTCGCAGCAGTGCCTTGTCCAGCACCTCAGGACGATTGGTTGCGGAAAGAACCACCACTCCCTTGCTGGTATCAAAACCGTCCATTTCCACCAGGAGTTGGTTCAGGGTCTGCTCTCGTTCGTCGTGGCCGCCCATGACCACGGGACCGCCGCGCTGCCGGCCGATGGCATCCAGTTCATCGATGAATATGATACATGGCGCTTTTTTTCTCGCCTGGTCAAAGAGATCCCGGACCCGGGCAGCGCCCACACCCACGAACATTTCAATAAAATCAGAGCCACTTATGTTAAAGAAAGGCACTCCTGCCTCTCCGGATACGGCTCGGGCAAGGAGGGTTTTTCCCGTGCCCGGAGAACCGGCCAGGAGTACTCCTTTTGGCATGTGTCCTCCCAGCCGTTGGAAGTGATCGGGATTCCGCAGAAATTCAATCACTTCCTGGAGTTCCTGCTTGGCTTCATCAACACCCGCTGCATCTTTGAAGGTAACATTCTGGTCCGTTTCCGCATGGATGTGCGCTTTGTTCTTCCCGATATTCATAAAGTTCATTCCCATGCCGCCCATCTTTTTGCGAAAATAGCCCCATAAGAGAAAAATAATGCCGAAGGGAATGATCCAGGTAAAGATGAGGTTGCTCAGAAAGTGGCTTTCCACTGCTGCGCTATATTTGACCCCCTGCTGATCAAGGGCCTTTGCGAGTTGATCGTCACGCAGGCGCACCGTAATAAACCGGCGAGGTTTCCCAGTTTTCTGATCCATCAAATTAAGGGTCCCTGCAATCATATTCTGTTTTATGACACATTCAGTAATCTGCCCTGCCTGCAGGTATTGCATAAACTCACTGTAAGGGATTTCCTCTCTTCTTACCTGCATTGTGGTCTGGAAAAAATATAAGAAGATCAGCATGATAATGAAATACCAGATGTTGAAGGGACCCTGTTTCTGCCAGAATTTGCGTTCAGGTGGCTTATTGACATGGATATCCGGCTCTTTTTGATTAATCTGAAAATTTGCTTTTTTCATAAACCCCCCGTTTTTGTTGAAACTTTTTTCTATACAGTGATTATTTTTTTAATAAATTCATCTATTTGAATAAGCATACACCATATGGGGCTACTTTTCCATTAAATTTAGAGTTTACTGGTCAATCATATCAGAAGGTTATGATTGACAAGTTATTTCCGGTTACAGTGTCGCGAAGCGGCATAACTTAGCTTTTTACGAGTTCATCAAAGTTATTTCTCCTGCTTTCTTAAGTGTAAATTTAGAAATGACAGGCCCAAGAATTTCATGAATAATTGTTGCACCAATGATGACATTTAAAATGATGTCTGAAATTGAGTTAAAAACAGGATTTTGCTTAATTACCAATGCGATACCAATCACAATACCCCCTTGAGGTATTAAGCCGCCAACTGTAAATTTCTGCACGGACAAAGATGATTTTGATATTTTGCTGCCCACGATCGTTCCACTAAATTTGCCGATTGCACGAAATACTATAAAAATAAGGATAACCTTATAATTTGACACTAATACTGAAAAATTAAAATGCATCGCACTTACTGTAAAGAAAAAAACAAAGATCAGCTCTTCAGTATATCTTTCGAGTATTCTAAATATATTTTCTTTTTTTATGTTATAGTTTACAACAACAACTCCCATCGTCATTGTAGATAAAAGTTCGTCCGCACCAAACATTCGTGCGAGGCCATAACATAATGATAAAAGACTTATTATAAGAGCAATTAATACTCCTTCAGTTTCTTTTCTGATTATCTTTGTCAAAATATTCAAGAAAAAGCCAAACAAACAGCCTCCAATAAAAGAACCCAAAATCTTGATAAAAGGATGAGCAATGGAATAAACCCCCAAGGGCTGATGCAGGATACAAAGACCAGCGATAGAGGCTGCGAGGCCATAGTTTATTATGCCAAGAATGTCATCAAAGGCTGCCACTCCCATGATGGTAGACGTAACTTCACCTTTTGCTTGACATTCGTGTACAACCGCTAATGTAGCGGATGGATCGGTCGGCGATGCAAGAGAAGCTAATAATAAAGCAAGTGGAATAAAAAATGAAACTAAGGTTAATTCAGGCCGAAAAACGACCACTGGTCTCAATAGGATGAAAAAAACCGCAACGAACAAAAACGCAAATTCAGCTTCAAAAAGGGTTATAAAAATAATTGATTTCCCCTGTGAACGAATTTTTGAAAACAATAATGTTCCACCCACAGAGAATGTGATGAATGATAAACCTATATTTGTAATAAGAGCTGTATGTTCAACAAATGTTTCGGGAATAAAATGAGTTAAATTGGGATTGAGAATCACACCGGCAAGAATATATCCAGTTACTTTGGGTAGCCCAAGATGAGTACATAGCTCTCCAACAATAAAACCAGTAAATATGATGATTCCAATTATAAGGGTCGGTTCCACATTATTTCTACTGTCTTTGAAAAATCAACGTATAATATTATCCGACAGCCTTGCGGGGTGGGCCGTGATATTGCTGAGCAAAAAGACGCCAAGAGTCAGGGCGATAACGACAAAAAGCACTCCCTCCAAAATCTCATGAAAATTCTCAAGCGAGAAGGCATGCCAGTGTTCCATGACATAGGGAAGAAAAAGCAGGATAACACCGGTAGCGATTGACACGGCGCCTTTGATTCCGAACCAGAAACTTCCCAAAATCAGAGGGATATAAGCGAGTACTCTGTAAGAAGTGGATGGCCCCGTAGTTACTTTTTCAAATCCTTTTTCTGAAAGTATGTGTCGGGCGATATTTTTGAAATACAGTTCCTTTTCAATGCCACTATGCGCGTTGTTAATTTTTTCAATCGACCTCGAATGTCTTTTTCTGTCGAAATTTCCTACTGATACTTTGTATTCCATGGTTTAATCTTCGCTTGGATTAAATGGAAGTTCGATATCGGCTATTTACGTCAGCAGCGTGACTCAAGGATCAAGGACTTCCCTCTGCTAAAAAGCTGTGGGTAAACATCCATTACCCTGTTACGATGCGGCTATCTCTGTGAATCTCCCCTTGCGGACCCGCATGAGGAGTAGGGCGGGGACTGGGGGGTTAAAACCCCCGGCTACCCGATTATCAGTTTCTGTTTTGTATTTCGATTATCCTTTTTGCAGCATCTTCCAAAAACATATCGTACAAATCCATAGCATCATCTTCGTCGATGGTAATATTGAATGCGGCCTCGATATCATCAAACGGTTCGGTACCCTCAATTTGATCTGGGGGATCATTGGTTGACCACATGCAACACATCTGTTTTGAATCGCCATTCTCTCGGTAATTCCGTCTGTGTTTGTCATAGATGCCGTGCAGCTTATTGTATGTGGCTTTATATGTACTCATGTCAATGGTCTCTCGTTGATAATCGCGGTGCTGACCGGCACCGGGTACCGCACAAGCAAGCGTAGCTTGATCGTGCGGTTCACGGTGTCCGGTCAAGTACCTTGTTCTGGCGCGGAGCGACGGAACAAGGTGTTTGACGTAGTCAGCGCCGTGAACGCCAGCCATCACCGGCGGGAATGGAACGCAGCGGAATTCCCGTCCGTGTGCATGGCTTCGTTATGCTTTTCTTTATACTGTCAGTTCCGCTTTGTAAGTGACGACGATGCCACTTTTTATGATTTCACTCTCTTTAGTGAGAGCTATCCCATTTCTTATCCAAATTGCGGGAGAATCCCCTTTATTTCCCATAAACTCAGCTGTGAAGGCTGGAAACGATATGTCATGTTTTAATATGATATTTCGCCCACAAATATATTCTGCTTCCATGGCAATATTATGAGTACCCCAGAAAAATATCTTTATCGTTTTGGACTTATCTATGTTTTTTAAAAAAGATATTAAAAAGTTTTCTCTCTCAAGCTGTATTCCGAACAAGGTACGAGGTTTCGATGCTCCAATTTTGACATGGTATGGATTCAGCAACATTCGTTCATTTGTGAGAAAAGTAAAATGATTCTCTTTCAGGTCAACTATGGCTTGGCCTTTAAATCTTTGAGCTGCTTTCTGACCATCGACATTTGCTTCCGACAAAGCAAGACGCATTTGTCTACCTCATCAAGTTGTTTGGTTGAGAGAACTCGCCGGATTATATTTTTATATTCTGGGTCCTTATCATCTGGGTTAATATGGTTGAACTCCAACATCCTATTGAATGTGCCATACCGCTCCACCATTTCTATTATTGAAATGCCACAGCAAGTACATTTATTGCCTTTATATTTGAATAGTTGTTCTTTGTTTGCCACGATTATTGTGTAAGATGGGGTCAGCCCTTGACATAGGACAAATTGTTGAAGCCGTATGCTGGCTTCCCTCCTTTATCGCAATGATTGTTCATTTTCCCTATAAAATTCAATTTCCTACCAAACTCTCACCTGCCACTTCCAAAAATCATTTGAAATTTGTCCCATATCAAGGGCTGACCCCATTACTGAGTGGTTCCGAGGCACCCCCTTTATTCTACTGGTTGTAGGGATAACTTGTGCTCCCCTTTGAAGTGGTGACCACCTCTACAGTTTTCTGAATCTTGTCGCGAAACATGTTCAACGTGGTCTCTTGGCCCATGTTCTACATGTTTCCTGTGGACACGAACTTCCCCATGACAGTGAATACAACGAATATCAGGGTGCATACCGCTTGGCAGTTCTGAAGCGGAAACTTCAGTCCAGATCTTGTTCGTTTTTCCGTCGTCTATAGATACTCTTTTCTGTTCGCACTTTA
>Ga0307425_1000060_pt1 | contig 57852 bp, 50 predicted proteins | sample SalMarWE160330MG_FD_202152 | JGI IMG/M metagenome (GOLD analysis project Ga0307425, IMG submission 202152) | Salt marsh sediment microbial communities from the Plum Island Ecosystem LTER, Massachusetts, United States - WE1603-30 | ecosystem: Environmental > Aquatic > Marine > Intertidal zone >... | reverse complement strand
ATTAACGTTAGGCACTCAACTCCCTCTGGACCCGGATTCTTTACTGCTTTGCCTCTGGACCGAAAGGCTTGAGGGCCAAAACCAGGGCCGGCATGAGAAAAAAGTCGGCAATAAGGGCCACCCCTATCGTCATAGCTACAAGGATGCCGAAAATAGCCAGGGTTTGCATGACGGAAATAACGAAGACAAGAAAACCTATGACCAGAACCACTGAAGTAATGAACAGGGCGCGGCCCACATCTTTCATGGAATTGTAAAGGGCCTTTTTATAATCCCGGCATTTCAGAAACTGATGATGAAAGCGAGTCACAAGGTGGATTGTATCATCCACGGCGATACCGATTGCTACGCAGCCTATCAACAGCTTCACGTAATCGAGTGAAATGCCTGCCCAGCCCATTATCCCCAGAGTGGCCATTACGGGTGAGAGGTTGGGTATCATGGCGAGAAGGCCGATTTTGAAGGAGCCGAACAAAAAACACATCATGATGCATATGACCAGAAAGGCGAGAAGAAATCCCCAGATCTGGCTCTGGACGATATAGTCAACAAGCTTAATCCACAAGGAACCCATGCCGGTGAGTTTGGGTATCACAGTCTGTGATGGCTGGTCCTTTAAGGATGAGGCAAGTCGATCAACAAGTTCTTCGTACTTGCTTGTCTCAACCATTTTGCACCGAAGTTCCAGGTTGGCCCTTGCATAGTCATGGGATATGAAGTTTTCGAGTTCATCACCGCCGGACATCTCGTAGAGGAGAAGATATTGAGCCACCTGTTCCCTTGTATCCGGCAGCACATAATACTCAGGGATTCCGTCATGAAAGGACTGACTTATATCTTTCAGCAGGTCCACTATTGAATAGGTTTTCATGACGACGTATTTTTCATTGGCCGCCTTGCTTTGAAGGTACTCAATCTCCCGAAGGACGTCGGGGTCCATGATTCCGTCCCTCGTCTTCGTATCGAAAACGTAGCTGAACCCTGCAGTTCCTCCCATAACATTGTCCACGTACTCGGTGATATTCCGGATCTTCATCTTTTTGGAAAATTCGGAAAGGAAGTTTGAATCCACCCTAAGTCTCATAATACCAAGCCCCGAGAATATGAACAGGGCGATGGAGATCGCAATAATCAGCCATTTGTAGCGAATATCAAAGCTGCAAACCCTTTCCAGGATCTGAATAAATACTCTTCCTCCCTTGGCCTTGAGCCTTTCCTTTTCTGTTGACCTATGACGGGATCGTCTGCGCCCGAAACTCAGCAGTACAATAAGAAGGGTGATGCTGAGAAAGAATGACCCTGCTACACCCACGGCCGTGTAAATGGCGAAGTGGTTCACTGCCCTGATAGGGGATACACTCATGGAAGAAAAGCCGGCCATCGTGGTTAGGGCGGTAAAAAGACACGGCACGCCAACCAAGTAAATTGTGCGCTTTACGGCCCCAAAACGGTCATTATACTCTTCGTGGTATGCCACGAATTCCGAAATGATGTGGACCGCCGAGGCCACACCAATGGCGATAAGCGTTGTGGGCAGCATAATAAACATCAAGTCAAAGTCCCAACCAAGAAGTCCGACAAACCCCGTTGTTAATAGGATGGCAAAAAAGACAACGGCAAGGGGGCCAATGACACCAATGGGTCGCCGGAAGAACAATGCCAGAAGCAGGCCGATTACAAGGAAAGAGATGATGGAGAGCCTTTGGTATTCACTTTCTGTTGTCCGGTTGTAGGTTGCATTTAAGGGCACATCTCCGGTGTGATGGAATATTATTCCTTTATATTCAGGTCGGGCCAGAATTTCCTCTATCTTGTCATAAGTAACCTGAGGGTAAAGATTTTCTAAAACGGTTCCTTTCTCGGGGTCGAGCTGTATCTCTTCAAGTGGATCAATACTTGCTTTTTCCATGTCGACTATAATGGCCGCATGATTACCGTCTGCGCTCACTAATCCCCCCACATACATGGGTTTTTTTAAGACTTGCGCCTTAATCTCAAGGAGTTTTTCTTGGGTCTCAGGAAATTTATGGAGTAGATCATAAACGGTTAACCTTCCCGGGGCACCTTCAATAAACTCAACATTGGCCAAAGACGTCACTTCTTTGACAAAAGGGACTTCCTTTTCTAACGTCTTTGTCAGCCTGTCGATCTTCTTCATCACTTCAAGGTTCCAGGGACCATGATCAAAATCAGGCGCATCATAGAGGATATAGGATATCTCGTCGGACCCGAAATCGTCACGGAATTTGAGGAAGGCCTCATAGGTGGAGTCATCTTGGGCAAAGTAGGACTCAAAGCTGTTGTCGAAACGGACTCCGGAAGCAAAATAGGCGCCTATTCCCAAGATCAGCAGGCAAATTAACAATACAATCCATCGATGGTTGTAAGACCATGCTCCGATTTTTTCGAATATCTCGCTCAGGATTTCAACGTAATTTTTTTGTCTTTCCTTGGCTGGATCGGGTTTGGAATTCATAAGACCTCCGGTGAGTCATTTGGAAAGCCGAAAGAGCGTGTTTGAGACTAAGTATTGTGTCAATCCACGCCCCCGCATGGTGGGCGACGTATCCCTTGTCAAGACCCGTCCTCAAATACTCCTCATAGAATTTCATTTACCACTGGCCGCTCACAGGTGAATCGTACCATAAACATACCCTGCATAACAATTTGACATTACTATAAATATTGAAGTACAATGTAATTTACTCAATTAATGAGTAATATTACTCAACGTTCTATCAAGTTGTAAACATGTTTTGAGTTAATGAGATTGGTTCACCATGAGGGCGAGGCAGTAGAAGGTGAATTCAAGTATCTAAGAAGCCTTCGAACAAGACAGGTGACAACAAGCCTGGGGCGGAGAAGGTGGAGAAAAGGGGGCTGGCTGAGAAGAGTCAAAGGCAGACTTGACCCCATGACAATTATGTGCAGCTGCACATAACTTGCAATCCCATGTCGTGTGACTTAAACTCTGAAAATCGTTCATCGAGAGCCTCCTTTTCTGTGAGCATCGAGCGGTTCACATACGGGAGGCTTTCGTATATTCCCGAAAATGTCAAACTCTCGGAGTCTCCCCGGCATAGCCGGGGGCTTACCAGGGATTAGTTAATCTGAACAGTGGGTAAGTGTAGCTTGTAACTGGGAATAGGTATTATTCTGCTTTACTAAACAGATCATCAACGATTAGATCGTATATTTGACTTTGTAGTTTTTCGTTGATTTTTTTCTCATATTTTTTGTAATTGAATATTCTTCCCCATATATAATAATCCTTATAATAAATACGTGAACTCTTTTCAATGGACTGAAGTATTCTGCCCGATGAATCGATTAATTCATACTGGTACGTCACATCCACACCTGATATATAAGCAGCCGGACTAGGCAATATGTTTCCAATCAGGATAACAACCAGCATTCCAGGAAAGGGAAAATTCTCTTCCATGGGTATGGATTTTGTTATAATAGCCCCGCTAAGCATGACCTCACCTTCTTTTAGGGAATTAACAGGTGCATCTTTCAGGCTATAGGCTTCAATGCCTTTCTTTTTAAGGTGATTTGTCACATCAAACGAAATATCATAAAGCTTTGCTGATTCTAAAATTCGTGAAATATCCAAATCACCTAGATAGGACAATTCTGTTTGGGCTTTATAAAATTTTGTGACAACTACTGTTTTATCATGCATATTCAATCCTGAACTCTCTATATCTAGCTCAGGAGAATAAACAGGACCTATTGCACAAGCAGATACTGTGCAAACAAATAAAAGCAACGCTATAATTGATTTTAATCTCATATGGCCCCCCTCTTTATTATCGATACTTCGTTAATAGCTGAAGTTCAATCATTCATTGCTGAAAAATGATCGATAATATATAGATATTAATGCTAGGATGAAGTCAAGAATTATGTTTAGTTCCATTTTTTGAAGTTTACTTATAATATTCTATCCTTTCCTGCTACACGCTCATTGCCACACTTTAGGTAATCAAACATCCTAAAGTTTTTAAAAAAAATAGCCAATAACAGATAGAGAAGTTTAATGAAACACCCGGGCCAGACTCCATACCTTTATGGGAGGAGTACAAATATGCAGTGCCCGGCGCGTACTGTTTCTTAATGGATTGCCAAGATGTTGAATATGTTTTAGGTTTTTTTGGAAAGAGGCTCGGTAATGCTCCAAAGAAGTATCGGTCGTATGTTGAACAAGGCATTTCCATGGGAAGGCGGCCTGAACTGGTGGGGGGTGGTTTAATAAGGAGCCTTGGGGGATGGGATGAAATCAAAAAGATGCGGCATACCGGACAGGATCGTATAAAGAGCGACCAGCGAATACTAAGAGAGCGATTTTGAAAAGATGTCCTTTCGGAATCGGAAGAGAATTTTTCGCGGAAATATCGACTCAAGAGCCTGGGGTACAATTTTGAAAAGGTTATTGAGAGGGTATCTTTATTATTTCAGTTGGACAAGGATTACATAACAGGAAGAGGAAGGCAAAAGGACAGGGTCCGGGCCAGGGATTTAGGGTGAGTTTCGCTGTTCAGAGAGGTGAGCAAATAGCTAAATATCAAGGTTATCAACTGGAAAACTGAGTTATTTTACTATTTAAGGTCGTGCCCCATACGTCACTTGTACCGTGTTCGGAGCGCCTAAAAAAATGAAAGCTATGGAACTGCATTTTACCAGGACCAACGGCCCTGCAGATGAGACCATTGAAGACCTCATCGCCCTTGCTGGTGGCATCCGTCACGGCGATATGGTCCGGGAAATGATTCTGGCCGCATTGAAAGCAGGCCAGGAGAGCGAAGATCGGGCGGATCTGAAACTCATGAATACCACGCTGAAAGAGATGCGTTTTACCACCAAGATTTTCGCCCCGTACAAACAGGTGAAAAAAGTCACCGTCTTCGGATCAGCGAGAACAAAGCCGGGTGAGCCGATTTATGGAATGGCCAGGCTGTTCGGCGAGCGGCTGGTCGAGGCAGGCTACATGGTCATCACGGGCGCGGGGCCCGGGATCATGCAGGCGGTCAATGAAGGGGCCGGCCCCGAGCACTCGTTTGGTGTGAATATCCGCCTTCCGTTTGAACAGAAGGCCAATCCGGTGCTTCAGGGCAGTCCGAGAACCATCAATTATAAGTACTTCTTCAGCAGGAAGGTGGCTTTCTTGAAAGAGACTGACGCAGTGGCCCTGTTCCCCGGAGGCTTTGGCACGCTTGACGAAGCCATGGAGACCCTTACGCTGGTCCAGACCGGAAAGCGCAATCCCCTGCCCATTGTCTTCCTGGACGAACCCGGGGGCACTTACTGGACCACGTGGAGGGGATTTCTGGAAGGAGAACTGCTTCACCTGGGCTATGTCAACCCGATGGATTTCTACCTCTTTGACCTCGCATTGTCAGTCGATGATGCGGTGGAGAAAATCAATCGGTTTTATCATCGCTACCACAGCCTCCGCTACGTGAAAGACCGATTAGCGATTCGTCTGAGTTCTACTATTCAACTCCGGGATCTAGATGGTTTGAGGGAACGCTTCTCCGATATTTTGAGCCCCCCGTACGAGTTCTTTTTTTCCCCAAAGGCCCTCCCTGAAGAGGCGGACGAGCCCGGGATTTCCCACCTGCCGAGGCTGGTTCTCACCTTCAACCGGAAAGACTTCGGTCGGCTCCGCCAATTGATCGATGATGTGAACGGAAAGTGAATCGGGATCAGTTGAGGTGGTAGGTTTCTCCATGGTCCAGGTGGACGAGCCGGTCCAGGAGCCCGTGCTTTTTCATCTCCCTCTCGATATCCAGGGGAGGGAAATGTACCGGCTCGTCGCCGAGGCGAAAGGTTCCCCAGTGGACGACCATCAATTTTTTTGCCTGTAATTCAAGGAATGCACGGACCGTTTCCGCCGGATTTAGGTGGGATGATGCCATGAACCACCGGGGTTCGTACGCCCCGAGGTTGAAGATGGCCAGATCGATCCGAAAGGTCTCGCCGATTTCCCGGAACCGGTCAAAACAGGCAGTGTCCCCTGAAATGAAGATATTGAAGCCGCTTGCACCCTTCACGAGAAATGAACCCCAGAGCGAATGGTTCGGGCCGATAAAGGGGTTGCGCATGGTCCAGTGATTACAGGGCAGAAGGATAATCTCCCGTCTTCCGTCTTTGTGCCCATCAAACCAGTCGAGCTCTGTCCTGTTGTGCATCCCCAGGTCTTTGAAGACACTGTCATAGCCAAGGGGTGAAACAATGTGGGTGTCCCGGGGGAAAATCTCCAGAGACGATTTGTCCAGGTGGTCATAGTGACCATGTGTAATCAGGACATGGTCCGGCCGGGGCATCCGGTTGACGTCGAAGGCAAGGGGACTGAAGTCGGTGAACCACATGAGGCCGAACAAAACAGGATCAACGAGCATGGTGCTCTCAAGGTCCCGGATCATGACGCAGGAGTGTTTTATGAAGGTGACCGCGCATCCGTCCCGTCGTTCCATGGAGTCCCAGTCGATTTTTACCGGGACGGTTGGTTCATCCTTGTAAAAAGATTTGAAATGGTTATTGCCGAACAATTTCCAGCGGAGGACCCTCCAGAGATTCCCGTGTTCACTGGTGCTGAACGGGTTCAGGAACATGCCCTTTCCATGATGCAATTTCCGTTCTGCAATTTCCCTGAGCGTCAATTGTGCTGCCTTCCCAAGGATTTCCTCCTTGCCTGCATCTGTGTCGGACCGCCCGCATGCAACGCCAAAGGGGAGTAGTCCGAAAAGGGCGCTCCACTTCCCGAGGGCCAGCCCCGTCTTCATAAATCTTCTGCGGTCAATTTTTCCTTTTTTTGTCATGCGCTTCCCCCAGGGATCACTGATCCCGGTAGTGGTGCCGTCTGCAAAACTCCTTCTGGGTGTTAGGTTGGTGGTTCTTCCTACACTACCAGAAACCTTTTCATGTCTTCTGTTTATCTTACGTGGTGCACTTCAACTTGAATTCACCGTTCCAAAAGTTGAGACTTGAAAAAGAAGATGAATTCAAAAATGAAGGTTTATTTATCAAAGCTATGATATCTTGTTATTTATGTTTGTAATCTTCAATTAATTTAGATAAGGTCTCAATGAAGCCTTTGGCAAAGAATATAATAGAAAAATTTTGCTTTTACGCGACTTAATTTAAAGTTCAACGTTCCTGAATGTAGCCGCTCAGCGACATTGACATTGAATGTTAGTGGTTCAGAGGGACGTGATTACTACCGCCCGAGGGACTTCAAAAGAAACTATGACACACGGAGCTGCCGTAACCAAGATGACCCGTATTCGTCCCTCCGACCTTCGTGGATTCAACCGAATGGCTATGGACGCCACCGTGGGGCTGACCGACCTGGTGGAGGCCATGCACCACAATATCGCCCATTTTCCAGGCATTCTTGGCACACCGACGCCACGCCGCACAACCGGTATCACGGGGCTGGTTTATCGAAGCATCCGTAGGGTGACCGGCTTGGCTGGTGGCGGGATTGATTCCATCCTGGCACAGCTCATTCCCATGCTCGGCGATGGAAGTTCGTCGCCTGGGCGCGAAGCCTTGCTGGCCGCGCTCAACGGTGTGCTGGGCGACTACCTGGCGGCCACCGACAACCCGCTGGCGATTCCCATGCGCCTGCGCCGGGACGGACGGCCTTTAGAACTTGAGGCGCAGGCTTTGGCCGCAGCAATCCCGCAGCCCAACGGAAAGCTGGTTGTGCTGGCGCACGGTCTGTGTATGAATGATCTGCAATGGAATCGGAAGGGCCACGACCATGGCGCGGCGCTGGCCCGCGACCTGGGATACACACCACTCTATCTGCACTATAACAGTGGGCTCCATGTCTCCACCAACGGGCGTGAATTTGCCGATTTGATCGACGCCCTGCTCAAGCAATGGCCGGTGCCGCTGAAGGAGCTGGTGATCATTGCCCATAGTATGGGCGGGCTAGTATCACGCAGTGCCTGCCATTACGGCGCAGTTGCAGGCAACGATTGGCTGCGGCATCTGCGCAAGCTCATTTTCCTCGGCACGCCGCACCATGGTACGCTGTTGGAGCGCGGCGGCAACTGGGTGAATATCATCATGGGAATGAGCCCATACACAGCCCCTTTCGCTCGCCTAGGGAAGATCCGTAGCGCCGGCATCACCGACCTGCGCTATGGCAACATGCTGGACGAGGACTGGGAAGGGCGCGATCGCTTTGAGCACTCGGAAGACCCACGGCGACCGGTGCCACTGCCGGACGGCGTGCAGTGCTACACAATTGCCACGACTACCAGAAGGAAAGTGGGCGGCCTCAGTGGCCGGTTCCTAGGCGATGGACTCGTACCCCTGCGCAGCGCTTTAGGCCGCCATAAAAAATTTGCCCTGACCGTGCCGTTTCCAAAGGCCCAGCAATGGGTTGGCTACGGTATGAAGCACTTGGACTTGCTCAGTCGGCCCGAAGTGTACGAAGAGATCAGGCGGTGGCTTACATTCTGACACACCGTTGTCCGCCTCATATCCCACTTCAACTTGAATTCACCCCAGGGAGTTCATATGAGCCGAAGCAGTTCGGTAAGTACCATGGTAGAAAAGATGATGGCAAAGATTTTCAATAATCGACAATTGAGAAAACTATCCAGGCGCTGAAAAGTGCAATGCTTATGAGTCAAGAACATACTTTACTCTATATTGGCTTCTTTCTGAAGAGATACTTCTCAAGGATCTCGAAGACTAGTTCCCTCTTGATCGGCTTTGTAATGTAATCATTCATCCCTGCCTCAAGACACTTCTCCCTGTCACCTTTCATCGCATGCGCAGTCATGGCAATAATCGGAACAGTGGCAAACCCTTTTTGTCTGATAACCCTTGTTGCCTCAAATCCATCCATCTCTGGCATCTCAATGTCCATTAAGATAACGTCAAAACGCTCGGGAGCTGTTGTGTATTGCTCTATAGCGTCTTTCCCGTCATTGGCCACATCCACTTTATAGCCGGCCCTGGTGAGCATTAACTTTGCGAGTTTCTGGTTGACCGGATTATCCTCTGCCAAAAGGATGTTAACAGAATGTTTCATGTCTTCCCGGACGGTGTACTGGGTCATGATCTTCGGCCTCCTTGATCTATCCCTTTTTGCTCCCTCTGCTCTCTCTCCCAGTATCCTCTCCAACATCTGATACAGCTTTTGTCTGTGAATTGGCTTACTCAGGAATCCATCAAAACCCGCCTCTTCGCACTTCCTGGCGTGCCTGGCTGTAACGGAAGATATTGCGATTACGGCAAGATTCGACATTTTATGTCCGGGATCGCGGATTTGGCTTATCAAATCATAGCCACTCATGGAGGGCATATTAATGTCACTAAGGCAGACGTCGAAGGGGTTGCCGGCTTCCGCGGCATCTTTTAAGGCAGGCATGACTCCTTCAGCATTGTTTTCCGCAACCACACGTATGCCGGCCGACTCCAGGATGTGCGTCAATATCTCCAGGTTGGTCTGGTTATCATCCACAACGAGTATCCTCTTACCGGCGAGAGACGCACGGGTGATCCTCATCATCTGCCTGGCGTCAGTTTTCCCCAACCATGCAGTAAAATGGAAGGCGCTGCCCTTCCCCACCTGACTCTCTGCCCAGACCTCCCCACCCAAAATTTTTGATATCTGCCTGCATATGGTCAGGCCCAGGCCAGTGCCCCCGAATTTTCTCGTGGTGGAGCCATCGGCCTGTTGGAAGGCGTCAAATATCCCATCAACCTTTTCCTCCGGTATTCCAATGCCTGTATCCCTGATAGTGGCATGGAGTTTAGTCCGGTCATCCCTTTCTTCTTCAATATCGAGGGAAAGCTCTATCTCACCCGAGTCTGTGAACTTTGCGGCATTCCCCATAAGATTGGTCAAGACCTGCCGGAATCTCAGGGGGTCTCCTCTAACCTGCGAAGGGAGTTCATCACCTATACGGCACAGGATCTCTATGGATTTGGAGCTGACCTTGGGCCGGATGACCTCACACACATCATGGGCAAGAAGCTCAGGATCAAAGTCAATATCCTCAAAATCCAATTCCCCCGCCTCTATCTTTGAGAGATCCAGGATATCGTTGATCAAGGCCAGGAGGGAATCCCCACTCCTCTTAATTGTTTCAATATAATCAATTTGTTCTTCATCCAGATCGGTATCCAGCAGCATGTCCGCAAAACCAATGACCGCATTCATCGGCGTGCGGATCTCGTGACTCATGTTCGCCAGGAACTCCGACTTGAGACGTTCAGACTCCATGAGTTGAATGTTCTTTTCCTTCAATCTATTTCTGGCACTCTTCAAGACACTGCCGGTGTAACCGGCAATGAAGGCCACAACGAAAAGCAACCCGGTAAAACCGGCTAGACAACCGATCAGAACAGGCCACTTGAAATCATAATGAGACAGCAGAAGATTTTGATGTGGAATAAAACCAAAGTGTTCCAATGTCACCATTGAAGTGAAGGCAAGGGCACAAAACGTAGCTATCATCAGTGGTATCCTTCTCGGTGCCATAACCCCGACATAGGTAATCAACGCTGCATACATCGGGAGCATATAGGAGGCTCTAAAGCCACCCAAAAAGTAAATAATTGCCGTATATCCTATTATTTCAAGTACGTTTATAATAATAGAAAAGAATTCATAGATTCGCTTTCGCTTAATGTGCCTGAGGACCAATAACGTGGGCACGTTCATTAATATAAGAAAGGCAACAGAAGCGGTCACACCCTTAAACGCATCTGTGTCCATCGCATTATAATGGCAGGTGATCAGACCAAACAACCACATGAACATACTGGCCCCTGATCTGACAAGTGCCCCTTGAAAATGCGTCCTAAAAAGTCTTTTCGAATTGTCAGGCCGAAGATAGCGGCTATTTTGTCCCCCTTGCTGAGTGGGGCCATCGTCGTTTTGCATTTTTTTCGCTCTCATCCTTGGGTTACTCCAGGCACGTGATTAGCACGATTCAGAACGAAGTCACCTTGATTATCCGATACAAATCATAGTCGCTAATAAAAGTCTACAAGTTTTGATTTGAGATATCGGTATATAAAATGAGGGTTGTGGCAGCCCATTTTCTCTGCCCGTCAGAAAGACGGCGGGCAGGGGCCGGGCCTTAAGCTCAACACTATCCTCACAGTCCCAGCTCGGCTAGCTTTTCGGCGGTGGGGTGGGATGACTCGATGTCCCAGCCTCGCTCGTCATAGTACTCATCCAGTTCCAGTTTCAAGTCGTCCTCGCTAAGTTCCCTGCGGTGGTAGTAATCTGAGAGCACCTTCTCCCCGTCCGGCGTCGCCTTGGGTTTCAGCCATATTCGGGGTATCCTATCGTCCTCCCGGCCGAAGCCCTCCTTGACGTTGATCAGTTTGAGCAGGTTGTGGCCGCGCTCGCCGCACAGCTTGAGTTCGCTGGCGCTTGTCTTGTTTCCCGTAGCTGCAGAGTAAAGACGGGCCAGGTTCTGCATGTGCAAGGGCAGGTTGAGGATATAGTATATGACACAGGCCCCGAGGCTGTCCATGACCATACCGACGTCTTGTATATGCCTTGTCATCCTGCCCACCTTTATCTCTCCGCCAGAGAAGATCCTCGTGGCGTCCTGCTGTGAGACCCCGGTCTTGAGGAATTCCTCCCGCAACGTTTCATAATTGACCCCTGGGGCGGACATCACCCAGTGGCACTGGGGATGATGGGAACCGCGCGGGTTAACAACCATATGGAAGGATCTCACGTCCAGTCCGGTGTCGCGCATGTCGTAAAAACAGAGGGCGCCTTTCTCCAGCCCCATGAAGTCCTCCAGGTCCAATCCCTCCAGGTGGTTTGATAGGGCCACCCATCCCTGGGCCGCAGTCTCTCCCACACCCTTTCTCTGACATATAAGGCGCAGGATGGAGGCGTACTTCTCTTCTTCCGCTGAGAAGTCCACGCCTGAGGTTTCCTCCTCGCTTACCAGTCCCATTGACTGGCCCATGGAGATAACAAAGGAGGCTCCGATCCCCGCCAGGGCATCCAATCCGGCGCGGTTGCAGATGTCCATAAGGTAGACCATCTTGGGCCATTCCCTGATATTCAGATACTGGGCCAGGCAGGCCATATCCAGAAAATGGCCGGTCTCCATCCTCTGACCCATCCTCGGCCCTTCTCCGACCTCAAAGTCAGTCTTACAGCCCAGGAAACACCCACTGCAGGCGCTGGAGCCTGCTCTTGCCTGCCTCACCACCTCTGGACCGTAGTATCGATCCCATTCCTCTCTGGACCACAAGCCTGGGTTTAACAATACCTGCCACATATCCCAGGTGGTATGTATGCCCAGCTTGGGGAATTCTCGAACGTAAGGTTTGTCCTTTGACTCCTGCCTGATCTCCTTCACCACTGCCTTGAAGGCCTCGGGGTCCCGAGGCTTGACCTTCCCCGAGCCCTTGACCACCACGGCCTTGAGGTTCTTGGAGCCCATTACAGCCCCGAAGCCATTCCTCCCCATGGTGGAATGACGGTCGGTGATGGCCAGTGCAAACCTCACCAGGTTTTCCCCTGCAGAGCCTATGGTCATAACCCCTGATCCGGGGTGGGCCTCGTGCAGGGCGTCCGTGGTCTCGTAGGTGTCTGCTTTTCCCCATAGTCCAGAGGCATCGCGGACCTCTACATTGTCGTCTTCGATCAAAAGGTAGACGGGCCCGGAACTACGGCCCCGGATGACAATGTGATCGTAACCGGCGGCCTTTAGGCTACTGGCAAAGCGATTGCTCCCACTTATACCAGAGGCAACGTAGCATTTGCCGTCCAGTGTGGCCGGAAGGGCGAACTTGGTCGTGCCGGCGAACTTACCCGACCCTGGAGAGGAACTGCCGGAGAGACATCCGGCACCAATCACTATCACGTTCTCGGGGGATAAAGGATCCACCCCAGGATCGCAGCGATCCCAGTACAGTTTGAGGTTAAGGGCACTCCCACCCAGGAATTGCTCCTTGAACTCTTCAGGCAGGGGTGTAGATACGCTCTCCCCTTTGCTCAGGTCCACCTCGAGTATCTTTCCCGCATACATGGCATTTCCCCTCCCTTTTTCAAATAAGATTGAAACACCTGGGCCATCCTAGCCTGGCCTCATCTTTTTTCTCATATTCACATAGAATTTAATCTTGATATCACGTTATCGGCAATCCTGGAAGCGGTTTTCTGACTTAAGAGCAGCGTAGCATAACAGAAGCCAAGAAAAAGCCTGTCATCAAGCGTCGCGACATGCAATAGGGTCAGCCAGTCTCCCAGACTACGGTTTGTTCCGAAATAAAACTTTTGTATACGATACTCACCGCATTGCTCTGAAATGGAACATACCCGATGTTGGTCACGCCGATGCCATAGGGAAATATGTTTTTAAATAGGCCACTATCCAAAGAGTGGATCATTTTGGCCAAGATTCTTTTCGAATATTTATTGGGTGGCATGTTTGCCATTTTATTGATGGCTCCATGAAGCTTTATTTTGGATAAACGTGCAAGGTCCCACAATTCTATTTTTAGATCGATTGCATGTATTGTTCTATAAAAATTTACAAAACAACCAATCACATGCGTATCAATTTGAGGCTTGCACTCTTTTCGTACGCTGACAGGTGTAAAGATAACCTGTTTCAATTTTTTATTTATATTCAAACGGCCCTTACATTCACAGACACCCAGGGCAAGGCAGGCTGTTATTAGGCCTGTCAATGTTGTGTTTTCATTACGACACCTTTTCACAAGTCGAGTTAAAACTGTTCCCTCAATTGCACGATATTCAATTTTGGTGATGCGTTTTTCAATGGGTGCATTCTGTTCATAGGAATTCAACTCCTTCATAGTAATAAAGGTAAACGTTCTCATGGCATTGCGTGTAAGAAAGCCCAACCAGCTGCTCGGCTTTGTCAACATCGATTAAACTGCAGGAAGAAAGGGTAGGCTCTTTTGATATGGCAATGTTCGGTTATCGTTTTGATTGAGATAATTCAGGAATTCATCAAAAAAATTGGCAGTTGAAATGCCATCGGATATGGCATGCTGGAATGTCACAAGGAATTCATGGGTAGCCGGCCGGCGTTCGTCACCATGAATCAAAGTAAATCGCCATAAGTAGTGATCATCTTCAGCAAAATGCATTTTCATATTCTGGTCCATAACTTCCATCCATTGACGCTCACCATTTCTTATAAGCGTTTGAAGGGGGAGACTTTTGGCTTGTTCATCAACGGCGAGAAAATCATTTCTACCTTTTCTTCCATGCCAGAAAGAACGAAGGACAGGGTGTCTTTGTTGCATCCTTTTCAGTGCTGCAATTACTCTTTCTAAGGTTAAAGTGCCGACTAATTGAATCATGCCGGCCAAATTTGTCGTACCGTTTGCATGATTGTGGCAGAGTTTTGGATAGATTTCGGTGAGTCCTGTCTCTCTTTTATGAAGCAAGGGGTCACCCTTCCCCTTTATATTACTATACTCTTAATTATGTCTACCAAAAAAATGTGGTCAAGACAATTCTTGTCTTTTGGCCATGCCTAACAAGAATCAGACGTAGATTTTTACTTGACTTTTCAGAAGAATTAGGCAAACTTTTTTCTGTATAGCCCTGAGGCATTAGCATCGGGGTCGGTTGCCAAGATATTGTAAGTTTACTAATAAGCGGAGGTGCAGGATGAGAAAGGGTATCACAAACATTCTTGTGTACGTCCTCGTATCGTGGCTTCTTGGCTGTGCGAGCGGTATTGACTTCAGTGAAATAAGCCAGGATGCCAAGGATTTTCACCCCAAGACGATAGGAGTGCTTCCACCGACAGTCGGGAAGTTTGAAGCCAGCAGAGATGTCGTCGGCCCTTCAGTCTCCCAGGAATTGGTAAAATGTGGGTGGTTTGATAATGTGGTAGACACGCTCACCATAAAGACTCAAATAGCCAATTCAGGCGAATTGGCCGATGATATTGCAGACTACCTCCAAAAGCTCAATACCTTAGGAGTTTCCGACCCTGGCCTTTCTGCAAGGCTAGGCCAGGCCCTTCATGTCGATGCATTGTTTCTGACCTATGTCTCCTCATGGGGCTATGGGAGGATGGAAGGCAACAAGGTAGCCAGGGTAGGACTTGGTGTTAGACTAGTTGACTGCTCCAAGGGGACCATAATATGGAAGGCCAGCCATGAGGTCGTCAAAGAATACTGGATCTTCAAGCCGAAATTGGCTGATTTATCCAAGGAACTAACAGCTCAGCTCATTGATGACATGCCACATTAAGTGAGGGGAAATAAAGGTGGCAGATGCAGGCATAGGGGCCCATGAGCGAAAATATCCAAGAAAAAAGACAATAATTCACTCGATGAATAGCAAAAAATAAAAGCTGAAATCAGCTATTTTCGATAAAGATGTGTTCTTCGGAAAACCAGAGTGCTGATCTTGATAAGTCAATGAATTGCTTTTCATCATTTAACAACTCTTCTGCAGCCGCAGCGCCTTCGGGTGTTTCTGATGCTGCCTCTAAATCTTCAATGCTATCCCACCAGATTTCGACAACCCCATCAAAGGGTTCTGCTGCATCCCTCGTTAGACGCAGAAGTTCATTGAATGGCGAATCAAGTGTATGATTTTGGACATAGCGTTTGGCACGTAATTTCGGAAGATTTTTTTTAGCAAGAAGAGCATGTTTTTCTCTCCAGTATGTCTGGAACTCTTCAAGTGACATGTGGGAAAGCCGTTTCAATGCAAAGATCATTTTAATCATTGAACACCTCCTGATAGAAAAGTGTAAAAAGACGGTTAGCCTTTCAACTACATGTATACTTTGTCAAAAGGATGAGAACTTACATCGAAAGCCCGAAGAATCATGAATCCATAGCAATAAGTAAATCTTTGACAAGGTTTGGATCAAAGAGAGGCCGATTATCAGTTCGGGGTGCCAAGCCGCCCGCTATTATGTCAGCAACGAAGATAACAATCTGCTCAAACTTGTACTTCTCATAAATCGTGGCAAGATGGATCGCTCCTTCGGCCATACCGACCATGAAAAAGCCCATGAGCTCTTGATCAATGTTTCGAAACACCCCTTGTTTGATAAGACGTTCTATTTCTGCGCTCGCGATTCTGGCGAAGTACTTGTAGATTGTGTTGAGTCTGTTCTTTGCCCATTTATCGTCCATGCAAACGCCCACGCGCAATTGACCAAGGATCTCGGCGAACTTCGGATAGTTCTTTCTAAACATCTGGAGCATGCGAACTCCTCTCTTAATCGGATCCTTTTCCATCCGCAGAACATCAGCGAAATCTTTTACCATACTCCGCATGACAAATTCTGTTACCTCCGCAAACAGTTCGCGCTTATCCGCAAAATAGATGTAAAATGCAGACGGCGAAATTCCCGCCTCTCTCGCAATGTCCCTGATATTTGTCGAATAGAAGCCTTTTTTTGAATAGAGACGGAGTGCCGCATCGATAAGCTCTCTCTTTCGCCTGGCCCGGCTATCCTGCCTTGCAGCACTACCGTTTGATGCCCCTGATCGCTTGAGTTTCGACGCCTTGTCAGCTTCCTCAAGCTTTCCCATGAGGAGTGGTATCGGCATGTAAGGTTTTTTCTTGGCATTTATGTAATTTCGCTGAATGTTTTTGATCTCTTTGAGCCTTATGACATGCGTTTCATCACAGTATCCCATTGTGCGTCCTGTCTTGTCCGGCCTGTGGACAAGTCCCTCGCGGATATAATAGTGAATCGTTGAACGTGGAACTCCTGAAATTTCTTCCAGTTCACTGATCTTCATCTTTGGTTTCACGGACATTTAAAAGCCCCAACAACTATATAGTAAACTACATAGTAACATATAGATTGAAAACGTTATTTAACCTGAATTAAGAAAGACTTAGTAACATCATAGAATTCGGCTTATTAAAATTAGCTAATATTTTAAGCAAATTAACAAACCTGAATGATGTACACCTAACATATTGAAATTAAAATATATATTGACATAGCTTAATAAATATTGTAATGTACTTTATATGATATTGTCAAGTAAATTAAATAGTAAAATGCAGAGCTTCATAGGTATTGGTTTAATTTCGGGCAGGTTTTATAACATAACGCAGTTTCGGTGGAATATCCCCGGAACATGGCAAATCTAAATCAGGGAAAGGAGAAAAATAATGGCGGATCTAGCAATAAAATATGCAGGTCTTGAGTTCAAGAATCCGGTCGTGGCAGTCGCAGGTCCTCTGGGCAGGACGTTCGAGGCTTTAAGAAAAAGCATTGAAGCGGGAGTTGGCGCTGTAACGCTTAAATCGGCAAATGCAAGACCAAAGGAAGACATGCTGCCCAAGCCGGGCTGTCATGTTTACCCGAAGCCCGCTCACATGTTTCTGCGAAAATACGGGTTGCCGACTCTAATGTTCAATTGGGAAGGCGTGCCGGTTGATTTTACGGCTGAAAAAGAGGCGGAGCTGATATCGAAAATTAAACCACTCGCCCAAAAACACAACACAAAAATCATTGCTAATATCCATCCTGACTTGATGTACATGGAAGATGAAGAAATGTTCAGGAAGGACCTCGAAATAATTTTAGACTCTGGGCCTGATTTATTAGAGGTGTGTTTCTGCCCGTACCATCTTCCACCGGAGGTGACGTATCAGGAATCACCAATTGATACTGAGGTAAAAGACGCGGTACTGAGAAGTTATATAATTCCAAAAGACGTAGCGGACATTCCTGTAATTGCAAAATCCAACTGTAAAATCTTTAGTTCTTTATTTGATGATATAAACAAGGCAGGGATAAACACTTGTCATATTACAGAGGGGCCCTTGGTCTATGGAACCATCGTAGATATAGAAAAAATGAAACCCTTGGTACCTGGACTTGGGTTGATAACCTATGGGACTCTACGGAGGCCATTGGTAAATCTCGGCTGTGCGCGGGTCAAGGCTTTGGGAGATGTAGAGCTAATCAGCAGTAGCGGTATATGGAATGCCAACGATAGTATCGAACGCATGATGTGCGGAGCGCATTTGGTAGGCCTTCACACGGCCATACAGTATCATGGTCATCAATTATATGGAAAAATAATCAATGGGATATCCGAATTTCTTGACAGAAAGGGGCTTAAAATTGATGAGATCATCGGGGTCGCTGTGAATGATATTGTCAGTCAGGAAGCTCATGATGAATTTATGAGGGAATGTGACATAACTAATGATGAAATTAGGCCCGTAATAGATATCGAAAAGTGCACCCAGTGCGGGTTGTGTGCGCATTGCATCCATGGTGGTATATCAATGGAAGATGGTAACCCAAAGACGCATTTGGATTTGTGTGTTCGATGCGGGGTGTGTGAATCATTATGTCCAGTAGAAGCAATAGTCCTGGAGAGGACATAAGGCTAATTGTGGTTATAGAAAAGGGATCTATTTGGGTGATTCAATAGATACCTGCCAGGATTAGATACCGTGATAAAACTTTTTGGTAAATACCTGAACTGTCTCTAATTTTTTTTGGCTGGAATTTACAGAGAAAAAGATCAAGGAGGTAGTGGAAATATGGCAGCTCTTGGAAAATATGGTGTAGATTATGAAGAAAGGATCGATTATGATCGATTGAGAAAAGAAAGGCTACAGCGGGCAAAAGATCAGATCGCTAAAGACGGACTTGGTGCGCTGATAACGTGGGATGCGGCCAATATCAGGTATCTTACATCCTACTACGATCCCACATGTATGCGGGCATCTGAAACCCAGTGTGTTTTCATTCCGAGGAATGGTGAACCGATCCTGTTCTGTGTAGATACACCCACAGAAACAGAACGGCGCATGCCATGGATGAAGGGCAGGGTCAAGCCCTCAATACCCAGTGTAAAGCTAACGGCCAAGACATCTAAAGATGTAGTTGTTTTGGTTTTTGTAGACACAGTGGGCAAATTAATGGCGGAATATGGTGTGGAGAAAGAACCTCTCGGAATAGATGGTACAGTCTGCGGACTCATTATGAATGAGGCCCTTCAAAAAGCAGGGATAAAGGTGGTCTATGGTAAGCCCACTATGGAGGAAGCAAGGGAGATAAAGACGAGAGATGAAATTGAACTGATGAGGATAACCTGCGCCAATACCGAGAAGGCATTTGCCGCAATTGCGGATGCCATAAGGCCGGGCATAAGGGAGTGTGACTTGGTAGGCATCGGGATAAAGGCATTGTATGAGGAGGGTGTTGATCATACTGAAAACCTGGTGTGCTGCTCAGGCTACAATACCAATCCGTATAGATGGTCATTCGGCGACAAACCGATACGCCCTGGTGATCTGATCTACATTGACGTAACCGGGGCCTCATATCAGGGATATATGCCGTGTGTCTATCGCACATTTTGCTGCGGAAAGGCAACACAAGAACAAAGAGATCTATATGAAGAATGCCGGGCCATGTTGTATGACGGAATAGGTGTAGTTAAAGATGGGGCTACTGACTATGATATTTGTAATAAATGGCCGTCTTCACCAGGATACTGGGGGTATGATACCTGGGAAGAATGCGCTCCTTTTGCATTCGGCCATGGCCTGGGGCTTACCCTTCACGATCCACCGATTATCAGCCCTTTAAGAAAACTGGCCAATTTACCTCCCGTAAAGATCAAGGAAGGCATGACCATAGCCCTGGAAACTTATGCAGGCCGTAAGGGTGGAAATGACGGGATTCGGCTGGAGGAGAACCTTCTCGTCACAAAGGAGGGCTATGAAGTGCTTTCCAGGTGGCCCATAAACGAGTTAATGGAGTGCTGGATGCCATATAGGTAGAGTAAAAATATAGATGAAATGGACACAGTCATCTATTTTCTTTATGAATCCCAGACCATGTTTTTTCGTAGTCCCTACTGGTCAGGAAAAAAGGATGAGAAAATAAAGAAAATAGCAAGACTCGCTGACCAGTACTTTTACAACGGCTTGGGTCAGGACTTCGGCGGCCATCCGACCATGGCATTACGCGCCATTCCCATTGAAAAGACTATCCAGGACAAACAGCAGATCCTGCCGTACGAGAATGTACGTCAGGTGGTTGAGCGTGAGGACTATATCTGTGTTGCCCATTGCCCTTGCCGACAGAGGAAGAATCTCGATCCAGATTCACTTTCCTGTAAACATGAGACCCGGAATTGTCTCCATTTTGGCCCCATGGCACATTATCAAGTGGAAATGGGAATGGCTGAAGTGATTAGTCGGGACGAAGCCATGGAGATCTTATCCAAGGCAGCCGATGCAGGATTGGTGCATGCCGTGTCAAACACCAAAACCGGCCCCTTTGATATCTGCAACTGCTGTTCATGCTGCTGTGTATTCCTGCAGTCTGCAAATGTTCTTGGACTTAGAGGGCATCAACCGTCAAATTATATGATAGAAGTTCGAATAGAAACCTGCAAGGGATGTGGGCTTTGCACGGAACGCTGTCCAATGAAGGCATTGAGCCTTGAGACTTTTCCAGCGGCTAAGAATAAAGAAGGGAAATTGGCCGTCCTGGAAACAGAACAATGTATCGGATGCGGGGTATGTGCGCACAAATGCCCGACCCAGTCCCTCAAATTAGTTCACCGGCAAGGCGAACACGATTTTCCAGAGGATATGATTGACATGGCCGAACGCATGGCCAAAGATAGGGGAAGGAGTCTATTCGGGTGAAAACATGAAGATGTGCCTGATTGCCTTCGTTGCCTCAATGCCGTCCATATCTGGCATCTGAACATCCATAAAGATTAGGTCAAAATCCTTGGGAGATGTTGTAAATTTATCAACTGCCTCCTTGCCATTATTGGCCGCCTCAACTTGATACCCGGCCTTTGTAAGAATCATCTTTGCCAGCTTCTGGTTTACAGGATTATCTTCAGCCAAAAGGATATGAACAGAGAGAATTTTGGGATATCTTGCCGTCTTGAAGATACCCTTTGTGTACCACAGGATTTAAGGGAATTCGAATGCTGGTATGAATGGCAGATATGCCAGCCCCAATAATGAAAAACTAAAGCAGAAATCCGGCCTCTTCAGAGTATAAGATTGTAATGCAAGTCATAACCTTTCGGGGTATGCTTTGGCTAATGACTAATAGCAGCAGAATCATTCAATGCTAGGGGAAATTCGGGTTATACAATGTGTGGTATAAGTCGCTAAATTCCCCTCATGAGCTTCAGTGTTGCGTTCGTTGGATCCAGAGCAAGATTAACTCAAGAGTTCCTGAACTGCATCTAATAGCTCTTTTCGTTCTATAGGTTTAGCCAAGTTATGTGTCACACCAAGGCCTTCGGCCATCTTGAGATAATCTTCCGCCCCGACAAAGCCCCCACCAGAGATCGCAATGAGTTTTACTTCAGGAAAATCTCGCTTTAGTTCCCTGATCGTCTCAATGCCTTCCTTCCTTGGCATGATAATGTCCACGATGACTACGTCAGCTGGTTTTTCATGATAGAGTCTTATCCCTTCTACACCATCAGCAGCTTCCATAACTTCTCTCCCTGAACTTTCCAGCATTTGTCGGAGTACCGCCCGCATCTGATCATCATCTTCCATGATAAGAATAGATGCCATGACATCATTCCTCCTTTTCAAACTCAGCGCCATTCAGTTATTGGAGTATGGAGTTAAGTATATTTGAAAACACAAGCCCTTTGACTGTTTCAAAACAAAAACAATTATATTAACATTTCATTAGGCTTGATTTCCTATCGTTTTTATCGCTTCCTCTCTAGACCGACAGACGTGAACCTTTTGTTGTCCTCCCGGGTCAGCCCAGAATTCAAATATCCTCCAAATTCCGTACAAATAGCCGCCGTTGACGACAAAGCACCAGATTCCAATGCCAAATTTATCAGCTAACCTCCTGTGATGGTATCCAAGTATTTCCACATCTTGGCCAGAAAGTGTCAGTCTACGTACTTTTGTAAAGTCAATAATAACGTTCATTCCACAACACCATTCTTCATCATTCAGAATGACATTATATCTCTCTAAAATTGTATCTAAGTTATCATTTCCCTCAACTAGAATTTCACAGAGGTGCCTACTACGATCAATTGTGTACTTCGAATTACTTGTTTCCTTAATAGGTATTTTTTCAAATTTTAAGGCCAAAATCCGGCTTTCACTAATAGAAGGGAGCATTTAATGATACGTCCTTTAGTGGAGAAATAGGTTTACGAAGAGAAGGAAGGGGATATTATTATTCCTAAAAATTCGAAAACCCAACTTTTTATATTATAATCTATTATATTTAGTATGTTAACACTGAAAGATAGGTGATAAAATGGTGATGCAATATCACCATTATTAAGTGGTTAGAAAAGCAGGCGCTGCTCTTCGAAAAATTCCGAAGATCCTTTATTGGTAGGCATACTAACCCTCCGATGGAAGAAGGGCTAAGTAACGATAGAAAACTCTGATGCCACACCATAACCTGTCAAGGCAGGTAAGGTGCCTAACCGGAAGTTGCTAATTGACAAACCAAAGGTCTTGCCACCGTCAAGTCAAGTGTTGGTCAGAAACCAAAAGGCCTATTCATTGAGGGACAGAAGGTAGGATCTAAGGTTAATTCCTTTTTGTTTCAGATCGAGCTTACTTCGTAGTTTGTATCTGTGAGACGAAATAGTGTTTTCAGAAAGACACAACAACTCTGATATTTCTTTGTTTGTTTTCCCTTCCTTAACGAGGTTGGCAACTCGGATTTGCATCGGACTAAGGTTGAGAAATTTAGATGACAACCTGCCAGCGAATGGAGAGACAATATTGTTCAGGTTTATTTCCAGGGTCTCAACAATGCTCCTTTGATCCTTATTCGGCCGGTTTGTTTTCAATCTTTCGAGGTATGGTAGAACCAGTTGCTTCACATTTGATAAAACGTTTGCTTCCAATTCTTTTTTGTCTCCTCTTACCTGTTTCAACAAGACTTTTAATGCTGCGTTGACTTCTGTCAGATCATGGGACCTGGCTCCCAGTTCGGATTCTCTCTTTCGCAGTGCTTCCTCTGCTCTCTTTCGCTCTTCAACTTCCTGCCGTAATTTGTCGTTGGCTTTAGCAAGTTCTATAGTTCGTCCCTCAACCCGTTTTTCAAGCTCGTTGAGTGCCCTTTGTAGCTCTTCCTTCGCTCTCACGCGATCGCTAATGTCGAGAAGAACCCCATTCCATAGAATTTCTCCGTTCGGCAATGTATGAGGAGTAGAAGCAGCACGGACCCATTTTGTGTCCCCACCTTTGGGCTCGATTCTAAATTCTTGTAACCATGTTTCCATAGTCTGGGCTGATTCAGCAATTGACTGATTTATCCTGTCCAGATCATCTTTAGCAATCATATCAAATAATGAATATGCGTTGGCCATGACCTCTTTTGCACTGATGCCGAGGATTGAGTTTACGCCTTCACTTATGTAAGGAGAGGCATAAGAACCATCTTTCTTGAGCAAGAATTGATAGACAACCCCAGGGATATTGGATGCAATTTCATGGTATTTTGCTTCACTCTCCAGAAGTGCCTCCTCGGCACGCTTTCGCTCCGTTATATCCCTGGCAAATCCGAGCAACCTTACCATTTCTCCGCTTCTGATCTCCGGTCTTATTATAAATTCTCCAAACAATACCTCGCCAGACTTTGTGATGACACGTAATTCAAAGGGAGGTAATGCCTCTCCATTCAAAAACTTTTGAAACTTTTCTTCAGCAATAGGAATGTCATCAGGGTGTATGAGGGATGTGTATGGTTTACCTACCCACTCGGCTCTTGGCCATCCTGTGATATTTTTAAAAACAGGATTTAATGATGAAATCCTTCCATCTTCAATGGAAAGACTGTAAATGATGTCCGGCGAATTTTCAACAAGAATACGATAACGTTCTTCACTCTCCAGAAGTGCCTCCTCAAAAAGCTTGCGCTCTTTAATTTCTAGCTCCAACTTTTCGTTGGCACTCTCCAATTCTGCTGTTCGCTCCCGTACCCTTTGCTCCAGTTTATCATGGGCTTTTCGCAAAGCCTCCTCGGCACTTTTCCGATCCGTGATATCTATAACGAGTCCTCTCATACCAACAGGTTTTTCTTCGCGGAATATAACAGCTGAACGAAACATAGCAGGAAAAGTGCTGCCGTCTTTTCTCAAAACTGTATACTCTGTGCTGCGGATCTTTTCTCCTTTCAGTATCTTTTGAACGTTTTCCATGCCCCTATCACGATCCTCTGGAACAATCAGATCAAAGGCATTTAGACCCCTATCAAAATCTTCTTGTGTGTATCCAAAATGATCGAACCCACTACGATTGGCAAATATAAGATTGCCTTTCAGATCCATCTCATAAATGGATTCCGGTAATAATTCGGTCAACTCTTTGAACCGCGCCTCACTTTCATCCACTGCCTTCTCAGCCTGCTCTTCTTTACTTATGTCATGCATGAGACCAAAGCCATATTGCATTTCGCCGTCAGCACTGCGTATGGTGTCAGCGCGCTCCCATAAAGGGAATCGTCTACCATTCGCATCGAACGCATCCAAGACGCCCTCCCAACTCTCGCCTCTTTCCAAAGCAGGTGCAACTTCTCGATTGAGAACTTCAACTGATTCTGGAGGATAATAGTCACGGTAGTTGAGATTCCTGGCTTCATCATGGGAACGTCCAAAGAGTTTCTCATGAGCCGGGTTAATGTAAATTAGCCTTCCCGTCGAGTCTCTAATGGCAATCGCTTCGCTTGAGCAGTCCACAATAGCTTTGAAAAGAAGCAATTCCTCCTTTAATTTCTTGCATGAAGTTAATTCCTCCTTTAATTCCTTAACCCTTTGCTCCAATTCTTTAAAGGTTGGTTTTTTCACCATTAGAAAATCCTCCAAATTTACACTTAAACATAAAAAGATCTCCGTGGGACAATATAATTCGCCCTGAATGGGGATTTCATTTTGACCTCCGATGAATCCCTACGACATCCTCAGATGGAGCACGTTAAGAGTCAGGAAATATTGTGAAAATCGATCACTAATAATCATGGGTTAATCTTTGCAAAAAATGGGGAATTGTCAAGGTCTCTTTTCTTACTATGGAAGCCATATTCAAGAATTTGTGCGGAAGTAGAGGATCTTCAGGAACGACTGTAAAACGTAAAACGGGACGTAGGTTCCAAAGCCACTTGCGATCATAAGCTGAACCTGTGACACCTTGCCAGGCCTTCAACTAATCAGCACATACCTCCCTTGCACATATCAACATGATACCATATAGCCGGATAATCGGCATTATTTATTGCTAATCCTGCAAAAGGAAAAAGGATCATGAAAGTTTCACAGGCCATAAGACTCTTGTTGGAGTAACACAAATCCAATTCCCCAAAAAAATACGCTTGGGTCGTACGAGCCAGTTCTCTCCAGGTTATGCCAGGAATTTGGTGGCAAGGGACTTGACGAAATCACCTTATCGAATGGAAATTCTAAGAAGCACGTTGGAATGGCTTCGTTAATACGCATAAATAAGCTTGACTTAGCCCTCTTCATTATTATACACCTGCAAGGCAAGTATTTAGGTAGATAGGCTGTAGGCATTTAGGGGGGATCAATGCGCAAAAACTAACAGCCTTTAGCCTACAGCCTATCTACCCTGAATAGTTACCCTGCAACTAACAAATCAGCTCATCGAGGACATGCCACATTAAGCGAGGGGGTTATCAAAATGAGAATCCGATTTTGCTTTGTGTTATTTTTGACCGTGTTGTTCCTGTTATTATCACCTCAGGTAGAGGCAAGGGAATGGACCATTGTTGGTCCAAGGGCATTGGGTATGGGTGGTGCCTATGTTGCAGTGGCAAATGACTCAACAGCCAGCTACTGGAACCCCGCCGCATATGGCTTCTTTAAGAGTAAGACAGGCGGTGATTATGGCACCAGGAAATCAAGTGGCCAATTAGGCGTTGGCGTTGGGTCTCAAATCCATGAAGACCTTGGAGAGAGACTGGATAGGATCCTGGACTATGACTTTGATACCCTTGGGGGTCAGCTTTCAGCAAATCAGGTATCGGACTTCCTCCAGCTCGTGAATGAGCTGAAGATCTTCGATGAAAACAAGGACAGAGCGCTCATGACCCTGGCAGATGCAGGCATAGGGACCCAGGTGGGACATTTTGGTATAGGGGGATATGTCTTTGGCGAGATCTCGGGAAGGGGGAATCTTGACTTGGTAAATATAGCGCCCATTCAAGAAGGTACTACCGGCGTGGATCTGATCGCTCAATTGTCTGAGACGAGTAACTTTAACTATATTGAAGGATCCCCTGCCCCTGTCCCTGTCCCTTCCGGAGACTACTATTTTAAGGACTCCCCGGAGACAAAAGCGGCGCTTATAACTAGTATTGCCTCTTTGTCCAATTGGGACACAACCACGGCTACGAATTTTGTCCAGGCCGTTGATTATGGTTTAGATCAAGTGCCAAGCGATACTATTCCTTCCGATATTGCGACAACTGTAACTAATATCGCCCAGTTGGCGAATAATGCACAGACCGGCAACTCGTTTGCTGACAATCAATCGACATTGGTCTTCAAAGGGATAGCCGTGTCCGAGTTCCCTATCACTTACGGCCGGGCGATAAATGACGATTTTGCAGTGGGCGGAAACATCAAGTTTATGAAGGCACGGGTCTATAATACATCGGTCAAGATCTTTGATGATGACTTTTCAGATGCCTTGGACAATGCCATGGATACCTATGAGGACAGCCAGAACTTTGGACTGGACCTCGGTCTTCTCTATCGTTTTGGTGATGACCTAAGGGTAGGATTGGTGGGGCGCGATCTCAACTCGCCCGAGTTTGACATGAGACCTCGTTTTTCAGGGGACGATGACTCCATTAAAGAAAAGCCACAGCTCAGGGCGGGACTTGCCTATAAGCCCCAGAGTATGGTTACTCTAGCAATGGATCTTGATCTCATAAAAAACGACACCACAATTTCCGGTGACTACAATTCTCAAAATATAGCCCTGGGCCTTGAATTCAACGCCATTGACTTCCTGAAGCTGAGGACGGGATGCTACAAGAATATTGCCCAGGGGGATATAGGCCTCGTCTATACGGCAGGGCTGGGGATTAATTTCTGGCTCTTCAACCTTGATGTCGGGGCATCCATGTCTAGCAAAAGCGGCGAAATAAACGGCAACAGCATCCCAAAAGAGGGCAGGGCAGAGTTGGCCCTATCCATGTTATTTTAATTGGGACCAGAAATCCATGTCCTCTGGGCAGGGTTGTCTATTGGCCCTCTAATCTCCTATCTCGTGATATCGATCTCAACCCGCCTGTTTTTTGCCCGGCCCTCTTTTGTGTCATTTGTGGCAATGGGCATGGATTCACCATAACCTATTACCTTTATCCGACGGGCCTTTACCCCTTTTGAGATCAAATAATCCTTGACTGCCTCGCCCCTTTTCTCAGAAAGGAACTGATTATAGACCTCCGGCCCTATGCTGTCTGTGTGGCCGGCAATCTCAAATTTGGCGTAAGGGTGTTCCTTCAGGATAGTCAGTTCTCCGGCCAAAATGGCCTTGGCGTGAGACGATATCTCAGATGAGGCAAAGGCAAAATTTACGCCTTTCATTATAATTCTCTTGAGCGGCGGCGGCTTGGGAACTGCCGCATAGGAAGGCGGCCTTGGGAGAGCGGGCCGTTGAGGCGCCGAAGGGGTGACGATTCTTGGCTTTGGAGTTGGGATGGGGGCAGGGGGCTGGCACTCTTCGGCCTCCTTCGCAAGCCTTCTGGCCTGGGCCAGCAGAGTCATGGCCTCTTCCTCGTCACGAAAGGCCCAATAGGAACCCGTCCCTTTTTTGGCCAATTCCTTTGCCCTAGCTATCTTCTCCGGACAATATTGACCACCGGTCGATCTCTCCGCCTCTTCTATAACGGCCTGAGTCGCTTTAATTGTGGAGGGTGCAAGGATGGCCTCGTTTGTTACACCAAAATGTGAGAGCTGAATCGGACATCCCGTTAGGGTGAGTAAAGAAACTATCGTCAATACCGTCAGTTTGGTCTTCATGTTGTCCTCTTTTTCATCGCGTTTCGGACAGTGGTTTGGCCACTGTTCCAATTCAACTAAAGATCATATATTACCATGGTTTTCCTGCAATTTCAAGGGATCAAACGCTTAATCCAGGGAAATTGAGATTGGATGAAAAATTTTCTTGATCTATATACTTTGGATATATATACTTTATTCATAGGTATTGATCATGATCCTACCTCTTGTGAGTTCATGAGGTCTGAAAATAGTAATAGATATTTGAGAATCCGAAACAAATTATTTTGAAGAAGGCTAAACTGATACCGAAAGTCTGTAGATTTATTTGGAGGAGCGATGTCTGTCAAATATGCCATACTCGGACTCCTGCACTATAAGGACATGCACGGGTACCGCATCAAGAAACACCTTGAGCGGAACTTCGGACACATGTGGTCCATAAATTGTGGCCAGATCTATCCAAACCTCAAAATGATGGAAGAAAAAGGCCTGGTTACTGCTACACAAATTCCCCAACAAGGGAGGCCCAACAAGAGGCTGTATTCTATTACTCCAGAAGGAAAGGCCGCCTTCAAACGTTGGCTGGAAAGCAATCCAGAGAAAAAGATGATCCTCAGGGACCCTTTCCTCATGCGCCTCGTGTTTTTTGGATTTGGCAAAAAAGAACGCGCCCTGGAGATAATTCAAGAACAGATACAGCTCTATGAGGAACAGCTTGAACATCGCAAAGATAATGTTGCCCGGTGGCAGCGCCATGATGTTTATGTGCGCCTCGTCGCCGAGCTGGGAGTAAATTTTAACGAGATGTTTCTTGACTGGCTTAGGCATGCCAAGAGGGAGATATCGGAAAAGCTGGAGGACGAAGATCTTGCGATGCCTGCATATGGGTGGGCCCAAGCAAACAATGGCAAACCAATCAACTTCCGGACATAGGAAATCCTCAAAATTATCGACTGCCTGAGGGAAAGGGGGGGGACATGGATAGGGTTGTTGTGATTACTGGTCTGGCACAAGGAATGGGCAGGGAGGTCGCCAAGCTTCTCGGCAAATCAGGCTGGAAAATTGCGGGCTTTGACATGGATAGGGATGGCATTTCATCTCTTGAAAAAGAGTTGGATTCCCTGGGGGTTGATAGACTGCTTACGGCAATGGACATAACAGATAGAAATGGGATTCTTGAATTCAGGGACACGGTGCTGGACAAGTTCAAACAGGTAGATACGGTCCTGTCCAATGTAGGCATAGGCTTCTTCGGTCCCTTTGAGGAAGTTGATCTTGAAAAGGCCCTAAAATGCCTGGAGATAAATGTAATAGGTGCCGCCTCAATATTTCAGGCCTTTATCCCATCCATGCGTGAGAACAGGCACGGGAAACTCCTCGCCATGTCATCTCTGGTAGGGCAGATACCCTTCCCATTTGAATCCATTTACTCTGCGAGCAAATTTGCCATTGAAGGCCTGGTCCTGTCTTTGCGTTATGAGGTGGAGCCCTTTGGTATTCGAGTCGGTCTGATTGAGCCCGCCCAGGTCTCCACAACCTTTGCGGAAAAGATCCACATCCTTCCACCCGAGGGATCGCCTTACCGTGATAGGGCAAAAAGATTTATTCGCAGGGATAACGAGCTGATAAAGACGGCTCCGACACCCATCCAGGCAGCAGAGAAAATAGCAAAAACCATAATGCATAAGAGGCCCAAGCTCCACAGTCAGGTTGATTTTATGAGTACCTTTTTCTTGTTTCTGAACAGGATGCTACCTACGAAAGTAAGGGATGCCATACTGCTGGGCCATATGGATATCAAGGTATAAGAAAACGGTCCTTTGACCGATAGAAGGAGGCAGGCATGTTAGCCACGCAGACCGCGGTAGAAAAAAGGCAATACTCCAGGGTCGAGAGGCTGAGGGAACGTATCATCAATGCCCCTCAGGAGGTAAGTATAGAGAGGGCACGGCTACTTACTCGATCTATGGCGGAAAACTGGGATGGGCATCCACTGACCCGAATGAGTATGGCACTGGAGCAGATTCTGGACAATATGAGTGTGGTCATCAGGGATGACGAGCTGATCGTCGGATGCCGGACAGAGAAACTCAAAGGCGCGCCACTGTTTCCTGAGAACAAATCGCGGTGGATAGAAGGTGACCTCGATGGCTTTGACAAACGAATACTCCAGAGGGCGCTAATAACAGAAGATGAAAAGAAGGAGCTCAGAGAGCACATCCTCCCCTTCTGGGGTGGAAAGACCGTGGAAGACCGGTTCCATAACCTCTTGCCCGAAGATGTAGAACAGGATTTGGATAAATATATCTTCACCATGATACTGGAAATTACATATGGCATCGGCCACTTCACCATGAATCATTCAAAGACGCTCTCTTTGGGTCTCAAGGGGATAATCTCGGAAGCAAAAAGTTGTTATGACGCACTATCACCAGGAGATCGTTCTGGCGATAAAGGCCTATTCTATGATGCGGTTATCCGCTCCTTAAAGGCCTCCATCCGGTTCTCTCACCGGTATGCCTCGTTAGCCCAGAGCATGGCAAAGGAGGAAAAGGACCCCGCACGGGCCGAGGAGCTGAGGACCATTGCCCATGTCTGCAGTCGCGTCCCTGAGTTCCCGGCTGAGACATTCCACGAGGCAGTGCAGAGTTTTTACTTCATCCACCTCATAGCGCAGATAGAATCGGGCGGGAATTCTATCTCCCTCGGCCGTATTGATCAAATCCTGTATCCGTACTATAAGGCGGATAGGGAATCAGGCCGTGTTACACCTGAAAACGCCAGAGAGCTTTTTTCTCTACTCTTTCTCAAGACCAATGAGATATGGAATATCTTGGAGGAGGCCTTTGGCCCGGGAGGTGAAGGCACTGAAGGAAAAACAACTCAAAATGTGGTCGTAGGCGGAATTGGTGCCGATGGTGAAGATGCCACAACCGAACTAAGCTACATTGGATTAGATGCGTATGCGGATATCCGTACGGTCCAACCAAACTTCGGGGTTCGTATCAGCTCAAAGACCCCGAAAGGATTCTTCCTGCGGGCGGTGAACTACGCAAGGGACGGTGTGCTTATGCATTTTTTCAATGATGATGCGATAGTGCGATCACTTTTGGATGGCGGACATGGCCTTGAGGATGCCAGAAATTATGGAGTGGTAGGCTGTCTTGAACCCAATGCCCAGGGAAAGACCTTTGGTTCTACATTTGCTGTTCAAATAAACGGTATAAAATGTGTCGAACTTGCGCTGAGCAATGGTGTGGATAATACCTTTGGTTACGCCTCGGGCATAGAGACCGGAGACCCTGCGTCTTTTGAGTCATTCGAGGATGTCTGGAATGCCTATGATACCCAGCTTTCTCACTTTATAAGACAAATGACCAGAGGAATGTATTGTCTGGACCAGGCCATTGCAGAGCTTGTACCTTCTCCTTTGGCTTCGGCCATGATTGAAGGTCCCTTAGAAAAGGGCCTGGACCTGACCATGGGAGGGGCCATATATAATTCCACTGGAGTTCAATTCATAGGATTTGCCAATGTGGTAGACAGCCTGTTTGCGGTAAAAAAGGCCGTATTTGAAGATGGGTCGGTATCACTTGATGACCTATCCAAATGGTTGGTCGAAGATTGGACCGATGTTGATGACAGAAGGGCATACTTCCTGAACAAGGTGCCAAAATACGGAAATGACGATGACCAAGTGGACGCCATGGCCGTAAGGGTGCTGGATCATTTTTGTAATGAATTAAAAAGGCACAAGAATTTCCGTGGCGGTGCATTTTGGCCGGGAGTCTTCTCTGTAGGGTTCCATCTAGTCTTTGGCTCCTTTACCGCAGCGACGCCTGACGGACGTTATTCCGGCGATGTCTTGGGAAACGGGCTCAGCCCGACAACAGGAAATGAACTCAACGGGCCCACCGCTGTGATGAATTCGATAACCAAGCTACCGCTTACACGCATTTACAACGGCGCCAATCTGAATATGAGGTTTGTCGGCAAAAGAATAAGGCCGGAAAAGCTTGCCGCGCTTGTAAAGACATACTTCCAAAAGGGCGGACTCCAGATACAATTTAATATGGTCGATTCGGATATTCTAAGGGATGCCAAGATACATCCAGAAAGCTACAGCGACCTGGTCGTGAGGATAAGTGGTTACTCGGTGCTGTTCACAGGGCTAAGCGATACGGCCCAGGATGAGATTATAAGCCGTACGAAGTATGAGCTCTGATCCAGAAGGCAGCAGCCAGAAGGGTCTTACAGGCGCACCCTGTCGTCTTAGAGAGATATGGAGGGAAGGATGGGCAAGGTCATTACTATGAAAGAGGCGATAGCCAGGCACGTCAATGACGGCGACTTCATCTTTATTGGAGGGTATATATGCAGGACGCCGTTTGCAGCAATACACGAGATAATTCGTCAAGCAAAGAAAGGCCTTACCATAACCAGGAGCAATGCCGCGGACGATTTTGACATGATGATAGGTGCCGGCGTGGTCAGACGTTTTATTGGCACCTTCCTCTCTCTTGGCCTCTACGGGCTTGGACGATGTTATCGACGGTCCATTGAAAAAGGGGTCCCCTTTAAAATAGAGGTGGAGGAATACTCAAACTTGTCATTACCAATGATGCTTATGGCTGGGGCTATGGGTATGCCATTTGTGCCTGTAAGAGATATGGTGGGCTCTGACCTACTTAACGTTAAATCATTTATGGGAGATGACAAGTATAAGATTATCGAATCCCCTTTTGATGGAAGGCCTATCCTGCTGGTGCCGGCCCTTCATCCTGATGTGGCAATAATCCATGTCCAGCAGGCAGACGAGCTTGGAAACGCCCAGATATGGGGAATAGGAGGGGACTGCAAGGCAGGGGCCAACTCGGCAAAGAAGGTTATCGTGTCGTGTGAAAGGATCGTCAGCAGGGACACCATAGGTAAGGACCCTTCGAGGACCATTGTCCCCGACTTCAAGGTCGTGGCGGTTGTGGAGGAACCTTTTGGTTCCCATCCTGGGTATGCCCCGGGCTTCTATGACGTGGACTTTGCCTTTGGGGCACTATATCAGAAGGCCTCTGACACGGTTGAGGGATTTGAGGATTTTTTAGGGGAATGGGTATTGGATATAGAGGACAGGTCCGCCTACATTCAACACTATATTCATCGCTTTGGATATTCTTCATTCAAGGCCCTTCAGGCCGAGTTCGATTATGGATATCCGGTGAGCTATGCCTATTGACGATATTCGTAGCGCCTGACAGGAGAATTAGACATGCACAAACACCCTGATGATTATATCAAGCCTGAACTCATGGCCTGCTGTGGTGCCAGGGAAATCAAGGACGGGGATGTCGTAATAGTGGGAACCGGCTTCCCTACTATGTCTGCCAATATAGCCAAGTACACCCATGCACCAGGTGCCACACTGATGCAGGAGTCCGGCGTATATGACGCCAGTCCCAAGAGACCTGCACTGTCTGTAGGCGACCCGTGTCTTAATCCAGGGGCCGCCATGGTCGGCGGGCTCTTGGATGTAATGGGAATGTTTCTTCAGGCCGGATGGGTGGATGTAGGTTTCCTTTCTGGAAGTCAGGTGGACAAGTTCGGAAATATAAACACCACGGTGATTGGTGACTATCAAAGTCCCAAAAGCCGCCTGCCTGGCAGCGGCGGGGCCAATCCCATAGGTTCCCTGGCAAAAAGGACCCTTATCATTGCCCTCCATAACAAGATGCGGCTGGCAGAGCACGTGGATTTCATCACTACCCCAGGCTATATCGAAGGCGCGGATGCAAGAGAAAAATGCGGGATGTCACCTGGCACAGGACCACAGGTCATCATTACAAATAAAGGAGTGCTGCGCTTTCACAAAGAAACCGGGGAGGCATACCTTGCTTCATATCACCCGGACACTTCCATAGACGAAATAGTAGGTCTTACCCCGTGGGAACTAGAGGTGGCCGATGATGTCCACGAGACTGAGCCACCACGGGAAGAAGAACTCAGGGTGATGAGGGATGTCCTTGACCCGCTGAGGATGATCAAGATCTATGAAAATAAGGGTTATGTGTAGCCCCCCGGCTAATGATTTTTTCAAAAAGCCAAACACTTACACCTATTTTAGATGGTAAGCATGGACTATACAAAAAAACTGGCGACATTTTGTGCGAACGTAACCTTCGAAAGGCTCCCATCGGAGTTAATCCATAAGGCCAAGTGCTGTCTGCTTGACTTTGTGGCCAATGTATACGGTTCTATCGGGCTGGATGCCGTGAAGGCGGTGGCAAGCTATATTCGCTCCCTGGGAGGGCCGGAGATCGCTACCGCCCTTGGGTGGGGATTCAAGACCGGGCTTAACAACGCGGCCCTTATTAACGGGACGTGTGCAGAGGCCATTGAGGCACAGGATGGCCTGCGCTTTGGTGGAAACCACCCGGGAACGGCAGTCATCCCTGCCGCCCTTGCAGTGGCCGAAGATCTAGGGCTCAGTGGCAGAGAAGTCATAGAGGCTGTCGTGGCAGGCTACGAGGCCGCAAACAGGCCCGCAGCAGCGATGCACCCAAGACATACCTTGTCCGGGTTCCTCCCCACTGGCACCTGCGGCACATTCGGCGCTGCCGCTGCAGCGGCTCGTCTCAAAGGTCTTGACAGTGATGGCATGCTGAACGCATTGGGTAATGCCGGATATATTCTGCCCCTCTCCATGGCAGAGCAACTGATGGGGGGATACACAATAAAAATAGTACAAGGTGGACAGGCCGCCAGCGCGGGGATTATGGCCGCAGGGCTGGCAAAGGCTGGGATCACAGGTGAACCCTATGTGCTGGAGGGCTCGGGACTAAAAGGCGGGTTCACACAGATCACAACCGATGATGAACCAAATATGGATAAGATCTCTGAAAGATTGGGAGAGCATTATTCTATTATGGATGTTTACTTCAAGCCATACACCGCGTGCCGTCACACCCATGGCGCGATACAGGCCGCCCAGGAGCTTCTTAAAGAAGGGCCTATTAGACCAAGAGAGATCGATAAGGTCGATGTGTTTACTTATGGAATAGCGGTTTTAGCTGTCGGAAAGGGTCTTGGAGAGAACGATACCTTTGTCTCTGCCCAGTTTTCCATACCCTATTGTGTTTCCGCCTGCCTGGCCGACGGCGACATGGGACCAAGACAACTTACAAGGGATAGAATAGCTGATCCAGCTATTATTGAAATCTCCAAGAACGTGACCGTAAGGATGGATGAAGAATTGAACAAGCGATATCCAGATTTCACATCGACCAGGGTGGTGATCACCTTGAAGGGGGGTGAAAAGCGGGAAAGACAGATTGATATCCCAAAAGGCGACCCAAGAGACCCGATGAATGAAGAAGATATCTCCTCTAAGGTCAGGGATTTCGCGTTCAAAAGAGAAGGGGACACCGTAGGGAAGGTAATTAGTATGATTCTTGATCTTGAAAACGTAGATCGAATCAAAGATCTTACGGAGATTATTTAGCGGATATACAGCAAAGGAGTGATTATGGATTTCAGCCTCACCGAAGAACAGCAGATGATGATAAACACCTTGCGTGCAATGGGCAAACGAGAGGACTTCAAGGAACTGGCAGCCCGCATTGATGCTACAGGAGAATTTCCAGCTCATTTGATGAAGAGGTATGCCGATATGGGGCTCTTGGGAATGACCTTGTCACCCGAATATGGCGGGGGCGGACAGGCTGCAATAGATGCCATACTCGCGGTAGAAGAGCTGGCCAAATTCAGCCCCATTATAGCAGGCCCCGTGTTCGAGTCAAATGTGGGGCCTGTCAGGGTCATTGATATCTTCGGGACAGAGGACCAGAAAAAGGCAATAATGCCCGGTGTATGCAGGGGGGAGTTTAGTGTTTCCGTATGCATGACAGAGCCCGATGCCGGATCTGATCTGACATCGCTTGCGACCAAGGCGGTAGAGGAGGGTGATCACTATATACTGAACGGCAGGAAGACATTCATTACCGGAGGTGGAGAAGCAAGCCACTACTTTGTTTATGCACGTTTTGACGATATACCCGGCTATAAAGGGATCGGCGGCATTATACTGGAGAAGGGAATGCCCGGGTTCAGCTTTGGCAAGCAGGAAAAGTTCATGGGTCTTAGCGGGATGCCGTCCTGTGATCTCATCTTTGAGGATGTAGTGATTTCCAAGGCTAATGTAGTCATTAAGCCTGGTGATTTCAGAAACCTCATGTTGACCTTTGACATAGAGCGATGTGGTAACGCCGCCATGTGCCTAGGTGTTGCGGGTGGCGCCCTGGAGGAGGCAAAGGCCTATGCGACAGAACGCGAGGCGTTTGGGAGGCAAATTTGTGAGTTTCAGGCAATCCAGTTCATGATGGTTGATATGGCCATGAAGCTGGACGCTGCACGACTGCTCGTATATCGCGCAGCAACAGGTGCAGGCCAAGGGCTACCCTCTATTTACGAGTCCGCTATGGCCAAGTGCTTCGCCAATGAGATGGTTGTGGAGGTCACGAATGCGGCCATGGATGTGTTCGGAGGCTACGGTTACAGCAAGGAATTCCCTGTTGAGAGAATGCTGCGCGACGGCCGGGCCTGGCGGGTCGCCGGAGGCACAATCCAAATGCTCAGGATTACCATGGCCAGCCTCCTCTTCGGCAGGCGCTTTGATCAGCGTAAGGGTAAGTGATCTTACGAACGGTATTGCTTTAAGGACATGAGTTGTGATGTGGATAATATTCAGGGGAGGATGTACCAGATGGGACATTACTATAGGGATGCCGATCACCTCTATGAAATCTACGGCTATTTTATGAAACGAGTGCTCACAGATCCCAAGATAGGCCCTAAGATGGCGAAGGCCAAGATCATAATCAGGTTTATCTATACCGATCCCGACTGTGAGATTACTATTGATCTAAAGAATCCACCTGAAAAGGAGGGATACTACGGAAGCTATTACCTGGGCCCATGCGATCTCAAGGAGGACGTGTGGTCCAAACAGGCGGCCGATTTTTCTCACAGCTTCTGGCACGGTTATGAAAACCCGATAGCCGCCGTAACAAAGGGTAGAGTCAAGCAGGGCGGCAAAATCACCGCAATGCTGAAACTCTTGCCTGTCGTACGATCTGCATTCAAGATGTTCCCAAAGGTCCTTGAGGAAATGGGCTATGGTGATCTTATTATTGAAAAGAAAGGGGATAGGAAACAATGACAAATGGAGGTTACAGGGGGAAAATAATATGGATACTGTCGTGGTTGATCTTGCTCTATATAGGCGCATAGCCTTCTTTTTTCTATTCTATAAAAATAACATATAGCTTCTTTGGGCCATGCACTCCATATATGGCCTGCAAGGCAATGTCTGCCGTGAGACTAGGGCCGGTTATAAGTGTCATGGCGCTGGGTAAATCCCTTCTGGAAGGGCCTATCTCAGCCACAAGCGTGTCTATATCAGGTAAGAGTTTGCCCTTTTCCACAATAGCAATATGTGCAGGCGGTGCCAGGGAAAGGAGGCGGGCATTGTTTTTCCCATGAAAGATAACAATTGTGCCTGTATCGGCCAGGGCATAGTCTGCTCCTGTAATACCAACGTCTGCTGAGAAACAGGTTCCTTTGTGCGCCGTGGGGTTTTTCTCGCCCTTTAAGACATTTATTCCCCTGGTATTAAGATGCTCCTTGAGCCCCAAGGTTTTTAGAACACTGTCTTCTGATATTACAGCCGTATCCGCATCCAATTCTTTCATAATGTTTTCGAGAGACTCCAACGCACCATCCTTCTTGTTTACTTGGATTACAGTTCCACCATTAGCTGTCAATGCCTGGGAAAAACTACTGTATAACGCATCCAGATCATGAACCCTGTTTTTCGCTATTTTAGACTCTATTGGGGCATCAGGTCTGACGGCGAAGCGCTTTAGTCGGTTTAAGATAATACTTCTATTAGTTGCACTGTGCATCATAAGGCCATCCATTTACTCGTCTCCGCGTATAAGTCATGAAAGCTCTTCTTTGCCGGTTGCGGCATGTTCCTACATTGTGTCCATCCTGAAAGCCCAGCAGGAAGAATCGGTAGCTTACCAACCCCTGCAATACGAAGCACCATCCTAAAGAGCTTCGATACAATCTTGTATCTCAAGCGATCCATAAGCACCCATGTCCAGAGGCAATAGAAAATCTTCTGCCTTACAGGTGGCCTATCCGCGGCCAAGGATCTATCACCCGCCATCGCTCTTTCTCGAAGGCTTAGGAGTATGTTAGGTATATCTACTCCCCCGGGGCAATAATCTTTACATGCCCCACACAGGGTGGTCGCCTGGTAAAGATGTTTTGCCTTCCCCAAACCCAGTAACAAGGGATTAAGCACCGCGCCAATTGGACCGGAATATACCCAGCCGTAGGCATAACCCCCTACATGGGTATACACGGGACAAACGGCTGCACACAAACCGCACTTGATGCACTGTAATGCGCTTTTCATGGCCTCATCCGCATATATCCGGCTGCGACCGTTATCCAGAATAACAATGTATAACTCTTCAGGACCATCCACCTCGCCTGCCTTCCTGGGACCGGTAATTACTGAGACATACTCTGAGATGCGCTGGCCCGTGCAGCTTCTGGTCAAAAGTTTTAACATATGGGTTGCATCAGAGAGGGTGGGAACCACCTTTTCAATGCCCACTACGGCAATGTGGGTTTCAGGTGCGCTGGTGGAGAACCTTATGTTTCCTTCATTTTCCACAAGAATAATGGAGCCGGTCTCAGCAACTGCCATATTGGCTCCGGTAATCCCTATCTGTGCGCCCTCAAACTTGTCACGGAGAAATATGCGAGCGGCCATTGTCAGATCAACAGGGTTTTGGGTCTTGTCAAAGCCCAATACCTGGTTGAAAAGGCATGATACCTCATCGACACTCATGTTGATGGCTGGCCCAACTATATGAAAGGGGCGCTTACCTGCGAGCTGTACAATAAATTCCCCTAAATCTGTTTCATATGTATCAATACCGTTTTTGATGAGTTCTTCTCTCAGGCCAATCTCTTCGGATACCATAGACTTTCCCTTCACACACAGATCGGCCCCTTTTTCTTTGGCAAGGGAAATAATAAAGGCATTGGCCTCCCTGGCATCCCTTGCCCAGATTACCTTTGCACCCGCCTTAGTGGCATTCTCCTCAAACGTCTCCAGCAGATAGGGAAGGCTATTCACCGCATACTCCCTAATCTTTTGGCCCCCTTGGAGGGCAGCATGTCCATCGGCCATTTCTCCAAAAGAAAAGTCTCTCAAGGCCTTAAGTATGAGAGAAAAATCACCCAGCAACTTTCGTTGCTGTTCGTTCGCCAGATTTTCTCTGACCAGTTCCCTAAAATTATTTGTTTCTGGCTCTATAACAACCACCTCCTATTCACCGGCCAATATCTCTGCAATATGTTTTACCCGGCCATGGAGACCATTATGAGAAATGTATCCTCTTATATTCAGCAGGCAGCCCGGTTCTCCCAGGATCAAAATATCGGCACCAGAGGCCTGAAAATTGTTGGCCTTGTCTTTGACTATGGCCTCTGAGATATTGGGATAATGCGCGGCGAATTCCCCGCCAAATCCACAGCATACATCGGCATCATTCAAGGGTACAAGTTCCAATCCCTTCACATTTTTCAATAAGGACTTTGGCTCATCGGAGATACCCAACCTACGAAGTATGGCACATGATTCGTGCAGGCATGCCCTGGCCTTGTATCTGGCATCGACATCATCTAGTCCAAGTTTTGATACCAGAAACTGTGATAGCTCATAGGACCGCCCCGAAACTTCACATGCCCTTTTGTGCCATTCGGGCTCGTCGGCCAATAGCCTTGGATAGTGTTCCCTAACTGTATGGATACATGAACCGGATGGGGCAACGATATAGTCAGGACCTTCAAATATGGAGATGAAACGTTTTGCTACTTGCTTGGCACCTTCTGTGTACCCTGCGTTAATCAACGGCTGGCCGCAGCATGTCTGTCTGAGGTCGCAAGAAAAATCTATTCCAAGTCTACGGAAGACCTTTACTACACTTTGGCCTATTTCGGGCAAAAACTGATCCACAAGACAGGGAACAAATAGGGCTACCGAATCACTCATACATACCCTCCCAAGGGGTGAGCCTTTTTAATACCCAGTGCCTTTCTATCAAAACCCATTGCCATGCCCAGGATCTGTGTCAGGAACAAGACGGGCAAATTATAGCTGGTGCCATATTGTGATTCAATGCCCTTTTGATTCGCGTCGTACATCACCGAACAGAAGGGGCAGACGAGGCACAAGGCGCTTGCCCCACTTTTTGAGACATCGTCGAGCTTTTGTTTTGCAATAGAAAGGGCCACATTTTCGTTTACGGGCAAAACGGGACCACCGCAACATCTCATCTTCCCCGGATAATCCACGACCGTTGCGCCGGTCAGTTTCACCAAGGTGTCGATCGACCTAGGATATTCCACATCATCAAAGCCACCATAGATCTCAGAAGGTTTCAGATAATGACATCCATAGTGGATGGCTATCCCCAGGCCACTCAAGTCCTTCTTGAAGTGCTCCTTGATTTTGGCCGCGTCTATCTCCTCATACAAGACGCGGGCAAAATGCCGTACCTTGACGGTGTTTTGGAATTTCAGCCCTAAACGAGACAGATACACATTTGCACGGTCCCTTTCCTGTGCATTCTTGGAAAGCCGATATGCGACCTCTGTCAGGGCAGAAGCGCAGGAACTGCATAAGGTGCAGATATCCAGATTTTTCTCTTCGGCAATACAGAGATTATATGCGGCCATGGCCGTAAAAGAAATCATATCAATGGACTTCATAGGAAACCCGCAGCAGGCAAATTGTTCCACATCAACAAATTCAATACCAAGGGTTTTGGCGACGCGTCTGGCCGATAGTTCATAGCCTCTGGACCTCGCCGGAATCGTACACCCCAAAAAAAGTGCATATTTCATAGGTTTCATTGTCAATTGGGAAACCCCCGCTATGCGGGACTCAGAGAAATTAGGCTATGCCGTACCGGAAATCGATATCATAAAGTGAGTCCCGCCCCGGGCGGGATTAATGCAGAGCTTCGCTCTTCTATTCAGTAAAATGACATAAAATTCCTTAACTTTGGGCACTTTAGACATTTTAGATCACTTTAGTCACTCTGGAGATACGTTGGTTAATTATTTCCGGCAGCCTATGCTGGGCTACAAAAATCTTACTCGTTTGAAAGCAGTCTCTTGACGACCTTACATGAAGTCGGCAGGGGCGGCAGACCTGCCTTGCCTCGTTTTTTATTGTCAAATTCATCAATGGGATAAATTCGGCCCTCCTCCTTTATGACATCCATCTGCGCCCTCACCCCGGCAGGCACATGACCCTCTTTGACCGCCAGGTTTTTCAGAAGGGTCATAAATTCGGTAACACTCACACCCTGGGGGCATCTTTCCTGGCAGGCATAACAGCTCGAACAGAGCCATATGAAATCGCTCCTAAGGACTTCCTCTTTGAAACCGTAAAGTGCCATACGAATTATGCTGGCAGGGCTAAATTCTTCGTTCACCACTGATATGGGGCAACTGGCCGAACATGTAAGACATGAGTAACAGGAATAGATGTTTTCACCGCCAGGCTGGCCGCACAGTTGACGCCCAAAATTTGGGTCTGTCCGTCCCAGGTCAATCCTAGCCATAGGTCCTCCTCTTGCCCAGTGATAGGACGGTTTTTTCCATCTCTTGTGCCGTCTTCACAAAATCAAAGGCCATGCCAGGGCCAATGCCTGCAAAAATCAGACGCTCGTCCTCAAGGCCGATCTTTTCAAGGAGCCCCTTGATGCCTTTTATCCTTTCCTCTGCCGTAAGACTGCCCGATACCGACTTACAGCTCTCATGGTGGCAGGCCAGGACCATCACACCATCAACCCCGGCTTTGAAGGCACTTAAGACTAGATCTACACCTACCCTGCCGGCACACGGAACCCTGATCACCTTCAACCCTGCCGGCAGGGGAAGGCCCATCATACTTGCGTAGCTCCACGCCTCAAAGGCCGAATTCTGACATGTAAATGCCACAAGGTTTAATGCACTGGATGAGACAGGAATCTGGGCCTTCAGCTCATCATCGTTGAAGTCATGGAGTTGAATGACACCCATGGGGCATTCGGCCACACATATCCCACATCCCTTGCATGCCAGGGCAGAGAATATTGGTCTTCGGTCGTTAAACGATACTGCCCCATGGGGGCATACACGGAAACAGGTGAGGCAGGCGGAACACCTTCTTCGAATTATCCCCGCCCGGCATTCTTCGACCCGGCGCGTCCCGTCACCCAGGAGTTTAGAGACCTCCAGGGCAGCTGCCTTTGCCTCTTTGAGACCCTCTTCCAAGGAAATGGGGCCATTGGCAGATCCTACCACCCATATGCCGGCACGGTTGGTGAATATGGGTCGGTTATAGACATTATCTCCTTGAAAAAAACCCCTCCGGTCCAGATGAATACCCAGGACATCTGCAATTTGACTGGCCCCTTTTGGAGGCCGGTATGCCTCTTCAAATACTACAAGATCAGGGGTTATTTGAACTTCATCTCCAAGTATCTCGTCAATGTATGAAACCCTAAGTCCTTGTCCAATGGATTTGATTTCCGGCCTTGTCCCTGACAGCCTAACGAAGAGGATACCTGCATCGCGGGCCTTATGGGTAAGTCTCTCCATCCCATAGTCAGCGACCTCAAGATGTTCCATAAGAAAAATCACGCGCGCATTTGCCTCAGAGACCAGGCCTAAGCTGGCATTTATGGCCTTCCTTAAAGAATAGGGATTCGAACTATGGGTAAAGCCACAAACAAACACACATGTTAAAGGGGCCGTTTTCTCCAAGAAAAGGCCGTTGTCCTTTGCATCCAACGCGGTGATCAGTCGTGATACAGAGGATACCCTCTTCGCACACTCAATCTTCCAGGCATCAAGATCTTCATCCAATTCACAATCGGTGGCCAAGATTACTGCTCCCACATCTTTTTCAAGTAGTCTTGCGCCATCGATCTTGAAGGATACATTAAATCTTCCCGGGTCCCCGCCAAACCTGACGAGCTCTGTCGGCCCTAAGACCTCCACACCATCAGTATGGATCGGCATTGAGGAAGGCCTATCCGACAAATGTCCTTGTTCAGGCGCCCGATCCTCGGCATACGTTGATATCACTTCGTAGCCCATTTCAATCAGCTCATGAATAACCCCCTGCGAAATTAAACCCGTACCTACGACAAGGACCTTCCTGGATACCTGTATCTCAACCCTATTCAATTCTAACTCTTTCTGTATCATCGTCAGGTAATGGGAAAACACCACTGAAAAATCGCAATAGCTCAATAATTGAGGGTAACTATGGTAGTAGAAGGCCAAGGCCGCCAGTGGGGTCTTTTTTCGGCCTTCTATTCTGTCTGAGGCATTTACAGGGGCGGCGTCAGACAGTGTGAGTTGAGGCTCGTAGCGTGGTTCCAATATAGACTTTGTTGTGAGAGAATTCCAAGCGCATATCGCCGCGCGATGAATGTGATGACAGCGGGCAGTAATTATACGTGTGTCTTGGTTTTTGGCCTCAAAAAGGTCCCACTGCCTGCCCTGTCCTATGCACCCTCGGTGATTAACGCCCCTATTTATTGAGCAGATACAGTCCTTAGGTCATTCAGCCAGTATTTTGGTCTACCTCCAAATATTGTCCCAGCTCGAGGGCCGCCCCCTTTGCATGGATGATGGATTCAGCCACGTCCATGGGCCCTTCCAGGGCTCCAGCAATTACTATGCCCTTGTTCCTCATCTTATCGGGGACTCGCAAAAAACCGTCGTCATTTATGTCCAGCTTGAGCCTTTCTTGAATAAAGGACTGGGAATCAGGTGGCATAAGGCCCACTGAAAGAACAAGCATGTCAAAATCTTCAGTGAGTGTCTTCTGGTGTTTCTTGTCGTAATAACTCACACAGATATGGTCATCGTCTGAAGGATAAAAATCCCCGGGAAGACCTCTCAAGAGGCGCATCCTGGCCCGGGCCTCCGGGTAATAGTCATTGAAGTCCTTTCCAAGATTCTGGATGTCCATATAGAATACGGTTACCATGATTTCCGGATTATCATGAACGATCCGAAGACCCATTCTCAAGGCATATCCACAGCAGACCCTGGAGCAAAATTCATGGTTGAGGGTCGCATCCCTGCTCCCAACGCATTGTACAAATGCCACATTTTTTGGTGGAAGACCATTAGAGACACGCACGATTTGTCCATTCAATCGAAGGATTTCTTGGAGTTCCATCGCCGTGACCATATCCCTAAAACTGCCGAACTTGTATTTCCCTATAACTTTAGGATCAAAGGCCTGAAAACCCGTGGCCAACACCAGTCCATCAACATCTATTGACCAAGACTCCCCTTTTTGATCCAGGTTTATTGCCCTGTCAGGACATACGGATTCACAAATAGCCACCCCACTTAGCTTGTCACAACTACACTTCGACGAATCTATGGCATAGAAAGGATGAATATGGTGACAGGGAGCCCTCAAAATTGCCCCTATCTCTCTCTCAGGACATTTTTCAAGACAGAGACCGCAATCGGTACACCTTCCGGGATCAATGAATTGAGGGAGCGATTCCAGGGATACGCGAAAGAAATTTTCTCTCATCACAATGTCTCTGATTGCTGTCCTTACCCTGATATCAAAGAGATTGTCATCAAAGATGCCCTTTAGACACTGCTCAACAAGGCACTTGTTGCATTTCAAACACCTGTAGGTGGCCTTACAGGTAAGCATTGCGGAATGACCACCGACAAACGCCTCCCTTTCAACCAGAAGGACTCTGATCCCCATTTGGGCCAGCTCACTGGCGGCAGTGAGGCCGGCTATTCCACCACCGACAACCAACACAGATTTATTATTCTTTTTAGATTTTGGCATTTTCCATACTAGGATCTGTCCCTCTGACATTATTTCACTGTAGGGAATCTCAGGCAAGAAAAGAAGATATTTTCTTGACATTCTCCTGTTTCTTTTAATATAAAGCAAGCGTGATTGGGGCAAGATAAATCTCCCCAACCCTCATGAATTAAAAAGCATCGACTTTTTTGAGGAAGGAGGTGAAATTGAGGATGGATAAGAAATTTCTGACCCTTGTCGTGGTCGCCTTTACGGGCCTGTTCTTTATGACGGTAGGCGTCTTGACCGCGGCAGATAAGGCCACCACAAAATGTGCTGATGTGCCAGACGAGATAGTAATCCAGAATAAGGGTTATACGAAGGACAAAAAGGGGCCTGTTAAGTTTAGCCACAAGAAACACCATGAGGATTATAAGCTCGCCTGCACCGCATGTCACCATACCTTCAAGGACGGGAAGAACGTCTGGAAGGAAGGTGATCCTGTCAAGAAGTGCAGTCAATGCCATGATCCTGTAAAAAAACAGGGAAAGGTTTCTAAGCTTGCGAGTGCCTATCACAAGAACTGCAAGGACTGTCACAAGGAATTAGCAAAGGCGGGTAAAAAGACAGGGCCATACAAGAAATGTAATAAATGCCACGAAAAGAAGAAAAAGTCCTGATTACGGGATTGGCCAAAAAAGAAGCGTCGCCCTATTCAACTTTTAAGGCGACGCTTCTTGGCGATTCAGACAAGCCTGTTAAACTTCGGTGACGGTGATCGCCTCCTGATCACAAACTTCCACACAGCTTTCACAACCGAGGCACTCTTCGGCATTCACGGGTACCGACTTACCGTCCTGAATCTCATAAACATCTACAGGACACACCTCAACGCATTCCTCACATCCTTCACACTTGTCATGATCGACAACGACTTCGTAACCCATATGCCTTATCCTCCTAAATCATTTAATATAAACATTTTGCTTCGTGCCTAAATAAGACTTTACCTCTGGAGCCTCAGGGGTAAATTATCCGACAGATACCATCAAAACAGCGCGTTATTTAGCAAAGTGAAATTACGCTGTCAAGTTTTTAATTCCTATGCCGCTATCTCCTCTTTTACCGAAACCGCGATTTTGAACAAAACGGTCAAGACAAAGAAGCCCGTAGCCCAGACGCCAAGGGTAATTAGGACCTCAGGTGTGGTAGGCCAGTACTCAAAGACCCGGTCAAATGGATTCGGGATAAAACCGCCGATGACGAGTCCAAGCCCTTTGTCTATCCATGTGGCAATGATTACTGCAACACAACCAACTGCCAGGGTATCTTCCTTTCTGCGTGTACCAGGAACAATCAGCAGCACCAGGGCCAAGATCGCAAAGAAGACAAATGCCCACATCCAGGGAACGAGCTCCCCGTGACCATCCAGTCCGGAAAAGAGATACACAATCGACTGCATGTGTCCGGGAATCTGGCTGTAAAATGCGGTAAAGAGTTCGAGGACGAAGAAGAATATATTCAGGATAAAGGCGTATGCAATAATACTCCCGAGTGTCCTTATCTGCTCTTTTCCAGGATCGAAGTTCGTCACCTTTCTCACGATGAGACAGATGAGGAGCAGGAGGGCAGGCCCTGAACAGAACGCGGAGGCCAGAAATCGGGGCGCCATGATGGCGGTCAGCCAGAAATGCCTCCCAGGCAGACCGGCATACAGAAATGCCGTTACCGTATGGATGCTGAAGGCCCAGGGAATAGAAATATAGATCAAAACCTTTACCCATTTCTGATAGTGGATGCCCTTCCTTTCCGCCGCAAGTACGTTCCACAAGATCACGATGTTTAATGCCATGTATATGTTCAAGACTATCATATCCCAGAAGAGGATGGACTTCGGACGGGGATACATGATGATATTTAACATCCTGGTTACTTGCCCAAGGTCCACCATGACAAAAAGCCCACACATGACAATGGCGGCAACAGCCAGACCTTCGCCGAGAACAGTGATCCGGGCAAAGGCCTTATAATCGTGCAGATAACAAGGGAGCACAACCATCACCCCACCGGCTGCAATCCCGACAAGATACGTAAGCTGGGAAATGTAGAGGCCCCATGACACATCCCTGCTCATGCCGGTAATCTTCAAGCCTACTTTAAATTGATAGAGGTAGCAGGCAAACCCTACGGACATGATCACGAGGAGAAATATGAGCCATCCCCAGTACTTGTTACTTCCCTTTATTGCCCTGTCTAGCATAACTCCCTCACACTATATAATAAACGTTTGGATTGGTCCCCAATTCGGGTTTACGTCGAATCGTAAAATGTTTCCGGAGGGCCTGTCTTACATTCGAATCCGGATCGGCCAGGTCTCCAAAGATCAGCAAATCTTCCTTTTTCTTATTGGCCGCTTCAACACAGACGGGAAGCTCTCCCTTGGCCAGTCTCTCATCACAAAAGGTGCACTTTTCGACCACACCCTTCGTCCTTGTCGGAAACTCAGGATTTGCAGGAAAGTCAGGGCTTAATTCCTTGGGCGCCTTCCTTGGGTCCCCCCAGTTAAAGCTTCTGGACCCATAAGGGCACCCTGCCATGCAGAAGCGGCACCCGATGCACCGATGCCAATCCATCATGACTATACCGTCTTCTCTCTGCCATGTGGCCCCTGTGGGGCAGACCCTGCAGCACGGTGGATTTGAACAATGATTGCAAAGGAGAAGGTAGCTTCTATGTTTTACCTCATCTGCCACGTATTCGTTCTCTTGATCCGGAAAGGCGTGTTCAAACTCTTCCTTCCAGATCCACTTGATCTCCACTTTTGGATCCCCAAAATTAGGGACATTGTGGACACTATGGCAGGCCTTTTGGCATTCATCCATGATTTCGTCTGTCATTCTCCGCATGTCGATCACCATGGCCCACCTTTTCCCCTCCATAAGGGGAACTGCGGCTTCCAGTTCACCAGGAGCAAGAAGCTCAAAGACGGCCTTTCCCCCTATCCCGAGAAGGGTGGAGAGGCTGGCGATCTTCAAAAATTGTCTTCTGTCAACACCCATCACTTGTTCTCCTTCGGCACGAGATGACAATCCCAGCAGTAAGGTGTTACGCCCATATAGTTATGGCACTGGTCACAAAACTTCGACTTATTGGAATGGCAATCCAGGCATGTCACCTGAAGGCTTTTGTAATAGACCTTTCCATTACTGCCCTTATAATATCTCTCTCCGTCACGGACCACTGTCTGGCGCCATTCATCCAGCAAATGCATGTGCCTGCTCTTCATGTATGCCGTGTCGGCCACACATTGTTTTGCCTCTTTCGCCTTGGCCGTGAGTTCTGGCTCCGGGGCCTTTGCGGCCTTTCCCGCATTGTAAAAGAAAGGTGAAAGGAGGAGACAAAGGCCAATTACAAGACCGGCAATGATTTTCCCTCCATCATACATTTTCATCATCCTCCGTTCCTGCAAGGGGTTCACCACGCAGGTCTGTTGTCCTTTCGTTCTCCCCCTCCAGAACAAGGGCGTTGCTGACCATTTCATGAACTCCGGTTATGTCCACCTCAGGGACCCAGTATTCCATGAGTGTGGGAAAAACGGCCCTGTCAATAGCACAAATACATGCCATCATATTGACCCCATATTTGTCATGGACATACCTTGCCGCATTTGCCCTGGGGAGTCCTCCACGCATCCTTAACTCCATGTTTTCCCCTGCATTCAGACCGGCCCCACTGCCGCAGCAGAAGGTCTGTTCTTTTATGGTCTCAGGAGGCATTTCATAGAAATTATTGCATACGCTTTTTACCACGTATCGAGGCTCTTCAAGTATCCCCATACCCCTTGCCGGGTTGCAGGAGTCATGGAAGGTGACCTTCAGGTGGTCATTTCTACTGGGATCCAGCTTGAGTTTATTATTTTTGATCAAATCGGCGGTAAATTCGATAATATGGACCATTTTTGTGGATTTTGCGTTTTCAAACCGGGTACCAGTGATGGGAGATACCGGCTCTTCAAGAAAAGCTGCAGGCCCGTTCCACGTGTCCATATATTGGTTCAACACGCGCCACATATGCCCGCACTCACCCCCCAGGATCCACTTGACACCCAGGCGCTTCGCCTCGGCATACATCTTGGCATTGAGCCTCTTTGCCATCTCATGGGAGGTAAAATACCCAAAATTGCCCCCCTCTGACGCATAAGTGCTCCACGTAATATCCAGCCCCAGACTCTCCAGATAATGGAACAGCATCATGTATCCCATACAGGTGTAAGTCCCGGGATCGGCGAACACATCCCCTGAGGGTGTTATAAAGAGGATCTCCGCGCCCTTACGGTTGAAGCTCGGTTCCACTCTAACGCCGGTGACATCCTCAATCTCGTCCGCAAAGAAATCAAGCATGTCCTTGAACGCGTGGGGCTGGATGCCTAGATGGTTTCCCGTGCGGTTACAATTGGCCACCGGGGCGGAAATCCAGTCGGTGTTGAGACCCAGCAGGTTGGTCAATTCTCTGCCCAAGATCGTTACCTCGGCAGTATCAATGCCATAAGGACAAAATAGCGAGCATCGCCTGCATTCTGTGCATTGATAGAGATAGTACCACCACTCCTTCAGGACGTCCTCTGTCAGGTCCCTCGCGCCTGCTACCTTTCCAAATAACTTTCCACCAACAGTGAATTCTTTGCGGTAGACCGACCGCAACAATTCCGCACGAAGGACGGGCATGTTTTTGGGATCACCAGAGCCGATAAAGAAGTGGCATTTGTCGGCACAGGCCCCACACCTTACGCAGATATCCATAAAGAGCTTTAAGGAGCGAAACTTTCCGAGCCGGTCCTTGAACCCTTCATGTACAATCTCTTGCCAGTTTTCCGGTAGTTTCCAGTCCTCTTCCACCGGATTCCAATCCCTTGCGTTGGGCATATCAACGGCCGCCAGATTTTTCGCCTTGGCACCGTAACAGTATATGCCCTGTTTGATATCTACGGGCGTATCCATCCAGCCCTTCATCAAGGGAGGTCTGTGGTCAATTTTCGATAATTCTTCGGGTTTCGGGGTGTCTGCCATGTCTACTCCTTATTTTCTGTTTCAGCCGGAGACCCAGCCCCTTTTTCGACTGGGAGACCTGCCTCTATCATGTGGTCTCTAAAGTCGTCTTCATACTCCTCATAAGTATGATACTTAACGGGGTAATTCCATGGATTTATATGTCTCTTCATCCTGCTGTTATTGGATAGATTCCTCGTCGGGCTGAGAAAAATTCCCGCAAAGTGCATCAGTTTGCTGAAAGGAAAATACGCGATCAGGACGCTGACGATGAACAGGTGTATATAAAAAATGACCCCAATTCCTCCTTGGACCTTCGGGCTAAACTTAAAGAGCCCGATTGCCAGTGCTTTGACCTGGGTGATATCCACGCGCAAGAAATATCTCATCAGTATGCCCGTAAATCCAAGGGCGAGGATTAAAAACAGAGGGAAATAGTCTGCAGGCAAGGAGATATATCGGGTTTGGGGTATATAGATCCTCCTCAAAAAGAGATATGTTAAGGCAACCATGAGTAACATATCAGAAAGGAAGACCCCTGGAACATTCAGACCATTGATTGGCAGGACTCCCATTTGCATAAATCCATCCAGGCTTTCAAGGATATGGACAAAACCCGGTATCGGATCCATAAAAAAACGGAAGTGTCTCAACAAGATGACCAAAAAGGAATAATGGAATACAAGGGCCGCCAGCCATAGCCACTTCTCCCATTCATAATCCACCTTGGGACCTCCGTCGGTCCTGCGATATTCCAGGCTAGTATTCCTGAACAGGGAACGGAACAATAGGACTTCAAAGATCATCCTAACTGTGACCCCCAAAGTCCCCTTTGGATTATCTATGTGACTCGGTTTGATCCATGGCAGTGTCCATTGCTGCCCTCCGGTGGTGGGTATCCTGAATGGTACCGGCGAACGTGCCCAGTCAATAACCCTCACAACAATCCCAACAAAAAATGTTGCCATGGCGGCATAAGGGATAACTATACCGAAGAGTATGCGCAAATTCAACACCCCAACGCCAATCAAGGGGATCAAAACAACCACGGTAACTGCAAAGCCGGACAAGAGGATGCTGACTATGAAATTCATAAACATCTACCTCGTTTCAAAAAACTATCTGTTACGTTATCTCAAAGACCCTCTCCCACATCCGGGATCTCACATACAAGATTGGCCCTCTCCAATAATCTGCCTACCTGCCTTTTTACTTCATTGACTCTAATCTCATATATCTTTTGGCGGCAGCTTGAATAGATATCAAAGGCCAAAAGCGCCATTTTATCTATCCTGTCATCTAGGGTATGCAATTCATCAGCTACCCCGTCTAAAAGTGCCTTGCCCTCTACTTCTTCTCTAATAAGTCTTTTAAGTTGAAGGACGAAGGCAATGGCCTGTGAGGGCCTGAAATCCTGGACGGCCCGGATCCTTATTATTCTATCCAGGCTGGCCGCGATGCCATTTGTATCTGCTGAGTCTTTGAATAACTCATCATAGAGAATTTCCACCTCGTTCCTGATTGTCTGGCCAACTGGGTTGGCGAACTGACTCTTTTCCTTTTTTAAAAATCTTCGCGAGTCCTCAGGATAACTCCCGACAATCAGAGAAATCCATTTTTTGATGATATTCGATTTTTTCTGGGCCAACACCGTGCCAAGACTCATATTGAGGCCTTTCTCGCCTTTCATAAACCATGAAAATTCCAATCGTTAGCAGCCGTTCCCACGCGGCCATTGATCGACGTCTATAGACAAAATGTGTTAGCGTGTCAAGGAAAAAAAGCCAGATCTTTCGCTTGACAAGCGCCTCGATCACAACTACTATCCCGCCTTGAACCCTCATTAGTCATTCTATCCTATGATTTACCATGCCGAGATACAGATTCTCCAAAAGCAGTGTCTTCCTCCGTTTCCCTAAATCTCACAGTGGTACAATTCCTGATACCAGAGGTAAAAAACCTGATACCGAGGAGGCAAAGTATGGCCATTGATACCGCCATTTACGTCCATACACCGAGCAGGACTTCCGCATATCTTGATGTGCTTCAGATGCTCACAGGCGCCGGTCTGATACTGTTTATGTGGAGTCACATGATTCTGGTTGCCAGCGTCAACTTAGGGGCCAATGCTATGAACACTATTGCCTGGTTCTTTGAGTACACATACATGGCCCAGGTAGGCGGGCCAATAATCGGTTTCACATTTCTCCTCCATTTCCTCCTCGCCGCACGCAAGGTCCCTTTCAGGGTGGAGCAACAGTCCACCATCTGGAGGCACAGTAAAATGCTGCATCATACAGATACCTGGCTCTGGCTGGTCCAGGTAGTAACTGCCATGATCATCTTGATAATGGGTTCCATTCATATGTGGACGGTACTTACGGACCTCCCGATCAGGGCCGCCAAGAGTGCTGCACGAATCCAGGGAGGATTCTGGCTTGTCTTTTACCTGATTCTCTTGCCCATGGTAGAGCTTCATGTAGGTATCGGGTTTTACCGTATAGGAGTTAAGTGGGGTTTTATCGGCAGGAAAGGACGGAAGGGCTTTAGTAAATTTGAAAAAATATTGACCGCCGTATTTATTCTGATTGGCATTATTACTATTATCAGATTCATGACCTTGCCTATTTAGTTCAATTTAGGCACTTTGCTGGTTTCACCGGGTCCAGATATTGTTGGAAATCCGATTTGGGTAACGGGGTGACATCATTGGAAACCATATTCACTGATCTTTTATGTATCGGAGCTGGATTGGCTGGCGAGAGAGTCGCCATAGAGGCCGCTTCTGCCGGGTTCAAGGCCACCTGCCTTAGCATTGTACCTCCCAGGCGTTCCCATTCATCTGCGGCTCAGGGTGGCATGCAGGCATCCCTTGCCAACTGCTGTATGGGGGAAGGGGACTGCACAGATACCCATTTTGAGGATACGGTCAAGGGCTCTGACTGGGGATGCGATCAAGAGGTGGCAAGACTGTTTGCCGAAACCGCCCCTGAGGCCGTCAGGGAAATGGCATTCTGGGGAATTCCGTGGAATCGGGTTGTAGCCGGCCGGTCTACCTATTTCAAGGGTGGAAAAAAGCACGAAAAGGTAGAGCCTGCGGAAAAAAAGGGCCTTATTACTGCAAGGTCCTTTGGGGGCACGGCCAAATGGAGGACCTGTTACACCTCTGATGGAACAGGTCATACCCTTCTTTACACCATGGACAATAAGGTCGTGGAATTGGGTGTAACCGTCCATGATCGGATGGAAGTAATCTCTCTCGTTCATGATGGCCACACCTGTTTTGGTGCAGTAGCAAGATGCCTCAAGACAGGTGCCCTGAAGTCCTACCTGGCCAAGGCCACCCTCATTGCCACAGGAGGTTATGGAAGGATATATCGAGAGACAACTAACGCGGTAATAAATGAGGGAAGCGGGGCAATTATCGCGCTTGATACGGAAATTGTCCCTTTGGGTAATCCCGAGGCAATACAATTTCATCCCACCGGTATTGTTCCTACCAATATACTTGTAACCGAGGGATGCCGGGGAGACGGCGGAACATTGTTGGACGTAAACGAGAAGAGGTTCATGCCCGAGTATGAGCCGGAAAAGGAGGAGCTGGCATCGCGCGATGTAGTTTCACGATGGATGACGCACCACATTCGCAGAGGGTTTGGAGTGAAAAGCCCTTACGGAGACCACTTGTGGCTGGATATCCGGCACCTGGGGGCCCGACATATTAAGACCAAGCTCAGAGAAGTGGAAGAGATCTGCAACAATTTTCTCGGCGTAGACCCTGTAACACAGTTGATACCGGTCCGGCCGGCCCAGCATTATACAATGGCAGGAGTGAGGACCAACAAAGATGGCGCTGCGTATGGACTGAAGGGCCTGTTTGCCGCTGGTGAAGCGGCCTGCTGGGATCTCCATGGCTTTAATCGACTTGGCGGCAATTCTCTGGCCGAGACGGTAGTCGCGGGGAAGATAGTTGGAAAAAAAATAGCGGAATTTTTGCAGGGCCATGAGATCCAGTTTAGTAGCGCCATTGTTAGGGATGCTGTGGCCAGAAACCACGAAGGAATAGACCGCCTGATCACTGGCAAAGATGGGAATGAAAACGTCTATGAGGTCCGTAATGCCATACAGGAGGAACTCATGGAGCGGGTCGGAATCTTCAGGAATGGAAAAGACTTACAAAAGGCGGTAGATAACCTGCAGGAAATTTATCACCGGGCCAAGAAGGTGGGCCTTAGAACAAGCGGCATTGGCGTGAGCCCCGAGCTTGCCCTGGCCCTGAAAATCAAAGGTATGGTGAAGTTGGCACTCTGTGTGGCCTATGGCGCCCTCAAACGCAATGAAAGCCGGGGCTGCCACGCACGTGAAGACTATTTGGCCAGAGATGATCGCGACTGGCTCAAACGAACCCTGGCAACCTGGAAACAGGGAGATGATCTCCCTACCTTGAGCTATGAGCCTGTTTCGGAGGTCATTGAGCTCCCGCCCGGAGAACGGGGTTACGGGGCTTGCAAAATCATCACCTGCGACGGGGAAATTTTAGGAGATTGAGATGGGAAGAAGACTGAAATTCAATGTTTTCCGTTACAACCCGCAGGATTCCAATTCAGTCCCGCACACGGATAAGTTCTTTTTGGAAGAGACAGAAAGCATGACCCTGTTCATTGCCCTTACCCAGATAAGGGAAGAGAAAGATCCTTCACTCCAGTTTGATTTTTGCTGTCGTGCGGGAATTTGCGGCTCGTGTGGTATGGTAATCAACGGCAGACCCGGCCTGGCCTGTAAGACCTTGACCCGAGAGCTTCCCGACGAGATTACCCTGATGCCCCTCCCTGTTTTCAAGCTCATAGGAGATCTGTCGGTAGATACTGGCACATGGTTCAGAGCCATGAACGAAAAGGTGGGCTCCTGGATTCACACGGGCAAGACCTTTAATCCAAATGTCGAAGAGGAAAAAATGGACAATGCCCTTGCGGAAGAAATTTACGAGCTCGAGCGTTGCGTGGAGTGTGGGTGTTGTGTGGCGTCGTGTGGAACGGCCAATATGCGTGAAGACTTCATAGGGGCGGTAGCCCTAAATCGGATCGCCCGCTTTATGTTAGACCCCAGGGATAGGCGTAATGAAAGGGATTACTTTGAGGTCATCGGTACTGATGAGGGCATCTTCGGCTGCATGGGATTACTTGCGTGCGAGGACGTGTGCCCCAAGGACCTTCCACTTCAAGACCAGCTTGGCATCCTGCGTCGTAAGATGGGGTGGACCGCCATTAAGGGCCTCTTCCGGTTCAAACAATAAGGGGTCAGGCCTTGACGGGGACAGCTATCTTGTCCTATGTCAAGACCTGATTCTAAGACAGGCCATAAATTCCGATTGCTGATTATCGTTTATGCCTATTTTGAAAATCGTTCAATACTTTATAATCATTGATGTTTCCATTAAGGTAATGAAGAACTTCAGCGATTTCTGCTTTTTCCTTTATATCTGAACGTACGACTCTCATGAATTTGTACGGATAGCGAATCTCCTTTCCTAGGTATTGGGATAGGACTGAAGCTAGCCATGCCTCGTCAAGAGGTTTTGTTTTGTCAAACCTGACAATGGTTAGTTCGGAAGTTTTCTCATTTGGGGGCAGATAAATGGCTCCTGTACTGAAATCAACTGCAAGGGCCACCACCCCGGGTAAGATGCCTATCAAGAGGAGTGCGCAATCAAGAAGCAAGATATCTCTATCAATTTTGCCTTCTGTCTGACTACGCCTTTCAGGATGAAGAAAATAGCCGCACGAAGCAACGCCTACTACGAAGAAAAACAAAACGATAGATGAAATAAATCTTCTCAAACTTATCTTTTTCATAAGGCACCCCCTTTTGATAATATTAATACTTCCATGAAAGTTACTCCTTCCCCTTGTTTTCGTACTTTTTGAGAAGGTCCTGTTTTGGGGGACCTCCTTCAATTGTCAAATAACTTTGCTACGATGAATTCTTATTTTAGTATTTAAGGCCGTCCCCATGCCCCCCTATCAATCGGATGGCGTGGCGACCCCCTCCCAAAATGGATTTATATCTCCCCCGAAATAGCTGACCTTCACAATGGTGAGCCCGATTAAAACGCTGCGTGTAAATTCCATTCAAATGTCTCATGCATCCGGCAAGGTCTCCACCTGGAGTCTGAATCAAGAGGTGATAATGATTGGGTATGAGACAATAAGCGGCAACTCTCACCTTTTATATATCAACCAATTCTTTAAGAAGCTCGATAAACATGGAGCAGTCCTGTTTGTCCAGGAAAACAGATTCCGTTCTTCGTCCTCTGTTCATCACATGGTACCATGCGTCAGGATATTTTATTCTTAATGGCCTGCCCATAAAATCCAATAATCATACATCAGAATAGCAGTCAAAAGCAGACTTGACCCCATACACGAGTAAGTCTCTGATCTCTGTTTTTTCGATTCTATCCAGCACGCTCATTCGACTTTCCCCTTCCTGTCTTCTTCGTTCTTTTCCAATCTTATACGAGGTAATCTCTCTGGATAATTCCGCTGCATAAAATCAATCAATTTCTCTCGCACGAGGCATCTTAATTCCCAGGCGTTGGATGAATTCTCCGCGCTTATCAACGCACGTATCTCTACTGTTCTTTCCGTAGCGTTGGTCACTTGTATCTTTGCTACACGCCTGTCCCAAAGCGGAGAAGCATTTACGATATTTTCCAGCTCTTGCCTTAATGCATCTATTGGAATGCCATAATCTGCATAAAGGTAAACCATGCCCAACAATTCGGCTGTCTTTCTTGTCCAATTTTGAAAAGGACGTTCGATAAAATAAGTGATCGGGACTACTAACCGGCGTTGATCCCAAATTCGTATTACGATATATGTCAACGTGATTTCTTCAATCCAGCCCCATTCGTTTTCTACAATTACAACATCATCGATACGAATCGGTTGAGTTATAGCGATTTGTACTCCTGCAATTAAAGTTCCCAAACTACGTTGTGCCGCAAATCCTATTATGATTCCGACTATTCCGGCAGATGCCAAAATACTGACACCAATTTGTCGGACTTTGTCAAATGTCATAAGTATTGCTGAAACAGCTAAGATGAAAATAATAACGATTAAGACTCGTTGAATAACACTTAATTGAGTGCTAATTTGACGTGCCTTTAAATTGTCTTTAACGTCTAATTTGTATCGACTTAATATAATTGTTTTCAGAATTGCAAAGATACGAATTATCAACCAGGCAATGCCAATGATGAACCATGTAGCTAACAAATGGTTGATTAAGATTCTGATATTGGGAGGGATTGTTAGAAAAGGTATAATAATAAAGAGACATAACGAAGGAAATATAAATCGAATTGGTGCATAAAGCAATTCTAACGGGACAATAATTTCTTTGATTAAGGATTTAATTCTTGAAAACCATTTTCTTAAAAAATATTGAAAAAGCGCATAAAAAATGAATCCGGATAAAATTACTAAAAAAACGATTTTAATCTGATATGGGATATTCTGAAAAAAAACGTTAACCGTGTCCATAATACCCTCAATCCATTGTTGAACTAAACGCTCCGCGCACTTCCCTTCCTACATTCCCCCCGGAATTCCAACCATGCCATTGATATTTCAATGTGGAGACGGAGAGGCCTCGCATGCTCACAACATTTGACAATAGCTTCTTTCAGGACGCCACTAATAGCCCTATGTTTTGGGGGACATCCTATAATGCTCCTGTCAAGAAAAAAATGGGCGGTGATAAATCGTAGTAAATTCAAGGGGATAAAAATCAGTGATTTTTTAGGCATAACTTACCATTAAGCCCCTGTCGGACTTTTCTGTTTTGTTCGGCGAGTCCCTCGCTTATTTAGAACCTTGC